>WBZQ01000469.1_pt1 | contig 32234 bp, 32 predicted proteins | sample 5204251 | NCBI WGS metagenome assembly WBZQ01 (sample SAMN12412402, study PRJNA552823) | activated sludge metagenome | isolation source: activated sludge from nitrification reactor of wastewater treatment plant... | place: USA: Virginia | collected 2017-09 | reverse complement strand
CGGCGGAATTCTGCTGTTCCTGCTCATCGGCTTCTATCCGAAGTTGATGGCCTATCTCACGGATATCTTTTTCCCATCCTTTCTCGTCTACTGCGGTCTCTTCCTTGTGGAAACGGCCACACTGTACCTGTACTGGTACGGGTGGGACGCCATGGCCGAGGGTAGCGGGAAGAAGTTTCACATTTTCCTGGGATTCCTCCTTAATGTGTTCGCGTTCTTCATCATGATCGTGCCCAACTCGTGGGCGACGTTCCAGTCCAGTCCGGTGGTGATCTCGGAGGGCAGCGATTTCGCACGGGCCTGGGCGGCGACGTGGAATCCGACCTGGTGGCCGGTCAACATTCACCGCTTGATCGCCAACGTGGTGCTCGGTGGTTATATTTGCGGCGCGTACGCCGGCATCCGGTATCTGTCGGCCAAAAGCCAGGAAGAGCGCTATCACTACGATTGGATGGGCTACGTCGGAAACTTTATCGGCGTGTTCGGCCTCTTGCCTCTTCCGTTCGCTGGGTACTGGTTGATGCGTGAAATTTACCAGTACAACCAGCAGATGGGTATCACGCTCATGGGCGGATTCCTTTCCTGGTTGTTCATTCTGCAGGCAATGTTGATCGGTGTGCTCTTCCTGGGCTCCAACTACTACTTCTGGCTCGGAATCACCCATCGAATCCCGGGGTCGGAAACGCAATATCGCAAACCGATTATGGCGATGTTGATCATTCTTCTGCTCTGCCTCGGTGTGTGGATGACCCCGCACTCCCTCGTTGCCAGCTTGGAAGAGGCCCAAAAGATGGGCGGCACGCACCATCCCTTGTTGGGCGTATTCGGCGTCATGTCGGCCAAAATGACCGTCTCCAATCTCATGGTGCTCGTCACATTCATGAGCTTCATTATGTATTGGCGTGCGGGTAAGCAGGACACCGCCGGATGGGCCAAGGCCGCCAAGGCACTGATGGGTGGTGTGCTCGGGTTGGCAGCCATAGCAGTCATCGTGCTCGGTGTCTGGGGTTACTTCGTTCCCGCTATTATCCGTATCAATTACTTCTCTACGTCCCAGGTGGGTATCGTCATCTTTGTGATGTTGACGATTACTCCGCTCACCGCGCTCCTTCTCAAGAGCGCCAAGACCACCACCGAAATGGTGTGGGGAAGAATGCCGCCCCGCGCCGGCTATGCGCTGGTATTGAACGCGGTCATGGTCATCCTGCTCATGACCCTCATGGGCTATGCGCGTTCTTCATCCCGCGTTCACTGGCACATCTACGGTGTGATGCGCGATTCCTCCCAGTACGCCTTTTCTCCCGCCCTTGGTTATGCGGCTGCGCTCATGGCACTGAACACGTTCTTGTTCTGTATGTTGGTGGCCTTTATTTTCTGGGTTGCCACGATGGGAGACAAGGCCAAGGCCGCCGCCGGCACCAAGGGGTCGGTAGAGCCGGGAGCCATTCCCGCGATGGCCGGCGGGTCGCCGGCGCTGGATGGGCCTGAGGCCGATGCTTCTGAGGAAAAACGTCCGGTCTGATCGGGAAGATGATCTTCCTCTGGTCACCAGGGGTGGGTCGTGATCATTATCCTTTGTTGAGGACTTATGAGTGAAGTAGTCAAACTGCAGTTAATCGGTCTCTGTGTCATCGGACTCGGAACAGTGATCCTCCTGTTCATCAAGGGGCAATTCATTCGGGTCATTGGTTTCGTGGCGATCGTGCTGGGACTGTTTTCATTGGTCGCTCTGGCCGTTCCCCAGATGGCTTCATTGCCACCGGCTGAAGAAAGTATCAACATCGCCGATATCAAGACGCCGACGGACATGGCGACGATCGGGCAGAAGATTTTCTTCAGCAAGGGCCAGTGCGCGCTCTGCCACTCCATCGGCCCGAGCGAATCGGCACGTTGTCCGGATTTGAAGGGCATCGGGGCCAAGCTCTCCCGCGAGTTCATTTTTGAGAGTTTGACCGAACCGCAAGCGTATCTCTACCTGGACTACCGACACGAGGGCGTTCCGAAGGAGTATCCGGCCCGGATGCCGTATATCAACAAGAATCCAATCGGTCTGTCGAAGAACGAAATTTTATCTGTCATCGCGTTCCTGCAACAGATGAGCGGAGAGCCCATCAGCGTGAGTCCTGCGGAATTAGATTTGCCGCGGCCGACTCCGACGCCGGTAAAAGCGGCTGATGCCGGGGCGCTCACGATGGCACAGGCTCGATAGTTCTCGGTGAAGTAGAGGAGGGTGGTTATGGGAGGCGTACTCGTTCGACCGGTTATTCTAACGGTCTGCATTTATCTGTTCTTAAAGTTTATCGTCCCGAATCTGCCGCATTCCGCGCCGTTGCCTTCGAGCTTGATTTTCCTGTACTTGATGCTGACGACTGCCGGAATCGTCATTTTCGCCACTCTGAGCGGCGCATCGAAAGACGCATTTTTCGGCCCGATCCTTCGCTTCCTCACCGGCGAAGGCGGGGGGGCTCTGAGCAGTGCGCGGTATCTGGTGCTGGCATTATTTCCATTATTGGTCGGCTGGCAGACATACGGCAGCACAGCATCGAGCGATGCCCCACCGGGTGAAAATCGCACGATTCATCCCGCTCCTCCCGGTGAGTATACCGGTCTTTCCAATCCCGTTCCGAAGACGCTGGACAATATCAATTATGGCAAGGGGCTCTACGCCTCGCGTTGCTCGCCATGCCACGGCAACTTCGATGGAAAGGGTTTCGCTGCGGCGGGATTCACGCCGCCGCCGGCTAACTTTAAGGATCCGACGACGATCGCCATGCTGCAGGAAAGCTATCTCTTCTGGCGGATCAAGAAGGGAGGCGTAGGCCTTCCTGTCGAAGGGATGCCTTGGAAGACGGCTATGCCGCGATGGGAACTGGAAATGTCCGATGAGGATATCTGGAAAGTTATTATGGGCGAATATGACGGGGCCGGACAGAAACCAAGAACGTGGGATGAGTCCGAGTAATTTCTCCGATCAGGGACTGCTGAGCAATTAAGGGGAGCGTATGGCACGAGTGAGGAGACCAGGAACGAGTTGGTGGGTTGGGGCCGTCGGCCTTGTGGGACTGTGCGTGGCCGCCGAAGTGCAGCCGGCCTATAGCCAGCAGAGCGTGTCGGTGCGCGCCGCGCTCGTGAAGGGATCCCTTCCGACAGATGATCCGACGGCAGCGGCCTGGGCGACCGCGGCGGTGTCGGAATTCCCGATGTCTCCTCAGGTCCATTGGCCGGTCCGTATTACCGATGTCACGGCCAAAAGCGTCAAAGTTCGCGGACTTCATGACGGGACCACCGTGGCCATCATGGTGGAGTATACCGATCCATCCGAGGATCCTGATGATGCGGCGGCCCTGGAATTCATGGTCGGCGACACCAAGGCCCATTTTGCCCACGGCCAGCCGATGGCCCAGGTAGAGGGCGGCCCGGTCAATATCTGGTATTGGAAAAACAAGGACGGTAAGGGCGCAGACCTGGGAGCCAAAGGTTTCGGCACGCTGAAACCGCACGGCCACCAGGATGTGAAAGCCAAAGGCGTCTACCAGGGCGGGGTCTGGAAAGTGGTCTTCTCTCGTACATTGAACACGGAGCACGTGGCCGAGGATACGCAATTCCAACCCGGGCAGTTCGCCAGCATCGCGTTTGCCGTCTGGGACGGTAAGAAGATGGAGACCGGGCAGCCGAAGGAAAAGGGGTCTGAAAAGGCCATTTCATCCTGGTGGTATTTCCGGGCCGATGCGCCGCCGGACTATTCGCCGTACATGTATGCATTACTCGCGGTGGCCTTAGCGTTGGGCTTTGAGTTGGTCCTCGTGAGACGTTTAAAGAAAGGGTCGTGAGCATGAGGGCGTGGCGAAGAATACGCGTATTTGGAGCGGTCGCAGTGGTCGTCGGACTCTCGGGCCTCATCGGAGCCGGGGGTTGTTCGATGTTTCAGAACGAACAATCCGCGAAGGGCAAGAAGCTCTATGCTCACTATTGCATGCATTGCCACGGTGAAAATGGAAGACAGAATGAGGGGTTCAATTGGTCCTCAATGACCGACCCGAAACCGAAGGATTTGTCCAATAAATCTGAAATGGGCACGTTCAAAGACGAAGATATCTTCGCTACGATCTCGCGCGATATGAAGGATACGAGCCCGAACGGCGATAAGATCGGCGACGATGAGTTTGCTGTTCCCACCATGCCGACCTTCAAGTACACGTTGTCAGAGGAAGAAATCTGGGGCATCGTCGGCTATGTGCGCTCCTTGCACGGCAAGAAGTTGGAATTTAACGTCGAGGGTCGCAAGAAAGAGCTCCAAGACGCCCAGCAGTCCGCTGAGCAAAAGTATAAAGAGGCGGAGCGGTTAGAGCAGGAAGCCGAGAAGAAAGCCAGCGACGAGGCAGACAAGAAGGGCGTGGAAGTCGACGACAACGCCTACGCCAAAGAAGTGCAGGCGATGGGCCAGGCCAAAAAGGAACTGGACCTGGCGACGGCAGCCGTGACGAATTTCACCACCCGGCCGGGAAAGGGCGTCAATATTGCCCGTCCCGACCTCAATATGAAGCCAGATGCGGCCGCGAAACTGGTGGAAGTCGGCAAGCAGATTTATGTCACCAAGTACGGCTGCAACGGATGCCACAAGATCGGTGACGAGGGTGGGAAGGTTGGTCCTGCGTTGGATCGTGCCGGATACCGTTTGAATCCAACCTGGGTCTACCGGTGGCTGCGCAACCCGCAAGCCATGAAGCCTGATACGCGGATGCCGAGCTTGGGATTGAATGACGCGGATGCGAAGGCGGTGGCTCTCTATCTGAAAACCCTTCGCGCTCCGAAGCCCGATCAGCCACTCGGGAAAGTGGGCGAATAGCCGACTAAGGAGTGTGAGTTAGGGTTCCGATCCAGATACCGACGAGGATTGCTACGCCCGAATAGACATGCTGTTTAAACATCGCGAAAGCGATTTGGGGACTGACGGGCGCTTGTAATCGTCGCACTTGCCACAGGAAGACTCCGGTCGGCATGGCCAGCATTAGATAATATCCCATCCGGAGGCCGGACAACCGCCCGGCCACTACCAGACACACTACCATTCCCACCAGGAACAGCCCCACGGCTACCGGGACGGCCTCTCCGAAGAGAAGCGCGGATGATTTCACGCCGATGCGGCGGTCATCCTCGCGGTCTTGCAGCGCATAGATCGTATCGTACGCGATGGCCCAGCAGGTCGTTGCGGCAAAAAGCCACCATGCCGGCGCCTCGATCGAGCCGCGTGAGGCAGCCCAGGCCATGACGGCTCCCCAACCGAAGGCAATGCCCAGCACCCCTTGCGGAATCTGAATCCACCGTTTGCTGAAGGGGTAGATCGCCGCCAGCAAGAGCGCGATAGGACTCAATAGCATCGTGATGGGATTGAGCGTGATCACCAGCGCGGTCGCGATCAGTGTCAGGCCCAGTGCGACGAGTAGTGCCTGTCGGGGTGCAAGGCGACCGTCGGCGAGCGGTCGAGTGCGGGTGCGTGCGACATGCTTATCGAAATTGCGATCGGCCAGGTCGTTCAGGACCACGCCGAGACTACGCATCACGAAGGCCCCTAGAGTAAAGACGGACAACAGCCACATCGGCGGTCGGCCCTCATTGGCGAGGACTAAGGACCACAGGCTGGGCAACAGTAAGAGCCAGGTGCCGGATTGATTCCGCAGTCGGATCAGGTCGGCCACCGCACTCCAGGACCATGCGGGCGCTGAGCGGTGAGTTGAAGGACTCGCGTTCACGCGCTGGACCATAACCGAGCACAGGAGGACTGTCAACGCGGCATCGCGTCGGTTGTTATGTCTTCGTGAGATTGGGTATAACGAAACTATTGTGCAGTCATCTATGTGCCGAGGAAGAGGAACACGCGTGAGGCAGCGGTCGAGGTTTTCCCTCGCCTTTCTGCTGCTTGCGCTATGCGTGTCGAGCGGATGCCAATTCTTCGGTCAGCGGGGCAACCTGCCCACTCATTACAATCTTCCGCTTACCGTCCAGCTTCGGATGGATCAGAGTATCGCTGCAGCGTCGCTGGACTATCGCGATGCTTGTGGCCAGGCCCTCGCGCTGCCCATTCGTGAGGGGCTAGAAACCCAATTGAAAAAGCGCATGGGGCAGGTCTTCGAACGAGTACATCTTGAGCCAGGTCCATCGACGGGCGCCGTGGATGGGGTGGTGGATACCGCGTTAGGATTCCGCCAGGTCGATCTGTTCATTCCTCGTAAGGCCAATAAATCCTATCCTGCGACGGTCACGCTGGGGATGGAGTTTTCGTATACCGACGACCGCGGCGCGGTCCTCGTGAGCAAGAAATTGCAGAGCGCTGCAACCGGGGAGGTCGAGGCGCGGGCGGAAAGCTGTGCTATCAGCGGCCTCGACAAAGTGGCGGAAGAGGCGGCCGCCAAGCTTGTGGAAGGTATGGCGCAACAGCTGGGGACTGCCACCAAAATTCGCGAGCAGGCACAGTTCAGAAAGGGTGGCGACAGGGGAACCCTGCTGCCTGCTTCCGTGCCGCCTGCGGCACCGGCAGCAGCTCCATTGGCGGCCACACCGGCGGTTCCACCTGTTGCCGGCTCCACGCCACAGGCCGCAGCCTCGGCTTCGGTTATCCCATCCGGGTCGACGCAACTCTCGTTCCGCACCATCATCCGGGACGACAACCAGAATCATGTCCTTGAGCAACGTGAGTCGTTCAGTGTGGAGTTCGAAGTCAAGAACGAAGGGGCCGTAGTTGCGGAGGGGGTCGAAGTCGAACTGAGCGGTCATGCCGCGATCGTCGGTGGCCTGAAGTCGCCGGTCTCGCTGGGGACGCTGCAGCCGGGTGAAGTCCGCCGCGTGGCTGTTGACGGCAAGGTGGGTACGGTGGCCGACATCGAGCAAGCCGAGTTGATCTGTGCCCTGCGAGCGTCCGCCAACGTCCTGCTCCCGTCGGCCAAGAAATTTTTTGTCGCGATACGTCCTGATGCCGGTGCCGCTGTGGAGGTGTTATCGGTCGATGTGGACCAACTCCCGAGCAGAAATGGAAAATCGGCGCAACCGAACAGTGTCGGGATCGCAATCGGTGTCGGCGCGTTCCGGGATCCGGCCGTGCCGGCGGTGAGGTTTGCGGCACACGATGCTGAGGTCATGGGCGGGTACTTCAAGACCGCTCTGGGCGTTCCTCCGCAAAAGGTGAAGGTGCTGTCCGACGCCAAAGCGCTTAAAGACGATTTGATCGAGGTGTTTGAGCAGTGGTTGCCGAAGCAGGGCGGTCCGCAGGCGACCGTGTATATTTATCTGTCCGGCCGGGCTGTGGTGGATCAAGAGACCGGGGTTGTCTCGTTGCTGCCCTACGATGGGACGCGGGCCGCGGCCTCCCGGACGTTTTCCCTCGCCCGGCTTCAGCGGGCGCTGACCAAGGCCTCCGTGAAGCAGGCCGTGTTGATGCTGGATCTTTCCCTGGAGCCGTCGTCCGGTTCCGACCCGGGCCGGGTGGTCCCTCCGCGATGGACCCAACAGGATTCAGGCGGGGAGCCGGACCGGACCATGCTGATGATCGGAAACTCCGGCATGCAGGAAGCGCAAGCCTTTCAGCCTGGACAACATGGGTTGTTCACCTATTTTCTCTTGAAAGGGTTGCGAGGGGCAGCCGACCTCGACAAAAGTGGAAACGTGCTGACCGGAGAGCTGTGCGCCTATGTGCATGGACAAGTCAGTGCCGTGACCCAGACGCAGGCCGGTAATCCGCAACAGACGATTTGCCTGCCTGCGGCCGGTGAGGGGGCATCTCTTCGAGGAATTTCAGTGACGAAAACGCGGTGAGAGAGAAACGCTGCGGCCAGTGTGTGCTGTTATGGAGACCTCTTGCGGGAAGCCCCGGGAGGGTACAGATGGTCGATTTCTTTTGTGGCAAAGTGTACAAAGATCGCATCTCTGCATTGACAGGTGTTTCACGTCCTGAGTAAGATCGCCCTTCTGATTCGCGAAGGACGTATTGTGTTGGGCAAGCCGGCGTAGCTCAGTTGGCAGAGCAGCGGTTTCGTAAACCGCAGGTCGGTGGTTCGATTCCACTCGCCGGCTCCATAAAATCAGCAAGATAGGCGATTCGACTGACACTACTAATAAGCCGAGTGTTCAGCAAATGTTCAGTGCTCGATAATCCCGCAGTTGCTTCAGGATTATAATAGTAAGTTATGACCATTATCGCCTTTGCGGTGGCAATTGCTGGAACAGGACTCATCGCTAAGGTGTTCCCCAAGGCGATGACTCGGATCTTCGAGCGCTATCCTCAACATTTCAGACCTCGGACTTACAGCCAGAGCTGACTCACTCGTTTCGCCCGCTATCTTTCATTAAGCTGCAATAAGCAGGAACGCGGCCATGCGTGGGCTGGTCGGTGTACGGCTGCAGCCTCATGCCGACTGACGCCTGAGACGCCCGATCGATTATTCTTCTTCCTGATACGGCAAAGCTTGGTGCGCGTCAACGCGAGCAGGGTTTGTACGAGGGGCTCTCGGTGCGCCATCGCGACGGCCGAGGCTTGGCCTTTCCCTCTCGCTGAAATAGCGGTGGTGGATCCGATTCCGGCGAAGAACGCGTACGAGCCAGGCATGGGTGCGGGCGTCGTTAATCCGACTGATCTGGTTCATGGGCCGCTTGCATATTCCGCTGTTGAGAAAATTCTTAACTGCCCAATTCAAAAAATAAGTCGGGAAAAGCTTCGGGAAATGAGGCCGCTGGTAAAGGGTCACGCCGCCCTTTTAAGGCAGGCAATCCATCACCAAACCATTACTTAAAGTCTGAAAAAAATGAATTCGGCTCCCTTTTCTTGGAAAAATCCGCTCTGGACGCCGTCATGGCTCAATGTCTAGATCCTGGGAATACCTAGATGGAATACTTGTATTTCCCCCTCTGCCCACCACCTTCTCGAACGCAGACCTACAGTCCCGCTCGCCGCGACAATTAAGCAGTTTAGCTCCGATGAATCATGCATTGACAAAACGATGGCGTTTTCTTACCGTACCTCCAACTTTACGCCCAAAGAGGTTCCTATGCCTAACTACCTAATTTCAATAATTATTGCGATAGGCGGTCTAATCTCCTCTTGTCAAACTGTTTCAGCAGACGGAACTAAACGAGACTCTTTGCCAGTTGATGAATTACTCACAAAAGTACAGGCCGCTCTTATAACAGTTCAAGATGAAGCGGAAGGTGAGGCTTTGCCTCCGCTCTATAGCGTCAACCTCGACATATCGACACAGTTCGTCATCGATGGAACTGGCAAGATCAATCTATATGTAATTACTCTCGGTGGAGGCGGAGGAAAGGAGTCTGGACAACTGTTAAAGCTTACCCTGGTCCCCCCGAAGCCGGGATCTAAAATGCCACACTCCACAGATAACATCTCCGTTGGTTTGGCCAAACTAATTCTTTCGGCAGCTGAAGCCGCAAAGAAGGCGAAACTACGAAAACCCCCGCTGACGTTAACCGAGATGTCGGCTCAGATACGTTTCGTTGTTAGGCTGAATGCAGAGGGCGGGGCCAAATTCGAAATAGCTCCTGTAGGATTTGAATTGGGAGGAAAAGTCAATTCGACCGAAATTCAGGAACTGACCGTCTTGTTTAAGGAAAAGCAGGTAGACAAATGAGGCTACACAATCGAGTGGTCCTAATACTATTGTCTGCGATTTCACTGATTGGTGCACCATGGGCAGTGAAGTCTTATGCTCAAATGTTCGACCCCTTCGAATGTGGAGAGTTCTATTACCGATGGTTTAGTGATCCATTTGAGGCGCTCAGGCTTGTGGATTCGGGATTGTTGAGAATCAAAATTAATGGCGAGCTCGGAACAGGCTTTTTGATCGACGAAAAGAGGGGTTATGTCTTGACCGCCAAGCATGTAGTGGCTGCAGCGATAGGGACCACAACGCCTCCGAAGATTACAGGTGCATTCAAATACGAGCCTGACAAATGGTTTGTACTAACGTATGACAACGAAGCTCAGAAGGACGACGTAGCCCTTCTGAGGTTTGAACCAAACGACGCTTCGAAAAATGTGAAGCGGTTGGACCTGAGTCTCGAATTGCCCCCCGCAGGGACGCAAGTCGCTATAGCAGGATTCGCGTTCGGGGATCCGAAGCTTACTAGCGATACAGGAAGAGCTTCAGAAATTTTGAACCGACAGTTTGAAGTGCGGGCAAATACTTTTCAGGGAGATAGCGGGGGGCCCGTTATTGACCACTGGGGACTTGTTGTAGGTGTAATAACGGACGGAAGGCAACGCGGGATTGCGGTTGCATCTCCAACCGTCGCCTTTAGAAGCCTTTTGATGGATAAAATACCTCCCAGTCAAAGGGCGAAAGAATCCATGTCAATAATTGCCTCTGGCAAATTCTCCAAGAACTTTGTAGATACCTTTCGTCCAACACATCCAGACGGTGCGACCACTGCAAATCTAGATCTGGTACAGCTCATGACCAGCTTAAGTCAGGATGATAAGATCAAACTGAATGATGACTTCCGAAAAGCGGTATCGTGCCCTGTGCATAGAGCGGCTGAAGATAGACAATTATCCTTCGCTGCTGCTGAAACTATAGCTCCAATGATTGCCAAGTTTTCGAGCCCTAAGGATGCGGCAAAGAGTTTGTTGTCGAGCGCACTTATTCTATCTAAGCTGGGAGAGGCTACAACTGCTTCGACTCGCTTTGACCAGGCTGAGAGTGCATATTTCAATGCGATGCTGGCTTACGTCGACAATAAAAAACCAACACTTCTCGACGCTTGTCCCGCTACTCGGCCTACGGAGGTTGGTACGGTCTTTTTAAGAGACCTCCACATCTTTCAAACAGACGCCCCGTCAACCGCTCAAACTGACTGCAAACTGCCTTATCAAGATCAAGAATTGGCAGATCTTATAGCCAGTTACAATTCGGCACGTCTTTGGCGAATAGCCAATAGCATGAAGCCAACCCCACAAATCGACGTTCAGGCAATTGAAAAGAGCTCAGCGTGGGGAGCATTGATGGCTACCGATACCACAACGTACTCAAGGAATATCATCAACATAGGAGGCAGTTCGTTGGTAAAGAACGATCGGAAAACTGCACGGGCAGCTTTTGCTACGTCATGGCAGGCAGGCATTAGGACAGAGGAAGTTCTCAAGAATTACCATGCCGCCACACCTGAGCATTCCGGAGAATCGTATTCGGAATCCGCAGCCAGTATAAATTCTGCAAAAACTTTATCCAGTTCCGATCTTAAGATACTTGCCCGGTAGCTTTCTTGGAGCCGGATACATAATTTTCTTCAGTCTGCCGACCACCCCTCTAAATGAATCCAACCTCCACGTTGCACTTCACGAATGTGACTGACGTCCGCCCCGAAAACCACGGGAGGTCACAACTTGAATGTCAGAAGTAGAGGTACACATCAGCTCAGGCAGCGTATCGATTTCGATATGTGCTTCAATGGCCAACTTCTAAGCTGTACAATCCTGGATTACCCTTGACCTTCCCCCCGAGAACTAGACCATTGGCTAGGAAGTCAGACTGTGCTGAGATGGGGTCCACAGGAGGGGCCCATGACACGGAAACGGCAGACGGAGGAACAGATCATTGCAGTGCTCAAGGATGCCCAGGCGGGCATTGGGGGCCACGAGCTCTGCCGCAAGCACGGCATCTCAGATGCGACCTTCTATAAGTGGCGAGCGAAATATGCTGGGCTGGAAGTCAGTGATGTGAAGAAGCTGCGCCAGTTGGAAGACGAAAACCGTCGGCTGAAACAGATGGTCGCGGAGCAAGCGCTGGACATCCAGGCGCTGAAGGCCGTCACCGCAAAAAACTGGTAGCGCCCAAGGCGAAGCGAACGGCGGCCCAGTGGATGGCCGAGCGCTTTGGGCTGAGTCAGCGACGAGTGTGCCGTTTAATCATGCTCGATCGGAACGCGCTGCGGTTCGCAGTCTTCGCAGTCGACGCAAGGAGGATGCGGCCCTGCAGACGTGGATTCGAGAGATTGCGGCAACCAAGCGGCGCTATGGGTGTCCCCGGATCTATGTCCGGTTACGGCGGGAAGGCTGGCGCGTGAATCATAAGAAGGTGGAACGGATCTATTATCCCGACGAGGGGCTGTCGTTACGGCGACGGCGGCGGAAGAAGCTGGCCGCGGTGCCGCGGGTCGCGCTCCCACGGCCGACGCAGCCGGGGCGCTGTTATGCGCTGGATTTCGTGCATGATCGGCTGGTGACGGGTCGACGGTACAAATGCTTGACGATGACCGATCTGTGTTCCAAGGAAGTTCCGGTGATTGAAGTGGATGTGTCGATCGGCGGGCACGGGTGTGCCGGATTCTGGATCGGGTGTTTCTGACTCGCCCGCTGCCGGAGACGCTGATCCTGGATAACGGGCCTGAATTCGCGGGAATGGCACTCGATGCCTGGGCGGCGCAACATGGCGTGCATCTGCACTTCATTCAGCCCGGGAAGCCAGTACAGAATGCGTTCATCGAGAGTTTCAACGGCAAGTTTCGGGATGAATGTCTCAACGAACACTGGTTTATGACGTTGCAAGAAGCGCAGCTTGTGATGGAGGCGTGGCGGCGGGAATACAATGAAGAACGGACGCACAGCGCAATTGGGGATGTTACACCCCAGCAGTTCATTCGTAACCATCAAGCCGGGGCCCATCGGACACAGGACTCAACGACCTTGACCGTGGTGTAACAAACGGGGGAAGGTCAACACAGGCATCACGTATGAACTGGCAAAGATTGTCCAAACAACCGGAGCCACTATCGAGTCTACTGATGCGATGATCTGCCTAAAAAGCCTCTGAAAAGGCCATTCGTTCATCGAACGGCAATCTTAGTTCCCATCATCTGTGATGACCGCCAGTTCTTCCAACTCTTGCCGCGTCAGCGGTCTGACTCCCGACGTGGTCGTCGCGAAAATATGATCGAGCAGTTTGCTGCTCACTCGGCGTTGCTGCACCATCTGCATCCAACGTCTGCTCAGAAGTGCGGATCTTCGCTCGATTTCCTGCAGGTCGCCCTGGATATATCCTCCAAGAAGCTTGCAAAGTAAGTATTCTCCATTTTTGTTGAGCTGTGCGATGCGAGACTGCAACTCCAGTAGCTGCGAATTGAGGTGGGGTACTTCCTTCGCAAGGGCCTCTGCATTCTCTGAATCCTCTGAATAGACCTTGCGCACTTTCTCTTGAGACAATTGTGGAAGCTTTCGTACTGTTTTCAGCAAATTGCAGGCAAAGCCTGCTTCTCCCCCACTCGAGAACCCCGTGAATCCATGGACCTCATAGCTTCCGTTTGGATGAATAGTTCTTCTGATGCCTCCCAAGAATGCAAGGGTACAGGCACTAATGCAGCGGCTACCGGCAGGAACATGTGTGTGAAATCGATAGTCCGCGATTGTTTGGGCGATCTCAAACGCTGCCTCCACATTACCGCCATCCGATGTAAACTCAATTCTCGTGATGGCGCGATGTTTGACGAGGCAGGATTCGAGTTCTGTCTTGAAGCGTGGACCATCAGTTGGACCAAACTCGTCGTGCACCGCCAAAATGGCTCCTGATGGCTTGTCGGGAATGCAGGTGAACTTGAGTCCTTGCGGCTCAGAAGCGGGAGCAGCCCACACATCGGCGTAGAGCAATAGCGTCACAAAAAAAATCGCATTGATCAGCACTAGAGTATCACGCAACCGCGTCCCCATCTGTGGTCTGTGTAAATCTTATGCGGGTTTAACGTCGACCCGTTGGTATTCGCCATTTTCTCCCATACAGGCGGTGGAGACCTGCATCACTTCCTTTCCATCCTTGGTTACAACTTCGCGAATTTTCGCACAATGTGACGTCTGTCCGGCCTGAGCAGCGCTGGATGGAACCGAACCGATGTAGACGGCCTTGCCGCTGGTAGTGCCTTCAGCCCACGCCTTCGCCGCTTGTTCTTTATTAGCAGCGTCGTCCATCTCGCGTACCTTCTCTTGTTCACGAACCGAACGTTCTGGTTCAGTAGCCGGTGGCGGTAAACTCTTATACCGATCGGCCACCTGCTGGCGGGCTTGTTCGGCTTGCGTAGCGCCGTCACGAGCCGCCTGTTGGAAAACTTCTTCCTGTCGCTTTTGTTCGCGTTCATTGAGTATCTGACCGATCCCGGTCACGGCAAGCCCGACCGCACATCCGGCTGCTCCGATAATACCTGCTCGCTTTAGACTTTCGCTTGTAGGGCCCGAAACTCTAGATTTGGAAGATCCGGATTTGTTCGCGCCTTGAACGTTCTTCCAGAGATCCCACGCCAAGCTAGCCCCTGCGCCCAAGGTTGCACCGCCCACGCAGGCCCCGGCATAGTTGGGGCTCCCCTGGTTGTTCTGTCCAGAAAGCCCTTGGCAACTCGTAAGAAATAGGCAGCCCGCTAGCCCAAGGACCACGCTACGTCTGCCGCAGATCCCCATCGAAGATTTCTCAGGTATGAACATCATGATTCCTCCATTTGTACAAGCGACGCATGATCACTGGCATCGTGACGATGATAACGACTCTGATTCAATGGATGTCGATGCACTTTTCCGGAGGCGATCCACTAGAGCTACTTGGTGACGCAACTTCGTTTCGGTGCCGTCCAGATGGTTCTTGGTGTCTCGATAGGTAGAAGTGAGGCGCTGGCAACGTTCCAGCTCTCGCCGGGGAGTCGCTTGTATCTCTTGGATTTCTTTTTCCCATCGAGCGGTTTCTTCAGCAAAGGCCTGGACCACTCGTGTCTCACACTCTCCTGTCAATGCACGAAACCGAGCTATGGTGGCTTCATAAAGCATCCACCGCTCCCCCTCTTCTGGCGCGATCCGGAAGGCATGGACCTCCCTGGGGCCTGGTCCTATGTGATAATTCATCCGTTTTTGTCTGGCTGTCTGAGACGCGTGAGTCTTCCAGACTTCCGAACGGTTGACTATTTGATAGTATGTGGAAGCGGTGGGCCCAAGCAGTTCTTCCCACGCGGCGGCGCATACGGCTGCTGCCAGAGGTCCGCGCTCTGTTTCGACAACTGCATCTATCGGCCGTTCCGGCAATGACAAGGTCCCACTTTCCCGACACTGTTCCGGCACCCGAGCGTCAAACGCACCTAAAGTGCGTTCTGCTTGTGTAATGGCATTGCGTGCTGCGCGCTCCTCGGCGACGAGGTGTTGGGCCTCCTGTTCAGCCTGTTTGACGGCAGCCATTCTCAGCAGTTCGGCCTCCCAGAGACGGTTCCGGAAGGTGTATTGCTGTGGACCTGATGCTTCCGATCGGATTGGAATGGGGCCCCCGGTCCCGACGATCATCAGGCAAATTCCCTGCGTGCCGGACAACCCATCGGGGAATGGCAGGGCAAACCGCAAGGCTCCCGTTTTGGGATCGATGTCGGCCCGGCTCAGCGAAGAGGTCCGCGATCGGCCATTTTGCCAGTCTGCGGCATTGATCAACGAATAGGCTCCATAGTACCGGTCCTTCTCAGCCATCGGCCGTAGAATCACGGTGTGACTCGTGCCTGTCAGATTGGAACCGCAACCTGCCGTTGCACACAACAGCAGGCCGACACAGAGAACCTCAGCGAGGTGCCGCTCAGCTTTGCGCATGCTCACGTAATGCTTGGCTAAGGTTCTTGCAGGCATGAAAGTTCGCATTCTCATCAAGTATGCTCTGGTCCGTAAAGTTGCCTAGGAAGGGCAGTTTGAACTGATTCATGTTTCCTTCCCCCTGTACAAAATATTTTGCGCAGAGGGTTGCGGTATACCGAGACTGAAAATCCCGCAGCAAAGTGGAGTATTCTCCCCTCGTCTCCTCTCCGAACAGGCTAATGACCTTCCAGTACAGAAAAACAGAATCGGACTCAGCGGAGTGCCCTGCTTTTTCAGCTACTGTGCTGCCCAGAAGATAAAAGATTGTCGATGGATTTCCTGTGAGCCTGGCTTCCATTTGGTTTTGAACTTGCGGCAAAAACTGTGAGGATCTCCGCATTTGCCGTACCACCCCTTCGAGCGCGTTCGATTGAATGGCCAAGGCTTGGCCGAACGTTCCCTCTAACAGATACAGCAACATCTCATATTGCTTTTGGGTGGTGATGCTCTGCTTCAGCTCGTCAACAATCTCCTGCGTCTTGAGGAGCTTGAGCAATTCGAGACATCCGACGACGTGCCTTGAGGAACGGTCACGTTGATGAACCAGTGGCACTCTGGTCATCCAGTCATCGCAAAACACGAGGTCGATGGTCACGCTATGGGACAGGACTTGGTGCCTGGCGAGCGCGGAAAAATGCCGCTGGATATGGGGCCGCAACGTAACCGCGGACTCATAGACAACTTGGTTGAACTTTCTCGTATTTTCGTTCGGGTGCTGAACCAGTGAGGTGGGCGGGTCCGGAACTCGCACGATCGCTGGGGCGCCTGCCGGCTGACTGCCAAGCTTTTCCACAGCTGCCGTTTGAGTAGCCAGGTCATCAAACTGTTCCTCTGAAATTGACCGATAGGCTTGTTCGCGGACTCGCCCCACGGATAGTCCTTGCCTCGCCACTTGATAACGGCTGTTGGAAAAGACGATCTCATCGTAATCGTCACCATCCTCGGAATGATACAGGGTCCGTGGTGATGTGCTTCCTGTAAGCGGAGCAAGATAGAGCGGGTGATGGTTGGCGGGAAAGCTGGATATCATGTGGAAACCATCGGCGCCTCCTTGCACCACAAAGCCCAAGCAGGTTGATTGAAGTGCGCAGGACGAATCGTGTTGCTTGAGAATCACAATGGCATCGACGAATGCATCGCGGTTCAAGTGCACCCAGTGGACAAATGGTTTGTACCCCGCGCGCGACTCTTTTCGCAGGTTCAGTTCGTTCGAGATGAGAGCAGCTAATTGTTTGTGTCTGACGGCAGGGTCATTCTCAGCGCGGCTTGCCGGTGGGGTTACAATCTGTAGTGCTGTAATGAGGAGCGTGGATAGTAATAGAAACACCAGGAGGTTTATGCGGGGTTCTGGTCGCATAGCACTATGGACAATGTCCCACTCAGAGTCTCAAGATTATGGGCGAGCAGTATATTCCAAACCAGGTATTTTTGTGCAATAGAAAATATGACAGCTTTGTAGTTCGATCCTCACAGAGGGGAGGAAAGTTTATTAATGCAGTTCAATATTTGATTTCGAAGCGTGTCGGATCCTGTCGTCACGAGAGATATGGAGCCAGAGGGCGAGACCCCGACAATCTCTGCGCGGGCGTGACCAAGGTCTGTCGGAATGAGCCGGAGTTGAACCCGACTTGTGCCGATCTGGCCCAGGACTACGGGCTTGCCGTGATCTCAGCCCTTCTTCAGTCTGGCCGAACTCAACGCCGCGCTGGCCGCGCCCCTCGACGTCTTGAATCGCCGTCCCTTCAAGCAGCGCCCCGGATGTCGGCAGTCCGTCTTCGAGACCGTGGACCAGCCGGCGCTCCAACCGCTCCCGATTGAGCCCTATGTCTAGGCCGAGAGGCGCACGGCGCGGGTGACTATCGATTCGCACGTGGGATTGAGGGGCGCTACTACAGCGCCCCCTCGCCCTTAGTGCATCGGGCGCTGGATGTGCGGCTCACGGCGACGACCGTCGAGTGTTTCCACAAGGGCCAGCGGGTGGCGAGTCATCTGCGAAGCGGACATTTATATAAAAATGGTTGGATTTGCTTGAGCAAGAGGTTGATTCCTCCTGAGGGAAAGAGTAATCTGCGCGCGTCTCGATGCATGCACTGCTGGTTGCTCTGGGATTGGACACCTGGAGGGAACGGTTAGATGAGATTAAGATCTCGACGCTGTTCCATTCTGGCTGCTCCCCCGATCCTTTCGCACGCGCCCCTTCTGTTTCAGACCCTCGGAATCTCGATTAATGTTTGCTGCCTGAGTGGAACCGAATTGGGGGACCTCCCGTATCTCCCTGAAGCCCTCGCCATCCCGAAGCAGTCCTGGGATTCTATTACCCATTGGTCTGATAGTCTCTCTTCTGAAATCTTAGATTTTATTTTCAGGGCAGGATCTGTGAGCTTTTCTCAAGGAGGTGGCTCATGAAAATCATACCCGTGCTCTCATTGGCCGCATGTGTTAGTTGGCAAATACCATGTGTATCATCCTGGGCTGCACCCGCCTATCCTGAACCATCTGAACAAGAGATGCGCCAGGCGATTGAACAGGCGATGGTTCAACGGGGAGGCACGCAGACTCGTCCCGGTGAAATCAGCGTCGATAATCCTATTAATGGAATGACGATGAGCATCACTGCTTTTACAAAGTTAGGCTGTGAGCCGGCGAATCGTGGACCAGGGTACGTGTGCTCGTATCATGTCAAGACGAAGATGAGCGCGCATTCAAATGAAGGGTCGCGGCAGGGGGATAATCATGCCGCCGCAGTCAATCAATTGCTGCGAGCCATGATGGGGGGGCAAGAAGATGTGGCTGATACTGCGACCCGCCGCTTCTTGCGAATGGGGAATGAATGGGTCATATCGAGGGAGTAACAAAAAACCGTCCTCGAGAAGGGTAGTCACAATGTCGATTACCGACGCGCTGATCCATCTGTTGATCTCGGTGGAAGAAGGCAAGACCGCTGCCTTTGCGGAAAATTCTTCCGATCGAGTTATTCACGCGGAATGGATCCGGCATCTCGTGCTGGGATTGCCATGGCCGATCGAGGTGCATGAGCGATGGAAGCAAAAGGATTCCACTCACATAATTCCGGGGGGCGGCAGCTCCGTGCCGATCGGTCATACCGGACTGCGTATTCGTAACGCACAAATTATTGGCTCTCTCGATCTTTCGGGCTGCGGTTCGACGCAATCGCCACTGCCCGCGCTGTCCCTTGAGGAGTGCAGCTTCGAAGGGGACGGAGACGAAAATCCCAGTATTGATTTGTCCAGGGCTTCGCTGTGTGGCCTGAATCTCAAAAAGTCTCGGTTCCGGCATTTGCGAGGCGTCGGTATGACGGTAACTGGATCGGTCGATATATCTGGTCTTCGCCCGATTGAGCAAAACGATCATGCAATATGCTGGTGCAATATGTCTGCATCCATTATTCATGGCAGCATCCTGGCCGACGCCGTTGAACTATGTGCTCCAAAGCGTACGGACTGCGACGGGCCTCATGACTACTCGGAAATGGATTGGACTCTAAACTTATATGGGAGTCGTATCGAAGGCTCCGTGAGAATCCGTAATAACTCAGCGGTAAATGGCGGTTTAATGTTGGATAGGGCTCGTGTCGCAGGCGACATTGCGCTTAATGAGGTTGAAGTGACTCCGCGCTTTGAAAGTCCCGCTGTATCACTCGATCGCACTCGTGTTCATGGGAACCTCACACTGATTAATTTGCGTTGTAGTGGTCTGCTTTGGCTGTTTTTCTGCGAAGTTGATGGATCATGCGACCTCATGGGGGGAAAGATATCCGGAAGTATACTGAAAGGACCTGGAATATCGGCTTCACTTTACGCAAAGGGCATGTCAGTGCGAGGCTGGACAACCTTATGGGGAGTCAATGTCGATAAGCCAATTTGTCTTGAGGATGCAAAGATCGGTGGCAATTTGATTGTGAGAGAGGTCAATGTGTCGCCAAGCGTTGAAGTTGAGAAAGGCCCATATTCGGTCAAGGAAGGTGGACTGGTTGCGTGCGGAGCGCGCGTGGGGGAAACTCTCATTGTGCTGGGAGATAATAAGTTTTCGAAGGGTATCAACCTGACGGATGTTCACTGTTCTATGCTGCAAGATGATCCATCGGATTGCGAGAGGACTAAGCCAATTCGGATTGACGGATTTCGATATGAGCGGATCCATGATGAGAAAGGTTCCATTAATGATCCTCTACAGGTTGAGGCCCGGCTCAAGTGGTGGCTGCCGAAGGACGACCTGTATCGTCCTCAACCTTACGTTCAACTTGCCCAAGTGCTCGCAAATCACGGTCAAGATGCGTTCGTTAGAAGAGTATTAACTGCGAAAGCCGAGCAAGATGCCGCTCAAGCATGGAATGACAAGCTAAATCAGCCTCCTCCACGTAAGGGGCAACAAGATGCAGGTCAAGCATGGAATGACGAGCCGAAACAGGCTACTTCATGGCGCGAGCAATCCGTGAAATTAATAAAATGGTGTGGTCGCAAGGCTTTCTACTATTTTATCGTTTGTCCTTTTGGGTTCTTTTTTGACTTTGGTCTCTCACCGACCAAGGCTGTGGCCACTGTGATGGCGTTCATCGCGATGGGCTGGGCTCTATTTGCTTTCATGGACAGTCGAAATGCTTTGGTCGTTGCGCAGACCCCGGTGACGACCCTGGTACACAAGGACGAGGCGGATCCTAATAAATTCAAGTTTGCATCTGCCTTTGTGAGTAAGGCAGTGCCCAGGAGCGAGTCAGAAGCAGTGAATGGCCCAGCGTCGGTGCAAAGTCCCCTGTCCAGCAATGTCTCGACGCCTTCGAAGAACTCCGTACCTACCAATAAGCCGGCGCCAGTCGAAGGGCGGGTATCAGCGCAAAAGCCGGTAACCGTGAAAGTGCCCCCGCCAGTGATAAAACCGGCGCCAGTCAAAGAAGAGGCATCGCTCGCAGCACTACAGCCTGTTCAAAAGCCGGTAACTGCGCATACGTCGGCAGGAGGGAAGGAAAATCAACACAACGACTACTCCGATTCCGATGTTCCCTGCAGAGACAGCATCCGTTTGCTCGTGTATGCGGCTGATGTGTTTATCCCATTGGTTGACCTTCGGGAAGAGGGGAAGTGCGATATCGACCAAGCTAAAGGATCGGAGGCGTCTAATTTAGAGATCACGGCCTTTCGCCTCATCAAGGCCCTTTATGCTATCCTCGGATGGTTAGTAACCGGAGCGGCGGTAGTAACCGTCTCCGGCGTCATGCGGCACCGCTTATTGCGTGACTAGCGGCCTTGCGGCTGTGCCCAAGCTAACCGTGTACGGACCCCGAGTAGTGAAGCCGTTACTGATCGAGTTGCCGATGATGTAGGTGTTGCCGTTGAGAGAGGGGGCTTTCTTTAACCTTACAACCTATAAGGAGGAAGAATATGGACCCAGCAAGTGCGGAGCTTATCAGAGCCAGGATTGATGCATTGCAAAACATGTCAAAGACCGAACCACATCTTCGCAACGAGATCAGAACGAATGTGACCGGATTTTTTGAGAAGCACGGCCTTATAGACAACAACCACAGTATCGAGCGTACACGATCTGAAGCTCGTCACAATGCAGGCGCTATCCACCTTTGTCCCTGGCACACCTGCGCAGCAACCCGGCATGGTATGCCTCAGTCGTAAGAATTGACTTCCTCTCGGCGGCAATGCGTGGCGGAAACCTTTTCCGCCACGCTCGAGAAATGTTCGGCAAACCTTCCTGCTCATTGGCTCACCTGTGATTGGGCTCAAGGCTCCCTCTCCTGGCGCTCGTTCTCACTTTCGGATAGGTTGCTTCCTGCACAAGGCTGGAAACTGCACGTGTCGGCAGGAGCGGCCGAGGCCGCCGGTATGTACTCATTGGTCATTCCCCGTCTCCTACAACTAGAAGCTGCCTTCAAGGTCGCCCGTAACCTTGATGACGTTGTCTTTATTAATTCGGGGGATGGAGGCGTGACCCAATTGGGAAAAGTGATGACCATCTACCCAATGAGTGATCATCACGCCAGAGAAATTGTGCTGGAGGTCGATCGTGTTTGGCCGCGAAGTCGTGGTCCCGAAGTTCAGAGCGATTTGCACATCCGGCCGGGATCGGCCGTATCGTTGCGTTATGGAACGTTCACTTCGCCGACGGTCGTAGTCAACGAATCCGGACTATACGAGTTTGCGTTGTGTGGTTCGAATGGCACGCTGGTCCCTGATAGACGACAGAATCAGGGAGAGCAACCGCAACTTGCGACGCCTCCACCTATTGATGGTTGTCGGCCTCGTCAACATCCAGTAAAGCTCCAAGTTCCCTTCATCGCCAACGAGAAGGAGTTTGTTGCTTTAACGTCATTGAGCGAATCCCCTAGCAAGCAAATATTTCTGGGCCTTGCAATCGACACACTTCAAAGTGTGATCATTAAGGTGGGTATTCCGGGAGTTGCCGGCGATCACAGAGGCCTCGATGTCAGGGATCGCCTGAGGAAAGAGTTTTCCGTTCTCTCGGCGCTTTCAGGAGAAATCGGGCTTGCGCCGAGACCACTTGAGTGGTTCGAGCATGAATGGCCGATAGCGGTTACGGAAGATTTTAGAGGTAGAATCGTTGCGGAGCTGAGTCGAGCGCAGCAGATATCATCTTTGACTTCCCTTGCACATGCAGTGGTTCGGTTGCACGGAGCCGGGTTCGTTCATGGTGACATCAAGCTTGAGAATGCGGTGCTTCGAGGACAACATGTGGGACTGATCGACTTTGAGTTAGCAGAGCATGAAGGCGAGGTGGCAGGGGTAGGAGGTACAAGAGGGCATTTGGCAGCAGAGGTTACGGCCGATGCTGAAGCGGCCTTCTCGCGGGACATCTACGCCCTTGGTGGTTGTCTGGCTCATGCATGCCTGGGGGTTCCGCCAGGATTATTGCCCGCCGGCATCGGGAAGCTCAGAGGATTCTTGCAACTTGAAGGTTTACAGCCGGCCGCTAAGCTGATCAGCGATTTGTGTCACGCCGATCCTGTAAGGCGCCCAAGCGCTAAGGATGCTGAAGATGCGATATCCGTTCGGATCACGCCGCTCTCATCACGGTCGATAACCCGCGGATGGCCGAGCAGTAGGGAAGATCTCAACTGGTGTCGTCGGTCAAGTATCGGCGCAGGTGGTTTGGCGGCCAGATATTGGCGAGAACAAGGGGGGGGAGGATGGAGTAACGACCATTTCATGCGATCCTTTATCTGCGAGGGCATTAATATTGGTGCGGCTGGCATTGTGCTCGGTCTCATTGCTATTGAGACAGCCCTTAACCGGTCTGATTTTAGTGGACAGATACTGCAAGGAGCGGAGTGGCTAAGCGCAAGACCACCTCTGGGCAAAGCCGTTGGATTTTTCACGGGGGATGCTGGAGTCGCGGTTGCCCTGGCTCTTTGCGGACAGCGCCTCCATAACCAGAAATACCTTGTTGCTGCGAAGAAACGGTTCGAATCGGCCTGCGCGAATTCTCGTGAACTTGACTTGTTTTCTGGTACAGCTGGAGTGCTGTGGGCAGGTTGTATCCTGAACGATATTTTGAAAGCATCATGGCCGTTAGAGTCAGTACGTGATCGTGTACAGCATATAAATCGATACTTGCGTAATGCAGATGGGATTCCGGTTTGGTCGCTAGAGCTAGGATCGGATGTTTCTTACTTGGGATGTGCGCACGGCTCTGCTGGCATCGCCATGGCACTTGGATGCTGGGGGCAACGCGCCGCAGACCAAGATTGCAGTGAGATTGCCATGCGAACGTTTCAGCAGATAGCGAAACAGGGGCCGACCGAAGACGGGCGGGCATTAAGAATGACCGCCGACTCTCAGCGGCATCATGCCGCTGGGAATTGGTGCCATGGGGTCGCTGGGTACCTGTGGGCTATTCTGCAAGCTTTTGGAGATACGCCCGCTCTTCGCGAGGAGATCGACTGGGCGGTGGGCATTCTCAAAGAGCAGCCATCAGTGGGCACTCCTACCTACTGCCACGGATTGGCCGGACAGCTCGAATTGTGGCGTATGCTCAGTGGAATCCGGCGTTTCCAAACATTTGCGGCGGCCCGTGCAGTAAAGGTGGCGCGTGCTCTACGCTGTGCCCATAGCAAACAGGACGGAGCGTGCGTTTGGGTTTCTGATGATCCTGACGTGGTCACTCCTGATCTCTGGATCGGCTTTCTTGGGCCTGCAACTGCATTGGCCCTTCATGCATCCCGAAGCTGCTGGCCTTTGTTATCAGGAGAGTGGCTGACTGCCTGCTGTAATTCAGAAAGTCGGCACGGACAAGATATGTCGGTAGTAGGAGGGAAAAAAGCTGATACGAATGGATGAGTATCAACACACATTCCTTGTTGATGGCGTAGTTTACATCAGCAAGGCTCTTGACCAACGAGGGATCGAGGCTGCGGAGGGTGCTTTTCGTTGGACGTTAAGCCATCCCGGACCGGGAGCCAGATACGTGTTGGCAGGCCGGCCAGGTGCATTCTTTCAGGATCACGCTAACCCGAATGCGATCACAGCCTACCGCTCTCTGCTCTGTGAAACGCCACTGTCCAAATTAGTGGCGGATGTGCTTGGCACTCAGAATCTTTGGTTGCTCTACGAACAGATCTGGCTCAAAGAAGGCTGTGAAACACTTCCAACACCCTGGCACCAAGATCTGCCGTATGTTCCGATGAGCGGGGAGCATCTGGCTACGGTCTGGCTCACATTGGATCCTGTTCGTAAAGACAAGTCTCTTGAATTTGTACGCGGGTCACATCGTGGGCCTCTTTTTAACCCCACTGCGTTCAATGCTACCGACTCCACCGCCGCGATGTTTGAAGCAGGAGTATGGCCGCCTTTACCCGATATTGAGTCGAAGCGCGAGCAATACGATATTGTTTCCTGGGCGGTTGAACCTGGCGATGTGATCATCTTTCACCCCGCCATACTGCACGGTGGTGCACCGACTTGTTCTGGAGAAAAACGGCGCACAATCTCGCTTCGTTTTTTTGGCGATCACGCCTTCTGTGCTGAACGACCGGAGAAAGGCGTGGCGGAGGTAGACCGACTGCTGGTCGAGCAAGATACTAGCGATCCAATGAGGCAGATGGCCAAGCTCCAACCCGGTACGCTGTTCCGCCACCCGGGATTTCACAAAGTGGTGTAAGTTCGTGCTTCGAATGGTTGATGGGAATGTCTCAGTGCGAATGCGGGCTCTCTCAGTGAATAGTCGAAATTAGTGCCTGAAGACCAGGACGGGATAATGGGGCTATGATGCGCTTCCGCAAGCTCGGCGGGGCATTGGGTGCCGAGGTGACAGGTCTTAACCTGCAGACACCTCTTGGTCGGTGCGAGGCCGACCAGTTGACGAAGGAGTGGTTTCGACACGGTGTGCTGGTCTTTCGAGGGCAAATGATCACCGATGAAGAGCATGTGCGCTTCGCCCGTCGTTTTGGTCGCCTTGAAACTTTCACCCAGCCAAACGGTATTGCTTCTTTTGTTCCCGAGATCTTTTGCTCGGCCAACACGGACGAGTCAGGGCGGCTACTGCCGTCCGACGATGAGCGAATCAAAATGCTACGGTTGAATTGGCTGTGGCACATCGACAGTTCTTATCGCGCAATGCCTGTTAAGGGGGTAGTCCTGCGGGCCCTCCATGTAGCCGAGGAAGGCGGCGATACGATCTTTGCCGACAATGTCGCAGCGTTTGAAGCATTACCCGGCACCATAAAGACACGTATCGAGGGTCTCAGGGCGATCCATAACTTCGCGTATCTAGTCCGCCAGCAAGGAGGCGATTTGCGCCCGGAGGAGGTGGCAAGTTTGCCGCGTGCTGAGCATCCCCTAGTCCGTCGGCATGCGGATGGACGTCGATCGCTGTATCTGAGTCCGCCCTACATGGAAAAGATCGTGGGATGGAGCGAGGCCGACAGTTGTGCGTTGCTCCACGAGCTGATGGCCTGGGCAACGCAGGAGCGGTTCCTCTTCCGTCACCGCTGGCAGCTGCATGATGTGATCATGTGGGATAATGCGTGGACCATGCATTGCGTCACCCCATACGACGTTGCTCGTCACAGACGCGTCGTACACGGTGTCACGATTCTTGGAGAGGAGCCTGTCCTTCCCATGAAGGCTATTCCACAACCTTAGCTTTCAATCACTAATAACGAATGCAATTGCGGAGAAACCGGGTATTGCCTTGAATTTGTATTGAATGCTGGTTACGAGTATTGCCAAACATGTGTTTGGACTTGCGAAGTACGTAATCGTGCTCTACTCAACCTGCGATAGTCCGCAATCGGTTTCCGATACTCGACGGGTTTAAGGATGATCGTTCATGTGATCGCTGCGGGATGGGTCGTGCTCATCTGCCAATGGGGAGGTGAGCAGCGCCAGTAATCCCAAGACGAACTTATCGTGGATATCCTGCCGATAATACGATCCGAGGGCAGTGAAATAGGATGAGACTCGCGATGCCGGGTTTTGCGTATCGATGAGGAATTCGGATATCTGGCTTAGTTGGCTGAAGTAGTCTCTCGGATCGGCAGCGTGGTCGCATTGGAGGTAGCACAGGCATCGCTGGCTGCGCAATTGAAACGCTGCCTCTCGACAGGTGGACGCCAACTCACTGTAATTGGAGCGACCGACGGTGGCGGGATAGTTATCAGTGATGCCGCTGCCTTCACGTGAGACTTGCAGGAACGCCTTCCCCGAGCTGATCATCAGGCTAGACGTGGCTTGACCTTCAAACAGCCCTGGAAGCGCACTTCGCACATAAAAGGCGTTGTACACATCCGCCGGCACGGGACCGAGCAGCGCCATAATGATATCGTGATGGGTGGCGAGGCTCATCGTCGTTTCGAGAGCCGACGAAATATCAACCGTGCCACACTTTGAGTCGTAACCCGACAAATATGTGATACGGGAACCTCGTTCAATCCAGGGCCTCGCATGTCGTGCCGTTTCGACGACGAACTGGTCCAATCGCTCGGCTGACAATTGATCTTCACTACCCTGAACCCTGGCATATTCTTGCTTGAGCGCAGTCCGAAAGGTACTGAGTTCAACATTCCCAGACGCGAGATCGTGGGCGAACGGCGTTAACAATGCCTCGAAATGTGGAATGGCTGTTGGCTTATTAAAAAAGCAAGCCATGATCGGGCGCCTAAGGGTTTGTTGAACACTAAAGGCAATGAAAAGGATGTTCATGGCCATTTCGGCGATCTGGTCGCGAAATTGGTGCAGCCCGTAGAGTGGCCAGAGGGCAAGGACGCTGTTTTCTTCCCAGGCTCGGCAGACGGCTCGTGCATTCCTCGTGCTGATTTGGAGGTCCTGGTCGAAGTCTTGGATGGTGGAATACCAATTCCAGGTCTGCTCCGATACGTTGGCGCACAAGGAAGGTGGAACTGTAACAGGGAGGTTCCGAAAGGAGGAATGGGCATCCACCATATAGAAGTATTGCCCCTGGGGCGTTTCAACCCTGGAACTTGCATAATGTGGATCGGCCTTCTTAGATGCCTCATCGTCCCAGAGATATGGCTGGAGTCGAAGAAAGCATGTAACCTTGAGCTCTCTAGCGAAGTTGATCGACATGTCGTCCGCTCCACCGGTGAAGCCCAGGGGCACTTCGACCCTGAGGCGGTCACGGTCTCCGTAGGGAAGAAAGGAGATGTGGCGACATGGGCCGTAGGTCAGTACCGATGTGTCGATCCATCGCGGATCCAACCCCGGCAAGAGCACGGCTAACTTGTACGCTGTGCTGTTCGGTGGCAGGTTGAGGTTTTCGGCGAAGATAATGCGGATTCGTCCGGCATAGCCTGTTCTGTCAATCAGTCGTCTCATGAGGTTGACTGAAGCGGCCTGATGGCCAAAATGGTGTGTCCCGTCTATGAAGAACCGAATTTCTTTTTGATCGTTGATGAGCGAGAACACGTCCTGGAGAACCCGCGTCGTCTCAGGATCTTCCCCCATTTCCATTTGCAGGAAAGTCTCAACAATGTGTCTAAAGTGCTCCATGTGATCGGCGGACAATCTTTTCACTTCTGAGCAAGGGTGGGTTCTAGGGTAGACTGTTTATCATGGCGGAGACGAATGGCCAAGTGCGTGGGCGAAATACTGCTTTATTAGAACCTGTCTCAAAATAGCTGAGCTTATGAGAAAGCCATTTTCATGGGCCGACATGTTGCCCCGATGCAATCCCAACAACAAATCCGTGCTTCGCCGGTTCTAACACTGGTGCCAATTGATGTGCGGTGCGAGATTCTGGCCCAGTTGGCGAATACGTTGCGCGAGGAAGCGCCCTTGATGAGCGCGAGAGTTATCGATGCCACGTTTTCGACAGCAAAGGGCGATGCTGGGCGCCTCACCAGTGCATCAACTGAAAGCCTTGGGATTGACCGGATTCGGCGAGCGCTAGATTGAATTCAGCATCTCTGCCCTCAAAGAGAAAGCACCGAAACCGTCAAAGGGATATTTGATTTTGCCGGCAAGTGAGAAGGCGGATAAAAGCTAAAAATAGCATGGTTTCGGTCAGTGCAGGTTTGATTTATCCCGCATTATGGACGTGACAAAATCGTGACGGGCTATGCCGGAATCGGCAGGATCTTGTTTGAAAATTGTTAATCTCATGTTTTGATAATGTCCGGGAGACCATTTATAAAATCAATACGTTATGGTAGTAACGTGCCGGTTTCGTAAACCGCAGGTCGGTGGTTCGATTCCACTCGCCGGCTCCAGAAATATCCACGACGTTTCAACCAGTTGGCGGTTTGCGACACCGCTGCTCTCGCCTCTGAATTCTGCCAGTGTAACCGCGAGTCTAACGGTCTGGTTCTCGAAGTAGGCCGGATGTGTGTGCGCCCCGCCAAGAGCGAGGCGCGCAATGATGAGTATCGCGCGGCATCGATGTGCGTCAGATTCTGCAGTTCGAGATTCACCACAAGACTCGTGTCACTTCAATCCGAGCCAATCATCTTCATGCTGATCACATTTCGTCCAGGCATGTAGTGCGGCGCCCATTCCTGCTCCCACCATGGCGAATGGCATTGCCACAACGAAGAGCGGCAGCCCGATCCCGTAACCGACCCACTGCAGCGCGACATTGTCACGTTTCTCGCCGTTGGCTATCACGCGTTTTGCGGGGTAGAGGGGGAATGTGCCGTATGCCGCACCGAGGCTGGCACTTTCACCCACCGTTCGGCAGCGTCCGTAGCTCAGTTCTGGTAGCAGCACGAGTAGAAGCATGAACATCAGCACATTCAGTTTCATGTCGGATCACTCCCGTCGCGCATCGTGGATATATGAACCCCATATTTGAGTGAGTCGCCAAATTTAAAGAACGCAAGATATACGCCACAACTCTGATCGCTGCTTACGCGGGCTTCACGCGCAGCATCAATCGGTCTCATCTTCCCCTCCGGCGCGGTTGCGTGCCATGTGGTTCCGCGACCTGTACTGCAGCATGGTGTTTCTCGGCCATACAAGGTGAGCGATTTTGCTCGCTGCGCTCAGGGCGATCCCGCTCGGCAAGCTCGCTCCCTTCGATTTCGAGTGCGAAAAACTGCCGCTCGATGTGAGGAGGCCCCGAGCCATTCGATGCCAGATCCGGCCGAACCGGTGAAGGAAGTGGTGCTGTGTGTGCGATAGGACAGGGTCGAGGCGAGAGGCAATGCGGCCGCCGACTATGCGCAGGCCCGCTAGGGATCGATGTCAGAGGCTGGTGTGGCCTGAGTGAAGGAATCGTCGATCACGGAGAGGTTCGGCTCTAATAACTGCAGAGTCCCGAACCGGTGGAAGACCTATAGAAGGGTGGGGGCGACGAATCTGGTGCCTCGTCCCGCTGATGGTTATTTCCGTCAGCACGCCCCCATCGTTCTCTGTGGCATGCCGGCCGAAGCTCGGATCCGACGTGATCAGGCCTGCCCTATCTTTCATGCTCTCAATGGATGGATAGTCGCTACGCAAAAGGTGAACGGCCTGTACCACCATTTCTCCGAAGCAGAGGCTGACGGTAACAAGTACAAGAACGATGGTGCCGGAGGCGAGGATGGTAGCAGGTCGATTGGATGAAACTGGTGCTTCTTCACTGACGGATGGCCCACAGCAAGGGGTATCTGACGGACCCTTGGCGTTCTGGTGCGCCCCATTGCGTTTCATCGGGAATATCCGTCCATGTCGAGGCGTGCTCGTGAGGAGCGATCAGTGTTTGGCCCCGATCAGTTCGAGGACGAGAATGGCAACGACAGCAAGAAACAGAATGGCAGATGCCAGAGCCAGTTTTTTGTATTGGTGGTTCTTCAGGCTCAGTTCACTGAAGGTTTTAGGCGCAGACATGAGTCGTGTCCCTCGGTAACGTCTCTTGAAGGCGAGCGGATTATGCGTTGTGGCCCTGCACATCCGACGCCAAGGCACGGAGTTGCCGGAGCGTCCGGTCGAGGATGTGGAAGCTATCGGCAACCTGTTGTGCATGCGGCGGAGCATCCGGACGTTCCGGCTGTTTCCCAAGTTCGTAGAGGCGCAGTGTGATCAACGGAAGAGTGTGTCTGATCTCAGCGTGCAAATCGCGGACAAGTGCACCCCGTTCAAATTCCCCGGCCTCTTGCAGACTGTGAGAGAGAACTCGTAAGCGATCGTTGGCCTCGGACAGTATCGTCGTGGACGCCATCTCCAGGTGCTCCAGTTCGGTCAGTGCAGCCTTCATCGATTCCGAGTCCATTGCGGCTTTGCTCTCTCTGATGGTCCCATAATACTAGCCGCTGGTAGGGTGCCATAATGGGCCATACCGGCGGAATCAGGGATACCCTGGAAATCGATCCAATTACACCTGAGGATGGGTGGGACTTCGGCGTTGCGGGGGCTAGTCAGACTGGACGAGACCGGTGCGAATGGCGAGCCGGACCAGTCCCGGTACATCGTGGATATCGAGTCGCTCCATGAGCTGCGCGCGGTGGGTTTCGACGGTTTTCACACTCAGATCAAGACGTTGTGCGATCTGCTTGGTCGAGCATCCCTCTGCGATCAGTTGGAGAATTTCACGCTGGCGACCGGTCAGCCGTGCCAGAGGGCCTGTCTGCGCTTCACCTTGTTGACAATAGGCATCGACGGCAAACTTGGTCATGCTCGGTGTCAGGTAGGTCTCGCTCCGCCATACGGCTTTGATGGCTAATTCCAGTTCATTGCGATCCGCGTCTTTGAGCAAATAACCGGCGGCGCCTGCGCGAAGCGCCTCTTTGAGATACTCCTCGTTTGTATACATAGAGAGCATCAAAATCTTGGTCCTTGGAGACTCCTGTCGAATGCGGCGGGTCGCTTCGAGGCCGTTCATGCCCGCCATGGCAATATCCATGAGCACGACATCGGGGTCGAGCTCCTTTGCGAGCTTCGTGGCGCTTCGACCGTCGCTGACCTCTCCGATCACGAGGATCCCCTCGATTTTTTCCAGCAACACCCGGAAGCCTGCGCGCACCAGCGTGTGATCTTCGACAAGGAGTACCCGTATGTTATTCATGTTCTGTCTCGGCCGACTCAGGACCTATCGGAAATGTCGCGCGAATTTCAGTTCCGGTCGACGGGGCTGATTGGATCACCATGTGTCCTCCTGCAAGACGCACCCGTTCTTCCATCCCGGAGAGCCCCACACTCGTCCCCGCACGAGCGCCCGTGCGGATGAGGTTCGAGTCAAACCCGATCCCGTTGTCGCGGATAATAAGGTCGAGTTGCCGGCGACCCATTTCAAGACGAACTTCCACGACTGTTGCTTTCGCATGCCGCGCGACATTCGTCAAGGCCTCCTGGGTGAGCCGAAAACAGGAGATTTCCACTTCCGGAGAGGGGCGCGTCATCACCTCATCGGCCAGAAACTGAACCTTCCATCCGGCACGTTCGGCCTGTCTGCCGATATACCATCTCAGCGCAGGGACGAGGCCCAGTTCATCAAGCATGGAGGGCCTCAAGTCCAACGCCAGGTTGCGTATGTGCCGGAGCACTTGATCGAGGATTTGCAGGCTGTCGGAAAGCGGTTTGCCGTCTGCCGCGGCCGTCGAACCGTCGCGCTGCTCGCCAAGCTCACGCAGGTTCATTTTGATGGCCGTCAACGCTTGTCCGATCTCATCATGCAAATCCCGGGCGATCGCGCGACGTTCCAACTCTTGGATTTCCATCAGCCGCCTGGAGAGGATGCGCAAGCGGCTATTGGCGTCACTCAATGCCGCCGTGCGTTCCGCCACACGATGCTCCAATTCTTCATGTGCGGCTGTTAGCGCCTCTTGCGCCCGTTTTTGTTCGGTAATGTCCGTATTCAGCTCGAGGCTTGCGCTGGCTGCGCCATCTGAGTTTTTGAGCAACGTCCACCGGCTGGAGACGGTGATCCTCCGGCCGTGTCGAGTCGTGTGCAGGAGTTCCCCGGCCCAGTAGCCCTTCGCCAAAAAGGTCTTTTTGATGTCCGCCAACGGCTGCGGAAACGTGGTTTTTAAAAAATCATGGATATAGGCGCCGGCGGCTTCCTTGCTGGTCCACCCATAGAGGCGCACCGCCCCGTCATTCCAATAGTCGATCGTATCGCGCTCCAAGTCGCGGACTAGAATCGCATCGTTGGCGAGGTCGAGCAGTTTCGCGTGATG
>WBZQ01000468.1_pt1 | contig 32247 bp, 37 predicted proteins | sample 5204251 | NCBI WGS metagenome assembly WBZQ01 (sample SAMN12412402, study PRJNA552823) | activated sludge metagenome | isolation source: activated sludge from nitrification reactor of wastewater treatment plant... | place: USA: Virginia | collected 2017-09 | reverse complement strand
CCCGATCGACGGTCTCGCGCACGTCGGAGCCTCCGTACGGTGCGGTCGCGTCGAAGCCATCTCTGGCGGGGTTGGTCACTCAGACCTCAAATGGTTGGCTGGAAACGTCGACCGCGTCGATCGGGGGTGTGGATCCGTTCTTCCGCTGTATCGGCATCCGGTATCGACGGCATGAGGACCTGACAGCATGATGGAAGGTGCTTCGGGGGCGGCGCTATGGGCGCCGGCCCCACGAGTGAGGACGCACAACGCACGGTGCGCACCCATGCCCGACCGACCCGCGCGGGGTCGGCCAGGCACGAGCGCTCGACCTAGTTGGTACGCCAGGCGTTCGGCAGGTAGATGCCGCCGGGGCCATAGTCGACCAGCACCGAAGTGACGGAACCGGTGTTCACGCCGGAGTTGCTCGGTGCTGCCTGTGCACCGCTTGCCATGCCCAGTGCAGCGGCTGCCACAACTGCGCAGAGCGCGCCGCTCAGTGCCTTCCGGCGGCGGCGAGTCTGAATGTCATTCATCTCGAGATCCATCCTTGGTCGTCCGAGTGTCGTACGGAGTAAATATCGCCGTGAAACCCCAAAAACTCAAGCAAAGGATTTGTGAAGTTTCCAGGGTGGGCGTGGGTCGTCGCTAGTTCGTGCGCCAGGCGCTTGCGGCAGCGGTTTCGATGCCGTTTACCGACGGTTTGCCGTTGTCGCTCGTGGCCTGCGAGCCGGCGGCCACGCTGAGCGACGCAGCTGCGAGGACAGCCACCAGGCCGCCGATCAGCGCGCGGCGGCGACGGGGATTCGAATTCTTGTGCATTGGGACCTTCCATGGTCGTAACGACGGGTGTGTGGCCATTATCGGCAAAAATGCGCAAAAACTCCAATCTGGGTCGGCCGAACATCGTGGAGATGTGGCGTTTCCGGGCCCTGTTCATCGGAGATCTCGCTAGCTTCAGGGCATGCCGGTCGAACGCGAATTCGTGACCCTGGTCGCCGGCGACGGCGGGGCGTACGACGGGCTGTTCCACCACGACGAGCGCGCCACGCGCGTGCGCGAGCGGCGCACCGGCCGGCGCACGGCCCAGATTCATGTGCACGGGATCATGGGCAACTTCCTGGTCGGCACGCTGCGCTTCCTGCCGTCGCCGTACGCGCGAGTCGGCATCCCGATGCTCGTCGCCGAAACGCGCATGGGCAACGTGGGCCAGCTGTTCGGCGACGCGATTCCGGAAGAGGCGCTGCTCGACCTGGACGCCTCGGTGCAGTGGCTGCTCGACGAGGGCTACGACAGCCTGGTCCTCAGCGGGTACTCGAGCGGCGCCACCATCGCGGTGCGCTTCGCGGCCACGCGGGACCTGCCGCATCTGCGTGGGGTCGTGCTCTACGGCGCCCCGTGGGGCCTCCCGGAGTCGGCCCAGCTGCGCTGCGAGCGGTGGGGGTCGGACCCCTCGTACGAGGGCATCGCCGAGATGGTCTGGCACGCGATCGCCGACGACCCCGACGCGCTGCACCCCGACCGCCTCTTCACGATCGCGCAGAGTCGTGGTCCCTCGCGCCTGCCGAAGGACAGCGAGGTCTACACCTGGCGCACGTGGTGGCACTCGCGCGGGCCGTACGCCGACCCGGTCATGACCTGGAGGCAGATCGGCGCGGTGAAGGTGCCCATCCTGATGGTGCAGGGCACGGCCGATGAGGTCGTGGCTCCCCACGAGGCGGATCGGCTCGCCCAGGTGGCACGCGACGCGGGCAACGACGACGTCGAGCTGTTCGTGGTGGACGGCGGCACGCACTTCTTCACCGGGCGGGAGATGATCGTGACGCAGGCGGTCACACGCTGGCTGGATCGCATCGCGTGAGTCGCCTGCGTCGCCAGGGTGAGTCACGCCGCCGCATCATCCTGCGCGACGACCGCAACCTTCGGCTCGATCCGATCACCATCGACACGCCCGACGGGCAGACGTGGGACGGACTCGCGCTCGTTCCGAAGATCGGCGATCCGCAACGGCGCCGGCTCGCGGTGATCGTGGTGCACGGTTCGGTGGGGAACTACATCACCGGCGTGCCGCGACGGGTGGCCCACGGTCTGGCCCTTGCCGGGTTCACGGTCCTGTCGGTCAACACTCGCATGGCCAACTACGGCGTGTTCTTCGGCGGCGGGCTCTTCCACCGCACGCCGATCGACCTGGACGGCTGGGTGGACCTGGCGGTCCGGATGGGGCACACTCGCGTCGTGCTGGTGGGTTTCAGCATGGGCGCGTCGATGGTGACGTACTACCAGGCCACGGTGCGCCGGCCGGAGGTGATCGCAATCGGCGCGCTGGCACATCCGGCATCGCTGCCCGACTCGCTCAAGCGCCGTTGGACGCGCTTCGGCTCCGAGCCGGACTACGAGACCGTGGTTCGCCGTGCGTGGTTGATGATCGGTGGCACCACCGAGCATGACGAGCTGGACGACGAGATCTTCATCGTCCAGCGTGCCACCGGCCCCACCGACGAACCTGCCCACGCCGAGATCTGGACCTACCGAACGTGGTGGTTCTCGCGCGGCCCCCAGGCCTACGCGGCCATGTCGCGTCGCCACGTCGGCAAGCTCGAGGTGCCCTTGGCCATGATCCAGGGGGGCGACGACCTGATCGTGCCCCCATCCGACGGGGCGGAGTTGGAGCGGCTGGCGCGCGAGGGTGGGGTACCCCACGTGCACCACACCGTCGTCGACGGTGCCAACCACGTGTTCGGCGGGCGGTTGGGGGAGGCGGTCGAGCGGCTCATCGAGTGGATGGACGAGATCGTCATGCCGCGATTTCGCGCCAGCGGCGAGGCCGGGCCGCCGCCGGACTCAGTTGGGGGACACGAGCCCGTGGCCGCGGAATGAGGCGTTGATCTGGGTGCGGTCATATCCCAACGACAGCAACACGATCAACTTGAGGCGGGCCTTGAAGGCGTTGAGGTAGGACGCCGGGATCGCTCCGGCGGCCTCGAGGGTCTTGCCCCCACCCTCGTAGCCGTAGACCGGCAGGATCGGCCCGATGTCGGCGCGCGTGGCGATGACCACAGGCTTGTCGGTGCCCGCGATGATGCGCACGAGGCTTGGCGGCAGGTTGCCGACGCCCATGGCCGCGATCACCACGCCGTCCGAGCGTCCCAGCGCCTCGGCGAGCCCTTCGCCCTGCCAGCCCGCGTAGGCGGTGATGATCTCGACGTGGGCGTAGGCTCCCGGGGGGTCGAGCGGCCGCCGCACCTCGGGGCGGGCGAAGTACCGCAGCACCGGGCTGCCCTCGAGCGTGTCGATGCGTCCGATGGGGCCGGGATAGCCGCCGAAGGCCTCGAGGGCAGTGGTGTGCACCTTCGTGACGGTCCGCGCGTCGAAGATGTCGCCACCGAAGGCGACGATCACGCCGCGGCCCACCGAGTGCTTGTGCATGGCCACCTGGCACGCCGCCCACACGTTGAACGGCCCGTCCCAGCTCGGTTCCTTCGCATGACGCATGCTGCCGGTCAGGACGACTGGCACGCCAACATTAACCGTCAAGTGGAGGTAGAAGGACGTCTCTTCCAGGGTGTCGGTGCCGTGGGTGATCACCACTCCGGCCACATTCGGCGCCACGCGGTGAATCACCTCGCGCAACGCATGCATGTGGGACGGGCCGATGTGGGGGCTGGGCAGCGTGAATGGCTGGTGGACCTCGGTGTCGAAGTCCGAAAGGTCGGAGATGCGATCCGTGAGCAGCCGCTTGCTTGGCCGCAGATGGCCATGGCGGTCGGGCTGGCTGCCGATGGTGCCCCCGGTCTGGATGATGGCGAGCCGTGGTCGCTTTGCGTGGACGTCGATCCGGGCAGGGTAGCCCAGGATCGGCGCGCCGGGGGAACGCGCCTCCGGTCGACTCGGTCACGAGCAGTGGGGCGGCCGGTCAGGCCTTGGCCTGTGCCTCCCAGACGTCGTCGGCGCTGATGCCGAGCAGGTAGAGCACCGAATCGAGGTACGGGACGTTCACCGACACGTCCGCCTGCGCCTGTACCACCGGCTTGGCGTTGAACGCGATGCCGAACCCGGCGGTCGCCAGCATCTCCAGGTCGTTGGCTCCGTCGCCGATCGCGACCGTGCGGCTGAGCGGAAGCCCCTCGGCAACCGCGAACTCCCGCAGCGCGTCGGCCTTGGCCGTACGGTCGACGATCGCGCCCACCAGGCGGCCGGTCAGCGTGCCGTCGACGACCTCGAGCCGGTTCGCGCGCGAATACTGCGCGCCAACCTGCGCTGCCAACGGCTCGACGATCTCCGCGAACCCGCCCGACACCAGGCCGATCGAGAAGCCCAGGTCGCGCAGCGTGCGGCACAGGGTGCGCCCGCCGGGGGTGAGGCGCACCTGGTCCCGTACGCGATCCACCGCCGCCAACGGCAGGCCCGCAAGCGCGCCGACACGTGTGCGGAGGCTTTCGGTGAAGTCGATCTCTCCGTGCATTGCGCGCGCGGTGATCGCGGCGACCTGTTCGCCGACCCCCGCTTCGGCCGCAAGCAGGTCGATCACCTCGCTCGAGATGAGCGTGGAGTCGACGTCCATCACGACGAGGCGGTGGCCGCGTCGCGCCAGCCCGGCAGGCGCCACCGCGATGTCAACCTCGTGCTCCACCGACACGAGTGCCAGCTCCTCGGTGAGCGGGTGTGCGGTGGCGCCGGAGATGTCCATCTGGATCGTGGTGACCGGCCAGCGCGACAGACGCCTGATGCGGTCGATGTTCGCACCTCGGGCGCGGATGGCCGCGGTGACGGCCGCCACCTGAGAAGGGCTCAGCGGATGACCGAGGATCGTCACGATCAACCGGCCCCTGCGGCCCGGCGTGTTGTCGCCGGTGCCGGGCGTGCACATCACCCGCAGCCCCAGGTGCACGCACACACCGGCCACGGCGTCCTCGATCGCCCGCTGCTCATCCGGGTGGTTCAGGCCCAGAAGGAGCGCCAGGTTGAGCTGTTCGCGCAGCACCGCCTGCTCGACGTCCAGCACCTCGACGTGAAACCCCCGCAGGGCTTGGAAGATCGTGGTCGTGATGCCGGGCGCGTCGTTCCCGGTCACGCCGATGAGCAGCGTGGGTCCTTCCGTCTCGGGCGGCAACCCGATCGTCGTATCGTGCTTCGCCATGCTCACGCGGTGAGTTGGTCCAGGGCCGCCACGACCAGCGCCATCGTCTCTGCGGCCTTGGTGCGCAGCCGCACCTGGGCGCGCCCGTCGTACGGGGTCTCGCCCTCGGTGAGGATTGCCAGGGTCCCGCCGTTCTGCAGGACGATTGCCGGGATGTCGGCCACGGGCGAGACCACCAGGCTCGACCCGATCACCAGGATCATGTCCGCGCACTCGGCCTGGACGAACATCTCCTCCATCGCCTGGGGCGGCAGCATCTCGCCGAAGAGCACCACGTGGCTCTTGAGCTGGAAGCCGCAGTTGCAGCGCGGTACCCCGTCGTCCGCTGCGTCGGCGCGGGCCAGCAGCTCGTCGCGCGAAACGCGAACGTCGCAGCGCAGGCAGCGTCCGCCGGTGAGCGAGCCGTGGATCTCGATCGGGTCGACGCTGCCGGCGCGCTGGTGCAACCCGTCGATGTTCTGGGTGATCAGCGCCTTCACCACCCCGCGGCGTTCGAGCTCGGCCACCGCCCGGTGGGCGGCGTTCGGCTCCACGGCGTCCACCTGCTCGTAGCGCGGACGGTGGAACGACCAGAACTCCTTCGGGTCGCGGACGAACATGTCGAGCGAACCTGCGACCATCGGGTCGTAGCGCTCCCACAGGCCACCCTTGGAGCGGAAGTCCGGTACGCCGCTCTCCGTCGAGATGCCGGCGCCGGTGAGCACGATGGCGTGCTGGGCGGTCGCCAGGGCGCGCGCGAGATCCTCGGGTGAGTGGGGCATCCGGGCGAGCCTACTATCCTCGCCGCCATGCGCGCAGACGGACGACACCCCAGCCAGCTTCGCCCAACCACGATCGCCCCGGGCTTCATCCCCAGCGCTCATGGCAGCGTGCTGATCAGCGTCGGGAACACCCGCGTGATCTGCACCGCCATGGTTGAGGACCGCGTGCCCCCGTGGCTACGCGGTCAGGGGCGCGGCTGGGTGAGCGCCGAGTACGGCATGCTGCCCGGCTCGACCGGCGAGCGCCGCCAGCGGGAGTCTTCACGCGGCAAGGTCGATGGACGTACGCAGGAGATCCAGCGGCTCATCGGCCGGTCCTTGCGGGCGATCACAGATCTGAAGGCGCTCGGCGAGCGCATGATCTGGGTGGACTGCGACGTGATCGAGGCCGACGGCGGCACCAGGTGTGCGGGCATCACCGGTGGTTACGTCGCGCTGGCACTGGCCTTGCGCGGCCTCGTCGACGCCGGCGCCCTGACGGAGCTGCCGCTCACCGACTCCGTCGCCGCCGTCAGCGTGGGCGTCGTCGGCGACGCAACGTTGCTCGACCTCTGCTACACGGAGGACTCCACGGCCGAGGTGGACATGAACGTGGTGGCCACCGGGTCGGGCAAGATCGTGGAGGTGCAGGCCACGGCGGAGGGGCAGACGTTCACGCGCGATGAGCTGGGAGCGATGCTCGACCTGGCCGAGACCGGCATCGCGGAGTTGCGCGGCCTGCAGATGAAGGCGGTACTGGGGTGAGGGTCGCGCTGGCGACCGCCAACGTGGACAAGGTGCGCGAGATCTCGGCGTTGCTTCCGCACATCGAGGTGGTGGCAGCGCCCGACGGCTTCGCTGTGGACGAGACCGGCAGCACACTGCTGCAGAACGCATGGCTCAAGGCCGCTGAGCTTCGGCGCGCGGTCGATCCCGACACCATGGTCGTGGCCGACGACTCCGGCCTGTTCGTGCATGCCCTCGGCGGTCGCCCCGGCGTGTTCTCGTCACGTTACGCGGGGGCGAACGCCACGTACGCCGACAACTGCCGGCGCCTGCTGGAGGAGCTCGACACGGTGGAGGATCGTCGGGCGTGTTTCGCGACCGTGCTGGTGGGGCTGGCCGGCGACGGCGAGGTGCTCGTGGCCGAAGGCAGCTGCCCCGGTGCGATCACGAAGGCACCGCGAGGCGAGGGCGGCTTCGGCTACGACCCGGTGTTCCAACCGATGGAAGACACGGCCGGCCGGACGATGGCCCAGATGAGCCGCGACGAGAAGGGCGCGATCTCGCACAGGGGCCGGGCGATCCGTCGGCTGGCCGCCATACTTGTACCCGCCGGCTGACCACAGACGCGCGCCGACATGTCAGGATTGAGGGCCGTGGCAACGCAAAACCTTTCGACCCCCGAAAAGCCGGCGCCGGCGACCATGACCACCCTTCCGCCCTCGCGGCTGGCTTCGTGGTTGATCACGTCCGTCGTCGTCGGTTGGGCGGTCGTCTACAACGTCCTTCGCATCGACGGACGCTCGCCGCGGGGCGCCGCCGGCGTCTCGTTCCTCATCGGCCTTGGTGTCGGTGCCGTGGTCTTCGCCGTTGCCGTGCTGGTCTGGCGCCGTGTGGTGTCCGGCGCGCGCTACCAGGCGGCACACCTCAACGAGATCCCGCCGGCTGCGCGGCTCGACGAGCGGCAGAAGTCGGCCGTCGACGTGCTGTGGCCGGCGGTCGGCGTGATGGCGCTGCTCGCGCTGCTGGTGGGCGCGCTGATGGCCTGGAAGTGGGCAGCCACCACGGGTTCACGCAGCCACGTGCGCATCGTCATCGGCGTCTGGGACCTGCTGGTGGGCAGCTGGCTGATGTTCGAGACCGGCGCACTGCGGACCCACGACGCCGAGGCGGTGGAGTCGATCGGCACGGCCGCGCTCCTCAGCGCGGTGCTCGCCGGCGTCGCGATGTCGCTGGGCATGTACCAGGCGGCTCAGGGGGCGATGGTCGTGGTGAGCGCGGTGACGGCCGCCATTGCCTATTTCGCCGGCTGGCGGCTGCTGGGCAGCCGTGGGGTGCCGTTCGCCTCGATCAGCGCGGTGATCGTCGGCGCGCTGGCATTGATCGTGCCGCTCGCCACCTGAGCATGGCGTTCTCGCTGTCGTGCCCGTTCTGCCGCGCGTCGGTCGCCGACGACGGACCGCCCGCCCCCGGCGCCTGCCCGAGCTGCGGCGCGCGCTACGCCGGCGACCGGCCAACCCCGCAGGATGCGGTGCAGGCCGCGCTGGCCGAGTGGGGGCGCGGCGACGACGCAGCGGGGTTCACCGAGTCGCTCTTTCGCACCGACCCCGATGCTCCGGCCACCGCGGCGGCGATCACCTCGGACGCCCGCGACGGCTTCTACCACTGGTGGGTCTTCGCCCGCGACGTCTGAGGCGGTGCCCGCGGGCGGCCATGTCATACTCGGCTGACCAATGCACATCCTCGTCACCAATGACGATGGCATTGACTCGCCCGGGCTGTTCGCACTCAAGCAGGCGCTCGATGCCGTGGGCGACGTCAGCGTCATCGCCCCCGACAGCAACCGCAGCGCCACGGCGCGCAGCATTACGATCGGGCGGCCGCTCGAGGTGGAGGAGCGCACGCTCGCGGATGGTTCCCGGGGGTTCGCCACCGACGGCACACCCGTCGACTGCGTGCGGTTTGCCGCGCTCGGCCTGCTGGACGACGCGATCCCCGACGTCATCGTCAGCGGAATCAACCACGGGCTCAACCTCGGCGACGACGTCACCTATTCGGGCACGGTCGCGGCGGCGTTCGAGGGCGTGCTGCTGGGGATCCCCGCCATCGCCGTATCGCAGCAGGCCACCAACCGGGAACACTGGGACACCGGCACCGCCAGCTACGACTTCCGTGCGGTGGCTGCGTTTGTGGCCCGGCTGGTGCCGGCCGTCGTCGATCGCGCGTTTCCGCGCCACATGCTGCTGAACGTCAACGCTCCTGGCGAGCCCCCCGAGCTCGTGCGCGGCGTGCGCGCCACTCGGCTCGGCCGACGGATCTACGACGACGAGCTCCAGTTGCAGGGCGTCGCCGAGAACGGACGCAGGAGTTACCTCATCTACGGGGGCAGCCCGGGGCATCACGGCGAGGACGGCACCGACGGCGCCGCCATCGAGGCCCAACAGATCTCGGTGACCCCGCTGCACTTCGACCTCACCGATACCGACGGCGTCGGCCACCTGAACGGCATGGAGCTCGGTGCCATCCTCCGGGAGGCATTGGCGTGAGCGGGTACGACCCGATTCTGTTCGACCTGGACGGCACAGTGATCGATTCGGTGGCGCTGATCCGCGAGTCGCACCGATACGCGGTGCGCGAGGTGCTGGGTCGGGACTTTCCCGACGCGACGCTCGTCCAGAACGTCGGGCGCCCGCTCATCGACCAGATGCTCGCGTTCTCGTCCGAGCACGCCGACGAGCTGCTTCGCGTGTACCGCGAATGGAACCATGCCCACACGGCCGAGCTGCTGGGCGCCTACGAGGGGGTCGACGAGCTGCTCTCGCGCCTCACGGCCGCGGGACGCACGCTGGGCGTCGTCACGTCGAAGAGCGGCCCCACGGTGGACCTGGCGTTCGACGTCCTGCCGATCCGTCACCACTTCGCGGTCGTGATCGCCGCGGAGGACACTGAGCGTCACAAGCCGGACCCCGCCCCGCTGCTGGCCGCCCTTGCGCGCGTCGGTGGTGATGCGACGCGTGCCTGCTACGTGGGCGACGCGCCATTCGATCTGCAGGCCGCCCGAGCCGCCGGGGTTGCGGCCATCGGCGTCACCTGGGGCTTCTTCGATCGTGGGACGCTGGCCGCGCTTCAGCCCGACGCCCTCGTCGACACGCCGCAGGCGCTCGCACAGGTGTTGCTGGGGGAGTGAGCGACCCGGCTGCACGCGCTGCGGAACTGCGCGAGCTCATCCGGCAGGCCGCCGACGCCTACTACGTGCATGACGCGCCCACGGTCGACGATGCCGTGTACGACGGCTGGGTGCGGGAGCTGGAGGCGATCGAGGCGGCCCACCCCTCGCTGGCCACGCCCGATTCGCCGACCCGCATGGTGGGTGCGGCGCCATCGGCGCGCTTCACGGAGGTGCGCCACCGCGAACCCATGCTGTCGCTGGCGAATGCGCGTGGCCCCGAGGAGCTTGCGGCCTGGGAGCGCCGGGCGCGCAACGTGCTGGAACAGGAACGGCTTGGCGATCGCGAGCTGACCTTCGTGGTGGAGCCGAAGATCGACGGCCTCGCCATCTCGCTCACGTACGAGGACGGCCGCTTCACCCGCGGTGCCACGCGCGGCGACGGGGTGGTGGGGGAGGACGTGACCCGCAATCTGCAGACCATCGCCGAGTTGCCCGCAGCCCTGCCGGCCGAAGCGCCTGCGGTGGTGGAGGTACGCGGCGAGGTCTACCTGCCGCTGCAGGCGTTCGCCGACTTCAACGCCGCCCGCGCCGCAGCCGGGCTGCCGACGTTCGCGAATCCGCGCAACGCCGCCGCCGGCAGCCTGCGCCAGCAGGACCCGCAGGTCACCGCCGAACGTCCGCTGGCGATCTTCTGTTACGCCGTCGGCTACCGCGAGGGGCTGGACCTGGCGGGGCAGTGGCAGACGATCGAGTGGCTGCGCGCCATGGGCTTCCCCGTGAACCCGCAAATCACCCGCGAGGCCGACATCGCATCCGCCCAGCGGGCCTGTGCCGCATGGGAGGAGCGTCGGGCCGAGATCGACTACGACATCGATGGCGCCGTGGTCAAGGTCGACGACTTCGAGCTGCAGCGGCGCCTCGGGGCCGTGGGACGAGCTCCCCGCTGGGCGGTGGCCTACAAGTTCGCGCCGACGACGGCGACCACCACGCTGCAGGACATCCGCGTGAACGTCGGGCGCACCGGGGCGCTCATTCCGTTCGCCGTGCTCGCCCCGGTCTTCGTCGGCGGCGTGACCGTGCGGCAGGCAACGCTGCACAACCATGAGGACATCGCGCGCAAGGACCTGCGTATCGGCGACACCGTGGTGGTGCAGCGCGCCGGGGACGTCATCCCCCAGGTCGTCGCGCCCCTCGTCCAGAACCGCACCGGAGCGGAGCGCCCCTACGTGCCGCCGTCCGCCTGCCCGGTGTGCGCAACCCCGGTGGCGCAGACCGACGGGGAGGTGGTGCTGCGCTGCCCCAACCGATCGTGCCCTGCGCAGACCCTGCAGTCGATCATCCACTTCGCCACCCGGGGTGCCATGGACATCGAAGGGTTGGGCGAAAAGACGGTGATGCGGCTGTTCGAGGCCGGCATCGTGCGCGACGTGGCCGACATCTACTCGCTGCAGGAAGCCGATCTGGTGGAGATGGAGGGCTTCGGCCCGGTCGCGGCCCGCAACCTGTTGGCCGGCATTGCGGCCTCCAAGACCCAGCCGTGGCCGCGGGTGCTCACCGGTCTCGGCATCCGCCACGTCGGCGGCATCACGGCGCAGGCCGTTGCGCAGGTTGCGCCCTCGGTGGACGCACTGCTCGACGCCGGCCCTGAACAGCTTGCGGCGGCGGAAGGGGTCGGCCCGGTCGTGGCGACCGCGATCGCGGAGTACCTGGCCGTCGAGGGTAACCGCGAAACCCTGCACCGGCTGCGCGACGCGGGACTCACGATGGTGACCGACGTGACCGCGCCGGCGGACGGGCCGCTGGCCGGTGCCAGCGTGGTGGTGACCGGCGGGCTGGATACGATGTCGCGGGACGAGGCGCGCAGGGCGATTGCCGCCGCAGGGGGCAAGCCGACCGACTCGGTCAGCGCGAGAACCGCCTTCGTGGTCGCTGGTCGTGACCCCGGCAGCAAGCTGGCGAAGGCCGAGCGATTGGGTGTCCCGGTGCTGGACGAAGCGACGTTCGCCGCAGTGCTGGCCGGCGACGTGCAGCTGCCGGAGCGCCCTTGACGATCGCAGCCGCCGACGCCGAGATGCGGGCGATCGCGACGAGTTGACGTTGGGACACCGGTCGCGCCGACGGCTCAGGAGCGAGTAGTCGTCACATCTCGTCGATCCTGCCTTGCTCGACGACCGCCGTCCGGTCGAGACGGCGAATGGACCGCGGTGCGAGGAAAAGCAGGGTGCTGCTCACGAGAAGAAGGGCGCCTGCAATCATCGTGTCCGCGGCCCCAAAATGCTCGGCCACCACGCCGACCACGGCGAAGCTGATAGGTGTCATCCCGATCGAGCCGATCTCGTCATAGGCGGAGACACGGCTGATCGCCTCCGCTGGGATGTGCTCCTGCAACGCGGTGAACCAGGCGACCCCCCAGATGGCGTCGACCGCACCCTTCAACACGACGGCCGGTATCACGAGCGCGAGCGGGGCCGCAAGCCCGATGAGCACCAATGCCGGCGCTTCGGCGAAACTCGCGAGGTACGCGAACCGCAACGGACGCTGCAGGTGAAAGCGCGCCATCGCGAGTCCACTCAGAATCGCGCCCGCTCCACCCGCCGCGAGGATCATCGCCCATCCGCTTGCGCCACCGTAGTGGCGGTCGGCAATCACGGGCCCAAGCACCAGGTACGGCGCCAGCACGAACGCCTGGTACAGACCGAAGTAGACCACGGTCGACCAAACCCACGATCGCCTGACGAACTCGCGCCAACCGGCCGTGAGGTCGTGAAGGAACGACCGACGGTCAGCCGATGCCCGGTTGGTCGATGCCGGCAGCCCGGCGAGCGACCATGCGCTCACGGCGAAGCTCGTAGCGTCCACCACAAACGCCACACCCGTGCCGGTGGTGGCGATGATGACCGCGGCGAGGGCGGGGCCGCCGACATGGGTGACACTGCGCGCAACGCCGATGAGCGCATTCGCCTGCTGAAGCCCCGCGGGGCTGACCACTTGAGGAACGATGCCCGTGGATGCCGGATCGAAGAACGCGGCGGCACAGGAGAATGCGGCCTGCCCCACGATGAGATGCCAAAGCATCGCGTTCCCTGAGAGGAGCAAAAGCGCGATCGCCCCCTGGATCGCGAGTCGCACGATGTCTGCGCCGAGCATGACGCGACGCGCCGACAGGCGGTCGGCCCAGACGCCCCCTGCCAGTACCAGCACCAGCTTGGGGATCGTCGCCGCGGCGAAGACGAGGCCCAGATCCGATGCGGATCCGTTGAGATCGTCGAGCACCGCGAATGCGAGCGCGACCGGGACGACGAGATCACCCAGGTTCGAGGCGACACGGCCGAAGAAGTACCGGCGGAAGTTCGGCTCGCTCAGTGCCCCGCGCGCTGTTCCCCGGAATGCCACCGCCGGACCATCGCATACGACGCGCGTGCGTCTGATGTCGGCGATCACCCGACGACCGGCCGTCACGCGCGTTGATCACCCGCTCGGAACCGATGTGCTGTCTTAGGCGGTGTCGGCCAGCCCCGTGCCCAGCAGCGCGACGATGCGGTCCTGCGTGGCGTGCGCTGCGCTGATCGCGTTGTCGTTCATGAACATCGCGAAGGCATAGCGCACCCCGCTCGGCGAGTCCACGACGCCGACCAGACCACTGGTCTGATTGATGTAGCCGGTTTTCGCATGCACCCGCTTGCGCAGGGCGGCGGCACGGAATCGCCGCTTGAGCGTTCCCTCACCGCCGTTCGGCATCGCGTCGATCAGCGCGGCACCCCACACGGCGTTGCCGTTGGCCGCTGCCAGCAGGTTCACCACGCTGCGGGGCGCGAGGCGGTTCGTGCGATCGAGGCCCGAACCGTCCACCAGGTGGTCCTCGGTGGACAGGTACGGGGCGAGCAGCGTGGCAGCCGCTCGGGTGCCGGCGGCGGTGCTGCCCGTGCCGTTCACGTACTTGCCCGTGTCCTTGGTGAGGATCTCGGCGATGTAGTTGTCGCTCTGGGGCAGCATTACGCCGAGGATCGTGCGCAGTGGCGGCGACTTGAGGGTCGCCAACTCACGCCCCACCGTCGGCGCCGACCCCCGTCGCACGGGCCCGCTGTGTGCGACGCCCATCCGCTTGAGCGCTTCGCGCAGCTGCACTCCGGCCGCCAGCGGCGGGCGCTTCACGTAGGCGCCGCGCACATCGCGCAGGTAGCCCTGGTTGACGTTGACAGCCGACAGCGGCTGGCATTCCACCACGTAGCGCGCCGGCCAGCTTGCGACCTTCCGCTGGGCGTCGAAGAACGACTCGTCCACCACGATCGGCCCGCGCACCCCCGCGATGCCGTAGGACCGAAGCGGATTCGCCAGGCGGTTGATGTTCGATCCCTTCCCGGCAAGGTACTTGCGCAGGTAGGCGGGCGTCCCGAGGGTCGGGTCGCCGTACCCCTTGAGGTAGAGGGTCGTGTTGAGGCGCTCGCCGGTGTAGCCGGCCTGCTGGTCCGCGTACAGGCGGGTCTCGAACCGGTGCTCCGGGCCGAGTGCCACCAGCGCCGCCGCCGCCGTGACGACCTTCATGGTCGATGCCGGCCGACGTCCGACGTCGGCCTTGTAGTTCAGGAGCTCCGTGGGTCCGGACGGATCGAGGCGTGCAACCAGCACACCCGTTTCCGGGTGGGCTGCCGTCCAGGTGTTCAGCGCCGACACCAGCTGGGGCGGCACGGCGGCGTCCGCGGAAAGGGGAACGGCGGTGAGTGCGAGGGCGCTGAGAACCAGCGGCCAGCGCGCAGGACGGCAAGGGCGGTGCACGGCGGCCGCGACGATACCACGGCCGGGATGCACCCCCCGCATCAGCCGGTCATGCTGAGAAGCTGCTCCGCGTCCTCCGGCAGGGGCTGTCCGGCGGCCTTCATCGTGTACATGAAGAGCGTCTTGTCAATGCGACCGTGCAGGATCGGCACCGACTCCTCCTGGCACATGCGGATGACGTCCCTGCTCTTGATGCCAAGGGCCTCGGACAACTCGTCGGGGGTCAGGTGGATTGCCATGCGGGCTCCTCCTCACGGATTTGGACACGAAATGACAACGACCCGCCGGCAGGTGCAGGCGGGTCGTCTGGGGTCGCGCTGATCGGACATGTCGAGGTGGGAACTCACCGCGTCCGTATGACCGTCCGAACCATGTGTTGATGGTACTCCCGGTGCCCGGCGGCCTTCAAGCACGCACGATGCGTGGTGTCCGCTCGTAGCGGCGGTGTCTACTGCGCGGGGGTGAGGTGGCCGGTGGTGGACCGGCGGGCGATCACGCGGGTCACGATCCCGGTCGCGACGAAGGCTGCCACCATCACGGCGCCCCCCGCGAACGCGTCCAGCACGTAGTGGTTCGCCGTCCCGACGATCGTGATGAAGACGACAACCGGATACAGCAGCGCGACGATCCGCAGCGCCCACGAGCGCACGAGCATGGCGGTGATGAGCCCCACCATCAGCGCATAGGCCATGTGCATCGACGGCACGGCGGCGAAGGGGTTGAACCAACCGGAGAGGTGACCGGCGTGCAGGTCGATGCCGCTGATGAGCGAGAGGGTGTCGGTGAAGCCCTGGCCGTGCACCATGCGCGGCGGGGCGACGGGGAATACGACGAACACCGCCAGGGCGAGCCCGTTTGCCACGAAGAACGCGTTCCGGACGAACGAATAGGCGGTCCGGCGTCGCCGATACAGCCAGATGAAGAACGCGGCGGTCAAGGGCAGGTGCGCCCAGATGTAGAACTGGTTCAGCGCCTGGGTGATGTGCAGATGCTCCAGCACGGCGCTCTGGACGTGCCCTTCGAAGAAGATGCCGACCGTCTTTTCGAGGTTGATGACCTCGAAGGCGTGCTTCATCGCGTCGGCCGGGTTGCCGATGACCACCGCGCGCGAGAGCTGGTAGACCAGAAGCATGCCCAGGAACAGCAGCACCTCGACCCGCCAGCGGCCGTCCGACAGCGACCGCGCGCGCTGGTCGCGGAGAGTCGGTGAATGCTTGTCCCTGAAGGGCGGAAGGTTCGGCATCACTGTGGATCGGCGGCACCCATGCGGTGACACTGTGGTATCGCGGCCCACGTAGTTAACCACACCACTCCGTGCCGCCGGCAAAGAACGCGTGAAGCTCGATTCTGGGCGGACTCCACACACCGTCCGCGATCGGCTACGATGCCGTGACTGCCGTCGGGGTGTGGCGCAGCTTGGTAGCGCGCTCCGTTCGGGTCGGAGAGGTCCCCGGTTCAAATCCGGGCACCCCGATTCTCATCGTCTGGTCCGTCGGCCGCGTTGAGACACGACGGCACGCTGGGCGCACCGCCCGAAACGAGTCGCACGACACTAGACCGGGATGACGCCCTCAACCTCGGGGACGCGCTCACGCAGCGCCGCCTCGATCCCCAACATCAGGGTGGCGCTCGACATGGGGCAACCGCCGCATGCACCCAGCATGTTGAGGTGCACGAAGCCATCTTCGTCGAAGTCGATCAGCTCGACGTCGCCGCCGTCCGAGTGCAGCGCCGGGCGGATCTCGTCGAGGACCTCCTCGATGCGGGTCATCACTGGTGTCGACATGCGTTGCCTCCGTACCGGGTCGGTTCCGGAATTGTAGCGGCATGCCTCTGCCGACGCCGAACCGTAGGCTGTGGCGATGGAGCGCCTCCGGGCCGCCGTGATCCAGATGACGAGCAGCGCGGACGTCGCGGCCAACGTGGCGCGGGCGGCGGCGCTCGTGCGCTCGGCCGCAGCGGCGGGCGCCACGCTCGTGGTCCTGCCCGAGAAGTGGAATGTGATCGACACGGATCGGCGCCAGGTCAAACGCGCCGAACCGCTCGACGGGGCATCGCTGGCGGCGGCAGCGTCGTGGGCGCGGGCACTGCGGATCACGCTGGTGGCCGGCAGCATCTCGGAACGGCGCGACGGTGACGATCTGGCAGCCAACACCTGCGTCGTCTTCGGGCCCGACGGTGCGGCCTGCGCGGTCTACCGCAAGCTGCACCTGTTCGACGTGGACGTCGTGACCGTCGCTGCGGCAGGGCATCGTCTCGGTCTCGCCATCTGCTACGACCTGCGCTTCCCCGAGCTGTTCCGGCAGCTCAGCGCGCGGGGCGCCGACATCCTCACCCTCCCCGCAGCGTTTACTGCCGTAACCGGACGAGCGCACTGGGAGATCCTCGTCCGTGCCCGCGCAATCGAGAACCAGGCGTTCGTGCTGGCCGCAGGCCAGGTGGGCCGCCATGCCACCGGCACCGACTCCTATGGCCACAGCATGATCGTCGACCCCTGGGGGACGGTCTTGGCGCAGATCGCCGACGACGAGGGCATCGCCGCGGCCGACCTGGACTTCGCCACCCTTCGTCACGTGCGTCGCTCGCTCCCCGCGCTCACCCACCGGAGGCTTCCGGACGCGAGCGGAATCACCGAGGTCCGGAAGTGAACGGCTCCTGGACGAGTCGGCGTCTGCTCTTGATCGCCGCATTCGTCCTGCTCGTCGAAGGGGTGGTGGAGGTGGCGCTCAGTCTCGGTGACGCGATGCCGAAGGCGATTCGTGAGCACTCATGGGATCGGCTGTTCGAGAGCCTCTACGTCCGTTCGCTGGCGCCGGTGCTCGTCGGGTTGACGATCGCGCTTGTCGCCCGCCTGCCCCGCCGGCTGGGGATCGCCGCCGCAGCGATGGGGACGATCTCGGCGGTGGCCTCCTTGGTGGGCGATGTCTGGGTGATTCGCCTCCTGATCCGCGAATCGACGCTCTCCGCGTGGCAGATCGTGCAACCGGTGCAGACCACCGCGCTCGCCGTCGCCGTCCTGATACTCGCCGTCGCGGTGCTGCGCGCCGCGGGAGCGTCGGCGGCCGGATGACGAACGCAACGCGTCGCGACTGGTCGACGTTCGCGCTCGCGGCTGCGGCGCTGGTGCTTGCCGGCACCGTGGCCGGCGTGTTGACGGCGGCGATCGGCAGCATCGAACCGGTGACGCTCAGCGACCCGGAAACCGGAGGGTTCACCGTCCTTCCCGAGCAGGGGACGTGGTGGACACGGTTCCTGCGTGCCGCGCCATCTGAGTTTCCGGTGGTCGTCGCCCTTCTGCTCGCGGGTGTGGCCCGCCCGAGCGGGTTCCGGGTTCACTGGCTTCGGGCGCTGGTGGCGGCTGCGGCGGCGAGTTCGGTGCTCCCCGTCGTCGACTGGTTCTGGAACGGGCGCCGGTGGTCGTCCGCCGATCTGAAGCAAGGATTGGTGCCTTTCATGACCGCGATCGCCTGCCTCGGGCTGGCAGTGCTGGTGCCGCGCGGCCTGGCGTCGGCAGCGGTCGTGCGGCAGGAGAGCGAAGCACGTCACCTGAACGACGTCCACGAACAGGAGCAGCCATGAGCGAAGTCATCGTCGTCGCAGCCATCACCGCCAAGGACGGCATGCGTGACCAGTTGGAGGCCCTGGCGCGCGACGTCGCGATCGACGCGACACACAAGGAGGACGGGTGCATCGCCTACGCCCTCCATCGGGACGTTCGCAATTCGAATCGGGTGGTGTTCATCGAAAGATGGGTGAGCCAGGCTGCCCTCGATGCTCACCTGCAGACACCGCACCTCCAGCAGTTCGTGCGTGCGGTCGGAGCCGTGGCGGTCGGGCCGCCCGAGCTCTACGTGCTCGAGCCATGCGGCTACGGCGACCCGGCCAAGGGCCTGCTGGGCGCAACCTCCCCGGGCACGGCAGACGAGTGACACTTTCAAGGGGGTACCGGCCGCCGATCCGCTCGGTGCGGGACTAGCGTGCGTGTAGTTGCTATCCGAACAAAAGGGGCTAATCGTGAGCGACGCACCGAAACGAAACACACTCGCCTGGCTGGGCGGAGTGATTGCCGGACTGCTTCTTCTCGCCATCGGCATCGGCTACATCATCATCGGCGTCAGCGGCAAAAACGAGGTGAAGGACACGATTTCCCAGGAGGCGATCGTCGGCACACCGGACATGAAGCCCGGAGGCATCACCACCGACCTCAAGGTCACCCTGCCGACCTGCGACGTTGCGGGCAAGACCGTGACAACCGGCACCGACGCGAAGTGCTTTGCGTCATACATGCGGATCCACGCCCTCGAAGCGACCAAGGGCAAGACGTACGCTCAGATGGGTCGTTACCTGGACGCAAGCGGTAACGAGACCAGCGACGAGGCCGCAGCGGCCAAGGACCCGAAGACCGGTCGTCCGGTCGAGAACGCCGCCCGCAACCTGTGGGTGAGCGAGCGGGCACTCGCCACCGGCCTCGAGATGTCGTTCTTCGCCGAGCGGGTCGCGTTGTTCTCGATCGTCACCGGCATCGTCGCGATCGTGATCGGCATCGGGCTGTGGGTGATCGTGTTCTCACTCTGGGGCACGGCACCGTGGAAGGCTGCGGCAGACGCTACGCCTGTGGCGCCTCCGACCACCTAGCTCGTTTGGTGAGCCGGCCGGCCAACGGGCAGGCCGGCTACGCCATCCCCAATGCGCGTAAGGCGGCCGCAACTGCGGCCGCCGCCACGACCACGACGAGGAAGTTGGCTCGGGCGAGCAGCAGCAGGACCGCCACGCCCAAAGCGGCGAGCCGCGCGTCGATCGTCAGATCGCCGCTCGAGCCGCCGAACGTCTGCACGACCACCAGGGCGGCGAGCAGCGCGATCGGTAGCAGCGTCACGACGCGCGCGCTGCGGTGGCCCTCCACGAGTCGGGGGGGAACGACGTAGCCGGCGAGCTTCACCAGGTAGCTCAGACCGGATGCCCAAAGGACGATCGCCCAGCGGCTCATGACGTTGCCCTCCGTACGGCGACGCCCACGACGACTGCTGCGGCCGCGGCGGCCAGTACCGGCACACCCGGACGAGCCGCCGGCGCCAGCATCACTGCGATCAGTGCGGCCAGCGCCGCGGTGGCACGCGCTTCGCCGGAGCGAAGTCGCGGCCAGAGCAGCGCGGTGAACGCCGCCGCGGCCGCGGCGTCCAATCCCCACGCGCGCGGGTCGCCGAACTTCGACCCGACGACCGCGCCGGCGAGCGTCAGCAGGTTCCAGCAGACGAACACGGCGAGCCCGGTGGCCCAGAACCCCAACCGTCGCTCGGACGGGGCCGGCTGCGCCAGGCTCACCGCGGTGGACTCGTCGATGGTGATGTGGGCGGCCGCTAATCGCCGCCATCCGCGCACGTCGAGCATTCGGGAGGTCTCGAGCCCGTACAGGCCGTTGCGTACGCCGAGCATCGTGGAGGTCGCGATGGCGGCCGCCCCCGATCCTCCGGTGCCGATGACGCTGGCCACCGCGAATTGGGACCCGCCCGTGAAGAGCAGCAGCGACAGCACGACGGTCTGCGGGATCGAGAATCCCGCGGCAACCGACAACGCCCCGAAGCTGATGCCGTAGGCGCCCGTCGCGATGCCCACGGAGACCGCCTGACGAAGCACGGCCCGTCGTTCTTCGGTGGTTCCTTCTGGGTGCGGGCCGCGCTCGCTCACCCGCGAAGTATCGCTACACGCCGAAGCTGTCGCCGCAGCTGCAGGTGCTGGTGGCGTTCGGGTTCTTGATCTTGAACCCACGCCGCAGCACGGTTGCCTCGTAGTCGATGATCGAGCCGGTCACGTAGATCGAGCTCTTGAGGTCGATCAGCAGACGGATGTCGTTGGAGGTGAGATCGCGCTCGCCTTCGCGCGCCGCCTCGTCGCGGTCGAGCAGGTCGATGTTGTATTCCAGGCCGGAGCACCCGCCGGCCAGGATCCGGAGCCGTACGCCGGCGGCCTTGCCCTGCGCCGTGGCGGCCTCGCGGATGTAGTTGGCAGCCGCGTCGGTGACGGCGATCTGGGCGACCCCGGCGGCACGGGCCTCTTTGGCGGCCCGCGCCCGCTCGCGAGCGGCGGCCTTCTTCTCCTCGAGGGTCATCGGCACGGCGGGCTGTTCGGTGGTCGAACTCACATGAACCCCATCACTTTCATCATCAGCTTGCCCTCGTCGGTCATCGCCTCGGGCCCCCACGGTGGGTCCCACACCCAGTTCACGTTGACCGTCGCCACGCCCTCCAGCGGCATCAGCGCGGCGCGTGAGTCCTCGATGATCTTCTCGGTGAGCGGGCATCCCATGGAGGTGAGCGTCATGTCGAGCACGACGTTGCCGGCCTCGTCTTGGTTGACCCCGTACAGCAGCCCCAGGTCGACGATGTTGATCCCGATCTCGGGATCCTCCACCACCATCATCGCCTCGCGGATCTGCTCCTCAGTCGCCACTTGGGCCTCCCATGTTGCCGATCGCGTCCTTCAAGGCCATCCATGAAAGCAGAGCGCACTTGACGCGCGCCGGAAACTGTCGCACGCCGACCAGCGCCACGCCGTCGCCCAGGCGCGCTTCGTCGGGCTCCTCGGTGCCGTGCATCACCGCGCGCATGTGTTCCACCAGGGCCAGGGCCTCCGAGGTGGACTTGCCGACGACGGCCTCGCTCATCATCGAGGCCGAGGCTTGCGAAATCGAGCAGCCGTCGCCGGTGTGGCCGATGTCGGCCAGTGCGTCGCCCTCCAGGCGCACCTCGAGGTGGATCTCGTCGCCGCACATCGGGTTGTTGTGGTCCACCGTCGCCGTGGCGCCGTCGATGGTTCCGCGGTGCCGGCGGTTGCGGTAGTGATCGAGGATCACCTCTTGGTAGAGCTGTTCGAGGCCGCCCATTCGTCCTTCGTCCGAAATCGTGCGTGTCAACGAAGTGTAGGGCGGTCTGCATCTGCGCGTCGCAGGTGGTGGCCGCCGCGGATCGACCCGGCCCGATGTGCGCGAAACGCTCAAAGATGTCGCTCAGTTGCCGATAGCCATTGATGTGGGGAAGCCACCGAACGACACGCCGAAGCACGACTCGAAGTTCTCCGCCGCACTGGGCCGCAACATCGCGCTGGCCGGATTCGCCATCGGGGGTGCCATCTGGGCGGCCCTTGCGACCCAGGTGAGTGGAGGCGTCCAAACCCGCGTGGCAGTGATGATCGCGGCCGGGCTCGGTGCCTACGGTCTCGTGGCCTACCTCCTTGCGCAGCGGTCGCTGCGGGACGTGCGCGCCACGTTGCAGCGCCAGCAGAGCGCGGCCATGCACGACGCGCTCACCGGCTTGCCCAGCCGCGACCTGTTCGACGACCGCATCGGCCAGGCGATCGGCGTCGCGCGCCGCAGCGGCAAGAGCGCGGCCGTCGTGGTGATCGATGTGAACCGCTTCAAGGAGACCAACGACGCGGTGGGCAACCGGGCAGGCGATCGCGTGCTGCGCGAGATCGCGACGCGCCTCGGATCGCGGTTGCGCCAGACCGACACCGTCGCACGAATCGGCGGTGATGACTTCGGTGTCGTGCTCTCCGACGTCGCGGGCGAGGGAGCCGCGGTGCGCGTCGTGGAAGACCTGCGCCGCATCCTCAACACGCCGGTGAATGTGGACGGCGTGCCCGTGATCGTCGAGGTGACCGCCGGCATCGCAATGACCGGCGAGATGGACTATCCGCCGGCCACCTACGTGCAGCGCGCCGAGCGCGCGCACCGCAGGGCGAAGCGCACTCCGGGTGGCGTGGCTGTGCACGACCCGGCCATCGATGACGATGTGAAGGACCAGCTGGCGCTCATCAACGAGCTGCGCGCGGCGATCGCTCGTGGCGAGCTGCGGCTGTTCTACCAGCCCAAGCCCCGCCTGCGGACCGGGCGAGTGCGCAGCGTGGAAGCACTGATTCGCTGGGAGCATCCCACCCGTGGGCTGCTGGCACCTGGCCACTTCATGCCGCTGGCCGAACGCACGGGGTTGATGCGCCCGCTCACGCTCTGGGTGCTGGACGAGGCGATGCGCCAGTCCCGCGAGTGGTTGGACGCCGGGCGCAAGATCAAGATCGCGGTGAACCTGTCGCAACAGAGCCTGCTGGACGGCGCCATTCACGACGAGATCGCCAGGGTGCTGGAGCGCCATGCGATGCCTGCCAAGGCGCTCGAGATCGAGATCACCGAGAGCGCCCTGGTCAGCGACCTGAAAGCCGCGCAGGCGGCACTCGAACGTCTCGCCGGCCAGGGCATTTCGCTGTCGATCGACGATTACGGCACCGGTCACTCGTCGCTCGCCCACGTCAAGCAGCTGCCGGTCGGCTGCATCAAGATCGACCGCGCCTTCATCGACCACATGGACAGCGACCCGGCCAATGCCGCCATCGTCCGCTCGACGGTCGAGCTGGCCCGGGACCTCGGCATGAAGCTGGTGGCCGAGGGGATCGAGCGCCAGGAGGAGTGGGACGCGCTGCGCGAGCTGGGCTGCGACTTCGCCCAGGGCTTCCTGATCAGCCGCCCGGTGCCCGCCGACGAGTTCGTGCGCTGGCTGGACGAGCGTGACGGCCACTATTCGGGCCCGCTGGGCGCATTGCCCGCATTCGGCTAAGGCGCTCCCGACACAGTGGTAACGGTGTCAGACACCGTTTACGCTTCGTTCACATCTCCCTGCTGGGCGCAAGGGAACGGTGTTCGGCACGCTCCCTACCTGAAGCGCGCGGGCGACGACCACGCTGGCCGACACACTGGTAAACGGTGTCAGACACCGTTTGCGCTTCGTTCACACCTCGGCTGCGCGGGCCGAACGACCGGTCTCGCCGAAGTAGGCGCGGCAGCCATGCAGGGCTGCGACCAGCGCGTCGATGTCGTCGGTGCTGCTGTACAGGTGGGTGCTGGCGCGGGCCGTGGCCGTCACGCCCAGGGTGCGCATCAGCGGCTTGGTGCAGTGGTGTCCGGCGCGGACGCACACGCCCTTCGCGTCGAGGTATTGGGCGACGTCGTGGGCGTGGATACCGTCCAGCTCGAAGCTGATCGGACAGCCGCGCGATGCGGGATCTGCCGGTCCGTAGACGCTGAGGCCCGGGATCTCGGTCAGGGCGTCGAGCGCGTAGGTGGTCAGCGCCAGTTCGTGTGCCCGCACCGCCCCCATGCCCACCGCCATCAGGTACTCGGCGGCGGCGCCAAGGCCGACCGTCTCGGCGATCGGCGGCGTGCCGGCCTCGAACTTCCGCGGTCCCGAGGCCCAGGTGGAGCCGTCGACGGTGACGTCGTTGATCATCTCACCGCCGCCCATGAACGGCTCCCACGACTCGAGCAGCTGCGGCCGCGCGACCAGCACGCCGATCCCGGTGGGGCCGAGCATCTTGTGGCCGGTGAACGCCAGCACGTCGCAGCCGAGCTCGGTGAAGTCGACGGGCATGTGCGGAACGCTCTGCGACCCGTCGACCACCATCAGCGCGCCATGGGCGTGGGCGAGCGCGGCAACCTCGGCCACGGGGTTGATCGTTCCGAGGGTGTTGCTGACGTGCACCAGCGAGACGACCTTGGTGCGCGGGCCAATGAGCGATGCCATCGCGTCCAGATCCAGCCGGTGATCCGACGTCATGGGGCAGAAGCGCACGGTCGCGCCGGTGAAACCGGCGACGAGCTGCCACGGCACGATGTTGGAATGATGCTCCATGATCGAGATCACGATCTCGTCACCGGTCGTGAGGTTGCGGAGGCCCCAGGCGTACGCCACCAGGTTGAGGGCCTCGGTCACGTTCTTGGTGACCACGAGGCCTTCCGTGTCGGCGCCCACGAGCCGGGCGATCGACGTCCGGGCCGCCTCGAAACGCCGGTCCGATTCGGCGGCCAGCGCGTACACGCCGCGGCGCACGTTGGCGTTCGCCTCGCGGTAATACGCGTCCATCGCCTCGATCACGGCCGCCGGCTTCTGCGATGTGGCGGCCGAGTCGAGGTAGACCAGGGGCGTGCCGTCGAACGACCGCCCCAGGATCGGGAAGTCGGCGCGGCGAGCCGCCAGCGCCGCCGGGCTCATGACGCGGCCGGCGCGGTGGCCTTCTCGTGCGAGCCGAACTCCACATAGCCGACCTGCTCCAGGTGCTCCGCGAGCTCCGGACCGGCGGTCTTGGCGATGCGCCCCTCGAACATCACGTGCACCACGTCGGGGGTGATGTAGTTCAGGATCCGCGTGTAGTGGGTGATGATGAGCACCCCCAGGTCAGGGCCGCGGAGCGAGTTCACGCCGTTCGAGACCACCTTGAGCGCGTCGATGTCAAGACCCGAGTCGGTCTCGTCGAGGATCGCGACCTTCGGCTTGAGCAGCGCCATCTGCAGGATCTCGTGACGCTTCTTCTCACCGCCCGAGAAGCCCTCGTTGAGATACCGGTCGGCGAAGCTCGCGTCGAACTCCAGCAGCTTGCTCGCCTCGTTGAACTCCTTCACGAACGCGCGCGGGCTGATGTCCTCGCCGCGCACCGCCGACAGCGACGTGCGCAGGAAGTTCATGACCGAGACGCCGGGCACCTCCATCGGGTACTGCATCGCGAGGAACATGCCGAGGCGGGCGCGCTCGTCGGCGTCCAGCGTCTCGTCCTCGTCGGCGCTGGCAACCACCTCGCCGCGCATCAGCACGCGACCCTCGGTGATCTCGTAGCGCGGGTGGCCGGCCAGGGCGTAGGCGAGCGTGCTCTTGCCCGAGCCGTTGGGGCCCATCAGGGCATGCACCTCGCCCTGCGGGACCTCCAGGTCCACGCCGTGCAGGATCTCCTTGCCGTCCACGGCGACCTTGAGGCCTTCGATCTTCAGGATGGGCTCAGCCACGTGTTGCTCCGCTTCGTTATCGGTCGAGTAGGGGATGGGGGTGTGAGGGGGTGGGGTCGAGCAGCACGCGCCCGCCCTGCACCTCCACATGGAATGTGGGGAGGGTCTTGGTGGCGGGCAGCGAGAGCGCCTCGCCCGTGATCACCGAGAACGCGGCGCCGTGGCGCGGACACTCGATGCGATCGCCCTCCACCCAGCCGCCGCTCATGCGCTCCATGGCGTGGGTGCAGGTGTTGTGCAGCGCGTGGATGATGCCGCCGGCGTTCACCAGGCAGATCTCGACGCCGTCGATCTCCACCTTGGCCGTGCCGTCGACCGGCACGTCGGCTGCCGCGGCCACATCGACCAGCGTCACGAACGGACCTTCCTCGCGATCGCCTCCGAGAGCTCCTCGCGCAGCTCCTGAAGGCCGACCTCGTCCAGCACCTCCTGGCAGAAGCCCTCCACGATGAGTTGCTTGGCTTCGTCGCGCGACACGCCGCGCGACTCCAGGTACCACAGGTGCTCGTCGTCCACGCGGCTCACCGCACCGGCGTGCGAGCACTTCACCTCGGCCGTCTCGATCTCGAGGAACGGGATGGTGTCGGCGCGGGCGCCTTCGCTCAGCACCAGGTTGCGGTTCGTCTGGTAGGCGTCGGTGCCGGGAGCGCCTGGTGGCACCACGAGGTTGCCGAAGAACACGGTGTGGGCAGTGTCCTTGATGGCGCCCTTGTAGAGCAGGTTGGAGTAGGCCTGAGGGGCTTCGTGCCGCGCCACGACTCGGTGCTCGAAGTGCTGGTCGCCGTCGGCGAAGTAGAGACCCAGTGCACGTGCGTCCGCCCCCTGACCGCGCACGAGCATGGTGGGCTCCACGCGCACCACGTCGCCGCCGAGCGTGACCACCACGGAGCGGACCTTGGTGTTGCGACCCGCCTGGGCGCGGATGATGGTGTGGTGGCGTACCCCGGCGCCCCAGTCGATCACCGACACGTGCTCCACGTCGGACTCGTCGGCAGCGAAGATCTCGACCACGCTCGAGACGTTCACCTGGCCGGTGAGCGTCGGCGAGTCGTAACGGTCGATCACGGTGACGTGTGCTCCGCGCTCGACGATCACGAGCGTGCGGTCGAACACCTGGCCGGTGGCGCCGCTCACCCAGTTGAGCGCCTCGATCGGCAGCTCGACGGTGCGTCCCTCCGGGACATAGACGAACAGGCCCGACTCCCAGCGGGCGGCGTTCAGAGCGCCCGGCTTGTCGTCGAAGCCGACGAGCGTGTACAGGCGCTCGCGCACCAGGGACTCGTGGTTGGCCAGCGCGTCGGCGAGGTCGCCGACGATCACGCCGTCCAGATCGATCGTCGCCACGCCGCCACTGGCTGCGCCGTCGGTGACCTGGACCCATGCGGCCCGCCCCTCGGGTCGGGCCGGCGCGGCGCCCGCGCCGCTGCCACCGGCCGGGCCGGGGCCCTCCAGCGCCAGATCCGTGGGCGGCGTGAACCGCCACTCCTCCTCCTGCCCGGTGAGGGCCGGAAGACTCTGCAATGCCTTTGCTGCGTTTGCCCTGGCCGCTTCGGCCCACGCGGGACTAGCCAATCGAGCCCTCCATCTGCAGTTCGATCAGTCGGTTGAGCTCCACGGCGTACTCCATGGGCAGCTCCTTGGCGATCGGCTCGATGAACCCGCGCACGATCATCGCCATGGCCTCCTCCTCGGAGAGCCCGCGGCTCATCAGGTAGAAGATCTGGTCGTCGGCGACCTTGGACACCGTGGCCTCATGGCCGATCGAGGTGTCCTCCTCCTGGATGTCCATGTACGGGTAGGTGTCGGAGCGGCTGTCCTCGTCGAGAAGCAGCGCGTCGCACACCACATTGGCCTTCACCCGCCGGGCGCCGGGCTCCACCTTCACCAGGCCGCGGTAGCTGGTACGTCCGCCGCCCTTGGAGACCGACTTGCTGATGATGGTCGACGAGGTGTCGGGCGCAACGTGCACCATCTTCGCGCCCGCGTCCTGGTGCATTCCCTCGCTGGCGAACGCCACCGACAGCACCTCGCCGCGGGCGCCGCGACCCGTCATCCACACCGCCGGGTACTTCATGGTGAGCTTGCTGCCGAGGTTGCCGTCCACCCACTCCATCGTGGCGTTCTCGTGGCAGACCGCGCGCTTGGTGACCAGGTTGTAGACGTTGGTCGACCAGTTCTGAATGGTTGTGTACCGGCAGCGCGAGCCCTTCTTGCAGATGATCTCCACGACGGCCGAGTGCAGCGAGTCGCTGGAGTACACCGGCGCGGTGCAGCCCTCGACGTAGTGCACGAACGAGTCCTCTTCGCAGATGATCAGCGTCCGCTCGAACTGGCCCATGTTCTCCTGGTTGATGCGGAAATAGGCCTGCAGCGGGATCTCTACGCGCACGCCCGGCGGCACCCAGATGAACGAGCCGCCCGACCAGGTGGCGCTGTTGAGCGCTGAGAACTTGTTGTCGCCGGGCGGGATAACCGTGGCCCAGTGCTCGCGGAAGAGGTCCTCGTGCTCGCGCAGGGCGGTGTCGGTGTCGCAGAAGATGACGCCCTGCTTCTCAAGGTCCTCGCGGATCGAGTGGTAGACCACCTCGCTCTCGTACTGGGCGGAGACGCCGGCCAGGAACTTGCGCTCGGCCTCCGGAATGCCCAGGCGGTCGAACGTGTTCTTGATGTCGTCCGGCACCTCGTCCCAGCTGCGGCCCTGCCGGTCGCTGGCGCGGATGTAGTAGTAGATGTCCTGGAAGTCGATGTCGTCCAGGTCGCCGCCCCAGTTGGGCATCGGCTTGCGCTCGAAGATCTCGAGCGAGCGCAGGCGGAACTTGGTCATCCACTCCGGCTCGTTCTTGATCGCGGAGATTTCACGCACGACGTCCGGGTTCAATCCCTTCTTCGGGGTGAACACCGAGTGGCTGGGGTCATGCCAGCCGAACTTGTACTGGTCGAGGCCTTCGACCTCTGGAGGTGGTGGAATCGTCGACACGATCGGGCTCCTCACGTTCGCGTGGAGGCGTTCTAACGGATATCTACGTTACCGTAATGTGTGGATTCCCGACGTACAAGGGGCCTGAGGTACAGTTGGCGCACGCGCCGGAGGTGTTGGGTGTCGCTCGAGCGGCCACAGACTGAGCAGGAAATTGAGCGCCTTGCAGGGGCGTTGGGCGATCCGACCCGCCGTAAGGTGTTCTTCGTGGTGCGCGAGGCCGGCTCGCCCCAGACCAAGGACGACATCGCCGATGCGGTCGGCATCGATCGGCGCCTGGCAGGCTTCCATCTGGACAAGCTGGTGGAGCAGGGGTTCCTGGAGGCCGACTTTCGCAAGCGCGAGCGGGGCGGCCCGGGGGCCGGGCGTCCGCCCAAGGTCTACAGTCTCGCCGCCACCGAAGCCGCGGTCACGCTGCCGGAGCGCCACTACGACGTGCTGGCCCAGCTGTTGCTCGAGGCCATGGCCGAGCCCGGCACGCCCGAGGAGCAGCTGGAGCACGTGGGCTTCGCGTTCGGCCAGTCGCTGGCGAAGGATCAGCTCACCCGTGGCGAGTCGGTGTTCACACCCACCCAGGCGATTGCCGAGGTGGTGCGCATCCTGACCCGGTTCGGGTTCGCGGCCGAGAGCGGCGGGGCGACCCAGGACCACACCACCATCCGCGCCTGTTCGTGCCCGTTCGAGGAGATGGCGTTCCACGACCCGGTACGCGTCTGCGGGCTCGACCGCTCCATTTGGCGCGGGGTGCTGTCGGTCTACGCACCCGGGGCGACGATCGAGACCACAGCCACCCGGCCGGAGGGAGACGAGGCCTGCGTGGCGGAGGTGGTCACACCCGGCTGACGGTGCGACGGCGGCGCGGCGCGCCGGAAATGCCGCGCTCCGCAACGTGATCGCAGGTACATGAAGGCGTGGTGCGCCGCTCACGCTTGATGTATGAACCGCGACCCTTGGGCCACGTCCCGACGATGCCGAAGAAATGATGTTGAGAACGCAACGCACACGCTTCGCGGCCGAATCGCAACCGGGGACCGACATCGACTACCGCACGGGTGCGGAGGTGTTTGCCGTTGCGCGCCTGCTGGTCGTCGGATTCGCCGCCGGCATGGTGGCGTGGGTGGGCGGCAGCGCGGCGCGCTGGTTGACCCCGGTGATCGCAAGCAGCCTGATCTTCCACATCATCTGGTGGTGGTACTACCTCAGGCAGAACCGCGGCGTCACGGTGAGGGTCGCGTTCGTGGCCGCGTTGACCGATGTGGTGATGGTCGGTGTCGGCTGTATGTTCAGCGGCGGCGTCACCAGCCCGGCGGTACTGATCTGGGCGGTGACGCTCTCGATCGCCGGAGCCTGGATCGGCATCCGTTGGACGCTGCCGCTCGTCGGGGTGGTCGTCGTCTTCTGTGCGGGGATGGGACTGGGCCCGCTGGACCTGGGCATCGATATCGGTATGACACGCGTGCAGCTGGCCGTGTGGGATGCGGCCATGCTGCTGCTGCTCATGATGCACGTGGCGATCGGCGCCAGCATGCAGCGCACGCACAGCCGCGACCTGGCCGCGGCCGAGGCTCGGGCACGGCAGGATCCGCTGACCGGCCTGGCCAATCGCACGCTCCTGGACGAGCGACTGACCATCGAGGTCGAACGCGCTCGGCGCGAGGGATCGCCGCTGGCGCTGGCGATCCTGGACCTCGACGACTTCAAGCTTGTCAACGACACCCGCGGCCACATCGCGGGGGATGAGGTGCTGATCTGCGTCGCCAAGCAAATCGCCGCGCACACGCGTGCGGCCGACACGCCGGTGCGGCTGGGCGGCGAGGAATTCGTCATCGTCCTGCCGGCGACCGACGCCCGCGCGGCGATCGACGTGCTCGATCGCATGCGCACCAGCGTCGCCGCGTCGCCGAACTCGTGGGGGACGACCTTCAGCGCGGGTCTCGCCATGCTCCGTCAGGGCGCCGAGACCGGCCCGGAGATGATGGCGCTCGCCGATGCGGCGCTCTATCGCGCCAAGCGCGCGGGGAAGAACCAGACAGTCGTCGGCGACGCGGCGATGGCGGTGGGGATGAGGGACCGCTTCGATGCTTCCGAGCTTCAGGGCGCCGCCGACGAGTGATTCACCGGGCGCCGAACAGGCGGCGCAAGAGACCCGGCTGCGGTGTGTGCGTTGGGCAGGTGCACCGGTCCTCCGGAGCAACCCGCCGCATCACCTGGTCGACGTGACGGCCGCAGCCGGCCCAGGTGGTCTTGCCGCATTTCGTGCAACGCGCCGGGTGGCACATCGATTCCTCCAGAGTTGGCCTTTGCGCGAACCGTAACCCTCCGTGGCCGCGTCGGTCGTCGCGGATACCGCGTGCGCTGGATCTACGGGAACGCGGGTTTGAGTGGACACGCCGAGGCTCCTACGATGGAGATCACTCTTTCAAGCTCAGCTGAGTGTCGTGGCCATCTGCCAACGACACGGGGAGATCATGCACCTCCGGCCGCTCATCCTCGCTGTCGACGACGAATCGTCGGACCTCGAGCGTGTGAGCAGCGAGCTTCAACGGCGCTTCGGCAGTGACTACTTCATCGTTGCCGTGCGCAACGATGTTCAGGCGCTCGATGCGCTCGGCGATGCGAAGGAGGAGGACCGGAAGGTTGCGCTCGTTCTGGCCGATCAATGGCTGGCGGGTGCCACGGGGGCCGAGCTGCTCCACCGGGTGCGCGTCACGCACCCCTCCGCGCGGCGTGCCCTGCTCGTCGAATGGCGAGCATGGACGCATCGCCCGACTTCCGAGGCGATTCATCGTTCCACCGCACTCGGCGATGCGCACTACTACGTGCTGAAGCCCTGGCAGTCGCCGGACGAGTTGTTCAATCGAACGGTCTCGGAATTCCTCCAGGAGTGGTCGCGCACCGAGAACGTCGGCGAGCGTGAGGTGATTCTGGTGGCCGATCAGGCCCATCACCGGGCCCACGAGATTCGAAGTCTGCTGACCCGCAACGGTGTGCCGCATCGCTCGGTCGAGCGGGCGTCGCGGGAAGGAATCGACCTTCTCGCGGGAGCCGGGCTCGACAGCGCCCGCACCCCTGTGGTCTTTGCGCGAGGGCACGGTGTCTTGCTGGATCCGAGTAATGCGGAGCTTGCGCGCGCGCACGGATTGGCGACGGAGCCGGTCAAGGATCGTGCCGTCGATGTGCTGATCGTGGGCTCGGGCCCGGCGGGGCTGGCCGCCGCAATCAGTACCAGCTCGGAGGGGCTGCGCACATTGGTGGTGGAACGCGAGGCGCTCGGCGGGCAGGCGGCCTCGAGCGCGATGATCAAGAACTACCCCGGCTTCCAACGCGGCATCTCGGGCGCGGATCTCGCGCAGCGCGCCTTCCAGCAGGCATGGGTCTTGGGCACCCACTTCGCGCTCCAACGCGAGGCCACCGCATTGGAGCCCACGGATGAGCGAATCGTCGTGTCGCTGTCCGGCGACGTTCACGTGTCGGCGCGCTGTGTGGTGTTGGCAAACGGAGTCGCCTACCGCCGGCTCGGCGTCGACACGATCGACGAGCTCGAGGGCGCCGGGGTGTTCTACGGGGGGTCGGCATCCGAGGCATCGGCGCTGGTCGACGCGTCGGCGGTGGTCGTGGGTGGCGGCAATTCTGCAGGGCAGGCGGCAATCCACCTGCATCGCTATGCCCGAGCGGTGACGCTGGTGGTGCGAACTGACGACCTGCGGAAGGGCATGTCGCAGTACCTCATCGACGAGATCGCGGCCGCCCCGAACATCACGGTCCGTTTCCGGAGTGAGGTTGTCGGCGGGGAAAGCGACGGCCACCTCACTGCCATCGTCGTGCGCGACGTCGAGACCAACGTTGTGCAGCGCATGGACGCGGACGCGTTGTTCCTGCTCATCGGCGCGGAACCGCGCACCGATTGGCTTCCAGCTTCCGTCGAACGTG
>WBZQ01000467.1_pt1 | contig 32247 bp, 24 predicted proteins | sample 5204251 | NCBI WGS metagenome assembly WBZQ01 (sample SAMN12412402, study PRJNA552823) | activated sludge metagenome | isolation source: activated sludge from nitrification reactor of wastewater treatment plant... | place: USA: Virginia | collected 2017-09 | reverse complement strand
TCGGCTATCTGAGCACCGAGGTCAACGAGCTCGACATCGCCGAGTTCAACGTCAAGCGCGGCGCGGTCTCGGCCGAGTTCGGCCGCTCGGCGGGCTTCGTCACCAACGCCGTCAGCAAGTCGGGCACGAACGAGCTGCGCGGCTCGGCGCGTTTCGAGTGGATGCCCCAGGGCCTGATCTCGGAGTTCGAGGACAACGCCTTCCGCGACCCGCTGCTGACGACGGTGCTGAATCCGGCCCTGAGTCTGGGCGGACCGCTCGTGCGGGACAAGGTCTTCTGGTACGGCTCGGCGCGCTACTTCAAGGAGACCAAGTGGGATCGCACCAACCAGGAGGGCGTGGCCCTGGCCGATGAGGAGCGCCGCGGGCACGAGCTGTACGCCAAGCTGACGGCCACTCCCACGCAGAAGCATCTGCTGGCGGTCAGCTTCCGTGACCGGCCCACGGACGTCGACAACGCCAGCCTGAGCGCCGGCACGGCGCCCACGCGTTCGACCACCGACAACAACGGCAGCCGTGTGGCCACCGCGGCCTGGAGCTTCTTCGCCAACGACCGCACGTTCTTCGAAGTCAAGTACCTCTACCTGGAGGAGAAGAACGAATCGACGCCCGACACGCTGCTGGGCTATCTGCCCCAGCCCTTCAACGGCGCGAGCCCGGCCGCCGTGGGCCAGTACACCGATCCCGCGCGCGCCAACCTGGTCACGGGCGGCTTCGAGTACGACCAGCGCGTCAACTACACGCGCCAGGAGCTGCGCGCCACGGCCAGCCGCTACTTCGACGTGGGCGGCACGGGCCACCAGCTCAAGGCCGGCGTGGGTTACGAGTTCGGCGAGGAAGACTTCTTCCGCCGGGCCAACGGCTGGGGTCAGATCTCGCGCATCACCGTCTCGGGTCAGCCCGTGCTGCGCGCGCGCTACTACTTCGAGCAGCCCCCGCAGCTCGGCCAGGGCCGCACCTGGTCGATCTTCCTGCAGGACACGGCGACCGTCGGCTCGCGCCTGACGCTCAACCTGGGCGTGCTGCTGAATCGCGACGAGTTCGCCCAGGACCTGGCCGGCAGCGGCGGCTGCCCGTCGACCTACGTGCCGGGCGGCGCGGGCGTGTTCGAGACCGACGGTGACCGCTGCACGTTCGTGCGCTTCGGCTTCGGCGACGAGATCCAGCCGCGTCTGGGCTTCAACTACAACCTGCGTCAAGGCAAGGGCGACAAGGTCTACGGCAACTGGGGTCGCTACTACAACATGGACCAGAAATCGAGCGGCCGCAGCCTGGCCCCGCGCCGCATCTTCCAACGCGAGGCGCGCTTCACGACGGCCGGCGTGCTGATTTCCGATCTGCCACGCGCCAGCACGACGGGCAAGCTGATCGCCTCCGACCTGGAACCGACCTACAACGACGAGATCCTGTTCGGTTACGCGACGCCCATCGGCAACGACTGGAGCCTCGACCTGTTCTACCAGTACCGCAACACGAAGAACTTCATCGAAGACGTGCCCTCCACGTTGCCCGATACCGGTCCCTACGCCGCCGCCAACCTGCCCTGCAACACCTTCGCGGCCTGCCGTGGCGTGGAGGGCAAGCGCAGCTACAACGCCGCCACGTTGGAGCTGGTGCGGCGCATGAAGGATCGCTGGAGCCTGAACCTGAGCTACACGTGGAGCAAGCTCGAAGGCAACTTCGACCTCGACTACTCCACGGGCGCGGTCTTCAACACGTCGTCGTTCATCCAGGACGGACCGGGCACGAACGTGCAGGAGCCGAACCGCTTCGGGCGCTTGCGCGAAGACCGCCCGCACGTGCTGAAGGTCTTCCTGAACTACCAGCCGCTGGGCGCCCTGACGCTGGGCGGCTACCTGCGCGTGCAGAGCGGCACGACCTGGACCGCGCGCGGGCCCGACACGCAGGGCGGCAACCTGAACTATCTCGAACCGGCGGGTTCGAATCGCAACCCGACCTGGACCAACCTCGACCTGCGCGCCGCGTACCTGGTCAAGCTCAACGAGCGCACCAACCTGACGCTGGAAGGCCGGCTGCTGAACGTCTTCGACGCGCAGACGCGCATCTCGACCGACTCGCTGCAGTTCCTCGACCTCAACCGCATCGCCGTCGAGCCGTTCATCGGGCCGTATCGCACGCCGAACCCGTTCTTCGGCACGGCCAACGCCTACGCGCCGCCGCGCCGCCTGCTGCTCTCGGCTCGGCTCGACTTCTAGCCAACGCGCCGTCCCGACGGGCACCTCCGTTCCCCGACGCGGGGAGACGGGGGTGCCCGTCACGCTTTCGAATGGTCGGGCGCCGCTTCAGTCGCCGAAGCAGATGCCCAGCTCGCGCGCGGTCAGCATGCTGTCGCTCTGCAGCGGCACGAGCTTCATGCGCCGCGTCGCGTCGGCCAGCGGCACGTAGCGGACGGTGGGCGGATCGAGCGCCACCATGACGCCCGAGTGACCTTCGGCCAACGCGCGCACGGCCGCGGCTCCGAAACGCAGCGACAGCAGGCGGTCGAACGTGGTCGGGGTGCCGCCGCGCAGCAGGTGGCCGAGCACCACGTGGCGCGCCTCCTGGCCCGTCAACGTCTGCAGCTCGCGAGCCACCTTCTCGCCAACGCCGCCCAGCCGCTCCGCGCGCCCGACTTCCTTCTCGATCACCGAGAGCGACCCGGAAACCGGCTGGGCGCCCTCGGCCACGACCACGATCGCGAACTTGTGCCCGCTGCGGTAGCGCTCCTCGACGTGCGCGGCGACCTTGGTCAGGTCGTAGGGCACTTCCGGAATCAGGATCGCGTCGGCCGTGCCCGAGACGCCGGCGTTGAGCGCGATCCAGCCGGCGTAGCGGCCCATCACCTCGACGACCATGATGCGACGGTGGGCCTCGGCGGTCGAGTGCAGGCGGTCGAGGCACTCCGTGGCGAAAGACACGGCGGTGTCGAAGCCGAAGGTGATGACCGTCTCTTCGAGGTCGTTGTCGATGGTCTTGGGCACGCCCACGACGCGCAGGCCCTTGCGCGCGAAGGCTCCCGCGATCGAGAGCGAACCATCTCCGCCGATGGCGATGAGCGCATCCACCTGGGCGCGCGCCAGGGCGCTCAGGATCTCGTCCGAGCGATCGACCTCGCGCAGGCTGCCGTCGGCCTGTCTCACCGGATACGCCAGCGGGTTGCCACGGTTCGTGGTGCCCAAGATCGTGCCGCCCAGATGCGTGATGCCGCGCACGCGCTCGCGCGACAGAGGCACCAGGCCGCCCTCGGGGTACTGCTCCGGCGCCAGCAGACCGTTGTAGCCGTCGCGGATGCCGAGGCACTCGAAGCCGCGGTTGCGCGCGCACACCGCCACGGCGCGCAGCACGGCGTTCAATCCGGGCGCGTCTCCGCCTCCGGTGTTGACGGCGATGCGGCGGATCGAGGAGCTGCTCATGGCGCTCTCCTGCGGGAACCTCGCGCCATTCTACGCGTCGTCCGCCGCGCGGCCCACGAGGGCGCAGGCGAAGCCCAGAAAGGCCAGCCCGAGACAGATCGTCGGCGGAGGAAAGAAGTACACGACGCTGACGCCCGTCAGCAGCGCCGTGCCCAGGGCGTTGAGGAGCGCCAGGTCGCGCAGCAACGCGGCATCGCTGGCACGGCGTCGCGCGACGAGCCAGTCGAGCGCGCCGGCCAACGCCAGCAGGATCGAGAAACTCAGGCTGAAGCCCGAGAGCAAATCGTGCATCGAACGCGGCCCGTGGCCCAGCTCGCGCGTGTAGCTCGTCATCAGACGCATGAGCTGCGCTTCGCTCTCGTCCGCGGGTGGGCGCGGCGGGCTGAAGTGCCCCGCCAGGTGCGCGGCCGCGGTCAGCAGCAGCAGGCTGGCGCCGAACAGGAAACAGCGTCGTTGGCGTGTGCGCATGTCGCGAGTCCTCATCGCGCGTCGTCGCACGGACGCGCAGTCGATTCCGGCTCCGGCACCAGCTCCGTGGCGCGGCTCGCGCGCCGGAGGCGCTGTCCGGCCGCTCGCACACGGAGCCGATGGCCGCGTTGTTCCGCGGGCGTCGTCGCCCGTCGCGCGAGACTGCAGCCGCAACGGGCCAAGCGCGCCGAGCAGCGCAAAGCGTACTCGACGGCGCGCTCCGGATGCGATGGGCGAGCACGCGGTGGCGTGCGCCGCCCCGGGACGTCGCGCCACGTCTTCGCTGTTCGTCGCGGCGCTGCCTGACGGACGAGCGATCGCGCTAGTGGTCCTTGGCGGCTTGCGCCAGGCGCTCGCGCAGGGCGCGCGCCTGGGCATAGTCGGGATCGATTCGCAGCGCCTCGTCGAGCGCCAGTCGCGCCGCGTCGAGCCGATCGAGCTGAATCAGGATCACCGCGCGGTTGTGGTGCGCGCTGGCGATCGGTGGTGCCAGGGCGCAGGCGCGCTCGAGCGCGCGGAGCGCTTCATCGGAACGCCCCAACAGGCCGAGCGCGACGCCCAGCTTCTCGGAGGCCGCCGCGCGCCAGGCGCCTGGTCCATCGGCCTGAGCCGCGGCCTGCAACGGGGCCAGCGCGCGCGCGGGGTCGCCAGCGGCCAGGCGCGCCGCGCCCAGGGCGAAGCTCAGGTCGGCGCGCTCGGGTGCGCTCGCGGCCGCGCGCTCCAACCAGACGAGCGCCTGGGGGGCCGGCCCCCGTTCGTGCAGCGCCAGCGCCGCGCGCGCCAGCAGCTCCGGCCTGAGCGCGGCCGCGGCCGCGTCGATGCGCGCGCCGGCTTCGTCGAGCCGGCCGGCGTCGACCAGGGCTTCGACGAGCGCCGCGCGCTCCGCCGCGCGGCCGTCGTCGAGGCCGAAGTCCCAGTGTGTCGCGCACACGAGCGCCAGCAACAGCGCCGTCCCACGGGCCAGGCGCGGCCAGGCGCGCTCGGCCAGCCCGCGCAGGGCCAGCTCGCAGGCCAGCCCAGCTCCCACGGCCAGCGGCACGAGCAAGGCCTGGCGGTAGCGTTCGGCCACGAAGAAGACGGCCACCGAGAGCGCGTACAGCGGCACGAACGCGGCCCACAGACGGAAGGACGTGTCGGCACGGCGCGCGCGCGTGAGCAGACCCAGAAGGCCGAGCGGCAGCAGCAGGCCCGGTCCCACGCGCAGCACGCGCAGCAGGCTCGGCTCGTCGAGCGCGTAGTAGGCGCTGCTGTGGTTGAGCGGCAGGGCGACGGCGTTGAAGACGTAGGCCAGCTTGCGCGCGAACAGGCGCAACGCGTCGGCCGGGCGCGCGCGCATCCACTCGAACGCCAGTCCTGCGAACCAGGCGGAGGTCTCGCGCGCGCCGAGGCTGCGGCCGAGGGCCTGTTCGGCCAGGCGTCGCGCATCGCGCGCCTGTCCGGCCACGTTGGGCGTCACGCCGGGCACGTGCCGATAGGTCCCGTCGGCCTGGCCGTTGTTGCCGATGTAGAGGTTCAGCCCGCCGTGTGACGCGATCAGGATGGGCTCGCCGGTCAGCGCGAGATTGCGCGCCAGGCACGGCGCCAGCGCCAGTGCCAGGCCGGCCGTCAACAGCCCGGCCTGTGCCAGGCGCGCGCGTGAGCGCGCGACCAGCGCCACGAGGGCCACGAGCGCCACGAGCCCGCCGGCCGCGCCCAGCACGTTGGGCCGATTGAGCGCGAACAGGCCCAGGCTCAGACCGCTCGCGAGCCAGACGCGCGGCTCGTCGCCCTGCAGCGCGCGCGCCAGCAGATACAGAGTCAGCGCGGTCAGGAACGGATCGAGCGCCGCCTGCAACAGCGTGATCTCCGCGAACGTGAAGAAGCCGGTGAGTGCCGTGAGCGTCGCCGCCACGCGCGCGGCGGTCGTGCCGCCGAAGCGCGCGGTGGTGGCGTGCACCAGCGCCACGGCCGCCACGCCGAGCGCGATCTGCAGCGCCTTGGCCGCCAGCAGCCCGCCGCCGGTGAACGCCAGCACGGCCCCCAGGAAGTACGCGTAGAGCGGCGCGACGAAGTAGGGCTCGGGTGCGAGGCCCAGGTCGCCGGCCGCCACGCGCCGGGCCAGGGCCAAGTAGACCTCGCTGTCGAGTCCGTCCGTGGGCTGCAGCAGGGGATGCTGGTCGAGCTGCGCGAGCACGACGGCCTTGAGTGCCAGCGTGGCCGCCAGCAGCAGCGGCAGGAAGGTCTCGCGGCGCGTGAGGTCGCCGGGCGGCGCGAGCCGCGCGGCGGCCGGTTTCGGGCTGGCGCTACGCGGCGGACGTGGCATCGCTGCGGGCCAAGCCTAACGCAGCTCGAAGGGCGCTCAGTACAACAGCGCCGCGGCGCGTGCGCGGCGCCAGCGTGCGCGTCCGGCTTGGTCGTCGGCCAGAATCCGCTCCGGCGTCTGGTCGCGCCGCAGTGCCTCGAGCAGCCCGCGCGTGCCCGTCAGGCGGGTGAGGGCATCGCCTTGCGCGCGCCACGCGAAGCCCGGGTGCTGCCGGAGGGCCGCGAGCAGTCGCACGCCCAGCGCGTAGGGCGACAGGGCGCGCGCATCGGTGACGCGCAGGCGCAGGCCTTGACAGGCGACGTCCGCGTGCTTGGGCGAGGGTGCGGCCGACGAGGCGCGCGGCGTGAACTCGCTCGCCTGCACGTCCAGCCCGCCCAGCGCCCTGCGCAGGCGCGCGGCCAGCGCGCGCGTCTCGTCTCGTCGCAGCCAGGGCGCGCCGAAGAGCAGGAAGGGCGCGTCGCTGCCGCGCCCTTCGGAGAGGTTGGTCGCCTCGAGCAGCGCCACGCCGGGGTAGACGAGGGCCGCCTCCGCGCTGCGCAGGTTGGGCGACGGCGCCACCCACGGCCGGCCCGTCTCGGCCCAGGTCCAGGCGCGCTGCCAGCCGTGCATCGGCACGACCGTCAGGCGCGCGGGCCGCGCGCGCCTGGCGTTGGCGAAGCGCGCCAGCTCGCCGAGCGTCAAGCCGTGCACGAGCGTGCCGGGAGTCGCGTTGAGCAGGCTCTCCGGCACCTGGTCGCGCGCGTCGCTCCAGGGGCCTTCCACGCGCTCGCCGCCCAGCGGGTTGGGTCGATCCAGGACGACCAGCTCGCGCTGCGCTTCGGCCGCCGCATCGAGCGCCAGCAGCAGCGTGCTGGCGTAGGTGTAGAAGCGCACGCCGGCGTCCTGCAGATCGACGACGAGCGCGTCGAGGTCGCTGAGTTCCGCGAGCGTGGGCCGACTGCGCGTGCCGTAGAGGCTGACGAGTGGCAGCCCGCTGCGCGCATCCACTCCGCCGACCACGGGTTCTCCCGCGGCCGCCGTTCCGCGCAGGCCGTGTTCGGGCGCGAACAGGCGCACGACGTCGACTCCCGCGGCGCGCAACACGTCCACGGCGTGGGCGCCGTCGCGCGTCACGGAGGCCGCGTGGGCGAGCAGGCCCACGCGCCTGCCGCGCCAGGCACCGCCGCGCTCCGCCGCGAGGCGCTCCAGACCGACCTCGACCGGCGCGGCCGACGCCCCGGCCGTCACGGCCAACGCCAGCGCGCAGATCCCTGCGCGGCTCATCGCGCGGCTTGGGTCTCCGGCGCTGGCCCGTAGCTCATGGCGGGATGACCGAGCTGCTTGCGCAGCAGTCCCAGTTGGCCCACGTGGTACGACTCGTGGTGCAGCATGAAGACCACCGCGCCGAGCGTGCCGGGCAGATCGACGGGGAACTTCGTCGTGGAATCGCGCAGGGCCTGTTCCTCGGTGAGGCTCAGGAGCGTCTGGCGCAGCGCGGCGCCCGCCTCGAGCCAGGCCGCGCGCAGCTCGTCGAGCGGCGGCAGCGGCACGCGCAGTTCGTCCTCGCTCTGCACCTCGCCCAGCGCATCCATCGGGTTCGGGCGCGGGGCTCCCAGGAGCTTCATCAGGTAGTGGCGTGCGTCGACGAGATGGGCGGCCACGAAGGCCGCGCTGTTGACGCCCGGGGCCACGCGCCGGCGCGCCTCGTCGTCGCTCAGGTCGCGCAGCGTGTTGAAGAACAGACGCGTGTTGAGGTCGAGCGCGGCCACGTGCGTCGCGATCTCGAAGGGCATGTCGCCTCCAGCCTGCGGCGCGCGCCGCGCACGCCGTAGGCTCGATGCTAACGCGCCTCGGGCGTGCGCGAGACCTTGACTCGCCCGCGCGCAGGCGCGACACTGCTCGGCGAGCAGGAGCCTGGGGGTGGCCGTCCGCGGCCTGAGATCAGACCCTTCGAACCTGACCCGGTTGAGACCGGCGTAGGGAAGGCAGGCGAGGCGAAATCGTGCGGCGCGCGCCGCCGGCCTCGCATCGATCACTCCGAAGGAGCCGCTTCGATCGTCCCGCATCGTGGGCGCGGGAGAGGAGGCGAGTCACATGTCCATGTCGCAGCAGCCAGGCTGGGCCGTATTGGCGCTGGCGTTCTGGCTGCCCGCTGGAACCGCCTGGGCCGCGTTCACCGTGCGCGGCAGCGTGCGTGACGCGGCCGGCGCGCCGTTGCCCGGAGCCGTCGTGCAGGCCGAGCCGGCCGTGGGGGACGGGCCGTCGTACGAGGCACGGACCGACGCGGCCGGCGCTTTCAGTCTCACGCTGGGCGGCCGCGCCTGGACGCTCACGGCCAGCCAGGCCGGGTTCGTCGCGCAGCAGCGCACGCTCGAGCTGACGGCCGACCTGGCCGGCGTCGACTTCACGCTCGCGCCCGTCGTGCGCGTCTCGGACAGCGTCGTGGTGCAGGCCATCCGGGCCGACGCGCGCACGCCAGTCACCAAGAGCGAACTGACGCGGGCCGACTTCGCCGCGCGCAGTCACGGGCAGGAACTGCCGGCCTTGCTGGCGGAGCTGCCCGGCGTGACGGCCTATTCCGAGGCCGGCAACGCCTCGGGCTACAGCTACTTCTACCTGCGCGGCATCCAGCAGTCGCGCGTCAACGTGACGCTCGACGGCGTGCCGCTCAACGACGGCGAGGACTCGGCCGTCTACTTCGTCGACCTGGCCGACCTGCAGGGCTCGCTCGACAGCCTGCAGGTGCAGCGCGGCGTGGGCGCCTCGAGCGTCGGGGCCGCGGCCTATGCCGGATCGATCAACATGCTGAGCGTCGACTGCGCCGGCCCACGGCGCTTCGAGGCGCAGCTCGGGGCCGGCTCGTACCGCTCCGCCCGCGCCGCGCTGGCCTTCCACTCGGGCAGCCTGCCGGGCGGCTTCAACCTCTATGGGCGCGGCGTGTGGCGCAGCACCGACGGGTTTCGGGCGCGCTCGGGGGTCGGGCAGGACGCGCTCTACTACGGCGCCGCGCGGCACGACGCGCGCTCGTACTTCAAGCTCTTCGGCTTCAGCGCGCGCGAGCGTACGCAGCTCGCCTTCCTGGCGGCCGACGAGGACACGCTGGCGCGCGACCTGCGCGCCAACCCCCTGCAGGCCGAAGAACAGGATCGCTTCGGCGAGCGCTTCACGCAGGCCCAGTACACGCGCTTTCTGGGGACCTCGTCGAGCCTGGCCGTGCAGGGCTATCACGTGGCGGCCGACGGCTGGTATCGGCTGTGGGCCGACCCCGTGGCGCGCGAGGCGCTCTACGAGTACGGGCTCGGATGGCGCTCGTTGGGCGGCACGTTGAGCTTCAACCACGCGCGCGGCCCCTGGCGCGTGCAGGCCGGTGCCCACCTCAACGACTTCCGCAGCCGGCACACGCGCGACGTCGTGACGGGCGCGCGCGACTACGCCAACCGTGGGTTCAAGACGCGCGCGGACGTGTTCGGGAAACTGGCCTGGCGCGCCGGCCGGGTCGACCTCTGGGCCGACGCGCAGGTGCGTCGCGCGGCGTTCCGCTATCGCGGCCGCCAGGACCTGGGCTCCGTGGCCTGGACGTTCTTCAACCCCAAGCTCGGCCTGCGATGGGCGGTCACGTCCGACGCGAGCCTCTACGCTTCGCTCGGACGCGCGCGGCGCGAACCGGGGCGCGGCGACCTGCTCGCGGGCGAGGACGACGCCAGCGTGGCCTACGACCTGCGCGGCGTCGCGCCCGAGCGCGTGACCGACGCCGAGGGCGGGTTCGACTGGCGTGGAGCGCGTGGCGAGCTGCGCATCAACGTCTATGCGATGGAGTTCCGCGACGAGATCGCGCTCACGGGCGAGTTGTCCGAGGTCGGCCTGCCGCTGCGTCGCAACACCCCGCGCAGCTTCCGGCGCGGCCTCGAACTCGAAGCGCTCTGGCGCCCGAAGCCCGCTTTGACGCTGCGCCAGGCCTCGAACCTGAGCCACAACCGCATCGCCGACTGGACCCAGTTCTACGACCTCTACGACGACGCCGGCGGCTACCTGGGCAGCGTCAGCCGCAGCCATCGTGACGTCGCGCCGCTGCTCACGCCTGCCGTGACGCTGCGTCAGGCGCTCGACTGGAGCGCCACGCGGGCGCTCGACGTGGGCCTCACGGCGTCATGGGTCTCGCGCGCGCAGCTCGACAACACCGGTCGGGCCGAGTTCCGCACGCCGGCCTTCGCCAGCGTCGACGCGCGGCTGGCCCTCGATCTGGCACGCGTGCTGCGTCCCGGCTGGCCGCGTCTGCGCGTGCAGGTCGAGAACCTGTTCGACGGTCGTCGGCGCTGGCCGAACGGCTACGCCTATCTCTTCTTCACCCGCGACGCGCAGGGCGCCGAGCAGTTGGGTGGCACGCGCTACTTCTATCCGCAGGCCGGCCGCAACGTCTACGCGACGCTGGACTTCGCCTGGTGACGAGACCACGCGCGCCGCGCGCCTGCGCCTCCTGGCCCACATGACGCCGCTCGAGCTGCTGGGCTTCGCGAGCGGCGTGGCCAGCGTCTGGCTGATGACGCGTGAGAGCGTCTGGGCCTGGCCCGTGGGGCTCGTCAACCTGGCCGCCTACGTGGTCGTCTTCCGCGACGCGCGGCTGTACGCCGACATGGGGCTGCAGGTGGTCTACGCGGGCTTCAGCGTGTACGGCTGGGCCTACTGGCTGCGCGGCGGTGGCGAGCGGGCGACGTTGCCGGTCAGGCGCGCGCCGCGCCGCGCGTTGCTGGCGGCCCTCACGCTCGGCAGCCTGGCCTTCTTCGGCCTGGGCGCGCTCTTGCACCGCGCCACCGACGCCGTCGTGCCCTACCTCGACGCGGCGCTGTCGTCCTTCAGCCTCGTGGCCCAGGCGCTGCAGACGCGCAAGTGGATCGAGAACTGGCCTGTCTGGATCGCCGTCGACGTCGTCTACGTCGGCTTGTACGTGACCCGTCAGCTCTACCTCACGGCCGTGCTGTACGCCGTCTTCCTGGTGCTGGCGGTGAATGGCTGGCGTGCCTGGCGCGCCAGCCTGCGTCGCGCGGAGCAGACGTGAGCGCCGCGCGTCGCGTCGTGTTGAGCGGCTCGGAATGCACGGGCAAGACGACGCTCTGCGCCGAGCTGGCGGCGCATTTCGGCGCGCCGTGGTCGCGCGAGGCCGCGCGCGCTTACGCCGAGCGCGTCGGCCGCGCGCTCGATGCCGCCGACGTGGAAGCGATCGCCCGCGCGCAGATCGAGGGCGAGGACGAGGCGCGCGCCGCGGCCGGTCGCGTGGTGCTGGGCGACACCGATCTCGTCAGCACGGTCGTCTACGCGCGCCACTACTACGGCGCCTGTCCGGACTGGATCGAAGCGGCCGCGTTCGCGCGCCGCGCCGACCTCTACCTGCTGCTGCACCCCGACGTGCCGTGGCGCGCGGACGGCGTGCGCGACCGGGCCGCTCGCCGCAGCGAACTGCACGCCCTGTTCGAGGACGTCCTGGCGCGCCTGAACGTGCCCGTGGTGGCGATTCGCGGCACGTGGACGGCGCGCCGGACGCGCGCCGTCGCGGCGGTCTGCGGGCTGCTCGCGCCCGAGGTCGAGTCGAGGGCGGCGTTGCGGTGAGCATCCGTCCGCGAGCGGGCTCGCCCCCGCCCGGCCAGCCGCGGCGTGTGGCCGGGCAACGTCGGGCTTGACGAAAGGATTAGCCTATGACCGAAGTTCGAAGCGCTCTGGGGAGCGACCCAGTGTTGGCGCTGGCCGCCCTCGACGCCCCTCTGGTCGAGTGATTCGGCGACGGAGCCGCGCTTGTCATGCGGATGACATGCAACAGCGCTGAAGAGGGACAACCGGCGACGAGAGGCAAGTCGATGCACCCCGACACCAGAAAATACAATGCGGGCCTGGCTTCAGGCGACCGAGCGATCTGTCACCTTCTCGCGATGCAGATCGATCAGTGTCTGCCCGACGCCGAGAACAAGATCTGGCACGCGCATCCGGTATGGTTTCTCGACGGCAATCCGGTCGTTGGCTACAGCAAGCTCAAGAGCTGTGTGCGCCTGCTCTTCTGGAGCGGCCAGTCCTTCGCGGAAGGCGGGCTGAAGAAGGAAGGCAGCTTCAAGGCAGCCGAAGCGCGCTACGCCTCGCTCGACCAAATCGACGTCGAGAAGCTCCAGCGTTGGTTGGGCGAAGCGCGTGACGTGCAGTGGGACTACAAGAACATCGTGCGTCGCAAGGGTCGCCTGGAGCGACTTGAAGTCGGCAGCGTCGTGCGCAAGCGGAGCCGATGACAGGAAGCGCACGACGACGCGTTCTCCATCGCCACGCGCGCCTTGCAGCAGACCGCCGCTGTTCGACGCCGGCCGCGCTCGCGCTCCGACTTGCGCAACTGCCCGATCGCCCTGGCCGCATCACCGGCGCCCCCATTGAATACACACCGGCGATGCGCAGCGTCGATGCCACGCACCGGAGCATCTCGATGCACCAGCGCGTGAGCATCTCCCGGCCGGCGACGACCATGCGGCTCCTCGATCGGGTCGCGAAACCTGGCGACCGCAGTTGAGCCTCGGCCAATGCCACCGCATGCCCACGCGCGACGCGACAGATGCATCGGCGCACGATTCCGGCTAGGCTCGCTCCGTTCAGGAGGGGCGTGATGAAGCAGGTCCGAGCGGGTCTTGTGGCATGCGCGGCCTTGGCCGCGGTCAGCGGCGCGCAAGAGGCGCCGGCACCGGCGGTCACGCTCGTGCATGCCGGCCATCTCATCGACGGCAGCGAACGGCCGGCGCGCGAGCGCATGACCATCGTGCTGCGCGGCGAACGCATCGAGGCGGTCGAGCCCGGCTATCGCACGCCCGAGGCCGGCCAACAGGTGATCGACCTCCAGGACGCCTGGGTGCTGCCCGGCCTGATCGACCTGCACGTGCATCTGGGCACGGAGTCTTCGCCCACGTCGTACCTCGAGCGCTTCACGAACAACCCAGCCGATATCGTCCTGCGCGCCGCGGTGCACGCGCGCACGACGCTGCGGGCCGGCTTCACGACGGTGCGCAATCTGGGCGACGCCTACAACACCACGCTCTCGCTGCGCGACGCGATCCGCAAGGGCTGGGTCGAGGGCCCGCGCATCTACAGCGCGGGGCGCTCGATCGGCACCACCGGCGGTCACGCCGATCCGACCAACGGCTGGGCCGACCTGATCGAGGGCGACCCGGGACCCAAAGACGGCGTGATCAACGGCCCTGACGACGCGGCCAAGGCGGTGCGCCAGCGCTACAAGGACGGCGCCGACCTCATCAAGATCACGGCCACCGGCGGCGTGCTCTCGCTGGCGCGCAGCCCCGACGCCCCGCAGTTCAGCGACGCCGAGTTGGAGGCCGTGGTGCGTACCGCGCGCGACTACGGCTTCACCGTCGCCGCCCACGCCCACGGAGCCGAAGGCATGAAGCGCGCCATCCGCGCCGGCGTGACCTCGATCGAGCACGGCTCGTTCATGGACGACGAGGCCATTCGTCTGATGCGCGCCCGGGGCACCTGGTACGTGCCCACGCTCTCGGCTGGCATCTTCGTGGGCGAAAAGGCCAAGCAGCCGGGCTTCTACCCCGAGGTGGTGCGTCCCAAGGCCCTGAAGGTCGGCGCACAGATCCGCGAGACCTACGTCCGCGCTCTGCGCGGCGGCGTCAAGATCGCGATGGGCACCGACGCCGGGGTCGGCCCGCACGGCGAGAACGCCAAGGAGCTCGTCTACATGGTCGAGGGCGGCATGAAGCCGGCCGACGCCATACGGGCGGCCACCTCGGCCGCCGCACAGGTATTGGGAGCCGAGGCGGACTTGGGCAGCATCGCCGCGGGGCGCTATGCCGACCTCGTGGCCGTGCAGCGCGACCCGCTGCAGGACGTGTCCGCGTTGAGCGAGCCGATCTTCGTCATGAAGGGCGGCGCGCAGGTGCTGAAGCGCTAGTGTTCTGTCCCGGAGATGCGCTGGCATTCGGCCGCCGACGCATCCCGGCTCGCTGCGTTGCTCGTCGGTCGCAGATGCCCGATGGGCGCCGCGCCTCGCGTCCTGCGATCCGGGCGCAGCGGCGCCCTCGGTGCACGGCACAACTTTCTTGGGACAGGACACGAGCCGGGACGGGCCGTCGGTTGCGTGCGCGCGAGCGTGCGGCCGGGGGCCGATGAACTCATCGAAGCGAGGATGAAGGCCTTGGACACCATCGAGATCGTGCGCGCGGAAGTCGCCGCGCTGGCTCAGGCGCCGCTGCCCGACGACGAGGCGTCGCTGTTCGACAGCGGCGTGATCGACTCGTGGTCGCTGATGGACTTGATCGCCAAGCTCGAGGGCCATTTCGGCGTGAAGGTGCCCGACGCCGAGCTGCGCCCGCGCAACTTCGAGACGCTCGCGGCCATCGCCGCCTACTTCCAGGCTCGCCGCGGCGCCTGACATGGCGCACGTGTTGGGGTTCGGGCGGCACCTGCCCGCGCGCGTGGTCGACTCCGGCGAGTTGGCCGAACGTCTCGGCGTCACGCGCGAATGGGTGCTGCAGAGCTGCGGCATCGAGCAGCGCCGCTGGGCCGCGCCCGACGAGACCGTGCTCGACCTGGCCGAGCGCGCGGCGCGGCCGCTGCTCACGCGCCTCGGTCTGCAGGCGTCGGAGATCGGCGCGCTGCTGGTCGGCAGCGGCACGCCCGAGCGCGTCTTCCCCGGCCTGTCCGCGAGCCTGGCGCGCCGCCTCGACCTGGCGCGCGTGTTCGCGCTCGACGTGCCGCTCGCCAGCAGTGGCTCGCTCGTGGCGCTCGCTCTGGCGCTCGATCTGTGCCCGCGCTACGGCCCCGTGCTGGTGGTCGGAGCGGAGAAGATGAGCGCCGTGCTGGAGCGCGACTTCCAGAAGGAGACCGCCATCCTCTTCGGCGACGGCGCGGGCGCCTGCGTCGTGGCGCCCGGCGACGGGCCCCTGCGTCTGCTGGATGCGCGCGTGTGGACCGAGGGCGCGTTCGCCGACTCGCTCTACCTCGAACCCGGCGGCGCCCTGCGCATGCAGGGACGCGAGGTCATCCTGCAGGCCTCGCGCCAACTGCCGCGCGCGGTGCGCGAGCTGCTGTCCGCGCACGGCCGCGCGCCGGCCGACGTGGGCCTGTTCGTCTTCCACCAGGCCAACCTGAATCTGCTCACGCGCGTCGCCGCGCTGCTCGAGGTCGGGCCCGAGCGCCTGCTGACGAACGTGGCGCGCTACGGGAACACGAGCGCCGCCTCGCTGCTGATCGCCGCCTCCGAAGCCGAGGACACGGGACGCTTCGCCCCGGGACGGCTCGCGGTCTTGGCGGCCTTCGGGGCCGGCTTCTCGTGCGGCGCGGCGTTGCTGGCAGCGGCCGAAGCCTGAAGCCTCTTCAGCGTCTCGGGCGCTGGGCCGAGCCGGGCGCGTGTGGCGCGCGTCCGTCTGCGCCCGCGGCGGCCGGGCTCGCGGGCGCACTGGCCGGCGCGGGCGTCGCGGCGCCCAGCGCGCTTTCCAGCATGCCGCGCACGAACAGGCGGGCCAGCCGATCGGCGCCGGTGCGCGTCGGATGGGTCAGATCGCTGGTCATGAGCTGCGGCGAGGAGGCCAGCCAACGGCCGGCCGCACCCTCGCCGCCCATGGCGCTGAACGTGTCGAAGAAGGCGCAGCCCATCTCTCTCGCGGCGCGTCGCTGGGCGGCCACCAGCCGCGGCAGGCTCGGCAGGGAGCCGATCTCGCCGCTCTCGCGTCGCTCGCCGCGGTCCATGGGCGCCATGACCAGCACGCTGGTCTCGGGCAGCGCGGCGCGGATGCGGCCCAGCACCGTGCGGTAGGCCTCGACGTACTTGGCGCCGGGCGCCGCGTAGTAGCCGGCCTCGTTGGTGCCGTACGCCAACACGACCAGGTCGGGACGGCGCAGCTTCAGGCTCTCCGTCCAGTGCGCGCCGTCGAGCGCGGCCAGGTGGAAGATGGCCGCGCCGTTCGCGCCCAGCGCGTCGTAGACCACGCCCGGCGTGCCGCGTTCGAGCACGATTCCGAAGACGGTCACCGGGCCGTCGCCGCGCGTCTCGAGGCGCACGTCCTGGGCGGCGTCGTGCGGTGAGTCGAGTCGGGCGACGGCCACGTGTTCGCTCTCGGCGCGCGTGGCGATTTCGAGCGGCGGCTGCTCGCCGAGCGTGACGCTCAGGCTGCCTCCGCCGGGCTGCGCCAGGTAGTGCAGTTCGACCGACGAGCTGCGCACCCAGCGTGCGCAGGTGACGCGCGTCGAGGCCGGGCCCGTCGCGCTGAAGCTGACCGCCGCCAGACCCGCGCGCGTCACGCTCTGACCGAGCATCGGGCTGCGCACGCGCCAGCCGCGGCTGTCGACGGCCACGCCCAGGTGCCCGTACCACTCCCAGGGCCGGCCGGGCAGCAGGAAGCCGTGGCCGGCGTCGCCGTAGAGACGCTGGAGATGGCTGCGCACCTCGCCCGTGATCAGATCGCCCGTGACCGGCGAGTCGCCGAAGTGCGTCACGCGGCACACGCCCTGACCTGTCCGGGCACGCTCGAGCGCGCGCAGGAAGTGGTCGAGCGCGCCTTCCGGCACGTCGAGCACGCCCTCGGCCAGCGGCGGCGCTTCGCCGCGTCCGGCCGGCCGCGGCACGCGCGCGTAGGCGCCCGGGTCGGCGCGTGGCCGCGGCGTGGGCGACGCGGCGGGCGCGGCGCGGGGCGGCCGGCGCGGGGCGAGCACCAGCGCCTCGAGCGGTGGCTCGCTCTGCACGCGCGCCGTGAGCGGCACGCGCGCCCGACCCGTGAGCGGCCCGAGGAACGTGCGCGCGAGAGCGGCCCCGCTGACGGGCCGCAGGTGCGCCGCCTGCGGCAGCAGGTACGTGAGCCCCGCGCCGAGGAGCAGCCAGACGGCCGTCAGGGCTGGATGGCGTGAGCGCAGCAGGCGCGGCATCTCAGAAGCCCTGATAGATGAAGGGCGCCACCGCGCTCCCGGCGGCGTGCCGGACGGCCACCGCCAGCAGCCCGAGCGCGGCGGCCTGCAGTGGGGCGGGCAGGGCCACGAAGGCTTCCTGTACGCGCACCTCGAACTTCTCCGGCAGCCACTGCGCGGCCAGCACCAGCACGATCAGCAGCAGCACGACGGGCGACACGTTGCCGGCGCCCGTCGTCAGGTCGGCCAGGCGCGTGCCGATCTCGCTCACGCGCTCCAGGCTCTCGGCCCGGAAGAAGACCCAGGCCACGAGCACGACGTGGAACGTGAGACCTGCGCCGAGCGCGCGGCGCCATACGGGCGCGCGCGGCGTCACGCGGCCCAGCGCGGGCAGCGCACGCTCGAGGCACAGCCAGGCCCCATGGATCAGGCCCCAGATCAGGAAGCCGAGCGTCGCGCCGTGCCACAGTCCACCGAGGGCGAAGGTCGTCAGGCTGGCGACGTAGGGCCACCACTTGGCGCGCTTGCTGCCCGGCACGTTGGAGTAGACGTGATCGCGCAGCCAGGTCGAGAAGCTGACGTGCCAGCGCTGCCAGAAATCGGACAACGTGAGCGCGCGGTACGGGCTGCGGAAGTTGTCCTTCAGTTGGAAGCCCAGCAACAGCGCGGCGCCGATGGCGACGTCGGAATAGCCCGAGAAGTCGCAGTAGAGCTGCACCGCGTAGGCGTAGAGACCGCAGGCCACTTCGAGCGAGCTGTAGAAGAGCGGCTGTTCGAACACGCGGTTGGCGAGCTGCTCGCCGAGCACGTCGGCGATCAAGCCCTTCTTGGCGAACCCGAGGCCGATCAGCAGCAGCCCGCGTCCGGCGAGTTGCGCGTGCAGCGGGCGCGGCGCGTCCTGGAGCTGCGGCAACAGCGTGGCGCCGCGCGTGATCGGCCCGGCCAGCAGGGTGGGGAAGAACGAGACGAAGGCAGCCTGACGCGCGAAGCTCGCACAGGGCTGCTGCTGGCCGTGGTAGACCTCCAGCACGTAGCCCAGGCTCTGGAATGTATAGAAGCTGATGCCGGTCATGAAGAGCAGACGGAAGCCCGGCGGCTCGCCCCCCAGCAGGCCGACGAGCGCGGCCAGCGCGTCGAAGTACTTGAAGGCCAGCAGCAGCCCGAGGTCGACGGAGAGCGACGTCGCGAGCAGCGCGCGCCGCGTGCGCGGCGCCGTGGCGCGCCCGAGCGCCCGCGCGACGTGATAGTCGCAGACCGTGGTGGCGAGCAGCGGCAATAGGTAGAGCGGGTTCCACGTGGCGTAGAAGACGGCGTTGGCCAGCAGCAGCGCGAAGAGCGCCGCGCGCGCGCCGCGCCAGCGCGCGGCCAGCGCGATGAGCGGCACGACAGCCGCCAGGAACACGAGGAACGTGGGTTCGGCCAGGTTCATGGCGCTTCTGCGGGCGCTCCCTGCCAGGCCGGGTGCGCCGCCGTCGCGCGCAGCCTGAAGTCGTCGTAGGCGCCGAGCAGCGCCGCGGCCATGAGCTCCGCCAGGCGCTCGTAGCCGGGGCGCGTGAAGTGCACGAGGTCGGGTTGGCTCAACCCGCGTCGGCGCCAGGTGGAGACCGAGCCGGCGCCGCCCATGGCGGCGCGCGCGTCCCAGAAGGCGGCGCCCACGTCCTGCGCGGCCAGACGCAGGGCCTCGACGATCCGCGGCGCCGCCTGCGCGAGTCGGCGCGCGGTGACGCGGCGTCGCGCGCTGCGATCGGGCGGCCCGACGACCAGCAAGGGCGCGCCGCTCTCCTGCGACAGCGTGCGCAGCACCGCGGCGGCCTGCTCGCGGTACGCGACCAGCGTCGACTCGGCGCGTCCCATCTCGTTGGTGCCGTAGGCCAGCACGATCAGATCGGGCCGCGCGCGCTCGAGCAGCGCGCGCCGCAGGTCGGCGTCCCAGCGCAGCAGGTCGGTCAGCTCGGCGCCGTTGAGACCCAGCTCGTCGTACACCACGCCCGGTCGGCCGGTGTACAGCTCGACCCCCAACAGGCGCTGTCCCTCCGGCACGTGCACGCGCAGTTCGAGGGGTATCCGCGCGTGCAGCTCGCGTTGGGACGCCACCTGCAGGCGTTCTCCTGAAGGCAGCGTGAGGGGCTGCGAGTCGGGCGCGAACTCCGGAGAGCCGAGACTCTCGCCAGTCGCGGCGCAGGCGAAGTCGTCGTGCTCGTCCGGCGTGGCGGGCAACAGCCCCAGGCCGGGAGCGTCGCCCGCGCCGAGACTCAGCACGTCGAAGCCGTCGAAGCAGCCGCGTACGCTGAGCGCCTCCTCGAGCGGCACCTGGAGCGCGGCGCCAGCCAGACCGACGCGCCCGTCGCCCTGGGCATCGCGCAGGCTCTCTGCGGGCCACCCGCGCGAGAAACCCAGGCGCACGCCTGCGTGGACGTAGCCACGCCAGGGCCGAGCGGGCAGCAACAGCCCCGGCCCCGCGTCGCCGAAGCGCGCCTGCAGCAGCGCGCGCAGCCGGCCGGTCCAGTAGTCGGCGGCCGTGTGCGAGTCGCCGAAGTGCAGCACGCGCACGCGCGTCTGCTCGGCCGCGACCGACGCTGGCCGCGTTTCGAGCCGTTGCAGGGCGCGGAAGAAGGGCGCCAGAGCTTCGGCCTGGTCGAGCGCGACCGGCGCGACGCGGCGCGTCTCCGCAACGGCCGCCGGCCGGGCGCCGCTCGCGCGCCGGGCGCGAGCGCTTGCAGGTGCCGGCGCCGCTGCCAGCAGCAGCGCGAGCCCGCACGCGCAGCCGCGCGCCGTCACTCCGGGCGCGCGCCGACCCATGTTCCCGACTCGCCGGCCACGCGCGCGGGGTCGTCCGTCATGATGAAGCGACCATCGCTGGTGCGGAACAGGAAGATGCCCGAGCCCGAGCGTGGCGTGCGGCTCGGCGGCCTGGCGACCTGCGCTGTCGCTGTCGCGTGCTCGCGGCCGGGCCGGCCCAGGCGCTCGAGCGTCGCGGCCGACACGTGGCGTCCCAGCTCGCGATAGCCCTCCGGGCTGAAGTGCACGTCGTCGCCGCGCGCCAGGCCCGCCTGCTGCCAGCGCGCCATGGCTCCGCCGCCGCCCATCGCGGCGCGCAGGTCCACGAAGCCCGCCTGCCAGACGCGCGCCAGACGCCGCTGCGCGTCGGCGATGGCGTCGAGCGCGCGCGGGTCGGCCTTGGCCGAGCCGGCGTCGGGCGGCGCGACCAGCACGAGCGCCGCGCCTGGCACGGCCGCGCGCACCAGCGCCAACACGCGTTGCAGGCCCGCCTCGTAGGCGCCTGCATCGAAGTTCGAATCGCAGGCCTCGTTGGTGCCGTAGGCCAGCACGACGACGGCCGGCGCCTCACCGCGCAACAGTCCGCGCAGCACCGGCTGCGGCATGCGCAGCAACCACTCGGCCTGCGCGCCGTTGACCCACAGCGGGCTGTAGGTCAGGCCGGGCGCGCTCTCGAGCGCCACGCCCAGCACGCGCACCGCGCCACCCTGCGTCTCGACGTCGACGCGGCGGGCGGCTGCGGCGGGAGCGCTCCATGTCAGCGCCTGGACGTCGAACGACGCCCCTGCGAGGTCGGCCTGGCCCACCTGGCGTCCGTCGATCAGCAGCCGCGCGTGACCGCCCCCGGGTTGGCGCAGCAGGTACACGCGCAGGTGGCTGAACGTGGCCTGAACCCAGGCGCGTTCGCCTGCGCCATTGGTTTCGAGCGCCTGGCCGGTCAGGCCGAAGGCCGCCGGCTCGTCGCCGCGCGCACCCGGCCGCAGCCCGACACGTCGAAAGCCGCGCGTGTGGCCGGCGCGCACGCCGTCGGGCGCAGCCGACCAGGGGAAGACCCAGCCCGCGCCGCTCGTGCTGCCGAGCTGCGCGCGCATGACCTCGTGCAGCGTGCTGGCGCCGCTGTGGCTGTCGCCGAGCTGCAGCACGCGCAGCACGGGCGCCGACGCCAACTCCGGCGCGCGGGCCTCGCTGGACCGCAGAGCCCGCGCTGGGCCGCGCACCACACCGAGGGCCACGAGCGCGGCGCCCAACGTCACGCTCGACCGCAGGCTTGGTCTCACCTGGTCGACGTCGCCTCCCACGGGTCGCGCGACCCGTCCGGATCATCGTACACGCAGCGCGCGCCGTGGGCCGCCGCGCCGTGGCCTACTTCGTCGCGGTCGCCGACGAAGGGCAGGCCTGTGCCGTCGTCGTGAGCGACACCGAGTTGGCGGCGGACCAGACGTAGGGAGCGGACAGCGGACAGGTCTGAGCGTTCTGGCCCACCTGGTAGCAGCCGTTCCACAACGGGCAGGCGCACTGCACGATGCTGCCGTCGGAGGCCGACTTCGCGCCGTTCTGGTAGCGGCACGGCGCCGTCATGCAGCCGGCATAGAGACCCGAGCAGGGCGTGCTGCCGAGCACGTAGGGACCGCCGGTCGGCGTGGGGCTCATGGCGAAGCTGAAGGTCGAGACCAGGTCGGCCGTGCCGGCCTCGGGATAGAACCAGTGTGCCGGCTCGCCCGAGCCCTGGCTGTTGATGTAGCCGCACACGGGCGCGATCAGCGGCGAGCAGGCGAACTCGGCGCCGTTCTTGGTCTGGCCGTTTTCGTCGCAGTCGCGCAGGTTGCGGCAGCGCGAGCCGTCGGCGCCGCACGCGTAGCGCGTTTCGTACCACACGCCGCGGTTCAGGATCGAATTGATGTCGACGTAATACGAGCCGGTGTTGTAGACCTGGCAGGAGCAGTTGGCCACGCCGTTCGCCGTGTCGTACGTGCAGGGCAGGGCATTGTTGGGGGGCTGACCCGGGGCGGGCGGCTTGCCGGTCGGCTGCGACGGCCCGGAGAAGAAGCACAGCGCGTAGGGACGGCCGCCCGGACACCAGAGCATGTTGGGCGACGTCAGCGGGTTGCCGATGACCACGTTGGCGCGCGCCGGGCCGTACGGCGTGGTCATGCAGTTGGTGGGCGTGAAGGGCGTGTTCCGGCAGTCGCCACCGCAGGTGGACGCCGGACAGGGCTCCTGCAGCGGATTGGGCGCGGAGGTCGTCTGCGCGGCCAGTGGTGCGGCCCCGGTCAGCGTCAACACGACACACACGCCGGCGATCCCGTTCTTCATGATGCACCCCTCTCTGGGCTTGGATTCAGGCCCAGAGTATACGCGCGCAGGTGCGCTCAGCGCCGGGACGGGATGACGAGCACTTGGCCGAGACGCAGGCGGTGCGCGTTGCGCAGATCGTTGGCCGACACGAGCGCGCGCACCGTCGTGCCGTAACGGCGCGCGATGGAGCCGAGCGTGTCGCCACGTCGCACGCGGTGCGTCGCCTGACGCGGGGGCGGCGGGCGCTTCCATTCGGGCAGCGTCGGGAGCGCTTCCGCGAGCGCGTCCTCACGTCCCTCGGGCACCAGCAAAGCGTAGGTTCGTGGAGGCGTGACGCCGCCGCGCAGCGCCGGGTTCAGCTCGCGCAGCGTGCCGCGCTCCAGGCCCAGGGCCGAGTCCAGCCGCTCCAACTCCACGGCGCGCGCGATCGACACGGTCGTGTGGCCCGTGGCAGGTGGCAAAGGCTCGGGCAGGGTCAGGCCATAGCGCGCCGGGTTCTCGACGATCATCAGCGTGGCGATGAAACGCGGCACGTAGCGCCGCGTCTCGGCCGGCAGGCGCTCGAAGAGGTCCCAGAAATCCTGATAGTCGCCGTCGTTGCCGCGCTGACGTCGGGCGACGCCGGCTTCGCCGCAGTTGTACGCGGCCAGCGCCTTGGGCCAGTCGCCGAAGGCCGTGTGCAGGTCGGCCAGATAGCCCAGCGCGGCCTCGGTGGAGCGCTCGGGGTCGAGGCGCAGGTCGATCCATTCGTCGCGAGTCAGGCCGTAGCGCTGGCCCGTGGAACGGATGAACTGCCACAGGCCCAACGCGCCGGCGTGCGAGAGCGCGCGCACCTTGAACGCGCTCTCGACGAGCGGCAGCCACGACAGTTGGCTCGGCAGGCCGGCCTCGCGCAGCTTGGCGAGGATCATGGGGCGATAGAGGCCCGAGCGGCGATAGGCCTCGATGAACAGCTCGCGCTCCGGACCGGTGAAGCTCTGGATCTCGCGCCGCACGTGCTCGTTGTCGCTGAGCGGCAGACCCAGGTCGAGCGAGGGCGCGCGACTGGGCGCGGCGTGCGGGCGATACGCACGCTGCAGCAGCTCGGCCACGAGTCGGCGCAGGTCGTCCTTGGCCTGCACGCCGGTCTCGTTGTCGGAGGGCAGCGCGAGCATCAGCGCGTAGGCGCGGTCGAGGGCTTCGAGGGCGGCCTGGTCCTGGCCTTGATCGAGCAGGCTGGAGGCGCTCTGGCACAGGTCGAGCGCCTGTTGCTGCAGGGCGTCGGCATCGCCGCTCTCGTCGTCGGCCGCGAGCGCGGAGCCGCTCTCGGGCGGCGTCTGACCGGCGACCTCCTGCGCGCGCGCGACGCGGGCCGCGCTGCCGAGCCCGATCGAGAGCAGCAGCGTCACGAGCAGCGCCTCGGGTGTATGGCGCACCATCCTCGCCTCCGCCAGAAACCCGCCGCGCGGCGCGGGCAGGCATGATGCCACACGCGCGCGGCCTCGGGCTAACATGCGCCGATGCATACAGGCTCGGCGCGCCTGGGACTCTTCACGGGCTTCGGTCTGGTCGTGGCCAACATGATCGGCGCGGGCGTGTTCCTCTCGGCCGGCTACATGGCCCAGGACCTGACGCCCGGCCAGATCCTGCTGGCCTGGGCTGTCGGCGCCTTCATCGCGCTGTGCGGCACGCACGCCTACGCGACGTTGGCGTTGCGCGTGCCGCGCTCCGGCGGCGAGTACCGGCTGCTGCACGACCTGCTGCACCCGTTCCTGGGCTATTTCGCGGGCTGGGTCACGTTGCTCGCGGGCTTCTCCGCGCCCGTCGCGGCCAACGCCCACGCGGCCGCCGCCTTCGCCGCGACGCTCGTGCCGGTGCCCTATCCGCGGCTGACCGCCGCCGCCTGCGTGTTGCTGCTGACCGCGCTGCACGCGCGCCGGCTGACGGTGTCGCGCTGGACCCAGGACCTGCTCGTGAGCGCCAAGATCGCGCTCGTCGTGGCCTTCGCGCTCTTGGGCGTGGTGGGCGGGCAGTCGCGCTGGCCCACCTGGACGCCGCCGCATGCGCACGACGGTTTCCCGGCTGGACCCTTCGCGGTGGGGCTCTTCTACATCGCGTTCGCCTTCAGCGGTTGGAACGCCGCGATCTACGCCAGCGAGGAGTTTCGCGAGCCCCGGCGCGACGTGACGCGTGCCATGCTGCTGGGCTGCTCGGGTGTGGCGGCCTTCTACCTGCTCGTCAACTGGGTCTTCGTGGCCAACATCACGCCTGCGCGCGCCGCGGCGGTCTTCGAGTACGAGACCGCGCGCGTGACGCTCGGCCATCTGGTGGCGAGCGACATCCTGGGGCCCGTGGGCGGTCGGGCGATGTCGGTGCTGGCCGTGGTCACGTTCCTGTCGGCCATGAGCGCGATGATCTTTGCCGGCCCGCGCGTGTACGCGGCCATGGCGGCCGATGGTTTCCTGCCGCGCGCGCTCATGGCGCGCGACGGGCATCCGCCCTCGGGCTCGATCTGGCTCCAGGGCGCGGTGACGCTGCTGCTCCTGCAATGGCACGCGCTGCGCGACCTGCTGGCCAACGTCGGCGCGATCCTGACGCTGGTGGCCGCCCTGACCGTGCTCGGCGTGGTGCGTCTGTGGCTGCGGCCTGGCGCGCGCGAACGCCCTGGCCGCTTGGCGCTCGCCTCGGCCCTCGTCTACGTGAGCGCGGCCGCTTGGATGCTCTACCACGGCATCCGCGACGCGCCGCACGTGCTCTTCTGGCTGCTCGGGCTGTTGGCGGTGACGGCGCTGGCCTACCTGTTCACGTCGCGCCGCGGCGCCTGATCGGGCTGCGCGCCTCAGCGGGCGCGTGCGGCGTCGTCCTGTCGCTGGCGCACGCACACCAACAGGTCTTCGAACATGCCCAGCCGGTCGGCGCGCTCCTGGAGCGCCGCGCGCATGGCCCCGGGCGACTCCTCGATGCCCTCGAGACCTTCCTGCGTCGCGATCTGCACCTCCAGCAGGTGGGGGCGCGTGAGCCGGTAGCGCACGAACGTCCAGGGCTTGCCCCCGGCCTGCGGGCCGAGCTCGCGCACGTTCAGCAGCGTGCGCGCGCCGAGTTGCGAGGCGTGGGCCTCGTAGGTCTCGCCGGCTTCGTCCGGCGCGACGAAGGTCAAGCGATAGACCTTGTCACGCGCGCGCTCGACGCGCAGGCTCGCGGCGCGGCCCTCGGAACTGGGCACGGCCAGGCAACTCCAGTCCCCGAGCAGAGCCGGATCGACGTCGGCCTGCGGCGCGGGGTCGAGGGGGAACGCGCTGCTGTGGCAGCCGACGGCCAGCAGCAGCGACAGGCAGGCGACGGCGAGCGCTGTGCGCACGTGAACCTCCCGGGACGCGCCGTTGCGACCGGCACAGCCACGAGCATAGCGCGCACGAGCGGCCGAAGCGGGGGCCCGTGGATGGCGCTCGTCAGTCGTGCTTGCGCGCCAGGGTCAGCCCGTCGGCCACCGACAGCATGACCGCCAGCACGCGCCCGTCGGCGGCCACGTGGGCGTTGAAGCGCCGCAGCGCGAGCGTGTCGTCGTCGGCCTGCTGCTCGCCGATCACCTTGCCGCTCCACAGCACGTTGTCGGCCACCAGCAGGCCGCCCGGCCGCAGGCGCGGCAGGAGCTCTTCGTAGTAGTCGACGTAGCCGGCCTTGTCGGCGTCGAGGAAGGCGAAGTCGAGCAGCGGCTGGCGCGGCAGCGAGCGCAGCGTGTCGAGCGCCGGCCCGAGGCGCAACTCGATGCGCTCGCTGAGACCCGCTCGCTCCCAGTAGCGCCGCGCGACGGCCGTGGCGCGCGCGTCCACGTCACAGGCCCACAAGCGGCCGCCGGCGGCCAGCCCGCGCGCGATGCACAGGGCGCTGTAGCCGGTGAACGTGCCGATCTCGAGCGCGTCGCGCGTGCGTGAGAGGGCGCACAGCAGGGTCAGGAGCGTGCCCTGCTCGGCGGCGATCTGCATGCTCGCCTGCGGGCCCGCGAACGCGAGCGTCTCGGCGCGCAGCTCGCGGAGCAGGCCGTCGTCGGGCGTGCGCTGGGCGAGCAGGTAGTCGTACAGGCGCTGGTCGAGGCTGATGAACTTGGACACGGCGCGCGCTCAGGCGTCCTGCCGCGCGCTCGCGGCCGACCATTCCCAGGTGGTGCCGCCCCGGCCGTCCTTGAGCGTCACGCCGGCCGCGGCGAGCTGTTGACGCAGCTCGTCCGCCCGTTTCCAGTCGCGCGCGGCGCGCGCGGCTTCGCGTTCGGCCACCAACGCCTGGACGGCCTCGTCGTCGAGGCTCGAACTGGACGGGCGCAGGTTCAGGTCGGCCGGCGTCAGGCGCGGCAGGTCGAGACCCAGCACGAGGTCGTAGACCGCCACCAGACGCAGGGCCTCGGAGGCGGACAGGCTGGCGTCGGCCAGCAGATCGCTCAAGTGGGCCAACGCCTGGGGCGTGTTGAGGTCGTTCGAGAGCGCCTCGTCCAAGCGCTCGAGGTAGGCGCGCGCCGGGTCGCGCAGCGGCGCGCTCAGAGTGTCGGCCAGGTAGGTGAGCGCGGCGCCCCGCGCGGCACGATGCTCGGCCCACAGCTCGAGCGCGCGCGCGTCGCCGGCCTGGACCTTGAGCGCCTCGATGCGGCGCAGCATGCGCAGCAGGCCGCTCTGCGCCGCGAGCACGGCCTCGCTCGAGTATTCGAGCGGCTTGCGGTAGGTCGCCATCAGCAGGAAATGGCGGTACGAGGACGGGTGCAGGCCCTCGTCGAGCAGGCTCTGCAGGCGCAGGAAGCGTCCCGAGGACTTGGACATCTTCTCGTCGCCCATCAGCAGGAATTCGTTGTGCATCCAGTAGCGCACGCTGGCCGGCGCGTCACCCGCCAGGAAGCCCTCGTTCTGGGCGACCTCGTTGGGATGATGCACCTGTCGGTGATCGATGCCGCCGGTGTGCAGGTCGAAACGCTCGCCCAGGTACTTGAGGCTCATGGCCGAGCACTCGAGATGCCAGCCCGGCGCGCCCACGCCCCAGGGGCTCGACCACTCCATCAGGCGCTTCGAGTCGGCCGGCGAGCGGCGCCACAGGACGAAGTCGGTGACGTTGCGTTTGCCGGCGGTCTGGGCCACGCGCGCGCCGGCGCGCAGCCCCTCCACGTCGAGCAGCGCCATGCGGCCGTAGTCGGCCACGCGCGCGGTGTCGAAGTAGAGCCCGTCGGCCAGGGCGTAGGCGTAGCCGTTGCGCTCGATGCGCTGGGCGAAGGCGATCATCTCCTGCACGTGGTCGGTGGCGCGGCACACGACCGAGGGGTCGAGCACGCGCAGCGCGGCCAGATCCTTCACGAACTCGGCGGTGAAGTAGGCCGCCAGCTCCCAGACGCTCTTGCCGCGCCGCACCGCCGCCTGTTCCATCTTGTCGTCGCCTTCGTCGGCGTCGGAGGTCAGGTGGCCCACGTCGGTCACGTTCATGACGTGCAGCACGTCGAGCCCTTTCCACTGCAGGGCGCGGCGCAGCGTGTCGGTGAAGACGTAGGCGCGCAGGTTGCCGATGTGGGCGTAGTTGTAGACGGTCAGGCCGCAGGTGTAGAGCCCGGCGCGTCCGGCCTGGCGCGGCTGGAACGTCTCCAGCCTGCGCCCGTCGCTGTTGAAGATCTGCAGAGGCCTCTGGCCCATCGCGTCTCCCACGCGCCTGCGCGCGTCGATTCAGGGTGCGACGAGGATGATACACACTCCGGCCTGGCCGCGGCGCGGCGGCGGCGCCGGACACGGCATGCTGGTCAACGGGAGCGGCGCAGCCCGCTTCGAGCGGCGGGGAGGGCAGGAGCATGAGACTGCGAGGAATCGGCCTGGCGGCGTGCGGTTACGGGCTGTGGGCGACCTTGGCCTGCGCGGCGCCCGCGGAGACGAAGACGACGCGCGGCGTCGCTGCAAGTCCAGCGCCGTCGGGACTGCAGGCCCTGGATGCCGCGCTGCGCGAGTTGGCCGCGCGCGTGGCGCCGTCGGTGGTGCAGGTCGTGACCTTCGGGTATGCGCCCGCCAGCGGGCCGGGCCTACTGGTGCGCGAGAGCGGCAGTGGTTCGGGCGTGGTGCTGGACGCCTCGGGCTACGTGGTGACGAACGCCCACGTCGTGGAGGGCGCGCGCCGCATCCAGGTGCTGCTGCCGCCTTCTCCCGACGCCGGCCAGTCGATCCTCAAGCCGCGCGGCCGGGCGCTCGGCGCGACGCTCGTGGGCCAGGACGCCGAGACCGATCTGGCGCTGCTCAAAGTCGACGCGACGCTGCCCGCGTTGGAGCTGGCCGATTCGGGCGCGCTGCGCCAGGGCCAGGTCGTGCTGGCCGTGGGCAGCCCGTTCGGCTTCGACAACACCGTCACGCTGGGCGTGATCAGCACGGTGGCGCGCCAGCTCGAGCCGGACAGCCCGATGATCTACGTGCAGACCGACGCAGCGGTCAATCCCGGCAACAGCGGCGGGCCGCTGGTCGACGTGCAGGGCCGCGTCGTGGGCCTCAACACGCTGCTGGTCTCGCCCGGCGGCAGCAGCGACGGCGTGGGCTTCGCCGTCCCGGCCGACATCGTGCGGCGCGTCTACGACCAGCTCAGGCGCACCGGCCGTGTGCGGCGCGGCGAGATCGGCGTGCACGTGCAGACGCTGACCCCGGGCTTGGCCATGGGCTTGGGTTTACCCGTGTCGTCCGGCGTGATCGTCTCCGACGTGCTGCCCAAAGGCGGTGCCGCACGCGCCGGCGTGCAGCTCGGCGATCTGGTGTTGAGCCTCGATGGCAAGCCGATCGAGAACGCGCGCCAGCTCACGGTCAACCTCTACCTGCGCGAGCCCGGCTCGAGCGTGCGCCTGGAACTGCTGCGCGGCGAGCGTCGCGTCGAGGCGTTGGTCTCGGTCTCCGAGCGCGTCAGCGACCCCGAGAGCCTGCGCAGTCGCGTCAGCCCGGCGACCAATCTGGTGACGCGGCTGGGCATCCTGGCGCTCGACCTGGACGACGAGGTGCTCGCGCTGGTGCCGCCGCTCCGCGCGCGTGCGGGGGCGCTCGTGGCCGCCGGGCGTGGCGACGCGCAGGCGGGCGACGATGGGCTGCGTCCTGGCGACGCGATCTATGCCGCCAACGGGCGCGCGGTCACCTCGGTGCAAGCCCTGCGTGACGCCCTCGAGCCGCTCGCGCCTGGTGCCCCGGTCGCGCTGCAGGTCGAACGCGCCGGCCGTCTGACGTACGTCACCGTTGCCGTCGAGTGACGGACGCGTGAGCCCCGCTCGCGGTCGCGAGGAGCGTCGCGGGGCGCGATCGGAGGATCACGGGTGCCGCCGGCCGAGCCGTGCGAGCGCTTCCTGCGCGGCTTCGCGCGTGCCGGAGTCGTCGTCCCGGGCCGCGCTCTCGAGCCGCGCCACGGCCGAGAGCGCGGGTGCGCCGATCAGGCCCAGCGCGCGCGCCGACTGGCGCCGTACGCCGCGATCGGGATCGTCGAGACACAGCGTCAGCGTCGCGACCGCCGCCCGCGCGCGCTCGCCGTGCTGACCCAGAAGGCGTGCCGCGCGTCGTCGCGCGGCAGGCTCGGCCGCGCGCAGCGCGCCGCCGAGCGCCGCGACGGTCGCAGGCGTCTCCAGTCGCTGCAACGACGCCTCCGCAAACGCGGCCACGTAAGGATCGCCATGGCCCAGCAAGCCGGCCAGGGCGCCTTCGTCGCCGGCTTCGGCGCCCCACGCCCAGAGCGCTTCGGCGGCCGCCAGACGCAGCGACTCGCGCGGCTCGTCGAACTGGAGCAGCGCGCGCCGGCGCGCGGCGCTCAGGCCGTGCGCGTCGCCTGCCACGCTGCGCAGCGCACGCAAGACCTGCAGGCGCACCCGTGGGTCGGCATCCGCAAGCGCGTCACCCAGGGCCTGCGCGCGCGGCTGCGCGGCCCAGGCGGCGGTCCCGAGCGACCAGGCTGCTGCAGCGCGCAGCTCGGGCTGCGCAGCCGCGCGCAAGGTCGCAGCCAGCCGAGCAAACGGCGCGCGCTCGAGGCCCGCTTCGCGCAGCAGCTCGGGGAAGGACGCCGGAGCGGCCAGCGCGGGATGTCCCACGAGTGCGCGCGCGGTGGCCAAAGTCCCGGCCGGGCTCAAGTGGCACCAATCGATGAAGCCTGCATCGCCCAGCGGGCGCAAGGCCGGCAGGAGGTCGATGCAGTCGAGCCCTTCGGCCGCGGCGAACTGGCACAGGCGCCGCTGCACGTCGGGCGCGGGCGCGTCGGCCTCGACCTGGAAGCGAAAGGGAAACACGATCAGCCCCAGGCGCGCGCCGTCGGCAGCGACCTCGTCGCGCAAGCCGCGCAGCTCGTCGAAGAAGCGCGCGAAGCCCTCGCGCACGGCGCGCGAGTCCGGCTTGCGGAACAGGTCGAACACGGTGCCGATCTCGCGTGACCGCGCGCCGATCAGGCGTCGCGCCAAGGCCGAGTGCCGGTAGGTCGCCACCAGCCAGCGCGGCGGGCGCGCGAGGTTGTTCTGCAGCTCCGGTATGTCGTTGAGGCAGACCCCCACGAGCACGCGCGCGGGCTTGTAGCGCCGCATCGCCTTGCGGTAGGCGATGCGCTCCTGGCGCGTCGACCAGCCAGGCGCCGCGGCGCTCAGCAGCTCGAGGCGCTCGCCGCGTTCGTCCAAGAGGCCCTGGAGCAGTTGCGGCCAGGCCTCCTCGGCCTTCAACTGGTAGCCGTACGTGACGCTGTCGCCCAGACACACGACGCGCGTCAGGCCCGGGGGCGTGTCGAGCGTATGGTGCCGGTCGCGCAGCCCGTCGCGGTTGGTGCCGGCCGACGGCGGCCAGGCCGGGGGCGCGGCGCCGAAGCGGTAGAAATCGGCCTCCCAACGACGCCAGTCGGGGAAGAAGTCGCGGGCCGCCGGTGTTTCCGTCGGCTCCAGCAGGCGTGCCAGGCCCTCGGCCGCCGCCAGGAAGCCGGCGCTGACGCCGAGGCTCAGCAGCAGGTTCAGGGCCAAGCCGCCCAGGCGCGCGCCCCAGGCTGGCGCTGGCGGCCTCAAGTAGAGCGCGCCTCGCGGCGCGGGTCGCCCGTCGTGCGACGGCCCTCGTCGAGGCGCCGGCAACCCTCGAGGAGCAGTTGCTCGAAGCCCTGGCCCAGACGCTCGACCTGGCGCGCCTGTCCCGGAACGAACGAGAACGCGCCTTGTTCCCAGCCGATGAAGTCGAACAGCGCGGCTTCGCCGGTCAACTCGCCCAGGCGCGCGTCGACGATCTCGCCCTGATGGAAGCCGACCTCGGCCCGCCGTTCGGCGCTCTGCGCGCGCAGCACGCCGGAGAGCCGCGCCAGATGCGCCATCTGCAGCGCGCCGGGCGCGCCCAGCGCCTCCAGGTCGCCCGACAGCACCTCGGCCGCGCTGCCGCGCGCCGGCAGACGGCGTCGCAGCACCAACTGCAGGCGGAACAGGATCTCGCGCAGCGGCGCTTCGCGTGCGACGTAGTCTTCGGCCCCGGCGGAGATGCCCTGCAGGCGCGCGGCGAAGTCGTCGAAACCCGCGAGCACCACGAGCGGCAGCTTGTTGAGCAGGCTGTGCGCGCGCGCCTCACGGCAGAAGTCGAAGGCGCCCGCGTCCGGCAGGCGTACATCGACGACGAGCAGGCCCGGGCGGTGCGCGAGGGCCAGTCGCAGGCCCGTCGTCACGTCGCCCGCGGCGTAGACCGTCAGGCCGTGCGCCGCCAAGGCGCGGCCCAACAGGCGCCTGAAGTTCAGATCGGACTCGAGCAGCAGCACGCTGCGCAGCGCCTCGGGCACGTCCTCGAAGCCGGGCACGTGGGCCTCGCCTGCGCCGGCCTCCGGCAGCACGATTTCCTCGTGCGCCGGGTCGAGTTCGCGGAACTCGGCGCTGCTCGGGTCACGCGGCGTTTCGGTCGGTCGGCCGCCGACCACCGCCAAGGCGCGCGCTTCTCCGCGCGGCGTCTGCACGCGCAACAGGCCGTTGCGCGCGTCGCGGCGCAGCTCTTCGAGCACCTGACCGCCGGCGCCCTGCAGCGCGCCCGAACGCGTGGGCAGCTCGGCCAGCAGCGTGGTCACGTCGCGTCCGAGCTGCGTGGCCTCGATGGGCTTGGTGAGATAGCCCACCACGCCGAAGCGGAAGGCGCGCACGCGGTCGAGCGGCTGGCGGCTGGCGGTCAGGAAGACCACGGG
>WBZQ01000144.1_pt2 | contig 32280 bp, 32 predicted proteins | sample 5204251 | NCBI WGS metagenome assembly WBZQ01 (sample SAMN12412402, study PRJNA552823) | activated sludge metagenome | isolation source: activated sludge from nitrification reactor of wastewater treatment plant... | place: USA: Virginia | collected 2017-09 | reverse complement strand
AGCGTTCGTTCTGAGCCAGGATCAAACTCTCATAAAGGTTCTACTTGAATTGGACCCGAGGGCCACCTCTTCAATACACCTTACCTTACTCATTTCTCGCTCTATTCAGTTGTCAAAGAACCGTTTCGCGCTTCGGAACGTTTTCTCGTCCCCCACGCGAGCCGCGCACTTTACTATGCGCGCCTGACCTTGTCAAGAGGGCCAGGATTTATTTTTTTGATCTGGGGTTCCTGAGAATCCGTCGCAGGTCTTACAACCGCATCGGCCACTAGGCTGGATCAAACGTGCATCCTTATACCAATCTGGCTTTCTGGAGTCAAGCCTTGAAAAGATCTTTTTATTGTCGCAGAGTATTTCTATGAAAAATTGGCTTTCGCTGAAGCGACGAAATCTCCTAAAACTCACTGGAATCGCGGCTGTCGCTGGCATCACCGGCGGTTGCGATGCGGTCGGATCTTTATTCGGTCGCATGTTCGCCATGCCCCCGCGCGAGACAAATTACTTCACAGAGAACAAAAAATTCTACGTGGTGAACTACTCAGATTCCCCTTTTAACGTCTCTCGCGAGCTTCGGCAGGACGAATGGCGCCTCTCGGTGAAGGGAGAAGTGAAGAAGCCCCTGTCTCTTAGCTGGCGAGAGCTATTAAACCGCAATAACTTCGAGCAGATCTCTACCCTCATGTGCATCGATACATTACCCGGTGGCGATAGCCTCGGGAACGCACGCTGGAGGGGGATTTCTCTCAAGAAACTCCTGCAGGAAGCGGAAATTGATGAAGAAACCACGCGCGACATTGTGTTCAGAGGAGCGGATGCCTACGACGATAGCATTCCACTGACACGCGCCATGCAAGACGATGTCATGCTCGCATTTTTGATGAACGGCGAGAAGCTGCCAAAGGAACATGGCTTTCCGTTACGTCTACTGGTTCCGGGACTCTACGGCATCAAGAATGTGAAATGGATTGTGGAAATCGAGGCATACGCCGGGGATTATCGAGGATATTGGCAGCGTAAGGGGTGGACTGATGATGCCACCATCAAGACATTTTCACGCATTGACTCTCCCGGACACTACCAGACGCTACGCGGCCCCGAGCAGCGGTTCCGCGGGATCGCATTCGGCGGTCCGAACTCAATCAGCAGAGTGGAAATCAGCCTGGATGCCGCGAGAACGTGGGATTCTTGCGAGATTGAAACGCCGATGTCGCCCTATTCATGGGTGATCTGGAATTACACCTGGCGGCCGCAGAAACGCGGCAAATACCAGGTCGCCGTTCGTGCGATCGATAGTAAAGGGCAGCCTCAGATCGCCGAACTCATTCGACCGCAGCCGGCCGGATCGAGCGGGCTACACACGATTATTGCGGACCTGGAAAGCCTCTAACCGAGCAGTCGTTTAAATACGTATTTCTACACTTGCACATTCCCGACAGCGGCAATCCTACCGCACAAACGACAATCCAAGACCGGAGCGGCTGTAAAACACGGTACCCACAAGACAACCGCCTCTACCGAACATAAGCGGCGGCTCGCACAGATCATATTCCAGCAAGTGCGTCCCCACTGCCCCCTCCTGCCCGATCAGGATGTCGCGATACCGGTCCGCAACAACCAGCGCCACTCTGGTGAGGATGCTGGTCTCCCCTACTTGCGCGCCAACAACGATCGGAATACCTAACGCCTTCGCACGCGCGGCGACCGTGCATGCTCTCAGCAGACCGCCCATCTTGGATACGCGAATATTTAAAATCCACAAGGAAGGCTCGCCTTCAATCAACGGAAATTGTCCGACTCTCATGAAACTCTCGTCCAGAATAATCGGCACGCCACAGTGCCGGGAGAGTGCCCGACACCCCTCGTAATCGCCGACCTGCAACGGCTCTTCCAGTGCGGTAAACGAGCCATGTAAGCTCTGAATATACTCACCGGCTTCATCCACGTGGCGCCAGTGATTATTGGCATCAAGCCGCACGCGAAGGTCTGGTGTGCCCGCAGCCGTGAGCGCCGCGACACGCTCACGATCGGCCTGCAGATCGCCCATGACCTTCAACTTGAAATCGGTAAACCCTGCGGCAAGATATTGCCGCAGCTGTTTCTCGAACGAGGAGAACTTTTCCCCGCCTAGTACTGCCGAGTACCGAAACAGTCCGGACAGCGGCATGCCGCCCACCACCACTTCAATCGGCTGACCCAGCTCTTTTCCCAATAGATCCAGGCAGGCCGTTTCAACGGCGCACCAGGCCGCCGGATTGCGATCGATCAGATCTGCGTGCTCGGTTCCCCACGCCTGCAGATCATCCATCGATGCACATGTCATCCATTCGGCCCGGTGGCTGCGGAAAAAATCCTGGGCGCCAGCCACGGTTTCTCCCGTTACGTAGCGCCTCGGACAACCTTCTCCCATCCCCACCAACCCACGAGCAGACTCTGCGCGAACCAGCACCGCCTCGGTCTTGGCTCGCGTAGCCGAGGCATGCGTAAAGGCCTGCCGGAAGGGGATGTCCAAGGATGTCATGACCAAGCTACGCACGCGCATCACGTCATCACCTCCCCATGCCGCTCAAAATCGAAGGTGGAATCATGGGCGTATTGGAGGCGAATGAGCTTGAACTGCGCCTCACGCTGCCCCTGGCTGACGCAATGCTGTCGATAGGCATCACCGGTGCCGCAACGTAACCGGAGGACGCGGATCGGCTGCAGCCGCCCACTCGCCCGCTTGGCTTTGAATTCGATATTCATCGACGCGAGCCGCTCCTCCACGAGGATCCCCAGATCACCCGGTGACGAGACTTGTTCTACATATAGGGTGTAGCGAGAATTCTCGACGTCGGCCAACATGACAAAAAATTCAGAACTCAGCCCACGCGCGTTCAGAGCCTGCCCCACCGCCTCAGTGACCTGATGCTCATAGAGCTTTTCCCCCGTGATATTGGTCACGCCCTTCCCTTTTTGGATAAAGCGGATTGTGGGCGTTCGACTGAAATACCCCGTCACTTCAATGATATCGTGCATCGCATACCGGTACAGACCGTTTCTAGTCGTCACAATCACGGTGTATTTCCGGCCCGCCTGCAACTGATGGAGCAGGATCGGTTTAACATCTGATGCTTCGTCTCCAACCTCCACAAACTCAAACAAGTTATCCGCCAGGGTCGGCACACATCGATTGTTGAGCACGTCCACATTCACCGTCCCCAAACATTCACTCGAGAGATAGCCCATTTCAATGATCCTGGCCCGTTGCGGCAACAGCGACCGCAATCTGGGTATCAGCACTGCACAGTTTCCACCCATCCACGTCACCACCGCCTGCAGATTCGGCCAAAGCGTCGCGCAATCCAGAGCCTCCTCTTGCCCAATGAATGCCCGAAGCTGGGACAATCTCGTTGAACTGATTGGAACCCTCTCAGGTAGCGGCGGACAACCCCCTCGCGTCTCGCCGGACAACATCTCCAGCAGTAGCGCATATTCCGAGCGCATCACCTCCAGCAATTTCAGAATCGTCGACGGATTAGGTGTGGCCAACACTGAAATAGAGGGATCCGCCAGCGCTCGGACTGCGATATTGAGATACCGTTGCCGGTAATCCGACGCTGCGGATTCGCCATCCCGAAGTAGGCTTTTTCTCCGAATGGCGGCTGGCAAACAGTTGAACATCAAGCCCGACATCGATCCGAACGGCGTGCCGCCAGGCAAGTGGCCCTCAATGCTCTGCCCGCTGATCACCAGCACGCTTCCTTGATAAATGGCCGGCACTCCCTGCCATTGCGCATAGGCAAACAGGCGCTGGTAGCGGCGAATCGCGCCGACAGTTTGAGTGAGAATCGGGATGTGCTTCGGCACGCCCGTCGTCCCGCTGGTCTGTGTATAGAGAATGGGACGGGCGGACGTGAGCAGCGGCTTGCCGCTCTTCTCTTGTGCTTCAATGGCAGGTCGTAGATCTTCGTACGTGGAGACCGGCACTTCGCCGGCAAACTCTTCATACGTGTGCAACGATCCGAACCGATGCGCCTGCCCGAAGGCTGTGCCGGCCTGTTGCAGTAGAATATCCCGAAGCACAGCCTGCTGAGCCAGCTCCGGGCAATGGGTTTGGGCAATGAACGGATTCCAATCGCGATACTTCGCGAGGGTCAGTGGCAGCGCAATGCCAGAATCATGGAGGAATCTCGACATCCCGGCTCTCACACTGTCCGCTTATCAAGGCCGGGAGTAAACGGCGCAGCCATTTGATTCAGGAAACCACGAGGGTACTGCCGATTCACCAAACCCAGCGCACCCACCGACCTGTCAGCCGGCAGGTAACGGGACCCGAACACAACATCCCAGACAATCAAATGATTGCCGTAATTGTGATTCGACTCTTCTTTCTGCACGGCATGGTGCCATCGATGCAGTTCCGGTCCACTGACCGCATAGTTCAGCCATCCCAGTCGCACGTCCGCATTAGAGTGCTGAAAGAACCCGTTCACCGCGTACCACACGAAGTACAGGCTCAACACGTCTTCCCGAACGCCAAGCGCGAGAAACGGCAGCGCATCGAGGACAAATTGCAGCCCCTTGTCGATAGGATGAAATCGCCCCACATTGAGCGTATACAGCCGCTGCGGCGCATGATGCACCGCGTGGAAGCGCCAGAGGGGCTCCCACTCATGACTGATGCGATGCAGCCAATACCGTAGGCCATCCACGATCAACACCATCAACACTGCCTGAACCGGAACCGGCCAGTCATGCGGCCACCACGAAGCGATGATCCAACCTCGTGCATTGAGGACATCAAACATCACAAAGACCGACGCCGCCGCCAAGGCCTTCGGCAAGATGACATGCACGAGTGCCAGAAACGTCGAATCCTGAACGACCTCTACTCGCGACGGCCGCCAGTCAGATCGATAGGGCAACGTGGCCTCCAGCGCCATGATCAGTACCGTCCCGAGCGTGACCGGCAGATACGTCGCCAGCAGCTCCCCCGTCCCCATGTGAAACAGCACCAGATTGCCGGTCAAGCAGGCCATCAGGATTACAGGATAGGCCCCGTATCGAAGCAGAACGATCACGCCGCACCTTCCGGAATCGATGCAACCGAACAGGCTCCTGTTGCCGTATGAAAGGAGCCACTGACGAGCAGGAAACAAGCCAGCACCAGATGAAATATGGTCGGCACAATGGCGCCGAACCAAAAATGATCCGGAGCCACGGTGAGCCCGATCAATAGCCGCAGCCCCATGACGATGAAATAGGTCCAACCAACGATCAGAAGGAACCGCCCCTTCTTGTCTGAAGGGACCACGGTGCCGGACAGAAAACTCCACACGACGCGACCGCAGCCGATGAGAATAATGATCTGGAATACGACCAGCAGCGGATACGGGACGGCCCCGCTTTGCCAGGTGTCAAATGATGGCAGCGCAGTCACCGGTGAAAACGCTTGTATCAGCTGCACCACCACGCGGAAGAGAAACACCAGCAGGAGTCCTAGCAGCAGCCACCCGTAGGATCGGGAGGCACCTTGACCTGAGACCGAATCAGCCATAGCTCCCTTATTCTATGTCGCCTCCGAGTGCAGACAAGAAAAAAGGGATTCTTTAGGCGTTCAATGCGGGCATGGTGATGAGAAGGTGGGCGTTTGAAGCTATGGGAGGAACCGTCAGGTTCATGAGACAGAAGCGAGAGATGGGGTATTCTCAGTTGCTCACGTCAGTGGAACAGACCGCAGCGTGCCAGAGTTCACCGGCACTACCGGCCGGCGTCCACGCGGGCATTGGCAAAGGTGTTCGCAAAAAGCTCTACCATCGCACGCACCCCTTTTCGGACGGCATCGGAGACTTCGTCCCTCGGCCCGTACCCGAGAATCGCCTGATTCCACAGGCTCCCCGGCGTTTTTTGTGCAGTGTACGATCCCGCATTACAGTCCACATGATAGGCGGCTATATACTGTTCGCCGACGGTCCAGACCTCACAGGTAAAAAATCCAAGCTGGTTGAGCCGCTCGGGAGCATCGGACGAAGGACCACTCGACGATTCGAGCGCGATCCCCGGCACCTTATTGAGCAACGTCGCCCTCGTCACATCGGTCAACTCCGCCCCGTTGATGCCAAGCTTCTCAGCGGTCCCCTGCGTTTGCACTTCGACGGCCACGAACTTTTTAATATGTCGCATATCGGACAATGGCACGGACTCCGGATTAGCAGCCCGCGCAGATACGGTCGGCAGAAGACCGATCCCACACAACACCAGCACCAATGACACCCTGCCTACGGCGATTGTCTGTGACCTCATCGTCACTCCCCTCATTCGACAAAGACGACTCAACAGTTTCACTCCTTCACGCTCTCAGAGGACCTCAGCACCCAGACTCGTTCCACAAGCCTGGGCACGGCCACATGACAACGCTGTCATGCGCGCCATCTTAATCCTCTTCAGTGTTTTTTCCAACGCACAGCGTGCACCTGCCATCGTTACTCCACGGCGCGCTCCAGCCATGCCCCAACCGGATCGAGTTTGGCCGCCAACTCTGTTGCCAATCCGTGCCGCACCGGCAAGAGCGCAGGAGCATTGTACGTGAGCCAGACCCGGCCGGCCTGGTCCTGCCAGGCCAAGGCCTTCATCGGCAAATCGATGGCCACCGTCGGAGCCGCCAACATGAGCGGCGTGCCGCCTTTCGGATTACCGAAGATCAGTAACTCCGTAGGAGGCATTTCCAACCCAACCTTCCGCGCCTCGTCCGCATGATTGATGCGAGCGAACAGACGCATTCCCTTGTCGGTGACAGCCCGCTCGATCCGATCGATCGTTTCAGCAACCGTATAGTGACTAGGCTTGGTCACAAGCGTCTCGTCGGCATGAGTCTGGGAAACAAGCACCAGCAGTCCCGGCAGCACGCCACACAGACCGACGATGATCCGACCACGAGTATTCATGTGCGCGACCTCCATATCTCGGACTATTCATGAATGCCTGCTCCGGCGTCCGAACCTCTCGCCAGGCGGGACGGTTCTCGTTCGGCGTCCTCGACGGCATTTATATATAATCCGGGCGAACCCCCTGCCATCAGGTACGCCCTCCCTCAGGAATAACCATAGATCTCAGCCGTCTCTGCCTTGGTAAGTTCCCGCCACTGACCCGGCAGAAGCGCCCCCAACGTAATCGGACCGATCGCAACCCGCACCAGTCGCAAGGTCGGATGACCCACCGCTGCCGTCATCCGTCGAACCTGTCGATTCATGCCTTCGCGCAGCGTAAGTTCCAGCCATGCGGTGGGCACATGCTTCCGGAATCGAATGGGCACCGGCCGCTCCGGGATCGAAGGCGCTTCCAGCAGCAGACGGGCCTGGGCAGGCTTCGTGCGTCTCCCGCCGACCACCACCCCCTGTTGCAGCCGCTCCACGGCAGCCGCATCGGGGATACGCTCAACCTGCACAAAATAGATTTTGGGAAGATGGTGCTCGGGATCGGTTATGCGATGGGCCAACGCCCCGTCCGAAGTCAGCAGCAAGAGACCTTCGCTATCCCGATCCAATCGGCCGGCAGCATAGACGCCAGGCACATCGATATAGTCGCCCAAGGTCGGACGCCCATCCGGATCGGTAAAGCAGGGCAGCACATCGTAGGGCTTGTTGAATACCAGCGTGCGGGTAGCGCGGTGAACCGCCATCAGAACGGAGCCCCCCGTCTCGCTGCAGCCCTCCTCCTCATCGCAGCAATGGTTGGGCTGCAACGCAACATGATGAGGGGATACCTGTGACGAATGATCAATAACGAAGGACGTATCGCGACATCGCGACTAATCGAGACGCCGAAAGCGTGCGGAGTACTCCTCATGAGGAACCGGTGTGCTGAAAAAGGCGGATTTACTCTGATTCATGATGCGGGTTCTGACGAGGAGGCTTCCGTCCCCTTCCAGGGTCAATTCCTGCGAGATATCGGAAATGTTGCGCAGCGGCTCCTCAGCCACACCACCTTCCGAACGTGTCCGATGAATCCGGATCCGATTGTGATCGCAGGTCACCCGATCCTCAGGCTGTAGATCCAATTGATGCGCGGTGATGGCGCCATCAAACCGATTCACCAGTTCCAGGGTGTCCTCATGCACTAGTTCCACGCGCACAGCCTCTTGCGCTAGATCCGCAGGCACCGCCACGCCTAGCATGGCATTCAAGGTGAGCTTGTGGTCCCGATTCCGGTAAAAATTCATCGTGCCAGGGAGCGGTTCTCCCTGAAGTTCATAGGTCCCGCCGATCTTGGGACATTCCGGCCAGGCCAGACTCGGCTTCAGGGTCGGAGGGAGTGGCGTTCCCGGTGACTGACAACCGGAGAGGCCGAGAAGCCCCGCCAGCGCCAACACAACGACACGCGCTCGCGTTGCCTCCTGTCGATAAATCAGGCTGGTCATGCAGATCATGTAGTGAGTCTAGCGAAGCCACGACCGGCCTGTCCAGTCAGATTATGCGGGCTCTTCGGGACAACCCATCCGGCGCGTCAACGTGAGACAGGCCACCTGACGCGCAGCACGGAGGCGCAGGCTCAAGCCCTCCGCTTCCGATCTCCACCAACGCCGCAATCGCCGCACCACTTGCGCCTTCTGTGCGCTGGGGACACCCCGGGCTTGCTCAAGTATCACAAATATGCTTCCATCAGTGTGCCGTGATACTCCCCAACGAGACGTGACGAACCCGGATATTCAACAAGGAGCCCTGCCATGCGATGGGAAGGTCAGCGTGAGAGCCGGAACATCGAGGATCGTCGTGGGATGGGTGCGGCCAGGCCCGGCGTCGGACTTGGATTAGGCGGCATCGTGCTCGTCCTCGCCGTGAGTTTCTTGACCGGGACGAATCCCTTGACACTCCTCAACATGCTGAACGGCGTTCAGGAGATCACCACGCCGGTGGAACCGGAGCGTTCGGGTCCGAAGGGCGCACCGCGCGACAGCCTCGGCAAATTTGCCTCGGTGGTGTTGGCCGACACCGAAGACACCTGGCGAACCCTCCTCCCCCGATTGGGCCGCACGTACGAAGATCCTCAGATGGTGTTGTTCACCGGCGCAGTGCACTCCGCCTGCGGCACCGCCTCGTCCGCCGTGGGCCCGTTCTACTGCCCCGGCGATCAGAAGGTCTATTTGGATCTCTCCTTTTTCAGCGACATGGCCCGGCGGCTCGGCGCACCCGGCGACTTTGCCCAGGCTTATGTCATTGCGCACGAGATCGGGCACCATGTCCAAAACCTGCTCGGCATCGCGGAGAAAGTCTCCCGACTTCAACAACGTGGGGCGACCGCGGAGCGTAATGCCCTCTCCGTGCGCATGGAGTTGCAGGCCGATTGTTTTGCCGGTGTGTGGGGCTACCATGCCCGACACAACCGCAATTTGATCGAACCGGGCGATTTTGAGGAAGGGCTGCGCGCTGCCGCAGCAATCGGTGATGACCGGCTTCAGAAGATGGGGCAAGGCCAGGTACAGCCGGAAAGTTGGACCCACGGGTCTTCAGAACAGCGGATGACGTGGTTGCGGCGAGGACTGCAGTCCGGCGACCCTAACACCTGCGACACCTTTGCAGGCGCACGCACCTAGTATCAAAGGCTTTCATGATGCGGGTTCTCGTCATGGGAACCTTGACCATGCTCGACATCGCCTTGTTGAAAAGCACCCGAGGGGGTGAACCACCGATCGGGAGGCACTTGAGCAAGGGGCGGAAGGAGTCAAAGAGTGCCTGACCGGCTCTCTCCTCGCAGCGAAGCCCCGCAGCCCGAGTGTTTTGGGATTCAGAAAGAAATAACGGGCAGGACACTAAAACCCGATACTGATCCCGCCACCCGACCTGCTTCCGCCCCCGAAACCGACCCCGCCGAACACGTTCCACCAAGGTCCGGGCGCTCGACGATCATCCACTCGCCTGGAATCCCAGCGATGTAGATGCTTCACGTCCAGCGTGGGGAAACGATAGTCCGCCTCATCTATTTTTTCGACCGACGCACCCGTGATTTCTCCGACAATCGTCACCCTGGTACCGTCCGTCATCGTGGCCGGATCCAGGAATTCATGTTGAAGCGCCAGAAACCGTCCTTTCGACTCCATGCGGTCGTTCACCGGCCCCTGCTCGTCATCGAGCGGGAGCTGGAGCACCTCCAGTTGAGTACCGCCCTTCATGGCTTTCGCCTTGAGCACTTCACCGGCCCACACCACCACTTTCCCGCGGTAAGAGTCGGGTGCTTCCAAGACCTGACTGAACGTCACGGCCTTATCGACTTGCGGCTCAAGCGATTCGGGGATGACCGACGTCGCACAACCGGCGGTCACAGCGAGCAGCCCGATCATGAGATACAGTCCGGCACGTACCAGCATGAGTTCAGTATAGCCATGCGGACGCGAGGATGCCACGGGAGAATCTCTTCGCAGCCGACCGTTCATCACCACTGACGCACGACCACATTTCATCCGCTCCCGCCTCTAGGCTATACTGCAGCTCTGACGACATCCTCACGAAAGGAACGGTTCCCTATGTCGCGTTCGTCACTCGATTACGTCAAACAGATTGTGCGTGGTTCGATCGGCATGATAGCCGCAGTGTGTCTGGCCACAGGCCTCTTCATGAACGAGGCGGCAGCCATCGAGGCCACGATGCTGGAGCGCGCCAAACTGGCCACCATCGGTGTCCTGGAGGACACGCAAGACCAACGTACACCGGATAAACCGGGCAAGATTCTGGTGCGTGGAACCGGCTTTCATCTACGCGACGGCTATATTGTCACTGCCCGGCACGCCGCGGAGAAGCAGGACGTCACGACCGGCACCGTCATTCAGAAACAGATCCACGTCTTGACCACCGACCTCCATGAAATTCCGGCCGACCTCGTCGGCGACAGTGCCTTCATGGACGTCGTGGTCTATCGCATCGCCGAGGCTCATCGTGCCAAGTTACGCGCAACAGTCCCGTTTGCCTCCGGCGACGTGCAACCGGGGCAAGAGGTCTTTACCGTGGGCTACCCGATGGGCTGGGGCCCGACTATGTCGTTCGGACACCTGGGAAATACAAATACCTTCCTACAGACCGTGGACACGAGATTGATTCAAGCCGACGTGGCCGCGTGCAGCGGCAACTCCGGCGGCGGCCTCTTCAACGACAAGGGTGAAGTGGTCGGTATCATGCACGCCATCATCCAGACCGAGCGGGACGACTCCACCGCACATTGCAGCCGGATGGCCTTTGCCATTCCCGCAATGCTGGCCGAACGCATCGTCACCGCCGCCCTGGACGGAAAGCCCATGGCCTTCTCGAAGATGGGCATTCACATGGTCGCAGTGAAAGACGGCACCAGGTGGAGGATGGCGGTGAGAGACGTGATGGAACCGGCCAAGTCCGCCGGCATTGAGAAACACGACATCATCATTGCAGTCGATGACACCGATATTCAGGACGCGGCGCATTTAAAGAACTATCTGATCGAACGAACCAGGCCCGGGCAACAGGTCAGCGTCAAGGTCCGCCGCATCGATACCAATCTAACCTTTACGGTGACGCTGGCAGGGGGATGATCCGACCTGTCACGACGGACCAGGCAGGGCTTGATACCAGCCGTTGGCTTGGGCGAGCACGATAGGGCGGTCGAAGAGGGTGCTGATGCGGTCGTTCGTCAGCAGGTTTAATTTCGGGCCGTCGGCCAATATTTTTCCTCCCTTCAGAAAGATCACGCGTTCGATCTCCGGTGGGATTTCGTGCAGATGATGGGTGACGAGCACAATGGTCTTGCCCTTGTGAATCTGTGCGCGTACCAGGTCCAGATACTGAAAGCAGGATTTGAGATCGAGCCCGCTGGTCGGTTCGTCCAACACCAGGACCGGCGGATCGTGAACCAGCGCTCGGCCGAGAAGAAACCGTCGCTGCTCCCCTGTCGAGAGATGCTCGAAGGCGCGCGTGGCGAGCGATTCGATGCCTAGCTCCCGCATCACCGCATCTGCCCGGTCCATCTGCTCTTGCGTAAACGTCTGATGGTTGTAAGTGTCGTTACTGGCGTAAAAGCCTGAGAGGACGACATTGCGCCCCTCCGCACAAATCAAATAATCCCGCTGCAGATCGTAAGAGACGATGCCCAGTTTCTTGCGCACATCCCACACGCTCCAGCGTTCCTCACCGAAGAGCCGCGCGCGCGTCTCCTCTAAGGCAAGAGGATGAACTTCGGCGGACAACAACTTGAGGAGCGTAGACTTGCCTGCCCCATTGGGGCCGAGAATGGCCGCATGTTCGCCGGCATTGAGCAGAAAGGAGAAATCGGAAAAGACGCGGGTCTCGCCCCGGCACACCGTGGCATGTTGAATATCGAGAATCGGGAAAGGCATCGCCATACAGCAGGTTGGATGCTGACTGCGCAAGCTAGTGCTTACTCACTAGAACAGGCTCTGCCGCGTACCGCCGACCGTCTTCCCGGCCCGGCGAGATTGTTCGAGCCCGGCACGCGCCAGTGCGTCCACCCGTTCGTTCTCCGGATGACCGTTGTGCCCCCGCACCCAGTGCCATTCCAGTTTGTGGCCGGAAGCGAGCGTGTCGAGCCGACGCCACAAATCCTCATTCTTCACCGGCTCCTTGCCGGCGGTTTTCCACCCGCGCCGCTTCCAGCTATGAATCCACTCGCTGATCCCCTTTTGCACATACTGCGAATCGGTGTAGACACGCGCCTCCACCGGCTGCGTGAGCGACTGCAACGCCTCAATGACAGCGAGCAGTTCCATACGATTGTTCGTCGTCGCCGGATCTCCACCGCACATTTCCGTTTCGGCGTTATCTATGCGCAGTAACGCCCCCCAGCCACCAGGTCCTGGATTCCCGCTACAGGCTCCGTCGGTATAAATTTCGATCATCGGCTCACAGTCCTCTTTCGTTCATCGTCAAAAATAATGAACAGCGCCCTAGCCCGCCGATCGAACACACGAGTCAGACCGAGGACGACTTGCCTTCGCAGGATCAGGCTTGATCTATGCGGTTGATTTCTTACTCGCCGGAACAGGACCATACGTTGAAGAACCCGGAATCTTTGGCGTTGGCGTCTGCACATCGGCGTTTTGCGCGCGATGCAAGAGTGCGTGATCCATGAGCACCAGGGCCATCATGGCTTCGGCAATCGGTGTGGCCCGGATACCGACGCAAGGATCATGACGCCCATTGGTTTCGAGGGTCACCGGGTTGCCCTGCTTGTCGATGGAACGTCGCGGAATACGGATACTTGAGGTCGGCTTGATGGCGATGGTCACGACCACATCCTGTCCGGTGGAAATACCGCCGAGAATGCCGCCGGCATGATTCGTCACAAACCCTTCAGGCGTGAGTTCATCGCTATGCTCCGAACCTCGCTGCGCGACCGAGGCGAACCCTGCGCCGATCTCCACTGCCTTGACCGCATTGATGCTCATCATGGCGCCGGCCAGGTCAGCATCCAGCTTCGCATAGACCGGAGCACCCCAGCCAACCGGCACATGCTCGGCCACGGCGGTAATCTTTGCGCCCACGGAATCGCCTGCCTTCCGCAACTCGTCCATGAACGATTCGAGCTTCCCCACGACCTCGGCGTTCGCCGAAAAGAATGGATTGGCGTCCACGGTTTCCCAGCTCTGAAAGGGAGCCTCGATCGGCCCGAGTTGGCTAAGGTAGCCACGGATGACAACTCCGTGCTGTTCCTGCAACCATTTTCTGGCAATCGCTGCCGCTGCCACTCGCACGGCCGTTTCCCGCGCCGAGGAGCGCCCCCCGCCGCGGTGATCGCGAATCCCGTACTTCTGCCAGTAGGTATAGTCGGCGTGGCCCGGACGAAAGGTGTCGATGAGGTTGCCGTAGTCACGGCTTCGCTGGTCTTCGTTCCGGATCAAGAGGGCGATGGGCGTACCGGTCGTCTTGCCCTCGAATACCCCGGAAAGAATTTCAACGGTATCGGATTCCTGCCGCTGCGTGACGTGGCGTGAGGTACCCGGCTTCCGCCGGTCAAGATCCTGCTGAATGTCGCCGGCAGAGAGGGCGAGGCCCGGCGGACACCCATCCACCACGCAGCCGATCGCCGGTCCGTGGCTTTCGCCGAACGAAGTGACGGTGAAAACTCGACCCAACGTATTGCCGGCCATGGGTTGGATGACTCCAGCCTACTCGACGAGATCCAGCTTAATGCGCAGTTCCTTCAACTGATCGGCACTCACGCCTGAGGGGGCCTCCGTAAGCGGGCATTGCGCGCGTTGCGTCTTGGGGAACGCGATGACATCGCGAATCGAATCGGCTCCGCCCAGCAGCATGATCAACCGGTCGAGACCGAAGGCAATACCGCCGTGCGGAGGCGCGCCATACTCCAGCGCTTCGAGCAAGAAACCGAACTTGGCCTGCGCCTGTTCCTTGCCGATCCCCAACAGATCCAGAATCCGAAACTGGATGTCGCTGCGATGATTGCGAATGCTGCCGCCGCCGATTTCGCTTCCGTTCAGCACCATATCGTAGGCCTTCGCTCTGGCCCGTAGAGGCTCCGTATCGAGGAAGGGCAGGTCTTCATCCATCGGCGCGGCAAACGGGTTGTGCATGAAGATGTAGCGTTTCTCTTCCGGCGAATAGTCCAGCAAGGGAAACTCCGTCACCCATAGGGGCTTCCAGGCCGTCTTGTCGATGAGATTGAGTTCCTCACCGAGCAACAGGCGTATCCGGCCCAAGACATCATGCACGATGGCAGGCTTGTCCGCGCCGAAAAGCACCAGATCGCCGGGCTTCGCTTCCGGCAAGGCCTCGGCAAAGGCCTTGGCATCGAGAAATTTCGCAATCACCGATTCCAACTGGCCATCCGCAGTGATTTTCAACCAGGCCAACCCTTTAGCCCCAAAACTTTTCGCCGTTTCACCGAGCGCGTCGATACGACTCCGCGCAATGGAGGCTCCGCCAGACACGACCAGCGCCTTGACCAGTCCCCCCTTGGTCGCCGCCTCTTTGAACACTTTGAAGTCGCTCTTCGCGGCAAACGCTGTGACATCATGCAACGGCAGGTCAAAGCGTAGGTCCGGCTTGTCCGAACCGTAGCGCCCCATGGCGTCGGCATAGGTCATCCGGGGAAAGGGCGTAGGCAACTGTACCCCGCCGGCATCCTTGAAGACGGAGACGATCATGCGCTCCATGAGCGACATAACCTGCTCACGATCCACGAACGACATTTCGAGATCGATCTGGGTAAACTCAGGCTGGCGGTCGTTGCGGAGGTCTTCATCGCGAAAGCAGCGGGCGATCTGGTAATACCGATCGACGCCGCTCACCATCAACACCTGCTTGAACAGCTGCGGCGACTGGGGCAGCGCATAGAACATGCCCGGATTCACACGGCTCGGCACGAGATAGTCACGAGCGCCTTCCGGCGTGCTCTTGGTCAACACGGGCGTTTCCACTTCAAGAAACTGTTCCGCGTTCAGGAAGGTCCGCACCGCCTGCATGATCCCGTGACGCAATCCCAGCAACCGCTGCATCCTCGGTCGTCTGAGATCAAGATAGCGGTACTTCAATCGAAGAGACTCGGTAATCTCGATATCGTCTTCGATCATAAAGGGCGGCGTCTTGGCTTCGTTAAGAATCTCGACGGCATCCGCGAACACTTCGATCTCACCGGTGGGGAGGTTCGGATTCTTCGACTCATCCGGCCTGGCCATCACCTGGCCAGTCACCGACACAACGCATTCGCTCCGCAAGGTATGCGCCGCCTCGTGAACCGCCGCATTCCGCTCGGCGTTGAAGACCACTTGCGTCAACCCTGTTCGATCACGCAGATCGATGAACAACACCATGCCGTGATCCCGGCGACGTTGCACCCATCCGTTCAATACCACCTGCTGACCGACTTGGGCCTTGGTCAATTCCCCACACCGATGGGTCCTGATCTTCATGCTCTTCTCCGCGTTGAGGGCCGCGATTTTCCAGCAGGGCCTCGTTGTCCCGGGCGCGAAGCTGATGATCCGCCACGCCGGTTCTGTTGAAAATTCTGGCCGGGACTCGAGCGCCGAACCGTTGTGCCACGACCGGGGCCTTGGGGTTTCGCGCTGGCACGAGGCCGTTGAAATCCCCCTCCAGGTTGAGTGCGCTGGATTTTTTGGTCGGACCCGGTCGGACGTGAGCCAGGGCCACGATCAGCCCCCTGCGGGATCGGACCAGCCTGAGTCCGTTGAAAGCCAACCCCTTTGGCAGGACGACGAAATTTGGCACCGGGACTCATGGGCCGCCGAGTGTTTCCACGACCTGAGCGTGAAGGTTTCGAACCGGCCAGGGACCGCTGCGAACGCGGCCCACGTTCAGAACGCTGGGATTTTGGCCCACGCCCTGAACGTTCTGGCTTGGGAGGGCGAGGCGGAGCCGGTTCCGTCGGGGGCATCCAGCGAGTCGGCTTTCCGGACGCATCCAATTCCGGACGTTCCGCTCTGGCCACCCGATCCTCCACCAGTTCCCGTAGCCGATTCGCCTCGCGGTCGGTCAGGAATCGATATTCCCGCGGTGCCAAATCTCCCAAAAGCAACGGTCCCATGCGGACACGCACGAGCTTAATCACCGAATGGCCCACCGCCTCGACCATCCGCTTCACTTGATGTTTCCGTCCTTCGTGAATCGTGACCTCAAGCCATGAGTTGCTTTCCGCCCGGCTGACCTTATTCACCTTCGCCGGCGCCGTGAAGCCATCTTCCAGCTTGACGCCTCGTTCAAGGGCTTCGATTTTCGCATCGTCGAGCACGCCCTTGACCTTGATCAAATAGGTTTTCGGGACATGGTAGCGCGGATGGAGCAGGGCCTGGGCCAGATCGCCGTGATTCGTCAGCAACATGAGCCCTTCGCTGTCGAAATCCAGGCGGCCGACAGGAAACACGCGCACGGTAACTCCGTGCAGGAGGTCCTTGACCGTGGGACGTCCCTCAGGATCATCCAGCGTGGACATGACGTTCTTGGGCTTGTTGAGGATCAAATACACATAGGGCTGCGCGGCCCGAAGATGTTTCCCATCGACTTTGACATGGTCGCGAGCGGGATCGACTTTGGTGCCGAGTTCCTTTACCACGCTACCATTGATCGTCACGCGCCCGGACGTGATCAACTCCTCGGCCTTGCGCCGCGAAGCCAGTCCGGTGCCGGCGATGAGTTTTTGTAGTCTGACGTCCATTCAAACTTTCTGTGAAGCGTCTCCCGTCATTCGCGGACTCGGAAAGGTCCTCGCCTCACGAACGACGCTTCACGCACTCTTACTCCCACTCGATCGTGGAAGGCGGCTTGGAACTGATGTCGTAGACGACGCGATTCACGCCCTTCACTTCGTTGATGATCCGGCTCGACATTTTCCCCAGCACCTCGTTCGGGATCTTGGCCCAGTCGGCGGTCATGCCATCGAGGCTCGTGACCGCGCGGATGGCAATGACATATTCATACGTCCGCTGGTCACCCATGACACCGACCGTCCGGATCGGCAGCAGGACGGCGAATGCCTGCCAGATCTCCCGATACAGGCCGGCGGCTCGAATTTCCTGATCGACGATCGTTTCCGCCCCGCGCAGAATCGCCAACCGTTCCTTGGTGACTGCGCCGAGCACGCGGATCGCCAGGCCGGGACCGGGAAAGGGTTGCCGCCAGATAATCTCATCCGGCAGGCCGAGCTCCTGCCCCAAGACCCGCACTTCGTCCTTGAACAATTCACGCAGGGGCTCGACCAGCTTCAACTTCATTCTGGTCGGCAATCCCCCGACGTTGTGGTGCGTTTTGATCGTCGCCGAAGGGCCCTTGAAGCTCACGCTTTCGATGACATCGGGATACAACGTGCCTTGCACGAGGTATTTGATGCCCTTCAACTTTTTGGACTCCACCTCAAAATTTTTGATGAAGAGACGACCGATAATCTTTCGCTTCCGCTCGGGGTCGGTCACGTTCTTCAGGCCCGTGAGAAATTGACTGGTGCGATCGAGGATCCGCATGTTCAGATGCATCTGCGACGCGAAGGTTTTCTCGACCTGGTCACGTTCACCGGTACGCAACACCCCATTGTCGACAAAAACGCAGGTCAGTTGATCGCCGACCGCACGGTGCGTAAGGGCCGCTGCCACAGAGGAATCCACCCCGCCGCTCAAGGCGCAGATCACCCGCTCCGTCCCGACTTGTTGCCTGATTTGTTCCACGGCTGTTTCAACATAGGAACGCATGGTCCAGGTCGGCTTGCAGCCGCAAATATCGTAGACGAAGTTCTTGAGGATCGTGGCGCCCTCGACGGTGTGCGCCACTTCCGGATGAAATTGAAGACAGTAGATGCGCTGCTTGGCGTCGTGCCGCTTCATTGCGGCGATGGGAGAATTCTCCGTGTGTGCGATGGAACGGAAACCCGGCGGCATCCGTTCGATACGATCCCCGTGCGACATCCACACGACGGTCGAGCCACGAGTTCCGATTCCCTTGAACAGATCCGACCGGTCATCGAGGGTCAGTTCAGCTCGGCCGAACTCGCGGTGCGGAGCCTTCTCCACTTCGCCCCCCTGCAGATGCGTCACCAGCTGCATTCCGTAGCAGATCCCGAGAATGGGAATGCCCTGTTCGAAGAGTTGCTTGGAGACAGAAGGCGCCTTCTTGTCGTACACGCTCGATGGTCCGCCGGATAACACAATACCCTTCGGACGGTAGGCCAATACCGTCGCAAGCGGCACGGTGCAGGGCAGGATCTGCGAATAGACCTGCGCTTCACGAATACGGCGTGCGATCAACTGCGTGTACTGGGATCCGAAATCGAGGACGAGAATTCTATCGTGCCAGAGTTCCATGGAGATGTTTCCGTGAAGCGTCGTTCGTCTAGTGAGGGGATCTGAATTGCGAGATACGCTTCAGGAGAAACGTTTCACGCGAGGCTATTCCCAATCAGTGCGATAGTTGGGAGCTTCTTTGGTGATGATGACGTCATGCACGTGCCCCTCGCGGAGACCGGCCACTGTCTGGCGGATGAACGTCGCCTTCTGCTGCAAATCCGGGATGGTCTTACATCCGCAGTAGCCCATGCCGGACTTCACGCCGCCCACCATCTGGTAGATATGCGGAGCAAGCGTGCCTTTGTAGGGCACCCGTCCCTCAATGCCTTCAGGAACCAACTTCGGTGTCGGTCGTCCGCCCTGGCCGTATCGATCGCCGCCACCCCGCTCCATGGCCCCGATCGAACCCATACCGCGGTACACTTTGTAGGTGCGTGCCTGGAATAGCACCGTTTCACCGGGGGCCTCTTCCGTTCCTGCCAGCAAACTGCCCAGCATGACCACCGAGGCACCGGCTGCCAGGGCTTTTGTAATATCGCCCGAGTACTTGATTCCACCATCGGCGATGACCGGAACACCCGATCCGGCCAATGCCCTGGCGCAGTCTGCAATCGCCGTCAATTGCGGCATGCCGGCGCCGGACACCATCCGCGTCGTGCAGATCGAACCGGGCCCTACACCCACTTTCACCGCATCCACACCGGCCTTCACCAAATCCTTGGCCGCCTGTGCCGTCGCGATGTTGCCGGCAATGATGTCCAGCTTGGGGTATGCTTTTCTCACCATCTTGACCGTATCCAACACAGCCTGCGAATGCCCATGCGCCGTATCCACGACCACCACGTCCACACCGGCTTTCACCAGTAACGCCACACGGTCTCCGGTATCCGGGCCGACTCCTAACGCCGCCCCGACCCGTAAACGACCGTGAGCATCCTTGCAGGCATTGGGATACTTGATCCGTTTCTCAATGTCTTTAATCGTAATCAGGCCTTTGAGTTCGAACTGCTTATTGACCACCGGCAGTTTCTCAATTCGATGCTCATGCAGAATCTCACGGGCCTTTTCGAGGCTGGTTCCCTCCGGGGCGGTAATGAGCTTATCGCGCTTCATCACCTGCGACACCTTCAGTTCCATGCGCGTCTCAAAACGCAAGTCTCGATTCGTGAGGATCCCGACCAATTTACCAGCCTTGGTCACAGGGATACCGGAAATCCGGTATCGGGCCATGAGGTCGTGCGCATCACGAATCGTTTGATCCGGCGAGATCGTAATAGGATCCAGAATCATCCCGCTCTCGGATTTCTTCACCTTATCGATTTCAGCCGCCTGATCGGTAGGAGAAAGCACACGGTGCACAATGCCGATTCCACCCTCTTGCGCCATCGCAATGGCCAGTCGCGCCTCGGTCACGGTGTCCATGGCCGCACTGACGATAGGAATATTCAGCTGAATGTTTCGAGACAGGCGAGTACGGGTATCGACCTCGCTGGGGAGGACCTGTGATTTAGCCGGTACCAAGACGACGTCGTCATAGGTGAGCCCGAGCCGAATCTCCTTCTCTAACATCAGTCGCCACCCTCTCCCGGGCCTTTCGCCCGTTCCCCCTACACTCTCGTGGTTTTATCGACCTGTCCCAACTCTGCAGCGGCTTCCGCTTCTTCCTGCAAACGCTCGCTGCCTTCATCCGCCGGCATGAATTGCTGCACCCGAGTGTTTCCGCTATCAACGGCGAACACACTCCCCCGGGAATCCACCACGATGCCGTACGGGAAGTTGAATTGTCCGTCACCACCGCCGAATCCGCCCCACTGAGCGATAAAATTGCCCTCCCGGTCGAACTTCTCGACACGATGGTTGCCGGTATCCGTGACGTACACATCGCCCTGACCATCGACGGCAATACCCCAAGGCGAGCGCAACTGTCCGGCTTCCTGCGCCAATGGGCTGCTGGCGTGGCCGGCCTCCGAACTGCCGCCCCACTTGGTGAGCAACTGCGGCAACACGTTGGTGCTGGTATCGAACTTCTGCACGCGGTGATTGCCCATATCGACGACATACACCGTGCCGTCGGCCTGATCTACGGCGATCCCGCGAGGGAAATAAAATTGACCGTCGCCGTTGCCGAAACTGCCCCAGGACATGATGAACTCTCCGCTCATGTCGAACTTCTGCACTCTGAAGTTGGCGCTGTCCACGACATAGATGTATCCGCGCACCCGATCGATCGCGATACCCCATGGGGCATTAAACTGGCCTTCGCCGTTCCCTCGTGATCCGAACTTCATCAAATAGCCGCCCAGCTTCCCGTCAAACTTCTGCACGCGGTGATTGTTCGTATCCACCACGTAGACATCCCCCTTGGCGTCGCAGGCAATACCCGTCGGGTTATGGAAGTTCGCATTGGCGGCGCCGAAATTTCCCCAGAGAATGATGAAATTCCCCGTGCGATCGAATTTCTGGATACGGTTGTTTCCGTTGTCCACAACAAAGATCGACCCCTGTTGATCAATGGCCAGACCATACATCGGGGCCATGAATTCGCCGCCGTGCAACAACGAGGCGCCGCGACCAGGCTTGCCCCACTTGGAGACACAAAGATAGCCGGACGTGTTGACGAGAATCGTCGCACTCGCCGGCGTGGAGATATTGTTTCCAAGATCTTTGAACCAGACGATGACGGTCTTTTGCCCGTCCCCAGGAGACAGAATGAAGGGGATCGTTGCGCCGAACTTGATCGCCGGGGGCACCTCGACCCAGCCCGGCGTTCCCGCCATCGGGGTCATTGGGTTCTCTGAGATGTAGTACGCCGCCACGCCGGTATCGAGGTCGGTGGCGGAAATCGTGACGACAATTTCAGGTGAGTTCGTCATAAACGCGCCGTGGTTGATCACCGCATACGGCGTCTGCGGAGCCGTGATATCGATCAGCACCGGCGTAGCGGACACTTCATCCGACAATCCACTCTCCGTGCCGTCCTCATAGACCGCCGTCAGCGCGTAATAGTAGGCCTGATCGTTGGTCAACCCCGAGTGATTGTACGGACTGGTGACGCCCTCGATCTTGGTGCCGCCTTCTTGAGTCAGATTGGCCGAAGTATGGAAGTAGAGATTGTAGGAGACCGCCCCCGGCACATCCATCCAGCTCAAGAATGTTTCGGTATCTCCGGGCTTGATCGCCAGATTGCGGGGAATCGGGTACTCACTGACGGCTTGCGCACGTTCGCGTTCCGCCTTGCCACGGTCCAATTCTTCATCGGTCGGCACGTATTTGATGACCCGATGGTTACCGCTATCAACGACGTACACCGCCCCTTCCTTGTCCACGGCCACGCCGGAGGGAAAGTTTAACTGCCCCTCAGTCTTTCCACGATTTCCCCAGGCACAGAGGAAGGTCCCGTTTCCGTCGAACTTTTGAATGCGGTGGTTACCCTGATCGACGACGTACACATTGCCCAAGGCATCGCAGGTCACGCCCCAGGGGGCTTTGAACTGGCCGGGACCGCTTCCTTCACGGCCCCACTTGGTCAAAAAGCTTCCGCGGGTATCGAACTTCTGAATGCGATTATTCCCTTCATCGGCCACATATGTATTCCCGACGAAGTCCACGGCCACACCACGCGGGAAGAAAAAGGCTCCGTCGAAACTTCCATCTCGCCCCCACTTCAACAACGGAGTTCCATCGCCCTTGAACTTTTGAATGCGGGCGTTGTTGGTATCGGTCACGTAGATATTGCCGTCCTGATCGGTGGTCACACCCCAGGGAGCGTCGAACTTATTCATGTCGGCCCCGCGCCAGGCAAACCCGAACTTACCCCAGGCCTTCATGGGATTGCCGTCTGTGTCGAAGCGCTGCACGCGATTGTTGCCGGTATCGGCGACGTACACCTGCCCGTCCGAATTCGTGGTCAGTCCGCGCGGATAATAGAAGCCGCCTTCTGCGCTGCCGGCTTCGCCGCCCCAGCGACCAAGGAATTTTCCGTCTTTATCGAATTTCTGGATAGAGTGATTATCGGTGTCGGCAACATAGATATTGCCGTCCTTATCTACCGCAATACCGGTCGGAGAACTGAACTCGCCGTCCTCCACGCCCTCCTGCCCGATGACCTTGGCAATGAGGTAGGGAGCCGGGATCGCCATGACTTCCTGGGATTCGGGACTCTCCCCCTTCTGAGTCACCACGGTCACGACATAGTGGTAACACGTTCCGTTTGCCAAATCGTCATGCATGAAGGGCGATTGCGCACCTTCGATACAGGTCCCCTTTTCCTTGGTCACACCGATGACGGTCTTAAAATCTTCCGCGCTGGCGATGGGACGGGTGAGTTCGGAAAATTTAATCTGCACGCCCTTGGTGGTCATGAAATACAGGTTGTAATACATGGCCTCCGGCACAGCGTCCCAGGTGATCATCACCCGGCCATTTCCGGCTTTGGCGGCCACTCCCGTCGGTGCAGGAGGCAGATCTTCCTCCTCAGCAACGGAGTCCCCGGCGCCCCATTCGCTTTGACTCCCCTCCGCCGTGAGATACCGCCGGTCAAACCGAAACATTTCGTCGAGCAGCCAAGCCTTGATCATGGTGTTCCTCGTGGTACGAGATTGGTGAAGATTGGCGGATGTTTCAATAACTTAGATCGGGCAGTCTAACAAAGCGAAAAGAATGGAGTCAAGGCAAGACCAGCATGGCTTGGGGCGCGCTGGAGGCTCCCGCTTACGCCGCGGCAATAGAAACATCGAGTCGACGAGCGCGCAAGAGGCTGCGTGCTCGGACGACGAGCAGGTAGGCATCCATCCCCCCAAAGCTGGATGGACGCATTTCTTTCGAATGTCATAGGCTCTGCATTCTCGACGTTGGATAACAACACACGTCGCCCGGTAAGATGAACCAATCGGAGGTGTACCATGTGGCCAACACGACTTCTGCTCGCAACCCTCGCCGCGAGTCTGCTCCTTGTTCCCAGCGTGCGCGCGGTCGAGTCAGCCCCGGTAGAAATGTGGGAATGCCCAGGACCAGAGGGAACGATCCTCTACACCAATAAAGAGCGGCCCGATTGCCAGGCCAAGGTCCTCAAAGCGCTCTCCGTTGTGCCCTCTCTACCTGATCTCCCACTCACACCTCCCAGCGGTTCAACCTATCTGCCGCCCCCGAAAGCGAAAGATTTTTCATACGACACTCCCATCGGCGCCTTGCGCAATCTCTCTCAGATACCCGAATCTGGACGCGACTGGTATGCGGGCAACGCCAGCGGCGGATCGGTCCAAGGGGAAGTTTGCAGCATGTATATGGAATGGATTCATCTAAATCAGAACAGCCGTGGCGGTCACTTCTTCGGCACCGATCCCTCGTACGGCAGCAATCCGACAGCTCGAAACTGGTACACCCCGAGCTACTCATTCTATGACAATGCCAGATACGTCACCCTGTCACAGATCTTCGGCGCGGGTTTTGTTCCAATCGGTTGCCACTAGGTGCCCACAGCCACGGCCGGCTACCGATCGTCAGACAGAAAAGGCCTTCGGGATCCCCCCCTTCACAGGAGTCTCTCGAAGGCCTTTTTATGCACAACGACTGCGGATCGAATCTCCCGGAACTCCTCAGCAGAGACTGCGAACAGCCGTCAGGATTCTTCGGCGATATCGGCGACTAAAAGGTCCCCTCCGGCCTCATTCTCCAGAACAGATGACTCTGAAGTCTGCCCCGCTTCATCTGCCGGCTCAAGAAGAGCCACAGGCTCAGCCATACCTTCGGACAGGCCTTCTCCTGATGCCTCACTGCCTTGCAGCAACGGCTCTCCATCCACTGCCACCACCTCATCAATCGGCAACATCGCCTGTTCGGATTCGCCCAACTCCTTGAACTCACGAAGCGGCGGCAACTGAGATAAATCGCGCAGCCCAAAATGCTCGAGGAAAAACTTGGTCGTCCCATACATGATCGGGCGTCCGGGCTCTTCCTTCCGGCCAACGATGCGCACGAGTTTTCGCTCCAGCAACGTCCGAATGACCCCCGATGTTTCGACTCCTCGAATCTGCTCTACCTCCGCGCGAACGATCGGTTGCTTATAGGCAATGATCGCCAGGGACTCCAAGGCCGAGCGCGAGAGCTTTGAGGGAGACTTTACCTTCTCCAACCGTTTCAGCCACGGGGCGAATTCGGCCTTGGTGACGATCCGGTAACCGCCGGCCACTTCAGCCAACTGCAGCCCGCGGCCTTCCTGCTCATAGTCCTGAGCAAGACTCGCGAGCGCCAGATCGACATCCTGCTTGGTAACCGCTCCGAGCAATGCCAAGAACCGCGTGACCGGAATAGGCTCGGCCGTCACAAAGAGCAAGGCCTCAAGGATGCCCTTCAGGGCTCGCATATCGGACAGCGCAGGATCGGCCGCCGGGGCCGACATTTCAGTGATAGCGCCTTGGCCAACCTCGGGCTCCACCTCGACGGCATCGAGTGACGCAGTCGGCTCGTCAACCGGCTCCCGCACCTCGATCGATTCCTCAATTGCCTCCTCCACGCCGAGACTCATAGGTTCTTCCATTCAGACTCCTCCACTAGATCCCCTTCCGCAACCGCCGAGAAGGCACGCGAGACAAGAATTGCTCCAAAGGTTTCGCTCTGAAACACGCGCACGACCCTAATTCGAATCAGTTCGAGCAGGGCCAGAAATGTCACAATCACCACAAGCCGATGACTCGACTCCTCGAACAGCGCCGTAAAGGCCATGGATTCATGCAGTTCCAACGCCTCGATAATGGCGCTCATACGGGTGCGGACCGTGAGGTTGTCCGGAATAATTTCAACAAGTCGCTTGCCTGGATGGCGGGACAGGACCCCCTGCAGTGCATCGACCAGGTCAAAAAGGGAAATTTCATCGAGCAGACTCTCGTCTTTGGTGACCTCGACCGGCGGACCGGGCTCGCGCGAAAACACATCCCGCCACAAACGTTCTTTGTAGTCCAGCTGGGAAGCGGCCTCTTTGAACTGCTTATATTCGAGCAGTCGCCGGACGAGTTCCTCGCGCGGATCGGGGCCGTCCTCCTCGTCCACCGCCACCTCGTCGACCGGCAACAACATCCGTGACTTGATATGCAGCAACGTCGCCGCCATCACGAGGAATTCACCGGCCACAGCCAGGTTCAATTCCTTCATCACCGACAGATAGTCCAAATACTGCTGAGCGATCAGCGCAATCGGAATATCGTAGATGTTGATTTCGTTTTTCTTGATGAGGTGCAAAAGGAGATCGAGAGGACCTTCGAAATTCTCGATCTTGACTTGGTAGGGCAGTTCAGGTTGGTCCATCAGGTACGAGAGGCTCCCTTGGCCAAAGTTTCAATCTTATACCAATTTATGGGGGGACCGGGCAAGACTAAAACTATATGTTGTGGGTTCAGCCAGGGCTACTTGGCCCTGATGATATAGACCAACAGCCCGAGCGCCATCACAAAAAGGACAATCGTGACCGCCTGGGAAAATGGTGCCGAGGCGGAAACCGTAGGACCCGGCACCGTTGTGCTGACACGAGCGGTTCTGGTCAGCAGCGGTGCGCGCACGAAAGTCGCCTGCGCGAGATCATCGGCCTGTTTAAATGCGGCATCCGAAAAGTCGGCCTGTGCTCCGAACCGCGCGGAGGCAAAAGTGGCCATACGGTCGAAGATGGCGAACAGAAAAAAGGCTTCCCGATCGAACTGAGACGAAGAGAAGTCGCACTTCGCACGGCAATGTGCGCCGGAGAATCCGGTGCCGAGGTGAAATGCCGCGCGCGAAAAATTCGCATCCTGCTCAAACACCACTTCCAGAAACTCAGTCAACCCCTGAAAGGTCGCCCCGCGAAAAATCGCCGGGCCGGAGAACATCGAGCGGTGAAATCGAGCGTGCGGACCGAAATGCGTATCCGAAAACATGGCGCCCTGTGTAAATCGATCCTGAACAAAATAACTCTCCTGACGGAAGGTCGCATTCGATCCATCGACCAAGCCGAGAAACACGGTGCGCGAGAGGTCGACGAATCCGGCGAATTCCGTGTGCGCCAAGACCACCGGTCCGGTGATCAACAGAAACCCGCTCTTCAGCCGGTTGACGATCCGTCCTTTCACCCTCGACTGCTTGATCACGAATGGCCCGCGAATGACGTGCACCTCCTCGTCATTTAGCCCCTCAAGCACTCGACGGTCCTCGGGTGCCAGGTCGCTCACCGCATGCACCCTCTGAGTCGGCAGCTCATCGAGCACCAGGTCGCCATGAATCACAACCCCCGACAAGTCCAGCCCCTTTCCCGCCACCAGCGCCCGCAGCAATTCTTGCGCGGATACGGCGCGGGCCTCCCGCTCAGCCTCAGTACAGGTATTCGGCAAATGCAGGGTGAACACGGCCGCTGCGCTTTTTGCACCCGTCTCCTCGGCACATTCCGCGCGCAGCATCCCAGGGAGCAGCACCATTCCCCAAAACACCGCCATTGCGGCCCAGATCGGAAATCCACAAGGTCGAGCTGATCGGGGTGATGACTCCATAAACCCTCTCCGAACCAACCGAGAAACTTGTAAAGATGCGAACACTTTACTCCCCCAATGCCTTTGCTACACTTCGACTCATATGATCGCCAGGACGCCTGAGGTTCGCACCAGCAGAGGCCGACGCTTCCTATGCGCCGCCTTTGTCTGCGCCACTGCGCTATTCGCAGCGATTCCCCTCGCCGGCGCAGAATCGGTGGTCGAAGTCCCGATGCTCGCGGCAATCCAAGCGAATAACCTCGGCGTGTTCGAAGTGCTCCTGTTGCGTTGGGATCACCGGCCAAGCCCCTCTCCCATGGAGTTGCAATGGCAAGGCGGCAATATCCGGCCCGGACAGACGAACCTCAGTTCCATGATACTTGCGTTTCGATATGCGCTCGACCACACCCCACAGATTGATCATGCGGGAACGGTCAATGCCATGGGCATCGCATACGCTTCAACCGGGACAGACGGCCCGAGCGCCGGCGCAGTGATGACGGTCGGATTTGCGGCACTCTTGAAGGGGGATCATATCCGGCGAGGAATCGCCTTAACCGGTACGATTAGCAAGGACGGCACCATCGGCCCCGTGGGCGGCATCCCCGACAAGATTCGTGCGGCAGCCCGCGAGGGTTATCGTACGATCCTCATCCCCCAAGGCCAGCGGGACGATCCGCGCTGGAACCTCAACCGGCTCGCCTGGGAACTCAACGTTGAAGTCACGGAGGTCGCCACAGTCGAGGAGGCCTACCGCCTCATGACCGGAGGCACACTCGAATAAGAGTCCCGCGGTCAGTGGACCTCGCGGGCTACCCCTCCACCCCCAACCCTTCGACGATCGCCCGAAACTCCGCGTCCGTGAGACGATGCATGCCGAGACTCAGTCGCCGTGTTAATTCTGCCTGCTCCTCAATCCCCAACACCCGCTGAAGCAAGGCCTGACAATCCGGCGCATGAACCTGCCAACGCCGAAGCGGCGTGATCCGAACGAATCCATATCTGGCTTCTGTTCGCACCTCGTCCTTGAGCAATTCATCCAGGGCTTGAAACGGCTGGACAGGTGAAGCAATTGCAAATTCCGCTCGGATGCCTTCCTTCAGCACATACACCAGTCCATGGGAGTCAGGCGCCAAAAACTTCTGGAGATTGTCGCGAATCAGGGCCGTGCAGAGCCCCCAAATCCCGGCGCCAAACTGCAGCTCGGCACTCTCCTGGGAAGTCCGTTCACGAAGGGCGCCGGCGATAAACAAAAAATGGCTCATGAAATCTATAGGATCAGAATGATGGCCAGAAGCCGCGACCAGCCTAGCACGACAGCAACTGGCACGAGGACTCTCCCCGAGACAGTCCCGGGCCTGTCTGGACGGAAGACCCCCTCAGGCTTGTCCAGTGGAGCCGTTACTGGCTAGGGAGCATGTGACACGGAGAGGCATCAACCGAGCACAACCCGGTAAGCCACGACAGCAACATGGGCTAATTGTTGCGATACTCGTCTGCGTCGTCGAGGAGATCTTCCGATTTTTCCAGATAGTCCACGTCGTCGTCTTCACCATCGAGGCCGAGTTCTTCTTCGATCTCTTCCTCGATTTCTTCCGACACATCCTCAAGGTCTTCAGCCATCTCCTCTTCGTCGTCGAGGTCCAGCGGTTGAAGCTCAGGTTCCACCTTCGCCGCCTTGCTGACTTCCGGTACTGGAGGCTTCGTAGGTTTCGACTCAGGAATCACGGCCGACTGCTCGACCGGAGGTTTGACCTTGGGGAGCGCGGGCTTGGGTTTGGGCTTTGCCGCTGGCTTGACGGCTTTCGGTGCCGGCTTCACCGCTTTAGAGACGGGCTTGGCCTTAGAGGGACGCTTAGCCGTTGCGGCCGCCTTTTTGGCCACTTTTTTTGCCGGCTTGACGGCTTTCTTGGCAGCGGGTGTCCCCTTCACCGCCTTCTTGGCCTTCAGAGGCTTCTTAGCCGTCACGGCCTTCTTCGGCTTCGTCGTCTTTTTCGCCGCGACTTTTTTCGGCCGCGAGGCTTTGGCAGCAACGCTTTTCTTTTTCACGATTTTCTTCGCCATTCCACGTCCTCCTCTCAGGTCTTCTGCATGGCACGTCGGTGGTAAAGCGGCCTCCATCTAGCATGAACAACCAGGTTCTTGCAACCATCCGGTACGCATGGCAGTCTGTGCCAGACTGCAACGCTGTCGCGCCCCTTCACGCGTTCACATTCGTGACACCGGCGCCACCCCGTAGGCCGCCTGAATCCTTCCGTTGGGAACCTGTCTCTATGTATAATAGACGTATATTGATCCACGGGAATGACAACGCTATGAGCTGGCGACTGATTTTCTTCGTATTGGCGACAAGTACTCTGACAGCCTGGCCAACTTCTGCGACCCCGCCGGCAACGCAAGTCCTGATGGATAGCGGATCGCCCTATTATGTGCCTGCAGCGGTGACCGTCACCGCCGGCGGCGCCATCCGCTGGGAAAATCCAACGCCCACCCACCATACTGTGACCCATGATGCCTGTTTTGAAGACAGCGGCCGCTGCGCCTTCGACTCCGGTGCCGTGGAGCCCGGGGGAGCATATACGATCCCCAACCTTCCGCCCGGCCGTTATCCCTACCAATGCCGTATTCATCCCATTATGCGCGGCATGATCATCGTGACGGAGTCGCCGCTGCTTCCCTCACAGACGTAGCCGGTCCTCCTCATCGAGGTTCTTGCACGTCAGCGCCGCGCTCGTGTACGCTGCGGCTTTTCGTGCGCAGGACCTAACCAAATGAAAGCTGCGGCAGCCATCCAAGAGCCCCTCACCCTGAGCGGCGACACCCTCAGCCTGATTGCCTGGCGTATTCCCGACCTCGTGGCCTACCAGCACGCCTTCGACGAATGGTGGCTGGCGCCGCTCGACGACGACTTTCCGCTCGTCCGGCTCAATGCCGTCGGGATTGAAATGCTTACCTCCATGAACGGCCACATTACGGTGGGCGCGCTCCTGGAGAAGTATGGTAATAAGATCTGCGGCCCGGACGGCCAGCCTGGGGCTTGGCACCTGGCACGCTGGTCCACGCCCAATTATTCGCTCTGCTACTTCGGCACGGAGCCGCCCGGGGGCCATCGCCACAAGGCGAAATGGGACCTGCTCCTGCAACAGATCCGGGAAGGCTGGTCGGGGCAGCAGGAGTTCGAAGGTGAAGAACACCTCGAAGACTTCCATGTCCACGAGTTGAAGGAAAGCGACCTGGAGGACGGGCACTTCGATCTGATCGAAACCACCGTGTCCCACCTCTTCCGTGAGCCCTGCGAGGCCCTGGGCGGCACGACCTATGGCCGCCTGCTCATGCGCCAATTACGCCGCCTTGGCTGGTTCAAACCGAAACCCAAAGTCATTGTCGAGATCGGTGGTGGCCTGGGCTATGTCGCCCGCGAGCTAGGACAGGAGCTACTGCCGTTCGAGAAACAAGGCATTCAATACGTTTCGTTGGATGTTACGCGCCCGTTCCTGCAGCTGCAGACCAAACGCGCGAAGGCCGGCGGATGGACCGGCTCCGGCGCCCATGCCAACGGCGAGTGCCTGCCCTTTAGAGACAACTCTGTCGACCTCATCATCGATAACGAAAATATGGCCGACATGACACCGGTGAAGCTCAGCCGCAAGGAGCTTACGGAGGGCAAGGGCGAGACCGAACAACATCAGGAAGCCCTGGACTGGATCAGGCGGCTGCGATTGCCGATCGAAAAAGAATTGCCGGAGGAGGTGATCTTCAATCTGGGACCGATGCGATTCGTCGCCGAAGTCTGGCGAGTACTCAAGCCGGGCGGTCGGGCTTTTCTCACGGAGTTTGGCATTGAAGAGGGCTGGCCCGCCGCCGTCAAACTCCCGCATCACACGGAATACGAGGTACAGTACAGCCACCTCCGGCAAGCGGTACGGTGGCTGGGCTTTCAGGAGCGGTACCTGTCACTCCCGCAGTTCTTGCAGATCAAACCGGACACAAAAGTCCTCTGCACCGGCGCAGCCTATACGATCCAGCGCTTCTGCGAGGGACTGGGAAAGAGCTTCTCGGTGCGGGCCTATACGGAAGGCGAACTTACCAAGGCCTTGGGCGACATCCTTCCCAAACTCCAAGGTTGCCACTACCATGACATCGCCGACCCGGCCTGGTTCGGCCTCATCGACTTCAAAGTGCTGCTGCTTGAAAAGCCGGGCGGCATTCCCCAACCGACCTTCACTGAACAGAAGAGCGGCCTCCGCTGGTATTCGCAGCGGTAACCTTCCGGCAATTCCTTGATTGTCATTGACCCGCAATCGCTTGAAGGAGAAGGCGGAATGACTGCGTAAAGATTCAGGACTTACCGACCACAGGCAAGATGTATCAACACCCCCTCCCGCAGCCCCAGGTCGCTCACCAGCACTTTCGTCATTCCCAACGTTTCCATTACCGTATGCAGGATCACCGCACCGGCAGCGATGACGTCTTCTCGACCGCGCTCAAGCCCGGGCAGGCCTTCCCGTTGCGTCTTCGAGCAACCGAGTAGCTGCGCCTCCAACTGCTTCACCCTGTGCAGCGTTAGCGTGTAGTTGTGAATCCTTGCCGGTTCATAGGCAGGCAACTGCTGAGCCATTGCAGCCAGAGCAGTGATGGTTCCTGCGGTGCCGACGAACGTGACTCCTGGCGACCATGGCATCGCTGTGATTGCAGTGGTGGTTTCCTTGCGCACCCAGTCCCGCGCTCTGCGCACCTCATCTGAAGTCGGTGGATCGCTGTGCAACATGCGTTCGCACAACCGCACAACACCGATATCGATGGATCTCGCCAGCGTCGTCCGACCAGGCCGGTCCAGAATAAACTCGGTGCTCCCTCCCCCGATATCCAACGCCAGGAGATCCGTCACGCCTGGAGGCAAGCCGGACCGGATACCGAGCACCGTTCGGCGGGCTTCCTCTTCGCCGGAAATCATTTCAATTTCGAACCCGGCTTCCCGTCGAACCAAGCTTAGGAATTCTTCACGATTCCCGGCGTCGCGCACGGCGCTGGTCG
>WBZQ01000464.1_pt1 | contig 32359 bp, 21 predicted proteins | sample 5204251 | NCBI WGS metagenome assembly WBZQ01 (sample SAMN12412402, study PRJNA552823) | activated sludge metagenome | isolation source: activated sludge from nitrification reactor of wastewater treatment plant... | place: USA: Virginia | collected 2017-09 | reverse complement strand
TTGGTTAAGGATCCCGTATTCGAGTGTCGTCAACGCAAGGCGATGGGTCTCGCCTCGATAGAGAAAATCGGGATTCGGAACCAGCGTAAACGGTTTCAGCGTCAGATTGTAGAAGCGTTCGTACATAACTTCCTACTTACGGGATAAGGAAGAGGAGGTCAACTACATTCGTCTTCAGAATTTTGTTCCAGCTTGAGTCAGGTGCCCAGGCCACGCAGAGTCTTGGACTAATAGCCCGTAATGGGCCAACATGTTGGAGTGGAAAGCCGACTGGTTGTGCCCTTATCAGAGGGGGTAGACAACGCCGCTGATCAGGCTGCGTGCTGCTAGAAGGCAGGTCCGTGTCACTGCGTCGATCTGCTCAAACGGGATGACCGGGGCTAGTCCTCCCGCAACGGATTTTACGAACCGCGACATTTCTTCTGCAAACCCCTTGTCCCGTTTTACTGTCTTGAACACGGTACTCTTGCCATCTTTATAGGTCTGCGTTTCTATGAAGTCGTTCATGACGAGCGACTTGCCGTCCGCATGGGCCTCAAAGCGCTCTTTCTGAAGTTCGCTGCTTCCCTCTGCCGTGTAGATGATGGTGCCGATGGATCCGTCTGCAAAATTCACCACGACACTGCATTGGTCATCGGTGATGCCGGAGCTATGATGGCCGATTCTGGACGCATACACCGAAGTGGGTGGCGAGGCCGCGAGCGCTTGCATGTAATCGACGAAATGACACATTTCGCCGATGAGGCGCCCGCCTCCTACGTCCGGATGTTGCACCCAATGATCGGCTGGAATGCGTCCTGCGTTGATTCGATACAGCATGACGAGCGGATTCACGCGCGAAGCGAAAAACCGTTCGGCTTCCTGTGCATGCGGAGAAAATCGCCGGTTGAAACCTACCATCAAATGCAATCCGTCGGGTGCCTTCTTCTCATAGACGGAGCGGATGTCCTTCAGTTCGTCTTCCGTCAGGCAGAGTGGTTTCTCTACGAACACATGCTTGCCCGCGAGCAGTGCTTTGATCGTCAGGGCAGCGTGGCTGTCATGGCGGGTTCCGATCAGCACCGTGTTGATGGCCGGGTCATCCAGAATGGACTGGCTGTCGCTCGTGCAATAGGCGGCAGTGATTTTCCCGGCCAGGGTCTTCGCTGTGATTCCCGAGGCGGTACAAATGCCGCGAATGCCGACATTTTCCATGTTTTGCAGCGGCGGGAGCAGCATATCCTTTACATGGTTGCCAGCCCCGATGATTCCCAGCATGACCGGGCGAGCGGCCTGGGCTGTCCCGACGGCAATGGTTCGAGGTAAAGGACGAGCCCGATCGGATGGATATGTAATAACCATTGCGATATAGGGTGTCGAGCCCTCCATCATCAGCGCGTAGGCCGACTCCGCCTGCTCGATGGGAAAGCGATGGGTGATCAGCGGCTTGAGGCGCACCTTGCCTGTCGCGACGAGTTCGAGAAACGCCTGCATGTTACGCTGCTCTGTCCAGCGCACGTATCCGAACGGGTAATCGTGCCCATGGTCCTCGTAGGCCGTGTCGTAGCGTCCGGGGCCATAGGACATGGAGAGGCGCAGGTCCAACTCCTTCTGATAGTACGGTTCGCGGGGTATATTCATTCCAACCGCGCCGACCACCACCACCCTCCCCTTTTTTCTCGTGATCTCACCGGCGGCCTCAATGGGGCCGTTATCCTTGGTGCTGGCCGTGACGATCACCGCATCGACGCCGTGGCCGTCTGAAAAGGCGGTGGCAACATCTGTAAGATCGTCGGACAGCGCCACCATGTCCGCTCCCGACTCACGCGCCAACTGCAACTTGGATTGATCGACATCAGATCCCAGCACACGGCAACCGGATGCCTTCAACAATTGGACGGTCAGCTGGCCGAGCAACCCAAGGCCGATCACGGCGATCCGGTCTCCCAGCCTGGGCTCCGCCTGCCGAACGCCCTGCAGCGCGATGGCTCCGAGCGTCACAAAGGACGCGTCCTCGGTATCCACGCCGTCCGGAATTTTCACGCAGAGATGTTTCGGCACGTAGATCATTTCGGCATGGGACGCATAGTTTTGCCCGGCACAGGCAACGCGGTCACCGACCTTAAAGGATCCCGCGTCGCGAGCAGCCTCCAGCACGGTGCCTGCACAGCTGTAGCCCAGCGAGGCCGGCGAGTCCAGTTTATCGAATACGCGGGAGAGCGTGAGCGCGAGTCCGTCTGTCTGAATGGCGGAGAGGACCTTCTTGATTTTCTCCGGGCGTTCCATGGCCTTACCGACCAGCGACTTTTTCGTGCTCTGAATCGTCGACTTCTCGGTTCCCGGGCTGATGAGGGAGGCTTCATTGAGCACTAGCAGTCCGCAACCTCGCAGTGAAGGCGGAGGTACCTCCTCTACTTTCACTGCTCCGGACCGTTTATGTTGAAGAATTTGTTTCATGGAAGAGACTGCCTGCGCCCGTATTGTCCTGCAATCAACTTGTTTTCTTCAATACTGCCGGACGTGTTTTCAGGCCTCTCCGGTTTTCCAGGGCCTGACGCGCCGCACTCTGCATCGGGAAGCAGATTGCCCTCCGGGCTGGACAGTCGAACCGCCGTGTCACTGGGAAGCTCACCGAGCGTCGGGTTACGGCATCCGAGCTAAAGAAATCCAGGATGTGTAGTCCATGTCTCCTGCGGACTGCTCCAACTAAGCGAGGGCGCAATAATGTCCTGCGATTTTCCGGATCGCGAACCCCGCTGAGAAGACGGTTCGCCCACTTCGGCAAGCTGCACGTTTCAGGATAGGTGTAAACGGCATCGACCAAAGGCGATGGAAAGGTTTGCACGTGAATCTTATTTACGTAACTGAAATAGTCACGTCAATAACATTCGTTTCATGGTCGCCGGTGTCATCTGTGCCTTACCGGCCTTATTGAGGACCGTGCCCAACACCGGAGTACTCCCTTTGACTAGCTGGAGCGCTCGCTCTATGTCCTCGCGTGAGGTTTTCCCATCCTCGACGACCAGGAGCAGTGCATCTGTGTAAGGTGAGAAGGCCAGCACATCTGCAGTCTGGAGGAGCGGCGGCAAGTCGAAGAGTACGATTCGTGATGGGTAGCGATGTTTGAATTCTTCCACCAAAGAAGCCATTTTCGGCGAGGTTAATGCCTCGGCCGAATGTTGAATGGCCCGCCCGCCGGGCATGAGGACAAAGCGCCCGATGCCGGGATGGATCAGGAGGTGTTCGACAGGGATTCCGTCCAATAAATAGTCCACCAAACCGCCACACTCCTCAAGGCCGAATGCATGATGGGCGCTGGGATTTGTCAGATCGGCATCCACCAGGAGCACCGTTTGTGTCGTGTCCATGGCCAGACTGATCGCGAGATTGACGGCGGTCAGAGTCTTGCCTTCCTGTTTGCCTGGGCTGGTGATCCCGAGCACGTTCCAGCCGTGCTCCCGTAAGCGATGCATCACTTGCGTGCGAAGAATCTTGTACGAGTCCAAAAAGGCGCCTCGTTCAAAGCCCGCCAGCACTCGCCGTTCACGCAGGACTTCATCTGCGATATCAATCGTGCGTGTCTGGGTATAGACGATCTCCTCGACCGGTGCTTTCCCTGCGCGTGATGGTGCGGCCTTGGGCACGGCCGAGACCGGCCGCCGCTGCTCATCTTTCTTGAATCGTTCCATGGCACTATGTAGCGGTTCCATATGAAATCTCCTGCTCAGTTATTCGAGCCCGAATTTGCGGAGTGCGGCAAACCAGACCACGTCAAGGGGCAACCAGAAAAAATGGACCAGCAGAATGGCTACCGCGGCGATACCGAGGCTGGCAAGGCGCGTGGTCCTCTGTTTGGCGATCAGTCGCTGAAGATCCCTGTTATTCGGCATGTAGGGAATGACGGCAAGCGGATAGGCATGGGTCAACTTCGCCAGAGATTCCGGGCTATGGATTGAGCGATCGAAATTCTCGGCCACTATTCCGCTTCCGACCCCGCCTGCGGCCGCGACGAGAAAGCTGAGCAGAAGGATGGCCAACCGGTTTGGTTTAGACGGTTTTGAAGGAAGGTCCGGGGGATCCACGAGAGAAAATCGTTCCCCCTTGTGCTGAACCTCCAAGCCCTCTGAAACCTGTGCCTCCAGCAGCTTTGAGCGTAACTCTTCATACTTGCGGGTTGAATTGTCCCGCTCGCGAGCTAGGTCGAGATACTCCGGTTCGAAGCGATGTGTGTTCTCCAAGCGACGCGCATACTCTTCCGCTCGTCGTTTCAGCTTCGTCCGCTGATCTTTCAACGCATCCAACGTTGCAGAAGTCGAGGAGAGTTGTGCATGAATATTGATATAGGCTGGGTTCTCCGGCTTGATGAAAGGCAGTTTGAGAAACTTGCCCTGTTCTTGGTTCAGTTCGCTCTCAAGTGAACTGATCACACGACGGGCCCGGACCACGTCCGGATGCGCCTCTCCGTATCGATCGAGCAGAGCGGTCAGGGCCGCCCGTTCCCCGGCGAGCCGTTTCACGACGTCATCCACTTGGGCTTGGCCTCCAGTGTCTTTCTCCAGCGCATGGATTTCCTGCTGCAGCTTGGCGATGTCCGGGTGTTCAGATGACAGATAGGCTGCCTTGTCCGCGTATTCGGCTCGAAGCGCTTTCAATCGTTCTCCGGAATCGAGGATTCTCTCGCCGGAAGCCGAAATGATCGGGGTATTCGGTTTGATCGTGGCGAGTTCCCCCTGCAGAGAGGTTTTTCGCTCTTCGAGGCTGCGGATGTCACGGTCCACGTCCGTGAGTTCTCGCTCAGCGCCGTTCAAGAGTTGCATGTTCAGTTGTGTGAGTTCGGGTAAGGCCCCGTCCGCTTTCTGTTTCACTTTGGCCAGTTGCCGCTCAAGATCTTCGATGTGCCGGGACAGGTTGTCGGCCTCCTGCTTGAAAAATGCCGTGGTCTCCTGTGCCCGGCGTTCACGGGTTTTCATATTTTCACCCAGAAACAGGCTGGTCAGTTCATTCGCGACACGCTGTGCGACCTCCGGACTTGCACCGTCATACGCGAGTGTGAATGCAATTGTGGCCTGAGTGGGATTCTGAGTGCGCTTGTCCACCACTTTTGCGTTGATCACCTCGATTTGAATGTCTTTCACAAACCGCTCAAGTACCGCCTCCGTCGGGCTGACTTCCCGCATGCCGTGGTACAAATCATACTGTTCGACGATTTTCCAGAGCGTAGCGCGACTCATGACTTGCTGTTTGATCGTCTCAATCCGTTGATCGGCATAGGACGTGACTGCCGATCGAACCAAATCCTGGGGGATTTCCTGCTCTTCAATCAAGATCATCGCGGTAGATCGATACACGGCCGGCAAAATAAAGGCGACGATCGCCCCAAGGGTGGCAATCACGATCGTCGTCACAAGGATCGGCTTCTTGCGACGTCGGGCAATGTCAAAGAGTTCTTTAAAGTCCGGCGATGAATCCTGCATTGTCCTATGCTCCATTCTCTATCGAGATATCGTGAACTTTGTCGGGTGCCAGGTGAGCATCAATTGGGTAGAGTGAGAGTGTCCGGCATTCGAAAACGTTTCTGCGTCAAAGGTTCGATAGGTATAGGAACTTTCAAGTGACCACCACTCATTGATCCGCCACGTCAGCTTCGGGCTGAAATGGATAAACGTGGCATCTGGCAGTCTGCCTCCGAGGGCGGTGGTAGTCTGACCGGTGACCCAGTTGTAACGCGCATCCAATGCGGCAGTCAGCGAGTGACTCAACGTTGTCGAGACAATGGCGCTGACTTGATCGTTACGTATGAGAAGACCGAATCCACTGGGAAAGATGTCCCGGGAATAGCCAATTTGGATCCCTGAGTGTTCAAATTGTTTGAGAATGGAAGTATTGTATGTCCACACTGTTTCGGAGTCTTTCAATCCCACGCTCGAGGATTGAAACGAAGTCGTGATTACCCTGGGCCCTCCCGCTGCCGTAACGGTGAGAGTTTCGGAGAACGAATGAGTAAGGCTCAGAGTTGCTCCGGGAGCAGTTGCCTGGAAGGGAAAACCCTTCGTTTCGAATCGGAGATAATTTCCCACCACTTGCACCTTCGTTCGCTCGCTCGCCTGGTAGATCAAGGCAGCGGTCCCGCCATGTAGCTCGTAATCTAGAAGGCCCAGGCGTCGACCATTCTCGTAGGATGCATTCGAAAATTGGTATCCGACTTGGAACGAGAGTTGTTCCGTCAATTCCCTGGTCCAGGTGGGACTGGCGGTCCACAGATTTCGTTGGGTGAATCGGATAAGCATTCCGGTCGTTAACAATTCTCCCATTAAGGTATTGTCGCGTGTATACCCGCCGTCAAAGCCGAAGGTATCGTGTTCGGTCTTATACCGTGCTGATAGCGGCAAGAAGACATTCGTAAATTCCTCGTCCTGACCACCCGTATATCGGACGAAATCTACGCTCGCTTTTCCATTTATTTCCAATCGCTCCGTCGTTCCCGCGAACTTGATGCCGGGTGATACCCAGGTGCCCCAGACGGGTTGGTGATCAAGATGAGTGATCAAAAGATTGGTGTTGTATTCTCCGCGGACGCCGATCGAGGGATCAAGACTCCATTCTGCAGCCATGCTCTTCCTCGCGGGTGCGATAGAGATTAAAAATAGAAGACAGAAAAGAACAACACGAAAGGCTGTCATGGGTCCTTGATTTATGCGGTATGCGATGACTTACGGGAACTAGGAGTTTGTCCTCAAGGTACCATCACGACGTCGCCGCGCTGGAGCAGTATGTTCTGCTTCAGGTCCCTCCCCTTCTGGATGTCACCGTAACGGAAGAAAAAGACGCGTTGGTCTCCGTCGTCACCGCTCTGTCGACGGATAATTTTGATATCGTTTTCGGCGGCGAACGGGGTGAGTCCTCCTGCGAGGCTCAGTGCCTGGAGGACATCCGTGTAGTGGCCGATCAGATATTCTCCGGGTTTGTTCACTCGGCCCATGACGTAAATCTTGTAACTCTGAAGCTTGACGATCGCGACCGAGACATGAGGATTCGGCACATATCTGGACAAGCGTTTAGCAAGATCCTGCCGGATATCTTCCACGGTATGACCCGCTGCAGGAAGATCGCCGACCAGGGGAAATGAGATCATCCCGTCCGGGCGAACCACGGCTTCTTTGGTGAGGTGTTCATCCTTCCAGACGGAGATCATCAGCACATCCTCCGGGCCGAGCTGGTAACCCGGGTCTGTCAGGCTAGATTGAGCCGACGTAGGTTCGGGCGTGACGCATCCCGCTAAGAGCAGGACTGTGTAGACCATCAACACGAGTTGCTGGACCTGTTGAAATCGTTTCCTTGAACGGGACAGACTGACAGTTTTCACCCTCTCTCCTCCTATCCTGTGACTTCCGCAAGAACGGCTTTGGCTTCATCCATCCCGGGAAACGGCTGTTTCGAGTTTAATGCCTTTTTTAAGTGAGTCTGAGCTTCAAGTCGATGGCCCGCTTTAAAATGAGCCATGCCCAGATGATAGTTCAGTAGGGGGTGTTGTGGAGCCTGGGCAACGGCGCGCTGAATGACACGGAGGGCGTCATCCTGATGTCCCAGTTTTAGGTGTACCCACCCCAAGGTGTCGAGAAAAAATGGATTTGGCGCACGTTGCTCAAAATCGCGGCTCAACGCCAAGGCACGGTCGAGACTCTTGGTATCCCCCTTTTGATCCGTCAAAATCGCGGCCAAATTGTTGGCCGCCATCAGATCGCGAGGATTTTGACTGAGAATAGTTTCGTATTCCGCGATGGCCTGATCAAACTGGCCCGTATCTCCCAAGTGAGACGCGTAGAGCAAGCGCAACTCTGCATTCTTCGGATTGACCTGTAATCCATGTCGAAGAATTTCGTTGGCTTGCTCGCCTTGTCGCTGGGATAGTTTGAGCGTAACCCAGTTGACCCAGGGGGTGCTCCATTCCGGTTTTAGACCGGTGGCGAGTCGAAATTCTGCCTCAGCGCCGGCGGGGTCTCCCTTGAGAATAAGAATTTCACCGAGGAGTCCGTGTGCAAACTGGTGCCGTGGGTTCTTGGCAATCAAACCCATCAGGCGATGCTGTGCCTGAGCCAGTTTCCCCTGGCGGGCGTCTATACGGACTAACGCAAACGTCGGTTCCGGCGCATCGGGATTCTGGGCGGCGGCCCGTTCAAATGCCGCGATAGCTTTGTCCCATTGCAGCCGGGCTTGATAGAGGTTGCCTTCGGCTAGATCCGAGACGAACTGGTTGGCACCGGCCGCTCGAATGCGGGACAGCGTCTGATCCGATCCGTCCCAATCACGGTCTGCCGCCTGCAGGTTTAGGAGCATGCCCAAGGTGCCGAGATTCGTCGGCGCCTGCTTCAACAGTTCTTCTAAGCGCAACCGGGCATCTCTGGTCCGACCCGAGGAAGCATCAAGGATGGCAAGCGCAAGATGGGCTTGGTACAAAGTCGGGCTTAATGTCACGGCTTTTTCCAGGTTCTCACGAGCAAGGTTCGTTTCTTCCAGCATCAGGTGCGCCTGCCCCAAGAGGGCGTACGCTTCAGCCTTCTCGGGTTGATCCTTGAGCACCGTTCTAAATGCTTGAACTGCCTCTCGCCCGGCCCCCTGCTGAAGGGCGATTCGTCCCTGGAGCATGAGAGCCTCCGAGGCGCGCGGGTTGTTGCGGAGGACTTCCTGTAACTGTTCGGTTGCCACATCCTGCTTGCCTTCCACCCAATCAAGCGTTGCAAGCTTGACCTTAGCCGTATCCCCAGCCGGTTTGGACTGGTTTCGGTCACGGAGGTCCTGGTACGTCGTGCGGGCCTTGTCAGGCAGTTGATGCATTTCATAGAGGCGTCCCAGTGCCAACTGAATGTTGACGGCGTGAGGAAGTGCGCGACGAGCCTCTGCGAGCGCCGCTTCGGAGGCTGCCACGTTTCGTCGACCTGCTAGATAATCAGCCAGAGCGAGGTGTCTCTGTTCGCTCTCCGGCTCCAGTCGAAGAGCTTCGCGCAGGGTCGCTTCAGCCTTGTCGTACTGCCGTTGTTGATCAAAAAAGAGAGCAAGCTTGAGATGGTGGTCGAAGACTTGTGGTTCGATGGCAAGAATGTTTCGGAACACTGCTTCTGCTTTTGCCTGATTGCTCACACGCATGTAAGCCATCGCCAGTGAATTCAGCAAATCGAGGTCTTGTGGATGGGCCTCTACGGCCTTCTTGAGGACTGCTTCGACACGGTGGGGTGTATTCTGAAGAGCGTACAGAGTGCCGAGAAGAATGGCTGCATCGGGTTCAGTGGGGAATTGTTTGACCAAGGCCTCCCCTGCGGCTATGGCTTCCGTCAGTTTGCCCTCAGCCGCCAGAAGTGCGCCATGTATTGCTCGGGCGGACACATGCCCGGGATACAGTCGGAGGAGTTGATCCGCGGTTTCACGGGCTTTCTCGTCCAGACGCCCCTGCAAATAGAATTTGCCTAGTTTTACCAGTGCTTGTTCGTGTGTAGGGTTGAGTTCAACCACTTGAAGGTAATGCGCGAACGCATGGCGCCAATCTTTTTCCTTTTCCTCGACCTGGGCGTAAAGAAAGTAGGCTTCCGAGTCTTTCGGATCAATCTTGAGCACATTCCGCAGAGCGACACGCGCCTTGGGGAAGTTTCCCGCCTGCATGTATTCCTGTGCCTTTGTCCGGTACTTTGCCTTACGTTGCTCCGGGCCTCCACACCCCACGGCAAGAATCAAGAGTGCTGCGATTCCCAACTTTCCAAGCACGGTCCATCGATGAAATATCGCACCCATAGTGGTCCTTTTTCTTGTTACAGCCACGCTCGGATGGCAATTCCGAAGAGGAGCCATAACGCAACCAGTCCTAGCTGCATCACTTGCTGAGCGAACACGTGGAGCAGTAATTCAAACGAAAAAAACAACACGATCAATTTAGCCGTCAGGAAGCTGAAATGAATATCGCCGATTTGCATTTCTGGTAATGCAGGCACCATCACAGCGAGAAAGACCATCAAATAATCCAGGGGGGTCGTCTGGAATCGATGCTCGGAATTCAAACGGATAGTGAGGGCCACCAGCAGGGCGAGCCCTAGAAAGAAAATATGTATCGGGCTCAGGATGTCCGTTGAGGCAGCCGGTTGCTCACTCAGGTACATGATGAAAGTGCTGCCGACGTACAGGCCGCCGCGGACAAGCAAGGAAGAGGATTTTGGCAGCAGCCAGAGGCCGACTAGCATCACCATGCATAAGACGGCGGCAACGTATCCCATATCTTCGGGAACGCGTTTCGGTAGAAAAACGCTGACGATAAGGAATGCGGGGACGGCGATCCCCAATAACCGTATCGGTTGGGTGGTCAACCAGGGGGATGAGGTGATCGTGCTGGTTTGCGTGAGAAAACGATCGGCCCGCTTCAACAGCCGGTTCGATTGAATCTTCCAGGCGCGGGACCGGAGAAAAGGAAAGAGAATCAAGGCCGATACAAAACAATAGGTTCCGAGGATAGCCAACTCGCTCTGCCATCGCAACAGATAGGCCAACGTTACCAGCATTGCTTGTACAAAATAAATCATCAGCACGGCTTCATAGTGCGAGAGTCCCATCGCCAATAATTTGTGGTGCAAATGGTTTTTGTCTGCGACAAATGGTGAGCGGCCTTCCTTCAGCCGTTGGAGCATGACCCCGATCGTGTCGAGAAGCGGCAGGCCGAGTAATAAGAGCCCGAGGGGTGGAGTATAGGGCCCTCGTTGAGGATCAGTCAGGACGATCGCGGAGACGGCCATGAAAAACCCCAAGAATTGACTCCCCGCATCACCCATGAAGATTCGTGCCGGATAGGTATTGAACCGCAGGAAACCTAAGAGTCCCCCGAGTACCGGGACCATGAGCAGTGTGACGGTCTGGTCACCGCTGAGATAGGCCAGGCAGGCCATGCCGGCGAAGCTGAGCAGGGACAAACCTCCCGCCAACCCATCCAGACCATCAGCGAGGTTGACCGCATTGGTAACCCCGACGATGATAAGGATCGTCAGCGGATAGGCGATCCAGAGAGGGAGTTCGCTATCAACAAACGGCACAGCGTTCAGATGAATATTGCCCTGCCACATGACGATGAGAGCGCCGAGGATTTGTCCCAGGAACTTGATCGAATATGGCAATCCGACGCGGTCATCCCACATGCCGAACAGGAGAATCGTGACGCCGCCCAGAAGGCCTGCCACCACTATGTCATCCTTCGGAGCCCAGATGAGCATGGCGGCAAATGTGCCGATACCAAAAGCGATCCCTCCCACCTTGGCCACGGGATTGGAGTGGACGCGTCTTTGGTCTTTGGGAATATCCAGGAAATGAAGACGGCTGGCCGTCGCCATCAGCGGCGGAATGAGCGCCATACAGATGATTAAAGAACCGACGAAACTGAAAAATAGGGTCGAAACCATATGTTCCGTACTCAAGTAGTGGGTCAGTCGGGAATGTAGGGTTGTAATCGTGGACCGACCGCTTCGGCAAGCGCGAGTACCCGCTGTCGGGAAACCTCCTCCGTCTCGCCGGGTCGTATGGCCGATGCAAGACGTATGAGCCCGCCATCGGTGCGTCGCCGAACGATGGCATCCCACACCAAATAAAGTTTCACTAGATATTCATTGGTCAGTTGACGATCACGCTGTTTGAACCAATAGAGCACGACCTGACGCTGGTCGTTTTTTCCTATCAGCACGAGATTGGCGGACAGCGGGAGAGACACGTTCGGCCGTCCCAACCGGACGGGTTCTACGGACAGGATTTCCCATCCCCCGCCAGGTATACAGCTTTGTGGAGAATGCACGGACTGACCTTTTCTTTGCGAACGATAATAGGCCATGTACAGCGTCACCGGAGACGACTGACCGAAGCGATAATCAGCAAGGAGGTAGTCGTCAAATCGCAGTGCGTCGATGTATTGAGATTCGAGAGGATAAGAGCTTCCGGACCAGCCCTCCACAAGCATAGGGAAATCTAGAAACGGTTGGCGCGGAGGCACCATTTCATGACGGTCGACGATTTGGGGCGATATCAGTGGAAGCAGTAGTACCACTCCTATGCCGCAGACATAGGGAGACAGTGAGGATGACGGGAGCAGCTTCGCGGAGAAACCGTGAGTTTCGGTCGCAGAGAGGGGTGAAGGCTTGCTGGCAACGCCCTCCCCTCGAGAGTCCGTCGGACAGCATGGGCCGATCTTGCGCAGGACCCACATTTCAACAAGGAGGATGCCGAAGCTTACCATGAAGAAGGCCCAGCCTTCGAAGGCATGAAAAAACCCTTCCGCCGCTGCTTCCCCAAAATGGTCGACAAGCACACCGATCATGGCGATGCGAAAACCATTCAACAGAATGGAAATAGGAATGCTGGAAGCGAACAGCACAACGCGCTTCCACAATCGATCCTGCAGCAGGTACGCGCAGAGGAGCGCGAGACTGGTAAGGGGAAACAAGTAGCGCAGTCCGCTGCATGCCTCAACCACCTGCAATTGAATGGGGCCTAAATCGATAACGTTGCCTTCCCGGAACGCAGTCACGCCGACTAATTGAAGGCATCCAACGCCGAGGGCCGATGACATCAGTTGGAGGTGTCCCGAGAGTCCTTGATATAGAAATTGTGGAAGAGGAATGGCTGTTAAAAGGTATCCTAGCGGGAAGGAGATGGAGGCGACCGCCCGCATTCCGAGCGCGGATACTAGCAATCCGATGAGGATACACCAGAGAGACAAGTGGATGAGAATGAACAGTGTGGCAAGTTCGCCCAATATGTACAGGAAGAGTCCGGCAGCGATGATTAGCAGCCCCCACCACGATCCCCCATTCGCCCGTTCTGCCAATTCCGTTCTCTGTTGCCAGATCAAGAACCCTGAAACAAGTGGCACGAGAAATCCATGACTATAGGTATCATTGCCGATCCACTCCTTCACCAGCGGGATTAAGCTTTCATAGTAGACAAACGCAAGAATCCCCAGTGGGAGGAGGATAGCGGCGATGACATGCGGGGAAGTCCTCGACCACAGTAGCCACGACAGCTGTGGGGGGAGAGGCAGAATGGTTTGAGTCTTCCTGGTCATTTTCGGGACGGTTCTTCAGTCAGCGGCGTTTTTGGCTGGGGTACGGGAATACAACGGCATAGTGCGGCACATACGCATCGTCGCATCAGGCGCGCAACGAGCTGCCACGAGACCATCCCGACAACGAAAATGCCTGGAGAGAATCCGGAGGCGCACCCTCTCCCATCCAGATCCTGGTCATGAACTCGTGCGGGAGTGTCCCACGATATTCCGCGCGCAGAGTCGTCGCCGGCGTTCTTGAGCCATACTGGGATGCATGCCATCCACAGATTGGATTCTCTTCGCCACAGTGGAGTGACACTTGCCCTCCCTCGACGGAGCACTGAACCCGTTCCTCACCGACCACAAACAGATGGGATGCCGGCTGCGGCACAGGAGTGATGCCGAGATGCCAATTTAACTCCAGGTGATGCGTCCCGGTTCCCGTGAGCCAATCCCATATCAACCATGCGCCCTGCGGCTGATAAACGATGCCTCGCCAATGGCTGACTCCGAAGCGCTCAAGATAACCGTAATGGCGGGCAAGAAGCGTGATCGTGCCATTGGGTGTCTCTTCCCGGTAGATCAAGTGGGTCGCATAAGGCTGAGACCAGAGGAATCCGGTCTCTTGAATCGCCTGGTCCTGCCCGTCGACAGTCACGGTGTTATGAGCGCGCGTCCCGCGGAAGTACCGCCGCCAGGCCGTCTCTTGCGTCACGGTGTAGGTGCCGGGATCGATCAGGACTTCCCGGTCGCCGATCTCCAAGGTGACTGCCAATGCATCTGCGTGTCCCTGGGAATAGCGGGGAGCCATGCCTAATTCACCATGATTGAATAACAGTCGCTGCCTATTCTGTCCATGAATCAGTGAATAACCGGACAAATGAAAGGACGTGAGCCCTGGCGACTGCGCTTTCGGCGCGGAAACGAAACGGAGATGAGGCGAGAGCGCGTATCCGTCGTCGCCTTCGCCGATCTGCGGGAGCGTTCCATCGACAGGGCGCATCATGGCTTGAAGGAATGAACGGCTTCGGGCGAACGCGTCTTCAAGTTTGTTCGGCACGGGTCGATCAAATTGTTGGAGGAGATGGACCGCCAATCCATAGAGATCGGAGACAAAGCGCAGCGCACAAAAGCTTTCTTCGCGGCCTCCTCCATCCTGACGGATCTGCCGCGTCGCTTCGTTTTCCAATAGGTAAAGACCAAAGGCGAACCATCGCTCGGCCATGTCCATTTTTGGAAAGAGCAAACCTGCATAGAGGAGCCCTACTGCCTCGGCGATCGTATGATGCGAAGTTGCGCCGTATCCCGTGGTGCGTTTCCGGATGAGTTCCGCATGCTGACCCACGAGATTGAGCACCCCTACCCAGATTTCCTGCGGCTTGGTCAGCCATTCCCTGATCAGGTCCAGCGTATGACACACTGCGATGAGGCGAACGGCGCATTCCATGACCGAGACGTAATGGATACCCACGAGAGGCGGATTGGCGGCAATCCATGAGAGCAACTGAGCTTCGATCACATCGACGGCTTTACGCCGATGATCCGGAACTGCTTGCTGAGCATAGAGAGCCAGGGTGACGAGGTGTTGAAGCCGGGACGGCTCCCAGGCGATGCGGATGTCTCCAACAGGATTGTCGCTGCCGTAGGCGATGCGATGAAAGAATACCTGCGGCCATTGCTGCTTCGTGTCCGGGGCTTCATGCCAGGCGGAGGCCTGGGGCCGCCAGGTCCATTCATGACCAAATATTTGGAGCCGTCCCGAGAGCAACTGCGAGGCATCTTCGTCCATTGGCTGAAACTGCAATGGAATACGAGGCAAAACCGGTTCCGAACTTGCGCAAAAATAATGTCGCGGAATATCCGCAGCAGTGTAACGCTGAGCGGTTCCCGCTCCTGAGAGCCGATGGCGCATATGGAGTGATTGCACGACCAAGGCGTCCCGCATGCGGTGCATCACGCCGGTTGGTCCCATCGCGCTCAGCCGTCTGGCGTACCAGGCGAGGCCGGGGGGTAAGGCGTTCATATTGATCGACACCTTCATGCTGATCATGCGAAATCCCTTACGCGAGCAGGCCATTCAAGAGTGTGTAGCGTGTGAAGATAGGTGTGGCCGGGTCTCGTCTGGCCAGAGACTTCACCCGATTTTCTTCTGTAGGTTAGACCTGTAAGTTGAATGATCTGCTGCATAAGACGCCTGGTTTTAAAAGGGGCTGAACCGCGTGTGATCGACGAATTACTCGCCGATGACTGGCAGACGGATGACTGTTCAGAGCCTACCGTGATCGGACAAGAAGATCAATAAGAGGACGTGTTTGTGATTGTAGAAGTACGCAGCGCATTCTTGTCGCGCAAACAATGACATTCGAGAGGGGAAGAGAAGCCTGCCGTATGGGTGACCCATGCGGCAGGCTTCTCGGCGACACAGAGGTGTGCCGTAGAGGGACTGGCTTCACGAAAACGACGGATGGTGAATTTACGAGAGCGGGTTGCTGAGTCGGCCACGAGCGCCAAGACCGACCAGTCCGATCAGACCGGCGCCGAACAGCAGCGCCGTTGCGGGAAGTGGAACAGCTTTCAGGGAATCGAGTGACCCCACGAGCTGAGCACCATTCGAGAAGACCAAGGTCCAGCGATTGACGTTAAACGAGTTCAGCGTTGGCGCCGGATTGCCAGGCAAGGTCACGCTGCTGAAGGCCGTTCCGGATTCATCGGCCAAGTTCAACGAAAACAGCGACGGCGCGAGCCCCTTCACCAGGTTGCCGGCGGTGCCCAAATTGACCGAGTAGAGGGAGGTGGATCCGCTGGTCATCGTCGTCAAGTTCGTGCCCCCACCCTGGAGTACCGCCGAGTAGTTTCCGACGGAGAGATTCATCTCGGTGACGGAAGCGTTATACACCTGAGCACCCAGCCCGGACGGCAACATTCCGGCTGTCGCCGAGTCGAATGTGTAGGTGCCGGACAACTTCAATCCTGCGTTGAAGCCATTGGCGCCTTGTCCACCCGGCGTGAACAACGACCCCGATACTTCGCTGATGTTTCCGCTGAACTGATACGTCACGAGGGCCGCATCGGCCTTGCCGGCATGCAGCAAGGAAATGACCGAGCTGGCACCCACGATGAACAGTGACAGCGAAAGAGTGAGAAAACGATTCGTCATGGTGGCTCCTTGTATAGGGAATCGGTTTATCGCGCGAAGACCCGGTGGATGCTGCGCGAAGTCTTCCCCTCCTACGCAAGTACTAAGCCACTGTGGCAAGCACGCAAACCATTGATAATTCAAGCGTCAAATTCGTGACGGTGGGAAATCTTGTACGGACCTGGAGGCGGGCCGTTCATTTTTGCCCGACGAGGATTAGATCAAGCGGGAAGAAAATGCACTCTGATGCAAGACCGCGTAGAAGAGTGCATCAGAATCCCATGTGGTGAACAAGGCCATGCGGGAGAAGGAGTGGTCGCTCCGCGGATACCGTCTGCGGAGAGAAACCCGGTGCAGGATTGTTCTCTGGCGTGAGTCGATCGAGAACCTTAGCGGCCTTCTGAGGAACAGGTGGTCCTGAGCAGTTCCTCAAAACGCCTGGCCAGGACCAGACGATCGTAGTGCGCTCTCACATGGATACGCCCGTTCCGGCCAAAACGTCCGCGGAGATCCTCACTCTCGCGAAGTTGAAGCAGGCGATCGGCAAGTTCCTCGGCGTTTTCCGGCTCAATGCAGTAGCCGGCGTCTGCCGCACGGACAATGTCGGCGCTCTCGCCTTCGACGCCGAGGATAATCGGTTTCTCCATGGCCATACTCTCAAAAATCTTTGAGGGAATGACGGTCTTGAAGAGATCGGATTTCTTCAGCAAGATGAGACTGACATCGGAGAGCGCCCAGAGCCAGGGCATCTGTTCTTTCGGCTGCTGATCCAGCATGAGGACATTGTCGAGACCGAGTTCATCGCGTAAGGCCGCCAGTCGCTGGCGCTCGGCGCCGTCTCCGGCGAGAACGAGCACAATGTCCGGGTATTCGCGCAGTCGCTGCGCCGCATGGAGTACCGTTTCGAGGTGGTGGGCCATTCCGTGCGTGCCCAAATAGGCGGCCACGAACTTCCCCTGGACTCCAAGCGATTCAGCCAGCCTGTTCGTACCGGTGACCGGTTTATACAACGTGAGGTCTGCTCCATTTTTGATCACAGTGATCTTTTCTTTCGGGATCCCCTTTCCTTGGATGTACCGTTGGAACGCATCCGTGACCGGCACGATTCGATCGGCCTGACGGTAGGCAAACAGTTCCAGCCATTCCAGGAGATGTATGATGAAGCGATTCTTGATGGCCCCCACCGCAAGAATGGATTCCGGCCAGAGATCCCGGATTTCCAGCACCCAGGGGGTCCGCTTCATGCGGCTGACGACATATCCTGCCAGCCCGTTAAAAAACTGGGGTGAGGTGGAGATCACGACGTCGGCTTTCTGAAGAAACGGCGCCGTCACAATCGCCGCCGCCATGTAGGAGAGGTAGTTCAGGGTTCGCTTCAGAAATCCTTCATTGGCTGTGACATAGGTCCAGACACGAACGATCGTGATCCCGTCTTTCTCTTCACGCGTAAACAGCCTGTTGCGATAGCCCGGATAGACCTGCCCCCGTGGGTGATTGGGGGCGCATGTGACGACGGTTACGCGATGCCCGTCCCGTACCCACTGTCGGCAATGTTCGAAGGTGCGCGAGGCCGGCGCATTCACTTCCGGCGGGAAATAGTGAGACAGAAAAAGAATATGCACGGGTTACCTCAGAGGGAACATCCAGCGAATCAGGGAAGCGTCGAACCGGTCTTCGTCATCCGGTAGCTTATGGTCACGGGTACGGTTCCCCGATAGGTCATGACGAGCGTACTGTTGGGATACTCCAAACCGAACTCAGGGAAATACCATCCCGGCTCGATGCTCAACGCCACGTTCGGTGTCGGCGTGATGACGAGGACGGCGCTGCCACTCTCATCGCGTATCTCCGCTGCCCCCCCCACCAACACAAGCCGGTAATCGGGGTGGACATGAAGCAAGCTGTCGATCGTATGGACGCCCTCCCCGTTCACGGTGTCGCGAACCGTCCAGTCGCCCGGTGATACGTACTCAATCATTCGTGAATGCGTGAGCCGGCCGGATAACCTGGTATACCCATCGTGAGCGCCCTCAAAGGTTGCACGATCTTCTCCATCCCCTGTCATCCGTCCATAGATCGGATAGGCTCGCCGAGCGACCCGAAAGACCCCCCAGGTTTCAGATTGGTCCTGCTGATCTATGCAGAGCGTATTGTGTGCTCTGGTGCTTCGTGTATAGGTCCTGCGCCGTCCCGGTTCGTAATCATAGACTCCGGTGTCCACGATGATCCGTCGGCCGTTCACAGCCAGTTCGAAACTCAGCGTATCCGCATGGGCATGGCCGGGCTGATAATCCGGGCCCACGGGTCCGCAGTCAATGACCATCATGTCCGAGGCCTCGCGGATCACATAATAGCCGGTCTGTGATTTAGCGCTGGTCGTGAGGCCGGCGGAAAAAGACCGGCGCTTGTACGTCAGGAGTCGGTTGCCATAGGTCAGGATGTCGCCGGGTGGCGGCGCGATGCCGAGTGCCGCGTCGTTGAACAGGGGAATGTCGCCGTCAGGCAGGCAAATATCATCCAGAAAGCGTAAGGCCTCATGGACCCTGGTCGTGAACCGCTGTTGTTCGTCAAAGTGCAGGGCGCGCTGCGACCCGATCATCAGATTGAGGACGTCCAAATAGTCCACCAGGCTGATGGCGTGATACATCGGACTTCGCTCAAAATGTCCCCCATCTGAAAGAAATTGTTCGTCCAACTCATCGGCAAGAATCTGTCGTCCCGTCGCAAGCCAGCGGTCTGCGTCGGCTCCCTCAAAATACAGGCCGGCAAAAAACAGTGCTACGCCGTTTTTGAGATAGTGATTGGCCAGGAGATGGTATTCGAGATTCTGTTCTAACCACTGAGCGTGAGTGTATACGCTGCCGAGCCAGTCTTCGGGTAACCTGTCCCCTTCCTTCATGAAGAATTTAATCCAGTTAACAAGCCGCAGGGACACGGTGTAGGGCTCCCAGGCGTCTGTCGCACCGGGGGCATTGTGCGCGATCCAATCCGAAATCAGTGTCGTCTTTTCATCCTGCGTACGGCCCGACTCCTGTAGATAGTCAAAGTAGTGCAGATTGTATCGCCAGAGTTTCGACATGTCGCCGCTGACCCAATCGACGCTGGGCCGAGGCATGACTTTCCTGATATTCAGAAAGCAAAATTCGTAGGTGCCCGCCGCAGCCTCTCTGGTCATCCAATCACTTGCCGGTCCGACCAGTAGTCGCCGACGAACGGCGCCATGAGATGCCGTCCGGTGCCGAACTGGTAGCAGCCGGCGAATGATCAAGTATCCCAACTGCCTGGGGCGAAGGAATCGGAGTGTATGTGCAAACCGGACGATGCGATGAATCATGCCGTTGCAGAGTGATGCGTCGTGGAACAGTTCATCGAAGACGATCCATGAGTTCATGTCGTATGTCGTACACTTTTTGCGAGTCCCATTTCTCGAGTTCGACGGCGGATGGGTTCTGTCTAATGGGATCTCCGAGGATCACCTCGGCGCTTCCTCGATCGACGGCCGACAGGAGGGAATAGTCTTCCAGTCCTTCACGAAAGGCTTCCCATCGGCGGCTGCTCACGATACGGTTGTCGGCTTCATAGACTACCGCCCAGTCCGGGTATTTCCCGTCCAGGTCATTCCAAGCTGAGCTGCCGTTGGTGTCGCTATAAGACCAGAATCCTACTCCGCTTGCGCCGAACATCCAGCCCCACCAGGCGAGAAATCGGTATTGATGTAGAGGAGATCCCAGTTTGGCCGGCGAATGCGGGTTCCCATATAACCACCACGGTTTATTCAGTTGAGGGAAGAACGTATGCGCATGTTCCCTCAAAAATATGAGGTTGGGTTGCCAGATATCGACAAGATTGTTAAGGCGCTGCAGATCGTCGATCGTGGTGCGTCCGCTTTTCCCGGACGTCGGGTCTGCATAGAGGCGGATGGCTGGGTCTACGCTTTTAATCGCGTGGGCCACAGTCTCCAGGAATGTGATGTTTGCTCCCCTCGGCTCGTCCACGGGATAGACAGCCCACTCGCTCTTACTGAACCCCTTGTGTTCGAGGTAGGCGGACATCTTTTCCACCCAGTCAATCAGCCTCCGTTTCGCATCATAGGTAAGATTGGGGTGTTGGGTGGAAAGGCCCAAGGGATTCTTGGCCATGTCCCATCCCAGATAGAGCAACAACGTTCCCTTTCCGCGTGCAAGGGTGAGGAATTTATTAAAAGCCGTGGCATGCTCAGCGCTCCACATGCCGTCCAATCCGACACCCGGAATGTTCCGCGGGTGCAGGACAAACACATTGATTCCATGGGCCACCAAATCCTGAAAGGCAACCTCTGGATTGCGCCAGATCGGGTTATCGTTGATGTAGGCCCAGTTGATGGCGGCCGGCTTTCGTACCTGAGGGAGCGCGGCCCTAACCAGAAGCTCACCGGTTGCCGTTGCGACTTCTCGACCGCTGGAACCGAGAATCGAAATTGTGAAGGTGTGTGTGCCGACTGGAATCGTCCGGAGATCAAATGAGATCCAGGCATAATTCGATTTGTCGGTCCGAAGCGCGAGTGTATGCTCGGGGCCGAGCGGTTCGAGAGGATCGTATACGACCTGTCCATTTGCGGCCACAATTGGTATGACGTTGTACAGCCGAACGGATTCCGCAGGAAGGCCGGCTACATTGAGCACGACCGGCGAGGGGCTTCCGCTGACCCACGTCCGTAACCCAAGACAAATCGATTCTTGTTCACCTTGAAATCCCTCGACCATGAACCGCTTCGGCAGGGTGTCCCGTTCCTTGGCCGGAATGTCGAGTGGAAGATGCCCCCACGGGTCTTGGGCCCACCAGAGGATCTCGGTCTCGGAAGAGAGCGGTGGACTCACGGCACTCTGCGTCACGGCACGAGAGAGAAGATTGGTGCGAAGCCCTTCAACACTGTCTGTGAGAGCCTGAGTTTTTGAACCCACCGGACGATCTTTGGGCAAAGACCCGCTCGTCTCGTTCTCTTGCCAGACCACCTCATCCAGGAACAGGAACAGGAACTCTCCTCTGGCATGAAGCACGACCAGAAGGGTGTCGGTTGCATAGGAGACGGGAACTGTCAGCCAATGGTGGGTTTTGTCTGCGAGTTGTTGAGTGTCGGGAGAAAGACTTCCGACCTTTAGGTAACGGCCGTCCGTATCCGTCGAGTAGACATCGATCTGGTGCGGGACATCGACGTCCGCATAGAGTCCTTTTGCCGTATGAATACGCAAGCTTCCTGAATGTGACTCACGTGACCGAGCCTGTCCACGGTGAAGATTGAGTGAGAACGTGACCGGACTGGTTGCGGTCCATCCAACAGCCTCACGTTTTGTCCACATGGGGAAATTCGTGACGACGCCATCCGTCAATTGAACGGAGTCACCTCGATCGGTGGTCGTGGCATAGTTTGGTTGAGAGGAAATCTCCCGAACTTGGACCGTGGTCGTGCCGGCGAACGACGATTGGGCGACGACGATGGTGGCGAGCACGAACCAACCAGGAATAGCGTGATGAATGCGCATAAGCCCCTCCTCTACTTAGCCTCAGACATGATCGACGATCACGCTCATGCGGCTCGTTGAAGCCAGCGCTCCAGCGTCGCAAGTCCCCACAGCAAGGTTGAATTGTCTCGCGTCCCACGAGAAAAGTCGTTCACCTCCGTGGCAAGAAAGCTGCGATCTAACAGGGTTCCAATTCGAGCCGTCGGTCCGAGAATGAAATCCTTCAAGTCAGGAAGGTTGGCCTTCAGCATCACGTTGATCGGAGGATTAAAAGGACGTTTCGGCGCGTTTAAAATTTCCGCAGGAAGGTCTCTCTCGAAAGGGACGGTCACCAGCGCTTTCTTTCGCGATTGTACTTTCGCTGCGGTCGGCAGTCCCAGAATCCCATGGATCAGAGGCGTAGCAAGAAACGGAGTTCGCAATTCCAGAGAGTGCGCCATGCTGGTTCTATCGGCATTCTGCAACAGGTTGAAGGGCACAAACGATTTCATGTCAACGATCACTGCCGCGCGGATCGGGTCGGCTTGGTGTCGTCGAAAGGTGGCAATGAGATCTTGATAGAAACCGGTCTGCACTTCGCGCGTTCCCGTGGCCCAGGATAGCGTAGGCGTGTCTAAATAGCTCGACCAATCTAGAAATGCTTCCGCCATGGGTTTTCCCAAGCTCTTGGTAAATTGTTTGGCCCGCCTCGCAGGAACGGCGATCCGACCTGTCTCGGGAAACACATTCAGTAACCTTCGCAGGCCCGCATGAAACATCGGCGGCCATGAAGCGAGGGCGGAAAAATGTTTCAGTGCATGGTATCGCGGATATCCGACCAGCAGTTCATCACCACCATCTCCGACGAGACAGACCTTACAGGACTCTGCGGCCTTGGCCGCAATCATGTCAGACACGATCGAGGTGGAGTTTCCGAACGGCTGATCGAACAGGTGAATGACACGGTCCAGGGCGGGAAAGAATTCGAGTTGCGTGAAGGGAATTGCGGTATTGACAAGTCCAAGATTCTCCGCAATCCGCTTGGCTGCCCTGCTTTCATCCTGCGCCCTGGGGTATTCAAGCGTGAACGTCGCTAGCGGCGATCCGGTTGAAGCGAGTTGTGCAACCGCCAATATCGCGTTCGAGTCGATCCCTGCGCTCAAGAAGACTCCGACCGGCACATCGCTCATGAGTCGCAACCGGACACTCCGGGAGAATAGACTGTGAAAACGGCGGGCCGCATCGGTAAATGTCATGCCGGGGGCAATGTCGAGACTCGACTCTAAATCATAGTACCGCTGCGCCGGTTGTCGTTTTCGATCGGACAAATCGACGGTGAGATAGTGTCCAGGGGGAAGTTCTTCGATGCCTTGGTAGAGCGTATGCGGCGGTGCGGTGTATAAGAACCGAAGATAGTCGAACAACCCCTCGCGGTCCAGTGACGTGTCCAGGTCTTGTAACGTCAACAGACTTTTTATTTCTGAAGCAAAGGCGAAGCGACGGGTTCCGCTCGTGACGGTAAATGAATAATAGAGCGGTTTTTCCCCGATGGGGTCACGGACAAGCAGAAGGGTATTCGCCTGTGTATCGGCGAAACAGAATGCAAACATGCCCTCTAGTCTGGTAAGCCCTGCCACCCCTTCCCTGATCAGCCATTTCAGTAGGACCTCCGTGTCGGAGGTCGTACGAAACGTGTGCCCATCCTGTTCGAGTTCGGCCCGGAGTTCAGAAAAGTTATAGATCTCCCCGTTAAAGACCAGCACATAGCGTTGACAATCAGATACGAATGGCTGATGGCTGCGGGGGTCAAGGTCGAGAATACTGAGCCGCACGTGCCCGAGAAAACAGTGCATCGCAGCGAGTGCCGTACTCCCCGTAAAATCGGGGCCTCGATGGTGAATTTTCGCAAGCATGGCCTGGAGGCAATGCTCAGCGTATCCGACGATTCCTGCAATGCCGCACATAGTACCTCTCGGGGACTGCTATAGAGTTCTGGTTCGTTTCACGCATGGATCCGGGAGGCGTCTGTTCTGTCGAAGAACGGTGCGCTCTACCTATCCAACAATCGTCTACTTAGGTCAAGAAAAGTCTGCGTCCAGATGCGGGAGGAGAATTGTTGCGCCATAAGCGCCGCGCCGTTTCGTAGCTCACTCATCCGTACGGACGAGTGCGTGAGTGTGCGCATGGCTTCCGCAAGTGCCAGGCTGTTCCGCGGTTCGATGAGAATGCCCGATCGCTCGGAGACAATCTCGGGTATTCCGCCCCATCGAGTCGTGATCACCGGAAGGCCTGCGCAATAGGCTTCAAGAATGACTCCGGGATACCCTTCACCTTTCCAGTAGGTTGGCAGTAGGAGTACGTCATACTGGCCGAGTGTCGGAACAACGGCTTCGGGAGCCAGGACACCTTTATAGCAGAGGTTTTTCCCGGTCAGCGTCTCCGGGCCAATGTCAGCGGACAATGGACCATAGATATCGATGGTGAGTCCTTCATCGAGAAGGCGAGCGGCCTCGACAATCTCCCTGATCCCCTTCTCGTGCTTGACGTGCCCGACATACACAAATCGCTCGGCACGATCGCGCGCTCGTGATGAAGGAGGGGAAATTGCGGGCGTGCATTTGCGGCTATTGGCATACCACTGTACCGGCTGCTCGGTACGTTGTCTGAAATAGTGAACGGAGGCCTGCCGTTCAAAAAGTAAGGTGTCGGCTCGAAGAACGGTCGCCTCGAAGATTCGCCTGGTTATCGGGGATGCCTGTTGATGCCATACATCGTAATCTCCGCCGAACCCCCGAAAAATCCATTTTCTCCGGAAGGCTCGACAGAGAAGATGCACGACCAGGCCAAATTGCCATGCACCACCGACAGAGGTATGGAATGAAACAACGTCGGTAAAGGGGATATGTCGAAGCATGCTCAACATCGATTTGCACGCGGTGAACAAGTTGCTTGCCGGCGTGGATCGGGTTCGCGAGGTATTGATCACCCGAAGTGTGATGTCAGGACAGGCGGCCAACTCGTCTACCAGTTGCTTGAACAATACGGTTGTCCCGCCAACCGGTGGAGGCAAAGATCCGATAAGAACCATGTTCATGTTCGTGACCGTTGAAACGGGCCACTATGAATGTCCCCTCGACATGCTTGCATGGGGACGCTCCGAACAGATGTGTACGGTGCCTGATCGAACAGTGTGAGGATGCTGACAGGGAGAAACGGTCTCTCATGCATCAAAATAGTCACGCTAATAGTCGCCTTATTTCCCCTGTTCTCAGTCGATACGGAGTGCAGATGGTGCGATCGCGCTCACTCGGTCAGCAAAAGAGTTTCGACGAGGGAACGTGCCGCCTGCTTAGGCCCCACGAGGTCGATACAGATTCTGGTACTGCTCCCAGTTTGCATCGAGCGTGAGCCGCCCCAGCGCATACCGGGATGCGCGATCGCGTATCCCGTCAAAATCTGGGTTGAAGATGAACTGAATTACCTGTTCGGGCAAATCTTTTCTTTCATCCAGCAAGAGGCCGACCCGCTCCCGCACGAGGTCTTGGCTATAGTCGCCGATGCCTTGAGTCATAATGACCGGAAGGCCACATGCAAGGTATTCGGCCACTTTGATCGGACTCGCCACGTTATTCACCATGGTGTCGTGCCGCATGATGACGCCGGCATCACAGGCGGATAGGTGGCGGCGAACGTCGTCATGGGAGCAGTTCTTTACATGAAAGCGCGACGGGTGTGTTAACGATGCGATGGTTGATCGGAGGGTACCGGCATCGGGGGTCAGAATCATAAATCGCACATCGTCCCGGCGACGGGACAGCTGATCGAAGAGTGTCAGGATGTCACCCACCCGCTGCCATGGCGCCGTGCCACCCGAATAACAGAGAAGTTTTTCCGTACCTGCCACTCCGAATTCATCGCGAATCTGTTCTCTGGCTCCTGCTTCAAGGTAAAACCGCTGTGGATCGTAGCAGGAAGGAATAACGGCCGTGCACGTGCGCGAGACCTGTCGCTGGATCTGAACATTCAGGCGGTTGGAGACGGTGGCTAACCTTTCCGCTCTTTTCATTTCGCGCTCTTCGATAAAATTGATGAGGTGAACGGCAATGGTGCCACGCTGCCGGCTCAGCGCAACTTCCGATGCCAGCAGTGCCCGGAGATCGTAAATAGATACGGCCCCAGAATCGTTGGCCAATCTGCGACCGAATATCGAAGCGATGCAGGAGCGTGTATACACATGTGTGGGGGCGAATGTGCGCGCGAATGATCTGAGGCGGGCAAAGGTGTTGTAGGTCGTCGCGGCTAAGCTCAATGCATTCGGGTGTGACGGAAACAGGTCGAACACTTTCGCCTGAATGGAATATCGCTGTTCGATGAATGCCTCTGCCCTGTGCGCCTGCTCCTCAGATCGTTCGGCACCGACGAAAAGACAGTCAAACCCCTTTCGTGCGAGAAACCCGGCGACGGCAAACACTTGCGACGCCAGAACTCCGCTCTCCAAAGCGGGCCACTCCGGGACAAAAAACAGCACTCTCGTATCAGGCGTTGTCATGAGATCCAGGTCACAGTGATGGGCAGCGACACGCTGAGCGGGTCAACTTTCACGGGAGTTCAACGGCCGAGGCGAGCGCTGAATCAGATAGATGGCAGCATAAACGCCGAGCGCGAGCCAGAATAGTTTCACATCTTGATAGGTAACGGTCGCAATCATGAAACAAAAGGCCAATAAGCCGGAAAGGGCGCTTTTGCTCAACTGAATGTCGGCCACTGTCCTTGAGAACGCCTCGCTCTGCTGCAGCCGTCTTCCGACACGAATGGCCACCGCAATGACGGTGGCGTACAGGGCAAAACCGACCAGTCCGGTCTCAGCTAGCACCTGCAAATAGGTATTGTGCGCGGCTCCATGGTAGCGATCGTAAAAGGCGGACATACCGTTGCCGAAGATCGGTGAAGCGAACCACATATCGATCGCCTGCCGCCACAGGTCAAATCGTCCGGTTGCCCCCTCGTTGACCGCCCCGCCGATGCCGAAAATCCGCTTATGCAGCGACGGGATCGATACGACCGCCACAGCGAATGCAGCAGTCATGGAACCGATCGGTATGATGGCTTTCACAACATTGCCACGCAGGACATAAAGACTTCCAACGAGGGCGGTCGCCAGGAAACCGCTGCGGCTGTACGTCCCCACGCATGCAATGGCAGTCATGCAGGCAATACCGGCCCAAAATAACTTGGCTATCGCCGTGCCGGCACTATAAAACGCAAGCGCCAAGGCCAACGGAAAGACGAGGCTGGCACTCGTATAATTGGGCTCCTCTCCGGGCAAGAGAAAACGCCGCCCGGTTTCACCGCCATGCCGAATATGAATTCGATGTTCGAGACCGAATTCATCGTTGAGGAACATGGCCTCCATCGTTCGATACAGAACGGTATTGTCCCCGAAATAAATGTGAGCAGCTTTGATGATCGTCGTCAGGCCGGCGACCACCGCCCACCAGATGAGCACCCGGCCAAGATCGTTCCGGCTTTGCACAGTGAGAAACAGAATTGTCAGCAGCCCGATACCTTCAAGATATTTTTTGTAATACGGGAGGGCTAAGGTCATGTTGTCTGACAGAATGGTTTGCACGGCTCCATAGAGAACAAAAGAGCCGGCCGCAAGCAGCACGGGGCCCGGCTTGAAGAGCAGCCGTCCAATAGAGGCGGGGTTGAATAGAACGGTTGCCGCGAGCGTCAACGCGGCGACGACGGTAAAGATATTGGGTATGCCCACCGTCACCGCTGGAGTATAAAAAATCAGCAGCAGAATGAGGAGTCCGTTACTTGGTCTGCGAAGCGTGAGAATGGCCGCCAAGCTTAGGAACATGGCAGGCCCCGCAATACCTACACTTACAATCGACGAGGCGAAGACTAACATCCACAGCACACCCATCAGCGCCGCGTCGGCAAAGCCAATCGTAGCATCCAGAATTCCTTCCGGCGAGCTTGCTTCCGTACGTTCAGATGAGCGATGCCCGCTCGTTAATAATCGGATATCTGTCACACTCGTAGACACTAGATGGTTGGGCCTTTTCGGTACACAGCCGTTTGTCCCAGGCAGAATGCCGGGTTGATACGACACAAGAGTTCGAAAACTTGAGATTTGTTTGTCGGTAACAGGTGGGTTCGGGCGGGGCTATAGTTGCAGAACGAATGGTGAATCATTTCAAGCCCAGCACTTCGACCTATTTCTTCAAGTTCGTCTTTTGTGCATTCCCTGTAATGGCCTGGATTGTTGCGATTGATTCGAATGCGCTCGTACGGATTGATCCCTTGCAGCAGGCGTAACCGCTTCGGCAGCGCGGCGGCGTTGGGAGTAAGGCACACAAGCAATCCATTCTCTGTGAGGAGATTCCGTAGGGCGTACAAAACAAGTTCCGGTGCCGTGTAGAGATGCTCGAGAACCTCCGCAAAAACGATGAGATCGAATTGTTGTTCAGTTTCAATTCCTTGCTCTTGTGCGTCGTTCAAGTTGAACGTAATGTGATTTTGCGGGCGTCGTTCATGATCGAGCCCTGCGTATTCATGGGCATAGCCGTGTTCGCCAAGCGGTATTCCCAGAGTGCACACACTCACATAGTGTTGCGCGAGCAGGAACGATAAATAACTGCGCCCAACGTCAAGAACTTTTGTGTCCTGACTGGGCTTCAAATTTTTGCAGAGAGTAATTGTATAAGTGAAGCGAGGCAGGCTAATGCCCACGTAGTCAACTGTGTTGAAGCGACCATCTTCACGCCCTAGTAATTGCTGCACGAATGCCCTATGAGTTGTAGGTCGCTCCATATCTCTCCGATGAAAACCGTCAGCCATGCTGGCTATGACGGGTTCTCCAATTGTAATTCGTTCGCAGTACTTTCGCGGGAACGCCGGCAATAAGGGCGTTCTCTCTCATATGTTCGCCCAGAACGACACTCCCAAGTCCGACCAGGTTGTTGTCTCCAATCACGGACCCGGGGCCAAACCTCGCTGCGGATCCTATGTAACAATCTGCACCAATAGAAATTGTCCGTCGCTTCACCCCTATTCCGTGAGTCCAGAATTGACTGCCTTCCCCTGCGATCCACGAGCGCGCTCCAAGTGAAATTCCGCCTGTTGCGTCGATCTTATGGGCGGATGTAATCACGCAATCATCTCCAATGTGGCAAAAACGCTCATACTTCTCATCCCGAAACCGCTCTGCTTTCACCCAACGGCCGCACAGAACCTCGTTGCCTCGACCGATCGACGTGCCTCCCCCTATCGACAGGTGGTACGGTCCTATGAATTTGTTCGACCTTCCAATGATTCCGGGCCCTATATCCGCTCGTTCGACGGCAATGATGGTTAAAAACCCGATCTTTGCTCCCCGGGCAATGCGGTACCCGAAGAGTGAGGAATAGAGCAGGCGTCTTGCGATTGCAAGCGGCACGATGCTTACTGCAATTGCCAATGCTGTCTTCGGATCTACCATACAATAATTGGGGCAACCTCTCCCTATCGACTTGTAACGGTAAAATTTATTGCGCGGGCTGCGGTGTGAGCGCTCTGGTATATACTGTCAAAATCCGCTCGCAGACATCCCGCCAAGTGGGCATATCACTCACTGCAGCCTGCAGATCCGAGGTAGAAGGCTGCTCCATTTCCCTAGCGATAAGGTCGCGAAGTTGCGTCGGTGAGCCGGGCGCGAACGTTGGGATCAAATGAATGACCGAGTTTGCGATCGGCACATTTTGGGAGACAAGAATTCGGCAGCCCGCAACTGCGGCTTCGTATAGAGTCAGTGGCATGACTTCCGACGTACTGGGCAAAACAAACAACTTTGCGGCGCGATAAGCTGAAGCCAGGATGGGATCGTTGTGGGCGAATCCTCCGGCAAATATCACGTTCCCATCTGCCTCCTGACGACATCTTTCCATGTAACTTTCCTGTCCTGGAGGAACTTTCCCGATGATGACTAAAGGGTACGGACCGCCTTTCATGGCTCTTATCAATGTCAGTTGATTTTTTCTCTCCTCGACTGATGCGACGTTGAGAACGAAATCCTTGATGCCGTATCTTTGCTCAAAAAGAGACGGGGCGACGGATCCGAACTGCTTATTTAGGCCATTGGGAATAGTTACTATGTTGTCGGGATCAAGAGAGAATATTTTTGATAATTGAGCTCTTTCCGGTTCATTCAAGGCGATGATCTGCCGCGCAGCGTGCAGCATCATTTTTGCGCGTCTCAGATCCGAGTACATTCCGGGGACAATTCCGGAGGATAGTGCCTTGAGGCGGGTCAGAAAGGGCGGGGTCTGAAACAGATTCAACACGGAAGAGACGATTACCGGTTTGCCTAATCCAATCGAACGTTGAACATGAGAAATCACTGCGCCATCGATTCCAAATACATGACACAGGTCAACCTCGGGGATCTGGTCGCGCCAGGGATCATAGAAAACCACCTCAACCCCTAGTTCGGTCAACCCTTTTGCCGTCTCTTCGATCTGAATCTGGAGTCCGCCCCTATTCAAACCGATTCGTGGATATGTGAGGAAGAGCACTCTCATGTGCGATGTATCTCGTCAGACCCGCATACAAATCAGGCCCCGCTCGGGAGGGCGGACATACGTTCGCCCATACCCAGGAGGGTGGCTCGCAGTACCTTGCAGTCTTCCAGCGTGACGGCTTTGAATGCCATCAGTAGCAACAGGGTGATACCGGCACAACCACACAAGAGTGCAAAGGAAGATGCCAGGCTGGCCGCAGCAATGAGGAACAGCAGCAACGGAACGGCCGCCCGCAAGAAGCCCGTTGTTAAAAGATGCCTTGTCGAGACATTGTCTCCGGCCACCAACCTTGCCCCGATAAGGTTCCCCAAAAAGGCTGTCAGGACTAATGCCGTTGCTGCGCCGAAACCTTGGTATCGGGGGACCAGCACTCCACTTGCAATTACAATCGTACAGAGCTGCGGTAACGTGAGGATGAACGCTTTTTTAGACTGGCCGTTTCCGATGAGAATGATCGAGTACAGGTAATTAATGATCGTGAACACCACCCATACGCTCAGGGCTTGCATAATCATAATCCCAGCCTCGTACTTTTCCGAATACAACAGCGTCATCAGTGGCTGTGCGAGTGTAATGAGCCCTGTTGCCGCCACAGCTAGGAGGGCGGTCATCATACGTATGAGCGTGATCTGAGGGTTCTTGTAGGTGGTGTTTTGCGCGGTAATATACCCCAGCAACGTCGGCCGGATCGATTCAAAGGCGCGTTGTAGCACGCTTGGCACTTGCATTGCTGCTGAATACACAGCAAGTGCGGCGGTTCCCATGTAGGTAGTTAGGATCGTGTCAGACGTACGAACCATGATCACTGATACGAGTGAACACCCATACAACCATCCCCCGAACTTCAAGAAATCGGCACTGCGTGGATGACGCAGTTGGATGGAAAACAGCAACGGGAGCATGCACCAGATCACACCTATTCCGATGATTCGTGAGCCAATCATCCCCCACAGTAAAGAGCTGATCCCTAACCCCGCAAAGAGTCCCCCCATCGAGAATAGGGCACGGAGAATTTCAATGCCTACGCTCAAGGACGACAGGACTCGAAACTGCTTTGCACCGACCAAGAGGGACATGACGGTCTGCATGCCTGTGGTCAGGAGAGCCACAGGCGCAATGTATCCGACGTGACTGACAAAATTCGGAGAAGGCCATAAGGAGGTCAAGAACGGCACAGTGAGACCCATACACAGACAGGCGAGGAGCGATGTGGCGATGGCCATCGTCAAAAGGTATCGAGCGGTGTGTATGAATTCCGGAGAGTCTGCCGGTAACTGGGACAGAGTCTTAATCGCAGTGTTCTGGAAGCCGATATCCCCGAAAAGGGCTGTGACTTGAGCCACGAGCAGCAGCAAGAAGAAGGAGCCAAGTTCTTCTTGTGACAACAGACGAGCCGCTACCATGATGGTCAGCAATGACGCCCCCATCCCGAGCAGATTGGCTCCCCCCGAGAGGACCACTCCAAGTAAATACTGCGCTTTTATTTTATCCATCTCAGAACTAGCGGAAAGCATGTATTGGGGCGTTCAAAGGATGCGCCCTGCCACATCGATTCTCGCGTGACTCGCTTGTCGTGTTCAACCCAAGAGGCGCTCCAGATGTCCCACGATTCGCTCCGCCGCTTTCCCGTCCCATTTCGGAGGAATCGCGCCTTTCTTCCATTCACCGGCCATCAAGCGCGCAAGGGCCGGAGGGAGTTTGCGCGGATCGGTTCCGATCAGTTCGTTGGTCCCGATCGTGACGGTCTCCGGGCGCTCAGTGTTATCGCGCAAGGTCAGACAGGGCACTCCGAGCACGGTCGTTTCTTCGGTGATGCCGCCTGAATCGGTGATCACCCCGCGGGCGTGTTTCACGAGATAGTTGAATTCGAGGTAGCCCAGCGGATCGACATAGTGCATGGAAGGAAGCGTCTTGCCGGCTTCGCGCAAATTCTTGGCGGTACGCGGGTGCACCGGAAAGACCACCGGCAACCCGTGGGTGCCGTCTGCAATGGCCTTCAGCAGTCCGAGCAATTGCTGCTCGCCGTCCACATTCGCGGGACGGTGCAGGGTCACGACAAAATACCGGTTCGGTTCCAGCGCGAGCGCGCTCCAACAGGCCGGCGGACGCAACCGCGGGAGCTGCTTCAATAACGTGTCGA
>WBZQ01000463.1_pt1 | contig 32370 bp, 18 predicted proteins | sample 5204251 | NCBI WGS metagenome assembly WBZQ01 (sample SAMN12412402, study PRJNA552823) | activated sludge metagenome | isolation source: activated sludge from nitrification reactor of wastewater treatment plant... | place: USA: Virginia | collected 2017-09 | reverse complement strand
GGTGGTGATTGATGACAAGGTGGCGAAGGCGCTCGATCATCCGGAGATGGCCGGCGTGATCCGGCAGATTGTCGGGGAAGTGGCAGCAGTGTCCGCGGCGGTGAAGGTCCCCTTGGCGCCAGACATGGCCGAGAAGGTGGTGAAGTGGACGCAAGAGCTGCGCGACATCCATACGTCGATGTACGACGATTGGAAAGCCAAACGCCCGACGGAAATCGACTACCTCAACGGATACATCGTGCGGGTTGGACGCGAATTGGGCATTCCCACACCGGTGAATGAAGCGCTGACGGCAATGGTCAAGACGATTACTGAGAAGGAACTATCGGGACCTGGCATCGTCCGTATCGACGGCGCGGTCGTACAGCCGGTCTCATTGACCAGAACCGCGCTGGAACAACTGCCGCGCGAGCAACGGGTAGAGGATATCAGCGAACTGATGCCGTCCATGCGGGGCCGCGCGATCCGAGTGAAGGGCCTATTGGAGATTCCGGCGCTCTCGGTGGACGCCGACCATGTGACGTTTCACTCCATCGACGGCAAGTACGCCGCGACCCTGACGCTGCAACAGGCGCAGGACTTCGGGCTGCTCCTGTACGAGCTCGACGGGCAACCTCTTCCGGACGGCAAGGGCGGTCCCTATCGCTTGGTGACGCCGGGCCTCGGCGATCTCTGCGCGAATGTGAAGGCTGTCGGACGCATTGAACTACGGGCCGGATCGGGAAAGGACACGCGCCCAGCTGTCCGACCGCCGGATTGTGTGGTCGACGGGCAGGGCTGAGTCGCTCAGGTGGGAGACGACCGGAGCACTTGGATACTTCTCCACCGCTCTGAGCGGTGTCGCCAGAGCATTAAGGCCATACGCAGCGTCCAGTCTGCGATCATCGCCAGCCACACGTAGAACACTCCAAGGCTCAGCCAGTAGCCTGCCACGATAGCCAGGGGAATCCGCACGCCCCACATGCCGATCATCGTCGCGATCATGACGAACCGGGTATCACCTGCTCCGCGCAGGGAGCCGGCCACTACCATGGTGAGCGCGAGCGGAATCTGCAGCAGAGCCACAATTTTCAGAAACAGCGTGCCCAACTCCACCACGGCTTCATCGCTGGTGAAGGCGCGCAGGAGGGCATAGGGGAACAAGAAAAAGACCAGCCCCATGGCTGACATCAGGTAGGCGGCCAGTCGGTTCGCTTCCCAGGTTTCGAGCTTCGCCCGGGTGTACTTGCCGGCGCCGATACTTTGTCCCACCATCGTGGCTGCCGCGATCGCGAAGCCGTACCCTGGAAGAAACGACAGGGACTCAATCGACAAGCCGACCTGATGGGCCGCGTAGGCGACGGTGCCATAAATCAACACGATCTTGGTGTACAGCAAAATGCCGGCTTGCTGGACGACGCGCTCGCCCGAGACCGGTGCCCCCACGTGCCAGATCGTGCGAATCAAATCGAATCGGAATCGATGGGCGCGGCGGAGCATGGGCCGGCAGCGTGAGAGGAGGTATAGACATCCGGTCGCTTCCGCGATGCCGACCGCGATGGCGGCGCCGTTGATGCCCAAGGCCGGAAGTCCCCAGTGCCCGTAGATGAGGGGAATCGCGATGGCAATGTGGAGCAGATTCACCACGATCATGGCATACATCGGTGTTTTCGTGTCGCCCGTGCCCTGCAAGATCGAAGAGAGGACCTGCAACAGGATGGTGAACGGAATGAGCAGGAAGATCAGGTTCGAGTAGGGGAGGGCGAGCCGTATCACGTCTGCTTGCGCCCCGAGTAGTTCCATCGCAAGCCGATTCACCAGAAGCCCGAACGTCAACAGGCCGAGGGAAATCAGGATGGAGAGTCCGAGGAAATGCCGCGCAGCCTGGCCTGCGTCGTCGTACCGGCGGGCACCCCACAGTTGCGCCATGATGACATTGGAACCCACCGAGAGACCGGAAACCAACGTCGTGGCGATAAAGGCCAGCAACTGCCCAAGGCCGACGGCGGCAATAGGGACGGCCCCCAATCCTCCTACCAGGAAGACGGCGACGATGCCTTCAGCCCGTTGCAACAGGCTGCTGACGGTGACGGGAAGTGCGAGCGTGAGGACCGAACGCCTGATCTGTGCGATGCCCTGTGCCATGCGGCATCATCCTAACAGAACCGGGTTCGCTTCGTGGAGTCTCTGGCCGGCTGGGCGGGACTGGACAACTCACATGGCGCTTCGGTAGCCTGCACATAGACTATGTTGATCTCACCTGAGCCTGCCGCGCGCTCTGCCTATCGGCTATCCAAATCGCGTTATCTATCGGGTCTGCAATGTCATAAGCGTCTGTACCTCGAGGTGCATGCTCCAGGGTTGGCCACCAAACCGGATGCCGCCACGCAGGCCATTCTGGATATGGGCACGGATCTGGGTGAACTGGCGCGCCAACGCTTCCCCGGCGGCCGTCTTGTCACGGCCGGGTATCGTCAATCTCAGGAAGCGTTGGCGCAAACAGCCGAACTACTGAAAGACCCTACGGTCCCGGCGATCTTCGAAGGGGCCTTTCAATTCAACCAGGTTCTGGTTCGTGTGGACGTCCTGCAACGTGTCGGGGAGAATGAACTCGGGCAACCGACCTGGCGGCTGGTGGAAGTCAAGTCGTCCACGAAAGTGAAACCCACGCATGTGGAGGATTTGACCATCCAGAGTTACGTGCTGGAGGGGTGCGGTCTGCCGCTCGCGGATATCTGTCTCATGCACGTCAATACGCAATATGTCTTTGACGGCCGTCACCTCGACCTCGATCAGCTGTTCACGTTGCGCTCGCTGAGTGACACGGTGCGGCCACGGTTACCGGAGGTCGAGCCGAGGCTCGGCTCGATGCAGACGATGCTCGAGGAGCTGTCGGCCCCGACCATCGAGGCCGATGAGCACTGTCACAGCCCGTATGAGTGCCCGTTCTGGGACCACTGCACGAGGGAGAAACCGGCCCGCTGGATTTATCACTTGCCGGGGAGCAGTAAAACGGCCATCCAGCTTCGCGAACTGGGCGTGGAGGTGATTGATGATATTCCCGATCACGTGAGTCTGACGCCCGTGCAGCGCCGGGTGAAAGCGAACGTCGAGTGGATCGGGGAGGGCTTACGAGCTGCGCTGGAGCAGGTGGTCTATCCTGTCCATCACCTGGACTTCGAAACCTTTATGCCGGCGGTACCGAAGTATACGGACACCAGGCCATATCAGGTGATTCCGACCCAATGGTCGAATCACATTGAGCACTCCGACGGCCCGCTTTCGCATGCTGAGTTCCTGTGCCGGGATGAACGGGATCCGCGCGAGGAACTGGCGGTGACCTTGCTGGAATCGCTGGGGAGGGAGGGCAGCATCTGTGTCTACTCGAGTTATGAACGGTCCGTGATCGAGCGGCTGGCGGAGGATTTCCCGTCGTTACGTAAAGATCTCAAGCGGATAGTGGCGAGGCTGTGGGATCTCCACGTGATTATCCGGGATCACTACTACCATCCGGCATTCGCGGGGAGTTATTCGATCAAAGCCGTCTTGCCGGCGGTCGTGCCTACGTTGAGCTACGAGGATCTGGTGATTCGCGACGGCGGGGTGGCGGCTTGTGAGTATAGCCGCATGATATTCGCGGTCAGTGACTGGATCGAGAAGAGCCAGATTCAGGAGGCGCTCCTGCGGTATTGTGAACGTGACACGCTGGCGATGGTCGAGTTGCGGAGGGAATTGAAGCGACGAGCCGGTTAGTGCCTGCCCCGTGTGCGAATCCATTTCACCATCTGCAAACAGGTTGATCCGAGTTTTTCATCGGCCATCAGCGCAACCCCGCCCAGGGCCAAGAACGTCATCACCAGCGCCGCTTCGGTTTGTTCAAACATGTGTGCCTCCTGTCTGGACCAGAGACTACCCTGGATCCGGGGAGGCGAATAGACCACCAGAGGTGGGGGAACCCCGAGCCTCCGCAGCAAGCGGGTGAGCAGAATGAGGAGAGAGGGGCCCTGTGTGGCGGAGAGGGTGGGATTCGAACCCACGGTCCCTTTCAGGACAACGGTTTTCGAGACCGTCCGATTCGGCCGCTCTCGCACCTCTCCGCGCAAGGCCAGGCAAAGACCCGCAGCTTACCGTGGACGGCGGCGAGATTCAAATGAAATCACGTGCTTCGGGACGACTTTCTTCCGGGGTTCGGCTGATCCCGCGAGTGGGAAAATTCTGATTCCGTTTTGTAATCTGTTGATTCCACCGTAGACTCACCACAAGCAGAGAGATGGGGTTTGCTGCCCTGTGCCGGCCGGCCCCGGATCTTGCCGTAGGAGTTCCGCATATCTGGGCTCCCGCGCCTCTCCGTCCTACTGGGGTTGAGCATTCTGTGGTCAAACATCCTTCGGTAAGAGTTCCTCCAGGCCATACGGTGTGTGATGTCCTGCGTTGGCGGGCTGAACATCAGCCCGACCAGACGGCCTATGTCTTTCTCCGTGACGGCGGGAGCAGCGAGGCCGTCCTCACCTATCGCGATCTTGACGACCGGGCCCGTGCGATCGCCGGATATCTCCAGGCCAGACTGCCTGCGGGGGAGCGGCTCCTGCTGATGTATCCCCCGGGACTTGAGTTTGTGCAGTCCTTCTGGGGAGCGCTCTACGCGGGGCTGATTGCCGTGCCCGTGCCCCCTCCGGAGGCGTTTCGCGTGAAATCCGGCACCTCGCGTGTGCAGGGCATTATCCAGGATGCCGGCGCCGTGGGCGCATTGACCACGAACACGATCCTCAACACGCTGCAGTCCGACAATCATCTGCCCGAAGCAGGGCGGTGGATGGTGATTGAGGACACGGCCTCGGCCCTCGCCTCCGACTGGCGTCCGACGAATCCGTCCGCCTCTGCAGTAGCCTACCTGCAATACACGTCCGGCTCGACCGCCGCTCCCAAAGGAGTGATGGTCAGCCATGAAAATATGACGGCGCAAAGTCGCTGCATTACCGAGGCCGGCTCTTATGACGCCGGATCGGTCACCCTGTCTTGGATGCCTCATTTTCATGATTACGGATTGGTGAAGGGGATCATCCAGCCGGCGTGGATCGGCCGGCCTGCCTACCTCATGTCGCCGTTGACGTTTCTCAAACGTCCGCTTCGCTGGCTTGAGGCCATTCAACGGTATGGCGTCACCCATAGCGGTGCGCCCAATTTTGCGTATCGTCGCTGTGTTGAATCGATTGCCCCCGAGGACCGAGCCAAGCTGGATCTGTCCGGCTGGCAGGTGGCCAGTTGCGGCGCGGAGCCCATTGCACCGGACACGGTTGCCCGATTCCTGGAGGCCTTCGGGCCTGCGGGATTCCGGCGCGAGGCGTTCTATCCGGCCTATGGAATGGCGGAATATACGCTCCTGATTTCACTGAAGCGGCAGGGCGTGCCTCCCACGATTCAGGCGCTGGATGCGGCGGCTCTTCAACAGGGTGTGGTGGCACGGCTCGAAGCAGGGGCCGCGCCGGTTCGGAATGTCGTCGGGTGTGGAGTGCCGGTCGGCGATACCGAGGTCGTCATTGCTCATCCCGAAACCCTGTCCCGTTGTGCGGCCCAACAGGTTGGGGAAATCTGGTTGAAAGGTGCCAGCACGACACAAGGGTATTGGAACCGGCCGGAAGAAACGGCGCGCACATTCGGCGCAACACTGCGCGACACGGGTGAGGGACCGTTCTTGCGCACCGGCGATCTCGGGTTCGTTCAGGATGGGGAAGTCTTCGTCACCGGACGATTGAAAGACGTGCTGATCGTTCGGGGCAGAAATCATTACCCCCAGGATCTCGAACGCACAGTGGAGTCATGCGATGCATCGTTTCGTGTAGGGGGAACGGCGGCCTTTTCCGTGGAAGATGCCGGAGAAGAAGCCGTCGTGGTCGTACAGGAACTCGAGCGGCAGGCTGTGCCTCATGCCATCGAAGATCTGGCAGCCGTGATCCGACTGGCCATGTCTGAGCAGCATGACTTGCATGTGTCTGCCATCGTGTTTATCAAGGCGGGCAGCCTTCCAAAAACCTCCAGCGGAAAGGTGCAACGACGAGCCTGTCGCGAACAGTACCTGGCCAACCGGCTGGCGGTCATCGGCAAGAGTGTGGTCACGCTGCCATCAGCCTTCCCGCTCACGACGCCCACCGCGCCGGTCGATCTGGGTGCGCTGTCGCCGGATATACGTCTCCACACGATCGTACAGGCTGTGCAGCGGATGATTGGTGCACAACTTGGCCGGGACGCGGAAGCCATTCCCTCCGATCAGCCGATTCATCGCCTGGGGCTCGACTCCTTGATGGCAGCCGACGTGCTGCATCGTGTCGAAGAGTCATTTCAGGTGTCACTGTCCCTGCACGCCCTCCTCGGCGGTGTGACCATCAAGGGCCTGGCGACGACGATCGATGACGCCCGGGATGTGGAGAGCTCCACCACGACGGTACTCTCCTCAGCCGGTGTTGATGCAGAGACCGGGGGGCCATTGTCCGACAATCAAGCCGCCTTATGGTTCTTGAGTCGCCTTGCACCGGACAGCGCTGCCGCCAACGTCTCGGTATTGCTGCATGTGCCATCAGCCGTTGATCCGATCACATTGCGAGGCGCGCTGGAGGGACTCGCTGCCCGGCATGCGATGCTTCGCACGACGTTTGAGACAGAGGCGGATATCCCTGTCCAACGTGTGCATGACCATCTCTCGCCGGGGTGGGGGATCATTGACAGTAGAACGTGGGACTGGAAGCGTTTGCGGCAGGAGGCGATGGCTGCGGCGGCGACGCCGTTCGATCTTGTGCAGGGGCCGCTCTGGAAGGCCTGCTTGTTTGCCGGTGCCGAACAGAATTGGTTGTTGCTGGTCGCCCATCATATCGTCGTTGATGGCTGGTCGATGCTGCAACTGGTTGAGGAAATCAAAAGCCACTGTGGGGCGGCGGTGCAGTCCGTCCGTGACACGGCCGGCGTTCCTGTTCCCTACCAAAAGTTTGTCGAGTGGCATCGCACGCTCCTGGCCGGTGAGGAAGGCCGAAGTCTGTCGCAGTATTGGAAGTCGCAGCTGGCCGGCGAATTGCCGAACTATGACACGCTGTATGACCGGCCGCAGCAGACGCTGGAGCCTTCGCATTATGCCTGGCACGCATTTCAGCTCGACAGATCGCTGGTCGAGCGGCTCAAGGTGTTGGTTCACGAACAGGGAACCACCTTGTATGTCGTGTGCCTAGCCGCGCTGCAAGTCCTGTTGTCCCGGTACACGAATCAGGAAGACACCATGGTGGTCACGCCGGTGTTCGGTCGCACCCGAGCTCGGTTCGCGAGGACTATCGGGGATTTCGTCAACATGGTGGTCCTGCGTGACAGTGTACGCTCGGACTGCACGGCCCGTGAGTTGCTGACACAGACGAAAGAGCGTTTTCTGGACGCTCTTGCCCACCAGGACTATCCCTATGCGCGGATCGTGTCGGATGTACGCCCGATTCATCAGGGGCACCGTGCTCCGTTGGCGCAAGTCCTGTTCGTGCTGCAACCGTTCAAACTTTTGGCCGAGCTCGACGGCCAACATACCGACTCGACGCGTTCCGCTTCCGACGCTGGACAGCCTGCCTGGGCCTCCTATGTCATTCCCCAACAGAGCGGGCAGTTCGATCTCTGTGTCGAAATGGCGGAGTCTGAACAGGGACTGAGCGGGTACTTCGAATATAAAGACGATCTGTTGGCGCCGGATAGGATCGTTCGAATGCAGGAGCATTTTGTCCGCGTGCTGCAAGCCATGGCCGGTGATCCTGGCCGAGCCATTGGGTCCCTGCCACTCATGTCCGAGATCGAACGGCGCGACACCGTGATGGCCTGGGGGCAGGCATCCGGTGGTCCAGAGCCGGACCTGTGCCTCCATCGTCTGATCGAACGGCAGGCGCAACGGACACCCGATGCCATCGCCCTGGAGCACGATGGGCAGCGAATGACCTATCGCGAACTGGAGTCACGCGCGAACCGTCTGGCTCACTACTTACGTCGACGAGGTGTCGAGTCGGGGATCATTGTCGGGCTCTGTCTCGAACGGTCGATGAACCTGATCGTGGGAATGTTGGGCATTCTCAAGTCAGGTGGGGCCTATCTGCCGCTGGATGCGGACTATCCGACTGAGCGGCTGGAGTATATGCTGCGCGATAGTGAAGTCCGGGTCTTAGTCACGCAGCAGGATCAGCTCTCCCGGCTGCCTGCATCGAATCCCCATACCGTGTGTCTTGATTCCGAATGGGACCAGATCGCGCGGTTCCCTGATGACCCGATTCAGGGAACTGACGCCATCACGAATTTGGCGTATGTCATCTATACATCAGGATCCACCGGGCATCCGAAGGGTGTGATGGTGGAGCATCGGTCGATGGCCAATTATGTGTCCGGCATCACCGATATCCTCGGTCTTGCGCCTCACGATCGGGTTCTGCAATTCGCCTCATTGAGCTTTGATGCCGCGGCGGAAGAGATTTTTCCTTGCCTCGCCATGGGAGCCACCCTGGTACTTCGTACGTCGGGGATGGTCGATTCGGTCTCGGGATTTCTGGAACGGTGCCGGGAATGGAACGTGACGGTGCTCGACCTCCCGACGGCGTACTGGCACGAAGTCGTGACGCGTATGGAACTGGAGCACCTGTCCTTCCCTGTAGCGGTGAAGACCGTGATCATCGGCGGAGAACGGGTGCTGCCGCCAATTGTGCAACGGTGGAGCCAGCAGGTCGGAACGGCTGTTCGTTTGATCAATACGTACGGGCCGACCGAAACCACGGTGGCCGCGACCTGGGCAGATTTGACTGGAGTGAACAGGAGCGGTGAGGTTACCGGTGACCTTCCAATCGGACGTCCGATTCCCCACGCGTCGGTGTATGTGTTGGATCGTCAGCAGCAGCCGGTTCCGGTAGGCGTGCCGGGAGAGTTATACATCGGCGGGCTGGGCGTAGCGAGAGGATACCGGGGGCGTCCCGATCTGACCGCGGCCAAGTTTGATTCCGATCCCTTTTCGAGCCGTCCGGGAGCACGCCTCTATCGCACTGGAGATCTGGTGCGCTGGCGACCGGATGGACAGTTGGAGTATCGCGGTCGTGTCGATCGTCAAGTCAAGATTCGTGGATTCCGGGTCGAGCTGGAGGAAATCGAAGCCGTTCTGAATCGCCATCCTGATCTGGAACGGGCCGTCGTGGAGGTGCGGGAGGATCAGCCGGGTGACAAGCGGATCGTGGCGTTCATGGTTCCGCGGCCGACCAATCGCGTTGGACTGGTGCAGCTGCGTGAGCAGCTTCGCGCACAATTACCCGCCCATATGATTCCCTCGACGTTCATCGAGTTGGAGACGCTGCCGCTAACCGTGAATGGAAAAGTCGACCGGTGCGCACTACAGGTCTCCGCAGATAGTCGTGCCAGTAAAGTCGATCTGACCACTACCTATCTCGCGCCGCGGACGTCTCTTGAGCAGGTCTTGGCCGACATCTGGGGGGAAATCCTTCAACTCAAAGACGTGGGTGTGCACGATAACTTCTTCGAATTGGGCGGGCATTCCCTGTTGGCGACGCAGTTGGTGTCACGAGTGCAGGCCCTGTTCCGTATGACGCTGCCCCTCCGGCAGGTATTCGAGCGCCCGACCATCGCCACCCTGGCCGAGGTGATCAAGGCCGCGCAGCAAGGACAACCGGCCGCCCAGGATCATACCGGGTACGAAATCACCAAAGCCGCCCGTGGGGTGCCTCTGCCGCTGTCCTTCGCGCAAGAGCGGATGTGGTTCCTCTATCAGCTGTCGCCGGAGGCTGCGGCTTACAACATTCCCGCCAGCGTGCGTCTCCATGGTCCCCTGAACAAGATGGCGCTCCGATGGGCGGTGAGCGAGTTGGTTCGTCGCCACGACGCGCTACGCACTACCTTTGCGCAAGTCGACGGGCAACCGCGCCAGATTATCCATGACGCATTGGACCCCCTCTGGGCCGAGGAGGATGTGCGGCGGCTGCCGGCGGAAATGCGGGAGCCGCGAGCCTTGGAGGCCGCGACCGCGGAGGCACGCCGGCCATTCGATTTGGAGCGGGGGCCTCTGCTGCGCATCCTGCTTATTCAGGTTGGCGATGAAGACCATGTGCTGGTGGTGAGCACACATCACATCATTTCCGATCAATGGTCCTACGGCGTCATCGCTCGTGAATTGGTACGTAGCTACAACGCCTTCTGTGGGAGAAAGCCGTTTGCGATGGCGCCCGACCTCGCTATTCAGTATGCCGATTTCGCCAAGTGGCAACGGAACTGGCTCACGGGCACGGTCTTGGCCGAGCAACTCGCACATTGGAAATCCAAGTTGACCGACCTCCCGGTCCTGGCCCTGCCGGCCGATCGACCGCGGCCGCCGGTGCATTCGTTCAAAGGCGATCATGTCTCGATCGACCTGTCCTGGTCTTTAGTGAATCGATTGAAGCAACTCAGCGTGCGCGAGGGCGTGACTCTGTACATGGTGTTCCTGGCCGGATTCTTCACTCTGTTGCATCGGTTGACGCAACAACGCGATCTCGTCATCGGGACGCCGATTGCCAATCGAAACCGCCTGGAAATCGAAGATCTCATCGGGACCTTTGTGAATACCCTGGTGTTACGCACCGAGGTGGCGGGCGAGTTGACCTTCCGTGAGTTGCTCGGACGTGTGCGTGATCTGACGCTGGATGCTTACGCCCATCAGGACGTGCCGTTCGAGAAACTCGTAGAAGAGCTGCGGCCCGACCGGAGTCAGGGTGGGCTTCCCCTGGTGCAGGTGTTGTTCAATTTTGCCAACACGCCGTTTGCTCGGACGGAATTCCAACATCTGTCCTGGACGCCCTACGAAGTCAGCCGTGGGGCGGCTCAGCTGGATATGGGGCTTTCCATTGACCCGCTCGCGTCGCGCAAAGCCTATCTGGAGTTCAATACGGATCTGTTTGACCGGAGTTCGGCGGAGCGGTGGCTCTCGCAATACCGGCAGCTTATGGAAGCCTTCGCCGATCATCCGGAGGCCACGCTGGGACGAGTCTCGATGCTGACGAACCAGGAACAGCATCGAATGCTCCGGGAATGGAATGCGACGGAGAAATCCTTCGACCAGGCCGTCTGTTTCCCGCAACTGTTCGAAGCGCAGGTCGCACGAACGCCCGACGCCGTTGCGCTTGTCTTTGAGGGAGTCGAGTGGTCGTACGGCGAAGTGAATCGGCGTGCCAACCAATTGGCGCATCATCTCCGAAGTTGTGGCGTGGGGCCGGACCTGGTCGTCCCGGTGTTTATGGAGCGATCACCCGAACTGTTGATCACGCTGCTGGCCGTCATGAAGGCCGGGGGCGCTTATTTGCCGCTGATCCCGGGTTTGCCCATCCGGAGGCTGGCCGCGATGATCGAAGCCAGCCATGCGGCGGTGTTGGTGACGGAGTCCGCGCTGATGGCCGGCCTACCTCAGCATCAGTTGCCGGTCATCTGTCTGGATCGGGAAGCGGATACGCTCGCGCGTGGCGAAGAAGGAAATCCTCGACCACTGGCGGGGCCGGAGCATCTCGTCTATGTGCTGTTTACGTCAGGGTCGACCGGTCAACCCAAAGGCGTGGAGATCGAGCATCGCGCCCTCGTGAACTTTTTGCGCTCCATGCAGCAGGAGCCGGGCATGACCCAGCGCGATGTGGTGGTGGCGTTGACGCCGCTGTCCTTCGATATTGCCGGATTGGAATTGTACCTTCCGCTCCTTTCCGGCGCCCGGATCATCCTCGCAAATCGGCAACAGGCCATGGATGGGGCCTGGCTTCGGCAGGAGTTGGACCAGGGCACGGTCACGGTCATGCAGGCAACCCCAGCCACCTGGCGGATGGTGCTGCAGTTCGGATGGACGGGGGGACGAGGCGTCAAAGTGTTGTGCGGAGGGGAGGCGTTGCCTCGGGAACTGGCGCAAAACCTGCTCGCCCGGGCCGAATCAGTGTGGAACGTGTATGGTCCCACGGAGACCACCATCTGGTCGACACTCGAGCGGGTCCGCGCCGCCGATCGTCTGATCGCACTCGGGAAACCGATTGCGAATACACAGGTCTACGTTCTGGATGCGAACCGCGAACCGGTACCGGTCGGCATCCCGGGCGAACTCTATATCGGCGGCATAGGGTTGGCGCGTGGATATCGAGGCGCGCCTCAACTGACGGCAGAGCGGTTCGTATCTAGCCCGTTCCGTGCGGGCGAGCGACTCTATCGGACGGGCGATCAGGTGAAGTGGCTGCCGGATGGTCGACTGGAGTACATCGGCCGCATCGATTATCAGGTGAAATTGCGTGGATTCCGGATTGAGCTCGGCGAAATCGAATCGGTGCTCGCGGATGATCCGACTGTCAAGCAAGCCGTTGTGATTGTGCGCGAAGACGTCCCGGGTGACAAACGACTGGTGGCCTACGTGCGCCCGCGAGAGGGTGCGACATGCGATCCGCAAGCGCTCCGCAAGGCGTTGCGAGACGCGGTTCCCGATTACATGGTGCCGGCGGCGATCGTGCCGATCATGGACTTTCCACTGACGCAGAACGGGAAGGTGGATCGTCGTGCCTTGCCCGCTCCCAACATTGAACCGGAGCATGAGGGCGGGCAGGCGATTGAGCCTAGAAACCGTCTCGAACTGCAATTGGTGGCCATCTGGGAGCAGGTGCTGGGGATCACGCCCATCGGTGTGCGCGACAACTTTTTTGCGCTCGGCGGGTATTCCCTATTGGCCCTGCGGATGTTCAGTGCCATCGAACGGACGTTCGGCAAGCGCCTGCCGATGGCAGTGTTGTTCCAGGCTCCGACGATCGAACAGTTGGCCGCTGTGTTGGCAGATGAAGGCTGTACCGTGCGCTGGCGATCGCTGGTGGCCATTCAGCCGGAGGGGCAGAAGACGCCGTTTTTTGCGGTCCCGGGAGTGGGAGGCAATGTCCTGGTGTTTGCGCGTCTCGCGAAGCTGCTGGGAGACGATCAACCATTCTATGGTCTGCAGGCTCGTGGGCTGGACGGAAAGGAAAAACCGTTCATGCGGGTCGAGGACATGGCGGCCCACTACATCGAGGAGATTCGCCGTGTGCAACCGCGTGGCCCCTACCTGATCGGCGGGACGTGTACCGGTGGCCTGGCGGCCTATGAAATCGCGCAACAGTTGACCGCGCAGGGCGAAGAAGTGATTCTGGCCGTGATGGAGTCGTGGCATCCTCGCTCCTATCTTACGCACTGGAGTCGCCCGCCGTATCTCCTCTGGCCCCTGTTGTTCGTGGGGATGAAGGTCTCGACCTATCTGCGGCTTATGCGGCAGTTGCCTGCCAGTGAATGGACCACATTCTGGAAGGGGAAGTTGCACCGGCTGTGGAACATGATGCACCACACGGAGGCCGCGGAGCATCAGGACGAGTTCTTATACAAAGATCAAGTGACGTATGCCACCTTCCACGCCGTGGCGCGGTATGAGTTAAAACCGTTCAGAGGGCAGGTCTTGAATGTCATCGCGTCCAAGCATCCCCTCACCAACTCAAGCGAGGACACCCGATTGGTCTTCGGTGAGTGGGCTATGGGGAGTAGCCGGACCATGTATCTGCCGACTGAGGATTCCGGACGGTTGTTTGTCGCCCCGCACGTACAAGAATTGGCGCGGCAACTCACCAGCTTCTGGCAAGAAGCCGGCGCCGCGGTGCGGGAACATCCCGACGGGCAAGGGAGCGGGCCGTCGTCCAAAGCCGCTTAGCGGGTCGAGAGCTCACCATGATGAAACTCTATCGCTTTCTCCTGTTCCTGCTGCGTGACGCCAGGGCCATGATGGTCCTGATGGTGCTGACCGGCCTGCTGGCCGGGCTCTCCAGCGTCGGCCTGCTGGCGGTCATCAACAAGCTGATCAACGGAGCCGGAACGACGTCCGATGCCTTTGCGCTCGCGTTCATCGGTTTGGCCCTGTTGAAAGTCAGCTCGAACTATCTCTCCCAACTGCTGCTCGTTACGTTTGCGCAAAAAACCATCTTAAAGCTCGGCATGGATCTGTGTTGGAAAGTCGTGCGCGCCCCGTACCGCACATTGGAACGGCGAGGCCCGCACGAGATTCTCGCAACACTGACGGATGACACGAACGCTATGGCCTGGGCGGTCAACGGGTTGCCGGGCTTGGCCATCAACGTGGCCATTCTCGCCGGCTGCTCACTCTATCTGGCGTGGTTGTCCTGGCAGGCGTTTCTTGGGATCCTGGTGCTCGCCGTCTTAGGGTTGGTGGGCTATCGCCAGTTGTATCAGCGGGTGTTGCAGTCCTCGCTGGCGGTTCGCGATTCAAAGGGCGTGCTGTTCGAGCACTTCCGCAGTCTGACGGAAGGGATGAAGGAGTTGATGTTGCATCGCGGCCGTCGGGAAACATTCGTCGAGCAGGATGTCCGACAAGCGGCAGAGGCCTTACGGCACCATAATCTGGTTACGACCAAGCAATACCTCACCACCGATTCCTGGACCCAAGTGCTGTTTTATGGATTGATCGGGGTCATTCTGCTCTTATTCCCGCGGCGGCTGTCCCTGTCCGGTGAATCGCTGACAGGGTATGCGTTTGCCATGTTGTATATGATCGGTCCCATGTGGGGCTTGCTGGGGATGGTTCCGACGTTGAGCCGCGGGCAGGTCGCCTTGGAGAAAATTGAATCGTTGGGGCTGGCGCTCGATGAGGGTCGTCGGGAAGGCGGGGCCGAGCGACCGGTCGCGAGTGGCAGTCACTGCGTGGAATTGTCCCAGGCGGTGTTTGCCTATGAATCGAAAGGGGAGGATGAACGCCCGTTCAATTTGGGCCCGCTGGATTTGTCCATTCGGTCCGGGGAACTGGTCTTCATTATCGGAGGAAATGGCAGCGGAAAATCGACGTTCGTGAAAGTGCTCACAGGCCTGTACTTGCCGCAAGAGGGCCAGGTCACGCTCAACGGCGAAACGATCACGCCGTCGACGCAGGATTGGTATCGGCAGCATTTTGCGGCAGTCTTCTCGGACTTTTATCTCTTCAAGAAATTACTGGGGCTAGACCCCGCTCTGGTTGCCAGCCAGGCAGATGGATGGTTGAAGACTCTGCGGATCAACCACAAGGTGACCATTCAGGACGGCGAGTACTCCACCATCAACCTCTCGCAGGGGCAGAGGAAACGTCTCGCACTCGTCACGGCCATGTTGGAAGACCGGCCGTTCTATGTGTTCGACGAATGGGCGGCCGATCAAGATCCTCAGTACAAGGATGTCTTCTATGGCGAGTTGCTGCCGGAATTGCGTGCGCGTGGAAAGGGTGTGATCGTGGTGACGCACGACGATCGGTATTTTCATGTGGGCGACCGCGTGTTAAAACTGGATGACGGGAGGATCGTGGAGGCGTCATCCGGTCATGCCTTTTCTGCCGGGCATCGTGCTGCTTCCTTGTTGAAACCGGTCGCGCGATCATCAGGCTAAGGCCCGCGCATGTCTCCTTGTGTGAATGATGACCCATCCCTCGAATTCCACTTCTGCTTCCCAGACGTTTCCATTCCTCAGCTCTTCGGACGTCCACGTCTGGTTCTGCGATCTCCTTCAGTATGCCGATGCTCAAGAGACTTTGGCTGCTGTCTTGTCTGTCGATGAGAAGGCGCGTGCCGCCCGGTTCGCCTTCGATCGGGATCGGCAACGCTTTATCCTCTCGCACGCCTTGCTCCGCCTGATTCTGTCTCGCTACATCCAGATCGATGCTGAGCAGGTACAGTTTTCCGGCGGCCAGCATGGGAAGCCGTCAATCAGTGGCGCTGGTGCGGCGGCTGAGGGGATCCAGTTTAGTCTTTCCCATTCGGGATCGTACGCGCTGGTGGCGGTGGGCAGAGGTCGGGCGGTCGGTGCAGACGTGGAAATGAGGAAGCCGGGCCTTGATGTGCTCAAACTGGCACAGCGGTTTTTTGCCCCGAGTGAATCACAGCTCATCGCGAAGGCTGACGGCGAACTCAGGCAGCATCTGTTTTATCGGTTCTGGACGGCGAAGGAGGCCTATGTAAAAGGCCGAGGCGTGGGGCTCTCGCTGGGACTGGACCGGTTCGACGTGTCGTTCGAGGGAGAATCGTCACTCGGCCGGGTGCGGTGGACGGATTCGGGGGCAGTCGACTCAGCCTGGCAGATCCGGTCGCTGTCGCTGCGCGATCAATTGGCGGGCGCGATTGCCGTGGAAGGCGACGCCTGGGAACTGCACTCCTACGAGTCGACGGCCTACGTTCTCTCGTAACCCGACTTCTTCTGTGCCGCTTCTTTTCTGAGCTCCCGGAAAAACTCCTGCAACAGCACCTGGCTCTCCTCCGCGCATACCCCTCCGACGACCTCTACGCGATGGTTTAGCCTGGGCTCAGGGGGAATGTCCATGATGGACCCGCAGGCACCGGCTTTTGGATCGAGTGCGCCGAAGACCAGGCGGGGGATGCGGGCCAAGACGATCGCACCGATGCACATCGTGCATGGTTCCAAGGTGACATAGAGTGTGCTGTCGGTGAGGCGCCAGCTGTTCGTGTGCTTGGCGGCTTCCCGGATTGCGAGCAGTTCCGCATGCGCGGTGGGGTCCTGATCGGTTTCCCGAAGATTGTGGGCCTTGGCGATGACAATGCCGTCGCGGACCAGCAGGGCGGCGATCGGTACCTCGCCGATTCGCGTTGCCGCTCCGGCAAGGGTCAAGGCCTGCTGCATGAAGCGGATATCGAGATCATCGTGCGGGAGCATGGTGTCGTAATTGAGCTCGGTCGGCGGTATGCGGCAACGTCATTTCGGACAATCGGCACATGCTAGCATGTTTGGGGAGGGAGCCGCAGCGGGACCTCCGTCGAGGCGGTGAGGCGGCCCTGTCTTGGCGCGCCGAGCCTGGCGAACGCACAGCGTATTCGCGCGGGACATTGAGGATTTGAGGGGCAAGCCCGCTGGCCGAAGATGAGTTGCAGTAGCGGGGCGGCGAGTGCAGCAGAGGCGCTTCTGAAGAATGCGGGCTAGATCTGGCCGATCAAGTAGATGGCGCCCGTTGGTTCGGGGCGTCCACCGTCCGGTTCGACGGTCACGGCGAATTTTTTCATTCGCGGAAACTCACCCATATTCTTAATCAACATGCGGGCCTTTTGACCGGCGTCCAAGCCAAACACACCGGCGCTGACGGGTTTATCGTCGATGGCCCAGAGCTGATACACCTTTCCGCTCGGGAGTGCCGGTAAGTTGAAGGCATAGAGCCAGGCCTTCTTGGTCGTTGGATCAAACAGCAAAAATGCGCCTGCCGATTTTGCCATCTCAGAGCCTGAGAGGGAGACGACTTTGGATGCGGGATTTTTGAACAGGCCGGCGAATTCTTCGCTCTGACGGGCCAGCCGCTGCACGGTGCTGTCGTGTTGGGTCAGTTGGGTATGGGCATCGTCCAACTCCGCTTCCCGTTGTAGCAACTGATCCCGCAGCTCTGCCACCTCGGTCGTGCGCTGCTCTAATGCGGACTTCAGCGAGCCGAGCGTCTGTTCGCGTTGCTGGAGTTCCGTCTGTAAGGCGGCGACACGCGTGGTGCTCTGTTGCACCGCCGTCTGTAGTTGCTGGAGTTCTCCGGAACGTTGCATGGACTGTGTATAGGTGACCCAGGCGACATATCCGCCTCCGACGACCAGGAGCAGGGCGGCGAATCCCATGGCAAACCGGAAGGGCAGTGAGCGCGCCGGTGTGATAGGGGGAAAGAGATGGTTCATCCACTCGCCCGGTTCCAGGCTTGATCGTGCGCCAGGCTGCTCGGTCTCTGCGTGGCTCGTGGTGGTCGAAGCCGGTGCCATCATGATTTTAGCTTTCAGCGTATTGGGGGGTGTTGCGGGAGTAAGCCCGAACGGCAACAGCGATGCGACGGTCTGATAGTCCTTCAGGGCGGCATGGCAGGCGGTGCACCCCGACAACAGGTGCGCCTCGATAGCCTGCCGCTCGGAACGCTCCAGGGCGCCGATGGCGTACAGGGGAACGGCTTCTTCCAATTCTTCGTGGGTCATAACTGGTGACCGTGCGGAAACGTTTCCTGCAAGGACGCGCGGAGTTTCGTCATGGCCAGTTTAATTCTGGTTTTCACGGTTCCGAGCGGCTGATTCAATTTGGCGGCAATCTCCGTATGCGTCAATCCCTGATAGAAAGCCATTTCGATTGCCTGTTGTTGCGGGAGCGGCAGATCAAGAATCGCCTTCGCCATGAGTTGCCGGATTTCGGTATCCTCCCGGGCTTCGTCTGGGGTCGGACTGACGTCGGGCGTCACGGACACCAGGGGATGCTCGAATGAGTCGGCGACGACATGCTGACTGCGTGAGGCACGGGCTCGCAGCCGGTCGATCGCTCGGCTGCGGGTCAAGGTGACCAGCCAGGCGATGGGACTCCCTCGACCCACATCGTACTTGGCGATTTTTCGCCAGACTTCGAGGTACACGTCCTGGAGCAGTTCCGCCGCCTCGTCCCGATCGCTGAGAATGCGATAGGCCAGGGTGAACAGTAACGTGCTGGATTGATCGTAGAGTTGGCCGAATGCCTGTTGATCACCCTTGGCCACGCGGGCCAGGAGTTTGGGGTCAATCGATGAAGCGGCTTGTCGCGGGGCAGCGTCCATGCAGTCGGCCTAGATGCGTGAGGCTCTCCTCGGATTCTGAATAGGGCCCACTATAACACTGTACGGGAAAAACGACTAATCGGATGTCACTTTGCGCACGGGATGAAAGTCCACAGCGCAGTGGTCATACGTACCCGGCGAGGAACTGCGCGGCGTCCTGTGGTCCGGACAGCGGCGGTGGTGGGGTTGCAGGCCGTTGTGCGAGTGCCAGGTGCATGGCGGGCTCCCAGGCTCCGCGATAAAAATCATCCCGTGACAACTCGGCCCCGCGCCCATATCGATGGAGATAGTCCACCAGCGACTGCTCATCGGCGAAATTAAAGCGGCGTACGTAGACGACAGGAATACCCAACGCGACGGATTCGACGATCGTGCCGTATCCGGGCTTTGTCAGGACAAGGTCCACGGCTGCCAGGATGTCTTTGAAGGGGAGGCCTATCGTTGCGAGTGACACGACGCGCGATAATCCTCTCGGGACAGGGCCGTCGAAGAGAAAGCGGCAGGCAGGCATGGCCTCCATCTGCTCGAACGGTGGATTAGTGAGTGGAATGCCGCCGAACCCGACGAGGATGACCCGATCTGCATCATCGTCGCCGAGCGCGCGACGGAGTGTCGCACGTTGCGGGATGCTTGGTTCAGCAATGGGGCCGATGTCGTACATGTTTCGAAATGCTGTGATCGCCAGACCCGGTTCCACGCGCAGGAAGCCATCGGCTTTGCTATACGCCTCGCGGATCTGATGCAGGATGGCGGCATGGTCCGGGAGGGAGTGATCAACGAATGGTTCCAGGACAAGGTCCCACGACAGGGAACAGAGTCCGATGGTCGGGATCGCAGCCGCGGCTCCGGCGGCAATTCCGAGATGGGAGATATCGGAGAGGACGAGGGACGGTCGAGCATGACGAATCAGGGCGGCTTCCGTTTCAACCTTCCGGTCCCACCCCGCATGGAATGTCTGGTGAGCCTCCCAGGTCCCGGGCACATCGATCGTGAGCGGCCCGTTCTGGATGCAGCCGATATCCTGCTGCGCGGGACTCAATTCCCACGGCAGCGCCAGGCGAGGTTGGAAGAATGTGGCGGGGACCGATGTCCGGAGCAGCACCTTCAGGTGTGGGACTCGCTGCCCCAATGCATTGAGGACCGGCACGACCTGCGCCGCATGGCCGTAGCCATGGCCGGAGATGGAACACCAGATCAACGGCATGGCAGGTTGCGGAAAGGAAGGTCCAACGTCGTTCCAGACGCGGAATCCCCCTGAACGTACCTCTGTCCGTACGTTTCCGGATTATCCTTGTCTGCGGCCTCTGTGGCTGGCCTGTCAGAACACCTTATAAGGGCTGTGCAGATCAGCTGCATCCTGGTTCAGCTGTTCGAGTAGTCGGATTCCATCGGGGCGATGTTGTACATGAGTTCCAGGTCGAACTCATCGATCAATTCGTTGACGGCGTCACGACCCATGTCGGAGCGCACTTCGTTGATGACCAGTTCGATGGCCATGGCTGCGTGCTGGCCGTATTGCGTGATCGCGGTTTCGATCCGTTGTCTGGCTACGTCGAGATCCATAGATTCTCCTCCCTGGACTATCCAAGCGTTCGCAGGAGTTGTTGCAGTTCCGGTACCAGGTCCACGCCGCCGTTTGATCGTCCAGAGACAGCAGCATCGATCCCAGCCTTCAAGACGGGTTTGGCGTCCTCGTTCTTTCCCAGTTTCACAAGCGCGCGCCCGAGAGCGAGGTGGGAGGCGACGTGAGTGGGATCCAGCTGCGTGGCGACGGTGAGATGTTCGGCCGCCTCCTCAAGGCTCCCGCCTTCCTGGAGAATTTTGTTGCCCAGACCATACCGGCCGAGAAATCCCTTCGGGTTCTTCTCGACCATCTGACGGAATGCACTGATATCCATGGGGCTCCTTGTGATGCATGCGTGGAAGAATGACGGGCGCGGAATTCTATCATCACCCCTGTCGGTTCAGCTACGGGCGGCGCGAAGTCGCGTGAGGCGATCGCGGTCGGCGGCGGAAGGGGCGCGCCCGGTGCCTAGCGCCAGCTGATGCAGCCGTTCTACGCAGCGGATTGCCGCGACGGTGTCCTGCCGCTGCTCATAAAGATCGGCGAGTTCCCGCAGCACCGCCGCTTCGCCGGCCGGATTGCCCAGCTTGATGAAATGTTCGGTGGCATTGTTGAAGCAACGTTCCGCTTCTACGGAGCGCCCACTATCCAGGAACATTTTTCCCATCTGACTGTACGTGCCGGCCAGGCCCTCTTCATTACCCACGACGCGATGCGAGTCCAATGCTTGCGTGAACACCCGCACCGACTCCTCCCAATGCTGCTGGCGGGCTTCGTCCATAGCCAGGTTATGATACAGAATGCCTAATGCGCGATGGTCGTTGAGTGGTTTCAGCAAGTCCAGCGCTTCGAGGTAGTAGGGGCGGGCTTTCTCCGGCTGGTCGGCGCCGATATACAAATTGCCGAGGTTGACGAGCGTATGGGCGATGGCATGAGGGTCCTGCTCGCTCCGTTGAATCACGAGCACTTCTTTGTAGCAGGCGTCTGCCTCGCTGAACAGGCCGGCGAGGGCGAGCGTGTTCCCCAAATTGCCGAGGCTGTTGGAGAGTTCCCGCGGTGAGCCCGTGCGGCGGTCATCCTTGACCGCGGCTTCCCAGGCCGCCCGCGCCTGGACGAGATCGCCCCGATGCAAAAAAATTCGTGCGCGGTGTTTATCGTTTTCCGCCATGGTCTCAGAACCGTCTTTCGTTTCTCGTCGGGCGCCTCTCGTGTGCGAAACGAGTTGTGCGTTAGTCGCCGCCTTTCGGCGTGTCTTTCCTGAACTCCACGACGATGTCGTCCTCTTCGTCCAGTCCTAAGCCCGCACGAAACGACTCGAGTAATTCGGCGACATGGGCCAGATGCCGTGGATCTTTTCCCTGCGGTGAGGCCAGGTAGGTCTCGGCGAGAGTCATGCCGGTCTCGAAATGACGCGCGATGGTCTCCTCCGTGACCTGTTGCCAGGTGATGTAAATACAGAACGCCTGGAATCGGTGCGCGCCGGGATGGCGGGCAGCCAACGCGAGAAGTTGCTCGTAGGCCCCCCTGGCCGTGGCGCCAGCGTTCGATGAGAATGTGTCTTCCAGTTCAGTGGCCTCGTCCCAGTCGGCTCCGAGTTCAGCTTCGGCTTCGCGTAACGTCTCTTGCGCCGCCAGCGCAGCATCGAATCGCATGTTGTCCTCAACAGATCAGCTATGGGTGACTTTTCATGATCGCAGAATACTGGGTGAGCGGAAGGGAGGTCAATGGGCACATCCGTAAGTGGAAACCCGAGAACGTGCCCTGAGAAGCCTCGCCACCGTCTTCCCTCATCCGATCACCCATCCCCTGCATAAACTGTTCAGCTCATGATGGTTTTCTCCTTATCCCTCGCTAGCCTTTGCTGTCCGTTCGCTTAAGTTTGTCTCCACTGTGACCGATGTACAGCCTGGAGGGGTGTGCTGTCAGTGGAACTCCTACCTTTGAGCGTGTCGATCTTCTGGGAAACGATGGGAATGATGGCGTATCGAGTTTGGTGTGTGACGGCGGCACTGTGGCTGGTGACTGGCTGCATGGTCACACCTAGTCCGGTGACGAAAGAAGACATTCAAGGGCGCGTCAGCCAGGATCTCCGCGCGATTTTGCAGGAGCAGGAGCCGATCGAGCAGCCGATTGATTTCTATGAAGCGACGGCCAGGGCGCTCCGCTACAACCTCGACGCGAAGGTGAAGGCCATGCAGGCGGCCCTGGCGCACCAGCAGCTCAACGTGGCCCATTACTCCTTGCTGCCGCAAGTGGCCGTCAATGCGGGATTTGACGGTCGCAACTCCTTTAGTGGTGGCGGTGCACAGTCGTTGCTGGACGGTCGTCCGATTCTCGAACCCTTTACGTCGATGGATAAAAATGTGTTCAGCGGGAATCTCTCACTCAGTTGGGACGTGTTGGATTTTGGCTTGTCGTATATCCGTGCCAAACAAGCCGGGGACAATATGTTGATTGCGGAGGAAGAGCGGCGCCGGATCGCCGTGCGGCTGTTACAAGATGTCCGGAGTGCCTACTGGCGAGCGGTCAGCGCCGAACGACTGCTGCCGCAGGTTCGGCAGCTCGATAGCATGGTCGACAAGGCGTTGAGCCAAAGCCAGGCGATTGTGGAGCGCAAGCTCCAAGCGCCACTCACGCCGCTGAACTATCGACGGGATATGCTGAACATTCAGCGGGAGGTGCAAAAGCTGCTCCGTGAACTCAGTACGGCCAAGATCCAGCTCGCGTCCCTCATGGGCCTTCCACCCGGAGTCCCGTTCGACGTGAAGCCGCCATCCCGGCCTTCCACCCTGTCATTGGACAACCTGGATGCAGACAGTTTGGAGCAACAGGCGCTCACGTTCCGGCCTGAGCTACGGACCATTGACTATCAAAAGCGGATCAACGCGAAAGAAGCGAAGGCGACGCTGCTGGAGTTGTTCCCCAGCATGAAGCTGCAATTTGGCGGGTATTACAACTCGAACTCGTTCTTCCTCTATCAAAACTGGTTGAACTATGCGGCTCAGGTGAGTTGGAACCTGATGGGTGTCTTTCGGGTGCCGGCGAAGTACAAGGCCATCGAGGCGCAGCGGGCGGTGCTGGACGCCCAGAGTCTGGCGCTGACGATGACGGTGCTGACGGAGGTCCATGTGGGCGCTGCTCAGTTCCTGTTGGCCAAGGACGAATTGGGGAATGCCCGTACGTATCAGGAAACGCAACAAGCGATCGTTGAGCATACCCATAGTTTGTGGATCACGAATAGTACGAGCGACTTGGTGTTGTTGCGGGAAAAGGTCAATCAGATCTTGGCGGAGGTGCGTTTGGATGTGGCGCAGGCGGGAGTCGAGACGGCATACGCCACACTGCGGTCCGCAATCGGTGAAGAGGCGGTTCCCCCGTCGGGGCCGGGGCAGACGCTCTCCGGCCTGGCGGACGCATTGCGGGAGCTCTGGGAACCGATGCCTGCTGGCGTCCCTGACTCGTCTCGAGAAAGGCAGTACGATGCGACGACCGTGGTTCCATAGTGGAATGGCTGTACTCGTCCTGGTATGGGCGGGACTGTCGGGTTCCCCCAGTGAAGCAAAGGGTGAACGTCCGTTGCAGGTGGTGCGGGCGGAGAAAGGCGTCATTCGTGGAATCGTGAAAGCCGCGGCCCAGGCCGTGTTGTATGCGCAGGTGCAAGGCCGTATCAACCAGGTGCCCTTCAAGGAAGGTCAGCGATTCGAGAAGGGGAAAGTGCTGGTTCAGCTTGACTGCGAGAAGTACAGGGCTGAACTTGCGGCGGCGAAGGCGGAGCACGAAGCCAAGGAAAAAACGGCTCAGAACAATCGCTCTCTCATGCAGCTCAATGCCGTCAGCACATTAGATTTAGAGGTGTCCGAAGCGGAGGAGAAAAAAGCGGCGGCTGCCGTCAAGGTCGCCGAGGTGAATGTGAAGGGGTGTCACATTACCGCCCCGTTTGCCGGTCGCGTCGTTGGTGTGATGGTCAATGAATACGAAAATGTGTTTCCGAACGACAAATTGGTGAGTGTCTTGGACGATACGAGTTTGGAAATCGAACTTGTTGTGCCCTCGTCCGCGTTGGCCTGGATACGACGAAAAGCGCCGTTCACGTTCGTGGTGGACGAGACTCAGCACGGGTATCCCGCGACGATCAAAGAGATCGGCGCGAACGTCGATCCTGCCAGTCAGACCATCAAGATTCTTGGAACATTCGACCGGTTGCCGACCGAAATTCTTGCCGGGATGAGCGGGTCCGCTCAGTTTGCTGCGGCTCAGCCATAGGAGAGACGATTGTGCAAGCGACCACCGCGTCGGAACCCACTGCCAGAGAAATCGCCACATTAGTCCATCTGGCGACGTTGACGCATCTGGAAGGGCAGGTGCGGGCTGCAACAACGCTGCAAGAATTGCAGTTTGTCGCCGTCAATGAAACCCGTCGGTTGGTTCCCTACGAACAGGCGGTGCTCCTGAGCGCCACCGATTCCGGGGGCACTCCCTATCGGGCCGTCACGGCGTCGAGCGTTGCGGTGATCGATCGAGACGCCCCCATGATGGTGTGGCTGGAGGAGGTTGTCCAGGCTCTGCGGAATGCGCAGACGGGGGATCTGCCGATTGTGGTCGAGCAGGGCGCGATACCGGAGTCCTTGCATGCCGGCTGGAAGGAATTCGTCCGCGGGCACGTGTTGTGGTGTCCGCTGAAGCATCCGGACGACACGGTGCTGGGAGGGTTGTGGATCGAGCGGGACAGTCCCTGGCAGGACAACGACGTCACGATTGTGCGGCGCCTCTCCGGGAGCTTTGCGTATGCCTGGAAGGCGCTCGTGAAACGACACGGCGGATGGACGGCGCGACTCAGCCGGCCGTCGTTGCTGTTGATGACCGTTGCGCTTATCGGCCTGCTCTGCCTCCCGGTCCGCCTGTCGACGGTGGCTCCGGTGAAAGTGGTGGCGAAGGAACCGGTTGTCGTCAGTGCGCCCATGGACGGGGTGATCGCCGATGTGATGGTGGCCCCGAATACGATGGTTCCCCAGGATCGCGTGCTGCTGCGGTATGACGACACAAATATTCGCAATCAGTTCCGGGTGACCGAACAACAACTGGCGGTGGCCAGAGCCGAACATGCCCAGGCAATCCAGTCGGGGTTCGGCGATCCGGCGCGTAAGGCAGAGGTGCCGCTGAAGGCAGCGGAAGTGGCGCTCAAGGAGACGGAGCTCGAGTATGCCCAGGATATGCTCGGGCAGATTGAGGTACGGGCGCCTCAATCCGGGCTATTACTGTATACAGACAAGTCCGACTGGGTGGGGAAGCCGGTGTCCGTGGGAGAGCGGATCATGGAAATTGCCGACCCCCGGCGCATCGAGCTCCGTATCGATCTCCCCGTCAGTGACGCGCTGTTGCTGAGGGAAGGCGGGGAGGTCATCGCATTTTTCGATGCCTTGCCGCTGGAATCGTTTCCGGGTGCGGTGAGTCGCACCAGTTATCACGCCGAGGTCTTACCAGGGGATGTTCTGGCCTATCGAGTGATGGCGGACCTTCCTGGTGTCGATCCTCGCATCCGCATTGGCTGGCAGGGATCGGCCAAGGTGTATGGTGAACAAGGACCTCTGGCGTTCCTGTTGTTCCGCCGCCCATTCACCGCGCTCCGTCAACTGCTGGGATTCTAGCGCATGGCCGGTCTTATGCCCCAGCCTCAGAAGGAACGCCCGCTCCCTCCACTCCGCAAGAATCTCCAGTTTCTTCGAGGGGCCCCATCCCCAGAGGGCGTCCCCACGTGGACGATCGTCGATCCTGTCCGCAATAAGTATTTTCAGATCGAATGGCAGGTATACCAGCTCCTGGAGCGGTGGAGTGCCGGCACGATCGAGTCACTGGTGAAGGTGGTGACTCGCGATACCACCTCGCGACTCCGCGTGGAGGACGTCGAAGACTTCGTTCGATTTCTCTATGCCAACAATCTGACTGATCAATCGGCCAGCGGGCAGACAAAAGACTATGTCGAGCAGCAGGCTGCGCGCCGTCAGGCTTGGTGGCAGTGGATGCTGCATCATTATCTGTTCATCAAGATCCCGCTCCTTCGGCCCGATGCGTTTCTGCGCATGACGCTCCCCCTTGTCGCACCGCTGTATTCTGTCGCCGCGGCCTGGATGTTCGGCACGCTGATCTGTGCCGGACTCTTTCTCGTCAGTCGCCAGTGGGAGACGTTCCTCTCAACCTTCTTACACTTCTTCAATTGGCGAGGCGCGGTCATGTATGGTGCCGTGCTCTGCGCCGTCAAAGGCATTCACGAACTCGGGCATGCCTATACGGCGACGCGATTCGGGTGCCGGGTCCCGACGATCGGTGTCGCGTTTATGGTGATGATGCCCGTGCTCTACTCAGATGTGAGCGACGCGTACCGCCTCACCGACAAACGAAAGCGATTGGCCGTGGCTGCGGCAGGCATCCTGGCCGAGCTGGGGGTGGCTGCCGCGGCGACCGTGCTCTGGGCGTTTCTTCCGGACGGACCCTTACGGAGCCTGGCGTTCGTCCTGGCCACGACCAGCTGGATCATGAGTCTCTCGGTCAATCTCAATCCCCTGATGCGATTCGACGGCTACTACCTGCTGGCCGACGGATTGGGCGTGCCAAATCTCCAGGATCGTGCGTTTGCATTCGGTCAGTGGCGATTGCGGGAATGGCTCTTTGCCCCAGGGGCGGCGCCCCCGGAGGTGGTTGGACCATCGAGGCGGACGACTCTTGTAGCCTATGCCTGGGCCGTGTGGTGCTACAGGATCGTGCTGTTCACCGGCATCGCGGTCATGGTCTATCACTACTTCTTCAAGCTCCTCGGAATCGTGTTGTTTCTTGTCGAAATCCTCTTCTTCGTCGGCCTGCCGATGTGGCGTGAAGTGAAGGCCTGGTGGAGTCGCCGAGCCTTGTACGCGTCGACCAGACGGTTTGCCCTGACGATGACCTGTCTGGCGGCGGCCATGATGCTGCTGTTCATTCCCTGGCAGGGGCGTGTCTCGATCCCCGTGGTGATGCAGTCAGCCACGTATGCCACGGTCTATCCGCCGGCTCCGGGGCGGATCGTCTCGGTGACCGCAGCCCCTGGGAAAGTCGTCCGTGAGGGAGAACCCTTGCTGGTGATGGAAAGCCTGGAACTGGCTCGGGCGGCCAAGACAGCGCGGATTCAGTTGGAACAGCTGGAGTTGCGGACACAGCGTCAAGCCGGCAACGCCGAGGATCGTGCACAGGGGCTGGTGATCCGGGAAGCGCTCAGCGTCAAACAGGCGGAGTTTGATGGGGTCATTGAGCGGCAAGAGGACTTGCTGCTCCGTGCGCCGATCGCAGGGCTGGTGGCGGACCGCGCGGAGTCTCTCTACCCGGGACGATGGATCAACACCGACTTGCCGGTTGTCTATCTCGTCGATCCGCTCCGAGTGCATCTGATCGGGTTGGTATCGGCCGAGGATGTCCGGTTTTTGGTTCCCGGGCAAGAGGCGCGATTTATTCCTGACGATTTGACGCGTACCACAAGGCAGGGGGCGGTGCTCGCAATTCGGGATCTCGACGAGCAGGATGTATCGGTTCCCTATTTCGCTTCGATTTACGGGGGAGAGGTGCCGGTACGAAAAGACACCCGAGGCCGACTCCAGGCTGAACAGTCTGTCTACCGGGTGGAGTTCGAGGTGTTGGATCACGAGGAACCCCTGCATCAAGCGGTCACGGGACATGCGGTCGTGATGGGGGCGCACCGGAGTGTTGCCGGCCGGATCTGGGATCGGGTGGCGGCCGTCTTAATTCGAGAAAGCGGATTTTGACGGAACGCGGGTTCCCTGAAGGCCAGGGTAAAGCATGCTGTGGTCGATGAACTGAGTCCCTGGTGCCGATCCTGCGCTGCTCGTTCGTGTTTGTTGGAAGCGGTTTGACGTTCCGCCTTCCAATCTGGGCCGTTCTCTGCCCAACGTTCCCCGTCAGACTTTAGCTACTGCACTGCTAATCCGATGAAGACATAGGGAAATTCGGCTCGTATGACGGGGCAAGGATGGGGTGGTTCGACTTCATGAAGCCTAGAAAGGGCGACGAGACGCATACGCGCAAATCCTCGACGCCTCCGGGCCCGGCGGGCCCGCCGCAGTCGTTGTTTTTGTCCCTCGAGCAGCGGTTGATGTTCGATGCGGCTGCAGCGGCCACGGCGGCGGAGGTGGCCGGAGAAGCGGTCGCACAGGAACAGGCCGATGCGGCCGTCTCTGCAGACGGCCCGGGAGAGAGTCCAGCCTCGGATTCCAGTGAGGGCCAGGAGGTGGTCGAGGCACTGACGACGTTTCTGCCTGAGAAATCTCCGGCGGAGATTGTCTTCGTCGATCCGACCGTGCCGGACTATGCCACCTTGCTCGCCGGAATCGATCCTGACATTGAAGTGGTCATGCTCGACGGCGGGCAGGATGGGATGGCGCAGATGGCCGACGCCTTGTCAGGCCGCACGGGGATCGATGCGATTCACATCATCTCGCATGGTGAAGCCGGCACGTTGCAGTTGGGCACGGCGACGCTCACTGCGGAGACCATGTCCGGTCACTACGCTGAGGAGCTCGCGACGATACGGCAGGCGCTTTCGGAGCAGGCCGACATTCTGGTGTACGGCTGCGATTTTGCTGCAGGGGAGAGCGGGCAGGAAGCCGTCGATTGTCTGGCACAACTCACGGGTGCGGATGTGCAGGCCAGCAGCGACCTGACCGGCCATGCATCCCTGGGGGGCGACTGGGACCTCGAAATCCGAACCGGCGCTATCGAAGCCCGCATCGCCATCGACGTGCAGGAACAGACCGACTGGGTCAGCCTGCTGTCGGCGCCGCAGTTAGATGCCACAAAAAGCCCAACGCTCAGTTCGGTAGTGGAGGATGCCGGCGCACCGGCGGGGTCGGTGGGAACGCTGGTGTCCTCGCTCGTCGATTTCGCGTCACCCTCTGGGCAAGTCGATAACGTGACCGATGCAGACAGCGGAGCGAGCTTGGGCATTGCGATCACCGGGGCGAACTCAACGAACGGGACCTGGTGGTATAGCACGAACAATGGTTCGACCTGGAATGCGCTGGGGGCTGTGAATGACGGGAGCGCGCGCCTCCTGGCTGCTGATGCCGGTACCCGCATCTACTTCCAGGCAAACGCGAACTACAACGGGAGCATAAGTGATGCGATTACCTTCCATGCCTGGGATCAGACGAGCGGGACCAACGGGGGCACCGCCAACCTGTCGGACATCACGACGGTGCGTGACGAGTTCACCAAAGGGTCCTATTCGGATAGTGACGGGACGGTGAATTGGAGCGGGTCCTGGGAAGAGATCGGTGAGAAAGACGGGACGGGCAGCGGCATGGTCGTGGTGAACAGTTATGCCGGCCTCTCCGGGAATTCCTTGCAGATCGAAACCGATTTCCTTTCTCGTGGCGCGAGTCGTCAGGTTGATTTGAGCGGAGCCACCTCCGCCACGCTCTCATTCGACTACATCCGCCAGCATGGCGGCGGCACCAATGGAGAGGTATCCGTTGAGGTCTATAACGGCAAGGCGTGGACCAGCCTCCAGACGTTTTCGATCAATGCGACGGATGCCTCGGCGCAAAGTGTCAAAGTCGATATCAGCGCCTATGCCAATGCCGACACGCAGATTCGTTTTATCGTCAGCGGCAGCGACGCCCTGGGACGATTGCATGTCGATAACATTGAGGTGACCGCGACCGGTATCGGCGGACGGGGGAGCGCCTATAGCGCCACGGGCGATACTGCCGCGCTGTCCGTGGCCGCGGTCAACGACGCGCCGGTGTTCGTGCCTCACGGCCTGACCTATAACACCACCGAGGGAGCGGCGCCCATTACCTCCGCTGTTTCGGTCCTGATCGGCACGAGTGTCACCGACGTCGATTCAGGGGCGTTGTCCGGTGTGGCCATCTTCGGGATGACGGGTTCCGGAGGAACCTTGGAGTACAGCCTCGATGGCAGCACCTGGTCAAGTGTCGGCTCCCTCTCATCGAGCAACGCCCTGTTGTTGCGTTCGACGGACCAAGTGCGATTCACGCCGGACAGGGACAATGGTGGAACAATCCAGGTCAGCTACAGAGCCTGGGATCAAACGAGCGGCAGCGCCGGGAGCAAAGTCGATGTGAGCGTCAACGGCGGCGCGACCGCCTTCTCCAGTGCGACCGATGTCGTCACGTGCAGCATCGCATCAGTCAACGACGCGCCGGTGCTGGCGGATACGGCACTGACCCTCACCGTGGCGGAAGACGCGGGGGTACCGACCGGGGCGGTGGGCAGCACCGTGAGTACCTTGACGGGTGGCTTAACGGACGTCGATAGCGGGGCGATCAAGGGCCTGGCAATCATGGGGACGAACGAGACCAACGGGACCTGGTATTACACGACCAATGGCGGGAGCACCTGGACAGCGGTGGGGAGCGTGAGCACGACGTCGGCGTTGCTCCTGGCAGACAACGCGAACACGCGGCTGTATTTTGCGCCAATGGCGGATCACAACGGCACGAGTGCAGGAGCCATGACCATCCGGGGCTGGGATCAGACCAGCGGCACGGCGGGGACGAAGGTCAGCACGGCGAGCAATGGAGGGACGACGGCGTTCTCCAATGCGACCGATACCATCGACGTGACGGTGACGCCGGTCAACGACGCCCCGACGGATCTGAGTCTGTCGGCCAACACGGTAGCGGAGAATGCCGCGAACGGGACGGTGGTGGGGACAGTCAGCGGGTCAGACCCCGACAGCGGTGACACGAAGACGTACAGCCTGACTGACAGCGCTGGCGGCCGTTTTGCGATCCACAGCGGAACGGGCGTGATCACGGTAGCCGACGGCAGCCTTTTGAACTACGAAAGCGCGCCGAGCCACACCGTGACGGTGCGGGTCACGGATTCCGGCGGGCTGACCTACGACGAGATCTTTACAGTGGCTGTGACAAACGTGAATGAAGCGCCGGTCGCGGTGGACGACCGGCCCGGCCTCCGATTCGACGGTGTGGACGATTTTGTTGAGATGGGCAGCGGCGCGGTCTACGAGGTCACAGATACCGTGACAATGGAAGCCTGGATCAACCGGGAACCCTCCCCTCAGGCCTCGCAAATCATCATCAACAAGGAAGGCGAGTACGAAGTCGGTTTGGATGCGGACGGGAGCCTGAAATGGGCCTTTGCGAATACCAATCCGGGATGGGCCTGGCATGACACGGGTGTGGTCATACCCGAGCATACCTGGACTCATATCGCTGTAACGTACGATCACGGAACGATCACGAGTTATGTCGACGGGGTGGCGGTGGAGGTATTCGCCGGCTCGGGCACGATCGGCGACGCGCATCCCACCAAAGATACGCTCCGGATCGGCGGCCGCGAGAACAACCCTGCCAACCAGTATTTTGCCGGTCAGATCAGCGACGTGCAGGTGTGGAATACGGCGCGAACCGCCGGCGAGATTGGCAGCGACCTGAACGGCACCCTCAGCGGGACGGAAACCGGTTTGCTCGGCTATTGGAAGTTCAACGAAAATTCCGGGACCAACGCCGACAATCTCACGGCCAATTCCGACGGCACATTGGGCGGCGCGTCTCCTGGACAAACCCCGCAGTGGTCGACCTATCGCGTCAGCGAAGACAATACCCTCACCGTGGCAGGACCGGGGGTGTTGGCAAACGATGCTGACCCGGATGGTGACGCCGTTTCAGCTGTCATGGTCACCGGTCCTTCCCATGCCAGCTCCTTCACGTTGAATGCAGACGGCAGCTTTTCCTATACCCCGGCGGCGGATTTCTCCGGAACCGATTCCTTTACCTACCGCGTCAGCGATGGATCGAGCCTTTCCAATATCGCCACCGTCAGTATCCAAGTCGATCCGGTGAACGATGCCCCGACGGATCTGAGTTTGTCGGCCAACACCGTGGCGGAGAATGCGGCGAACGGGACGGTGGTGGGGACGGTGAGTGGGACAGATCCTGACGGCGGCGACACGAAGACCTACAGTTTCACCGACAACGCCGGTGGCCGCTTTGCGATCAATAGCGGAACGGGCGTGATCACGGTGGCCAACAGCACGCTGCTGAACTACGAAGCGGCGACGAGCCATGCGGTGACGGTGCGGGTGACGGACGCAAGCGGCCTGACCTACGACGAAAACTTTACGATCAACCTGACTGATGTCAACGAAGCCACACCGACGATCACCAGCAACGGTGGAGGGGCGACGGCCTCAATTCGACTCAAT
>WBZQ01000078.1_pt3 | contig 32513 bp, 32 predicted proteins | sample 5204251 | NCBI WGS metagenome assembly WBZQ01 (sample SAMN12412402, study PRJNA552823) | activated sludge metagenome | isolation source: activated sludge from nitrification reactor of wastewater treatment plant... | place: USA: Virginia | collected 2017-09 | reverse complement strand
CAGCCGCCGGATCCGGTACGGGTGCAGGTTGAAGCGCTGCCCCAGGTGGTCGCACTGGTTGACCAGCGCGAAGTAGCCGTCGGCGCCGAGCAGCGGCACCCGTTCGGTGATCGAGCGCGCCACCCGGGTGGGGATGTAGTCGTTGCAGGCGTCGACGGCGTCGGCGGCCATCACCCGGTAGGTGGTGTACTTGCCGCCGGCGATCGCCACGAGGCCCGGCGTGACCACGGCGACGGCGTGTTCGCGGGACAGTTTGGACGTCTGGTCATCCTCACCGGCCAGGAGCGGCCGCAGACCGGCGTACACACCCTCGATGTCGTCGTGGGTGAGCTGGGTGACCAGTACCTCGTTAACCCGTTCGAGGATGTAGTCGATGTCGGCGCGGGTGGCCGCCGGGTGGGCGAGGTCGAGGTTCCAGTCGGTGTCGGTGGTGCCGATGATCCAGTGCGTCTCCCACGGGATGACGAACAGCACCGAGTTGACGGTGCGCAGGATGATCGCGGTCTCGCTGACGATGCGGTCGCGGGGCACCACGATGTGCACGCCTTTGGAGGCGCGGACCTTGAAGTGCCCGCGCTGCTTGCTCAGCGCCTGCACCTCGTCGGTCCACACGCCGGCGGCGTTGATCACGCAGTGGCCGCGGACCTCGGTGATGTCGCCGGTTTCGGTGTCGCGCACGCGAACTCCGAGCACCCGATCGGACTCTTTCAGGAACCCGACCACCTGCGTCGAGGTGCGGATGACCGCGCCGTAGTGGGCGGCGGTGCGGGCCACGGTGAGGCTGTGCCGGGCGTCGTCGACAACGGTGTCGTAGTAGCGGATCCCGCCGATGAGCGAGCTTCGCTTGAGCGCGGGAGCCACCCGCAGCGCACCGGATCGGGTGACGTGCTTTTGTCCCGGAACGGATTTGGCGCCGCCCATGCGGTCGTAGAGGAAGATGCCCGAGGCCACGTAGGGCCGTTCCCACACACGGTTGGTGAGCGGGTACAGGAACGGCAACGGCTTGACCAGGTGCGGCGCCAGCGTGCTCAGCGACAGTTCCCTTTCCTTCAAAGCCTCACGAACCAAACCGAATTCGAGCTGTTCCAGGTAGCGGAGGCCGCCGTGGAACATCTTCGATGACCGGCTCGACGTGCCGGAGGCGATGTCGCGGGCCTCCACGAGCGCCACCCGCAGGCCGCGGGTGGCCGCGTCGAGTGCCGCGCCGACACCCACGACGCCGCCACCGACGACGACGACGTCGAATTGTTCCGATCCGAGCCGTCGCCACGCCTCCTGGCGGTACAGCGGTCCCATATCGGCGGGGCGGTCCGGATTGAACTCCTCACTCATGGTTGCCGAGCGTAATCGAACCCGACGAACCGCACAGCCCGCGACACCATCGCCGGCGGCCGCCGGCACCAATCGGCCCCTGTTACCGGCATCGCGTGCGAAACTGCGGTGCTGTGGCCGCCGGACCAAACGGACCCGACTCTTGGCGGGGCGTGTAACACTGTCCGGCGTGGGTAGCCAAGCGGACACGTATGTGATGGCCATCGATCAGGGGACAACCTCGACCCGGGCGATGGTGTTCGACCGGTCGGGGGCGGTGATCAGCCGCGAACAGCTCGAACACCGGCAGATCTTCCCCAGGGCCGGCTGGGTGGAGCACGATGCCGCCGAGATCTGGCGCAACACGCGCAGGGTGACCGCGGCCGCGCTGGCCTCGGCCGACCTGAGGTCCGACCATATCGTCGCCTGCGGACTGACCAATCAGCGCGAGACCACACTCCTCTGGGACCGGGCCACGGGCGAGCCGGTGCACAACGCCATCGTCTGGCAGGACACCCGCACCGGTGCGCTGTGCGAACGGCTGGCCGGCGACGCGAGCGTCGACCGGTACAGGGACCGCACCGGGCTGCCGCTGTCCACCTACTTCTCCGGCCCCAAGATCGCCTGGCTCCTCGAAGAACACCCCGACCTCAGGGCTCGCGGCGAGGCAGGCGAACTGTGTTTCGGCACCATGGATTCGTGGCTGGCATGGAACCTCACCGGCGGCCCCGACGGCGGTCACCACATCACCGATGTCACCAATGCCTCCCGCACCATGTTGATGGATATCCGCACGCTGCAATGGGATCCGGAGATCTGCGCCGACATGGGCATCCCCATGTCGCTGCTGCCGGAGATCCGGAGCTCGTCGCAGGTGTACGGCCCGATGCGCGACAAGGGACCCCTGCCCGACGTGCCGCTCGCCGGCATCCTCGGCGACCAGCAGGCCGCCATGTTCGGGCAGGCCTGCCTCGACCCCGGCGAAGCCAAGAACACTTATGGCACAGGCAATTTCCTGCTCATGAACACCGGCGTGGTGCCGGTGTTCAGCTTGCACGGCCTGCTCACCACCGTGTGTTACCAGATCGGTGACGACGACGCCCGCTACGCCCTCGAAGGCTCGATCGCGGTCACCGGTTCGCTGGTGCAGTGGCTACGCGACAACCTGGGCCTGTTCCCGCACGCCGCCGACGTCGAGAAACTCGCGGCCACGGTCGACGACAACGGTGGCGCCTACTTCGTGCCCGCGTTCTCCGGCCTGTTCGCCCCCCGCTGGCGTCCCGACGCCCGCGGTGTGATCGTCGGCCTGACGCGCTTCATCAACAAGGGCCACCTGGCCCGGGCCGCGCTGGAGGCCAGTGCCTACCAGACCCGCGAGGTCATCGAGGCGATGCAGGCCGACTCCGGCGTCACCCTGTCGACGCTGAAGGTGGACGGCGGCATGGTCGTCAACGACCTGCTGATGCAGTTCCAGTCCGACATCCTCGACGTCCCCGTGGTGCGCCCTGTCGTCAACGAGACCACCGCCCTCGGCGCCGCCTACGCCGCCGGCCTGGCCGTCGGCTACTGGGACAGCCAGGACGACATCCGCGCCAACTGGGCCGAGGGCGCACGCTGGCAGCCCAACATGCCCACCGCCCGGCGCGAAGATCTCTACGCCGGCTGGAACCGCGCCGTCGAACACAGCCTCAACCTCGCGTAGCCACAGCCGACCCGACCACCGGCGACCAGCCATCTCGCCCCCGACGCCGACACGAGAAAACCCAACCCCACCCAGCGCGACCAGCATCGTGATCCCCGAGGCCGAGGCGAGGAACGAGCGAGGGCCGCGTGACCTTGCCGGTGGTCCCGGTTTCCACCATCAACAGCAACGCTCAGCCGGGGGCGTACTCCGCGAGGGCCGCGATCACGGCATCCTTGCCGATCGCGGCGGCCGCCTCGTACACGACGTCGGTGAACGCCTCGCGCGACAGGCCCGGCATGGTGGCGCGCAGGAGGCAGTCGAGGGCGCGGGCACGGGCGAAGGCCGTGTGCTGGCCGTCGGGATCATTGTTCTGGCGGCAGGTATGGGCGGTGAACTCGGCGCGGATGCGGGCGGCGTCGAGTTCGATGCGCAGGCCTGTGGGCAGGGCGCCGTGGGTTCGCCACTGGCCCAGCATGTCCCGGACCTCTGCCAGGTCGTCGACGCCGGTCCCGTCGATGACCGTGATGATCAGCAGGTTGGTGCACGCGGCCACGTCGGCGTCGGCGATCCTGTCGAGCAACATGCTCACACGCTCACCGAGGTGATCGATTCTGTTCACAGGTCCTCCCCGAACCAATGGTTCCACACCCTGAGGTAGGGTCCGAAGTCATCAGTTTAGTGAGGAACTTTGCGCAGCGTCAGCCAGGTCCACCGGATCAGACCGCGACAGGTCAGTCCAGGTCGTCGTGACGGACCAACTGCCGGGCCGCCTCGGTGATGGAACCCGACAGCGACGGGTACACCGAGAAGGTCTGCGCCAGATCGCTCACCGTGAGCTTGTTCTGCACCGCGAGGGCTATCGGCAGGATCAGCTCGGAAGCGTTGGGCGCCACCGCGACACCACCGATGACCACGCCGGTGGCGGGGCGGCAGAAGATCTTGACGAAACCGCGCCGCAGACCGCTCATCTTGGCGCGCGCGTTGGTGGCCAACGGCAGCATCACGGTACGGGCCGGATACTCACCGGCGTCGATAGCCTTCTGCGATACGCCGACGCTGGCGATCTCCGGCCGCGTGAAGATAGCCGACGCAACGGTTTTCAGCTTGATGGGGCTGACGCCCTCACCGAGCGCGTGATACATCGCGATGCGGCCCTGCATCGCGGCGACCGAGGCGAGCGGGAACAGTCCGGTGCAGTCACCGGCCGCGTACACCCCGGGCACCGAGGTGCGCGAGACCCGGTCGACTGTGATGTAGCCACCACGGGCGGTCTCGATACCCGCTTCCTCGAGCCCGAGGGTCTGTGTGTTGGGCACCGAACCGACTGTCATCAGCACATGCGAGCCCACCACCTGCTGACCGTCAGCCAGATACACGGTGACCGAATCACCATCGCGGACAACCTTATCCGCGCGACCGTGCTTGATGAGCGTGACGCCGCGCTCGGCGAGGACGTCCTCCAGGACCAGGGCGGCGTCCTCGTCCTCATGCGGCAGCACCCGGTCGCGGCTGGACACCAGGGTGACCTTCACACCCAATTCGGTGTAGGCGTGCACGAACTCGGCGCCGGTGACACCCGAACCGATGACGATCAGGTGCTCGGGCAGTTCCTCCAGGTCGTAGAGCTGCCGCCAGGTGAGGATCCGCTCGTCGTCGGGCTGCGCGTCGGGCAGGATCCGGGGCGAGGCGCCGGTGGCGATCAGGATCACCTCGCCCGCATAGGTTTCCGTGGTTCCGTCGGCCAAGGTGGCGATGACCTTGTGCGAGCGCACCCCGGTCTGCGTCGGTTCGAGCTTCGCGGTGCCCGAGACCAGCCGGACGCCCTCGCTGATCAGCCGCGACCGGATGTCGGCGGACTGCGCGAAGGCCAGATCCCGGACGCGCTGATGGATCTGAGACAGAGCCACCGTGGTGTGGTCGGTCTCCAGGCTGATGCCGAGGTCGGCGGCGCGGCGGATCTCGGTGCGGATACCGGTGGAGGCGATGAAGGTCTTGGACGGGACACAGTCCCAGAGCACGCAGGCGCCACCGATACCGTCGGAATCGATCACGGTGATGTCGGCGCCGTACGCCGCCGCGGCCAGCGCCGCCTCGTAGCCGGCCGGTCCCCCACCGATGATCACGATATTGGTCACGTCGTCACTCCTGTTCTGGCCGATATCTTTCTCACCCGGACGACGGGGTCCGGGTAGGGCTGAGAGTCGGCTGGGCTCCGGATACCAACTTAGTGGTCGGGCCGGGTGCGTGCGACCGAACCGGCACCCTCACCGCTCGTTCTTCAGCGAACGGTAATGACGGCGTCGGTCAACGGTCAGGTGCTCGATCGCGTAGCCGAGCATCGTGCGCGGCATCCGGGCCGCGTACTCGTCGAGAAATCCGGTCAGCAGGTCCCGGTCGACACGCTTGCCCACCTCGCGCAGCATCCAGCCGGTGGCCTTCTGCAGCAGGTCGTCCGGGTAGTCGAGGTAGATCGGCGCGAGTTCGAGCGTCGTCGACGCATCGCCCCGGCCGATGAATTCCTGGGTGGCGATGATCGCGATCCGGCGCAGCCACAGATCGTTCAGGCCGTGGCCGTCGCTGCGGGCCAGCGCGAACAACACCTCGCGCGGCCGGTCGTACAGCCATCCGCCGAGGACCGGGCCCGCCGAGACATCGACGATGTCCCAGTTGTTGACCCGGCCCCGCCGCGCGGCATCGAGATACCAGTCCGCGATGGTCTCCCGCTCGCCGTCGTCCCGGGCGCGGCGGAACCTGTCGACGGCCCCGATCATCGCGCTCAGCCGATGTTCGTGGACCGGTGAGTCGACCAGCGTCGTGAGTTCGGTGAGCGGCAGATTCCGGAAGGAACGCAGCACCGTGCGCTGAGCGGGAACCGTCACACCGATGAAGGTGTCGCCCTCGCCGTACTCACCGGGGCCCGTCTTGAAGAACCGGGCGCTGCTCTGGGCGCGCTCGGGTGAGGCGATCCGTTCCAGCGCCACCATCACCGCCCGCGCGGTCTGTTCGGGCACCTGCGGCGTCGACGGGACCATGGCACCGACTGTAGAACGTCGCCGGGTCCGGCCGGCCACCGTCGCAGATCACAACCCTTATCCGACACGTATCCGCCAGAGGCCACTAGGATTACTCGGCGGACCACCGTTGCGCGGTCCGAGGCAGGATGAAGACCCGGACCCTGGGTGTCGTCAGGGCGTGGGCAGAGAGGACGACGTGCCGACTTACGCGGCGTACGGGTCGAATATGCACCCCGAGCAGATGGCAGAACGCGCCCCGCATTCCCCCATGTCGGGGACGGGCTGGCTCAACGGCTGGCGGCTCACCTTCGCCGGCGGCGACATCGGCTGGGAAGGCTCCCTCGCGACCGTCGCCGAGGACCGTGAAAGCCCGGCGTCCCGGGTGTTCGTCGTGCTCTACGACGTCACCGACGAGGACGAGCGGACCCTCGACCGGTGGGAGGGTTCCGAACTGGGCATCCACCGTAAGATCAGGGCCCGGGTCGACACCGCCGACGGCCCCGTCCTGGCGTGGCTGTACGTGATGGACGCGTTCGAGGGCGGTCTGCCGTCGGCGCGGTACCTCGGTGTGATGGCCGAAGCGGCCGAGATCGCGGGCGCACCCGCCGGATACGTGCAGGACCTGAGGCTGCGTGAGTCACGCAACGTCGGTCCGGGGTCCGGCGAGCTCTAGACCCGGCTCACACCCCGAGCACGACCCCGGCAAGCGTCCGCACCCCGACATCGAGGGCGCGCTCGTCGATGCGGAAGTTGGGGCTGTGCAGGTCGACCTGCGGCCCCAGCCCGTCCCACACGCCGAGTCTGCCCATCGCGCCCGGCACGTGTTCGAGATACCAGGAGAAGTCCTCACCGCCCGGTGACTGCGGGGTGTCGGCCACCGCGTTCGGACCCACCGCGCTCACCGCCGTCGACAGCATCGCGATAGACACATCGTCGTTCACCACCGGCGGCACCCCACGGAAATAGTTGAGGTCGTACTGCACCCCCAGCGGTGCGACGAGTTCACCGATGATGCTGCGCACCAACGGTTCCAGCTCCACCCAGATATCCCGGTCACCGGTGCGGACGGTGCCGCGCAGGCGTCCTTCCTGCGGGATCGCGTTGGGGGCGCTGCCCGAATGCACCGAGCCCCACGCCATGATGGTGCCCGACCGCGGGTCCACCCGCCGGGACAGCACCCCGGGCAGCCCTGTGATGACGGTGCCGATCGCGTAGATCAGGTCGGCGGTCAGATGCGGCCGCGACGTGTGCCCACCCTTGGAGTGGAAGGTGACGTCGACGTGGTCGGCGGCCGAGGTCAGCGCACCGGCCCGCAGGCCCACCGACCCGACGGGCAGCCGGGGATCGCAGTGCAGGGCGAAGATGCGGCTCACCCCCTGCAGCACCCCGGCGTCGATCGCGTCGAGCGCACCACCCGGCATCACCTCTTCGGCGGCCTGGAAGATCAGCCGCACCCCGACCGGCAGGTCCTCGACACCGGCCAGCAGCGCGCCGGTGGCCAGCAGGATCGCGGTGTGCGCGTCGTGCCCGCACGCATGGGACACGGCGTCGACGGTGGAACTGAACGGCAGACCGGTGTGTTCGGTGATCGGCAGCGCATCCATGTCGGCGCGCAGCGCGATCCGCGTGTCGGACTCCGGCCCCAGATCACACACCGCACCGGTGCCGAGCGGTAGCCGCCGCGGCTTCAAACCGAGCGCGGTCAGTTCGGCCATCACCAGATCGGTGGTGGCCACCTCCTGCCGCGACAGTTCGGGATGGGCGTGGATCTGCCGCCGCCAGGCGACCAGCTTCTCACGGTTGGCGGCGAGCCAGCCGTCGATCACCGCCGACGGCCGGCTCACAACACTGTGGCCGGGGTGGTCACGGCCAGATCGGCGAGCAGCGGCGCACGCAGCCCCTCCTTGATCGCGCCGATGTTGGGTCCGGTGATGTGCTGACGTTCGGCGGCCACCGCCCGCGCCCGCTCGACCAGCTGATCCACCGGCACGGCCTCGCCGACGATCCCCGCCGCGGCCGCGTCGTGCGCGCCGTAGCGGCGGCTGGTCAGCATCGCCTCGGTGGCGGCGGCGTCGCTCAGTCGGGTCCGCACCAGCGCGGCCATGCCCTGGGTGAACGGCATCGACAGCGCGGCCTCGGGCAGCGACCAGAAGCCCCGGTCGTCACGCATCACGCTGTAGTCGGTGCACAGCGCCAGCATCGCGCCCGCGCCGAAAGCGTGACCGTTGATCGCCGACACGGTGTGCACCGGCAGGGTCAGCAGCTTGGTGTACAGCGCGTGGACCGTGTCGAGGTAGGCGGGCAGCTGCGCATAGTTGGCGGCGATGTAGTCGGTGTCGAGCCCGTTGGTGAAGAACTTGCCCGTCGCGGTGATCACCAGGCCCTTGGCGTTTGCTGCGGCCTCGTCGAGCAGACCGGACACGGTCTCGACCCAGTCGAGCCCGAATCGGTTCTCCGGGTTGTCCGGGTCGAGCTCGACTCCCTCGGTACCCAGGTAGAGCTCGTAGATGTCGCCGTCGGCATTCAGGAAAGGCATGCACAGACAATATCGCCCGGCGTATGCGGCTCCTTGACGAGTCCGCTGATTCACCGTCACGGCAGGCGAATGCGGGCCTGTCGGGGCGGCAGACATAATCGGGACATGACAACCGGCGGACCAGGAGACCAGCAGGGCAACGACTACCCGGGTTACCAGGGCGATCAGTCGCCCTACTACTGGCAACAGGGCGGGGGGCATCAGAGCGGGGGGCAACTGGGCGGGGGCTTTCCGCAGGGCTACCCGTCCGGCGGCTATCCGCCACCCGAGCGGTCCCCCTGGTCGTCGCCGGTCGTCCTGGTTGCGGCGGCCGCGGGCGTGCTGCTGGTGGTCGGCGGCATCCTGGCGGCGTTCCTGCTCCTGCCGTCCGGCGACGACGACCCCGACGCATCCCCGGGCCCGAGCACCACGACGCACACCGTCACGCAGTCGCCGAGTAGCCCGCCCCCGCAGCAGAGCGGCACCGGCCAAGAAACCGTGACCGTCACCCCGCCTCCCGGAACCGTCACCACACCGCCGCCTACGACCGATACCGACCGTCCGGATCCGACCGTGCCCGACACCGACTGGCAGGGTTTCACCGCCGGCCCCCGCTGCGACGGCGCGACCGATCCGGCGCTCGCCATCCTGGCGACCAACCGCTCACGGGTGATCATCTGCCGGGTCGGCGAGCGTGGTGGGCTCTACTACAAGGGCGTCGCCGACGGGAATCTCAAGCACATCGACTTCCCCACCCAGGAGGGCAAGTACTACTTCGCGCGGTCGGGATCGTTCGAATACATCGTCAGCCCTTCGGGTCTGGTGATCCGACAGAACGGCAACACCATCGGCGACGAGCCCGCCGTCGCGTACTGGTCGCAGTAGGAGAACGACGATGACACAAGAACCTGTCCTCGACGCCGCCGGACTCGACGTGGTGCGCAGCGGCCGCCTGCTGCTCGACGATGTCAGCATGCGGGTACTGCCCGGGGAGCACTGGGCACTGCTCGGCCCGAACGGCGCCGGCAAGTCGACGTTGATGACGATGCTGGGGGCACGCGGGTTTCCCACTCGCGGCACCGTCGACGTCCTCGGCCACCGGCTCGGCCGGGTCGACATGCGTTCACTGCGCACCCACATCGGGCATGTCGACCCGCGCTGGCGCATCGATATCCCGCTGTCGGCGCACGAGGTGGTGCTCACCGGGCTGACCAACACCCCCGAACTCGACAACCGGCACGACTACACCGATGCCGAACACGCCCACGCCGACGCCCTGCTCACGATGCTCGGCATGGCCGAGCGCCGGGAATCGTTGTGGCCGTTCATGAGTCAGGGCGAGAGGGGCCGCACCCTGATCGCCCGGGCACTGATGCCGCAACCACCGCTCCTGTTGCTCGATGAACCGGCCACCGGCCTCGACCTGGCCGCCCGCGAGAAGCTGCTGGCAGGCATCGACCAGCTTCGTCGTGAAGTACCCACGCTCGCAACGGTTCTGGTGACCCATCACCTGGAGGACCTGCCCGCCAGCACCAGTCACGCCCTGTTGCTGCGCGACGGCAAGACGGTCGCTGCCGGGACCGTCGACGAGGCCCTCACCTCGGCGACGATCAGCACCTGCTTCGACCACCCCGTCGACGTGCGCCGCACCAATGGCCGCTGGTCGGCGGTCGCCACGTAGCGAGTTATCGTGACAGCCTTCGCGTGATACTCCTGGCGGCCCGGGCCGGCAAGCGCGTCGCTATGGCCGCCGCGCCCGTGGTGCGGCGGGGCCGTGGCACCAACTCGCCCGCACAGTTCGGGCAGGTACCGACGCGTTGCGCGCAGTCCTCGCAGTAGGTGCATTCGTAGGAGCAGATCCACGCCGCTCCGTCCGGTTCCAGTGCCGCGGAGCATAGTTCGCAGCTCGTCTTCATCGTCAGCATCAGCCCACCTTGTAGTTGCCCAGCGCCTTGGCCACCAGCCTTCCCGATTCGGTGCGGATTTCGGCCTCACACGCGGTGAGCGTCCGGCCCCGCCGCAGCACCCGTCCGGGCAGAAATGCCCGCATGAGTTCGGTGCCGTTGGACGGCGAACCAAGATCGGAAGATTTCACATACACAGTGAATGTCACATGCGGTGTGTATGTCAAGGTAGATTCAGGGGCGTGCCACCAGACGTACCCGTGCCGACGCTCCGGCAAAGCCAGGCGCTCGCCACCCGCCGTCGGCTCCTCGACGTCGCCACCCGCCTGTTCTGCGACGAGGGGTTCTCAGCCGTCACCACCACCGGGCTGTGCGCGGCGGCCGGAGTGACCCGCGGCGCTCTCTACCACCACTTCGCGAACATGACCGAGGTGATGGAAGCGGTGTTCAGCGACATCGAGGGGCAACTGGTCGATCGGGTCGTCGCCCGGCTGTCCGCTGTCGCACCAGCCCGGGCGCAGCTCACAGCACTGGGACCCGCCGTGCTCGACTCCCTTGCCGCCGACGACCGCACCACCCGGATCGTGTTCGTCGAAGCACCGTCCGCGCTGGGCTGGTCACGCTGGCGCTCCCTCGACGGCGGCCGGTCCCTGACCCTGATCGCAGACATCCTGCGACGTTGCGCCGACGACGGTCACCTCCGCCCCGGTATCGACCCGATCCTCGCCGCACAACTGCTGCTCGGCGCCATCAACGAGGCCGGCATGTACATCGGCGCCCACCAGGGCAACCCCACCCCGATCGCCCACCAACTCACCCTCCTCGCAGAAGGGCTCCTCCACCAATAACCTTCCCGCGTAGTGATTGCCTTCGCCGCTAAACGGATCCGTTTAGCGTGCAAGGAAACGGTTACGCGGGAAGAGACGGATGGAACCAAACGGGCGTTTGCTGCGTCTGATTGCCATGATCGCGTATCCCACCGACTCGTACGGCCTTATTCGACGCTCCGCGCTGCTGGAGACGGGAGTCTCCGACAACCAGATCGCACAGGCGATTCGGCGTGGCTTGCTCCTTCGTGTATACCCGGGATCCTTGGTCGTACCCAGCACCGATTTCGACGGAGCCGAAGGCGCACAGCGGTTGCACCGCATGACAGCCATTGCGGTCGCGACGTCCGAACTGTCTACGGCCACCTCACCCCTGCCGCTCTGTCACGCGACGGCCGCTGCGTTTCACGGGATCCCGCTGCTCAAGCCGGATATCTCGCGTGTGCATGTCGCGTCGGGCGGGACGTCGGGCGGCGCCGTTCATCGCTACCGGCACCTGCATGCGACCCCGCTCGATCCCGCGGAGGTCACCGTCGTCGACGGAATTGCGGTGACCACCGTCGAACGGACCGCGGTCGACGTCGCCACCCGGGGTGTGTTCGCGCAGGCACTGACGGCATTCGACCAAGCGATGCGGGTAGGCGGGGACATCGAGATGATGCGAGACATCCTCGAATCCCGGCGGCGCGTCGGTGTGCGGGTTGCGAGACGTGCGCTCTCCCTCGCCAGCGGACTGTCGCAGAGCGTCGGCGAATCGTGGAGCCGCGCCCAGATGATCGAAGCCGGCCTGCCTGTCCCGCGGCTGCAACACCGATTCCAGTGCTCATCGGGCTACTACGACACCGACTTCGACTGGGACGAGGCATTGATCGGAGAGTTCGACGGCCTCCACAAGTACGGCCGTCTCCTCAGGCCCGGCGAAACAGCCGCGGACGCCGTGGTGCGGGAGAAGCTTCGTGAGGACGAACTCCGCGCGACCGATGCGCTCGTAGTCCGTTGGGTCTGGGCGCACCTGGAGTCACGGAGCGTCGTCGACCTTATCAAGCCCCGACTCAAACGCCTCGGTCTCTGTGCGTGAGCGTTCCCGCTTTACCGTTTCCTTCAGCGCTAAACGGATCCGTTTAGCGCTGAAGGAAATGGTTGAGCGGGAAGATCAGCGGGGGCCGTATTGGCGGTCGCCGGCGTCGCCCAGGCCGGGGACGATGTAGTAGGCGTCGTTGAGGCCTTCGTCTATCGCTCCTACGATCAGGCGGATCGGGTGGCCGGAGTTTTGCAGGGCGGCGACGCCTTCGGGGGCGGCGACCACGCAGATGGCGGTGATATCGCGGGCGCCGCGTTCGACCAACAGGTCGATAGCGTGCAGCATCGAACCGCCCGTCGCCAGCATCGGGTCGAGGACGAACACCGGGATCTGCGACAGATCCTCGGGCAGCGACGCCAGGTACGGCACCGGTTTGGCGGTCGACTCGTCGCGGGCGATGCCGACGAATCCGATGTTGGCCTCGGGGACCATCGCGTGCGCCTGATCGACCATCCCGAGCCCGGCGCGCAGCACCGGGACGAGCAGCGGCGGCGCGCTGAGCCGCGCACCCGGACACGGGCAGATCGGCGTCTCGATGGGCACGTCATCGACGGACGCCGACGCCAGTGCTTCGTAGACGAGGATCTGCGTCAGACCGGACAACGCCTGCCGGAACTGGGCATTGCTGCTGTTCTTGTCACGCAGGGTGGTCAGCCGGACGGCGGCCAGCGGGTGAGCGACGATGTGCACATCCATGGCGATCACCTTAAATCCAGATCGGCACCGCCGCGTGCCGGAACCACCATTCATCCATCGAACAGAAATTCGATGGAACCAAACGGGGTTCCGCTGCGTCAGACCCCCATGACGAACACCCAGGTTCAGGCCGACCCGGCCGCGATCACCCGATTCGCCCAGCAACAACGCACCATCGCTGCCGAGATCCGCGGCTCGGCCACCACGGGGTCGTCGGCGGCCACCGAACTCGCCCCCACCTTCGGTGTCATCGGCGCCGACTTCCTCACCGTCCTCACCGGCGTGCTTGACACCAAGTCGCGGGAGGTCGTCGCGATCGCCGAGAAACACGAGACGATCGGCAACCAATCGGTGACCGCGGCCAACACCTACGTCGCCACCGACGGCACCGCCGCGCAGAAGATACGAACACAGAAGGCGAACACCCAAAGGCGAACCACCCCGACGCAGACGACGAACAACCCGATGACCACCGGAATTCAGGCGTTGTCCACGCTCGCCACCGGTGTCCAGTCACTAGCGAGCCTGCTGACAACCTCCCAGAGCACCGACAAGCAGAACAACACCACTCAGGCCACGAACAAGAAGGATACGAAGAAGCAGGACACATCCGAGCACGCCACGGACCGGCAGACAGCAGGTAACAAGGCAGCGCCCGACAAGGCAGCGCCGGACAAGGCAACGGACACAACGACCCAAGGCAAGTCGGTGCCCGACACCGCGACGTCGGACAAGGTGCAGACCGACAAGCTGTCGTCGAATAGCACCACACCGGACAGGGGCACCCCACCGGGCACTGGCCCCTCCCACGCGGCGACCCCGAACGGCACTGCCCCGTCCACCACCACGACGACGACCACCACGACATCACCCACCGGAACGATCACCACGACGACCGTCACCACCATCAAGGTCGGCGGCGCCGACAAGGAGCTGACGCTGAAATGATCAACCTGCTGATCGCGCCCCTGCACACCCTCGTCGACACCCTCGGCACCGGCGTGCTGCCACCGGATAATCCCGTCACCCGATTGCGCACCACCGCACAGACTCTCGCAGAGGCGGAGAAGAACTCGGCGGCGGCCACGACCACCGTCCTCAAGTCATGGTCGGGTGACGGCGCCCGCGGCATGGCCACACAGGTCAACGCCACCACAAACGCCGCAACGACTTTCACGGCGGACACCGACAGCATCGCCACCATCGTCGACGACGCGGCCGGCAAAGTGGCCACCGCCGCAAAGCAACTCGACACCCTCGTCGACTCCTTCGGCCGCACGGTATCGACGCTCGGCGGCAACGCCCTGACCGTCAGCGGGCTCGCGCTCCTCGTGCCCGTCGCCATCGATCACGTCAGCCGGGGCGTCCAAATCGTCGAAAAGACCCGCACGCAACTGGAATCGGATTCGGCGCGGCTACGGGCAGTCACCCGCGCACAGACGAAATCCACCCAGACCGGTTCGACGCCCACGAACAAGTCCACACCGGCCACGATCACCCAGGTTCAGCACTCGACCAGCCCGGTCACCACCACGCCCTACTCGACCAGCACACCGGGCACCTCCGCGCCGGGCACCACGACCCCGAGCACCACCACCCCGTCCACCACGACCACCGGCGCGAACCGTCAGACCCCCATCGCGACGACCTCGCAGGACACCCCGACGTTCACCACAGCGGCCAGCACCCGCACCACCGGCTCAGGCATCCCCATCACCCTCCCCGACGGCTCCGTCGCCTACGCCCCCAACCAAAAGGCCGCGACCGCCGTCACCGCCGCGCTCAGCAAGCAGGGCACCCCCTACATGTGGGGCGGAACAAGCACCGGCGGGTTCGACTGCAGCGGCTTCACGCAGTGGGCCTACCGGCAGGCCGGCGTCGAGCTGCCCCGCCTAGCCCAGGACCAGGACACCGCCGGCCGCCAGGTCTCCCAGGACGACCTGCAGCCCGGCGACCTCGCCGTCTGGTCCGGTCACGTCGCCATGTACATCGGCAACGGCCAGCTCATCGAGACCGGCGGTGCCCCTGTCAGTGTCACGCAGCTGCGCACCACCAACGCGGGTCAGAACTTCGAAGGTTTCTACCGTGTCACCTGATGATCCGGAGCCGACCGTCAATCCGGTGTCACCTGTTCCTCACCGTCATCCCCTACCATGGTGACGCTCTGCCCACCTCTAGCGTTAGGCTTTCTGCTCATGGCCGGAGACATCGTCCCCATCGAACTCGGATTGACCAACGGAAACGTCTTCACCCTCTGGGCGCCACGCTGGCGCGAGGGCGACGACGAATGGGAAGCCTTCCTCGGGCTCGACGAGGACCTGTACGGGCTCCCCGGCGTCGCCGAACTGGCGGCGTTCATCCGGTCCGGCGCCGAGAACGACCTCGAGGACCATCCCACCTGGGAGACCCTCAAGCAGGTCTCGGCCGACGAACTGCTGCCCGACGACCGGCACACCTACGACCTGGTCGGCGTGCCCGAGCTCGCGGCCGAGGATTCCACCCCCGAGGTCATCGCCGAACTAGAGGACGCGCTGGAGATCGTCCGCATCCTCGGTGAGGTGTGCGAACTGACCGTCGTCACCAAGTTCTTCAACGGCAACCCGATCCTGGGCGCCGTCACCACCGGCACCCGCAACTTCGTCGGCCGAGACGGTATCGACCTGTGGGTGCGGATCGGCCGGCTCATCGCCAAGCACTGGGATGACGTCGTCGACGCGATCGACGGCGTGCTCACCGAACCACCCACCGACGACGACGCCGTGGCGACCGCCGCGGCCGAGCTCGAGGCGGCCGCCTCCGCAGAGGACGAGGATGAGCCCGGCGACGACGAACTCGAGGCGGCCGAAGGCATCGACGACGAGGACGACGACGACGAGGAGGAGGATGAGGATGACGATTACGACGACGACAGCTTCTGGGCGCAGGTCGGCATCGACCCCATCCGCATCGTCACCAGCGACGACGAATACCTGACGCTGCGCTGTTATCTCGGCGACGACCCGGTGTTCCTCGGCGCCGACGGCAAGATCTTCGTGTTCACCTCACCGCGGGCCCTGAGCAAGTTCCTCGCCGACAGCACCGACCACGATCTGCTCGACGTGTCCACCTTCGACCAGGTCCAGGTGGAGGCCACCGACGGCTCGCTGGAGTTCGACGTCATCGACGAGAACGTCTACGTGCTGACCGGCCTGGCCGACGACATCGCCGACGGACCGCGCCGCATAGACCGCAACCAGCTCGACCTTGCCGTCGAACTGTTTACCGACGCAGCCGATTACGGCGACGACAACAACGTCAGCGAGGCACTGGGATCGACCACCCCGCTGGGCTGGTTCGTCGACTACGCCATCAACCCCGACCCGAAGCGGCTCGCCCCGTCCGGTCCGTTCGACAACGAGTCGGAGGCCTGGCGGGCCCTCGAGCACGACTTCGAGGCCCGGCTCGACAAGAAGAGCTGAACCGACCGTAAGTTCAGCCGATCAGGACGGCGTATCCGGGTTTGATGACCTCGTCGATGATCCGGATGCGTTCGTCGAAGTGCAGGAACGACGACTTCATCGCGTTGACGGTGAAGCGTTCCAGATCGGTCCAGCCGTAACCGAAGTGATCGACGAGCACCTTGAACTCGTTGCTCATGCAGGTATCGCTCATCAGCCGGTTATCGGTGTTCACCGTGACCCGGAACCGCAGTCGCGCAAGGATATTGAACGGGTGCTCGGCCAATGACGCCACGGCACCGGTCTGCACGTTGGAACTCGGGCACAGCTCCAGCGGAATCCGCTTGTCGCGTACCGTCGCCGCGATGTCGCCGAGCACCGCACCCTCGAACGAGTGTGCCGCCGCACTCACCCCCGGCGGCAGCGTGATGTCGTCGATGACCCGGACGCCGTGCCCGAGCCGGTCGCAACCGCAGTAGGCCAGCGCCTCGTGGATCGACGGCAACCCGAACGCCTCACCGGCGTGGATGGTGAACCGGGCGTTGTTGGCACGCATGTACTCGAACGCGTCGAGATGCCGCGTCGGCGGATTGCCGGCCTCCGCGCCGGCGATGTCGAAGCCGACTACACCGCGGTCGCGGAATCGCACGGCCAGCTCCGCGATCTCCCGGGAGCGGGCGGCGTGCCGCATCGCGGTCACCAGACAGCGCACGACGATCGGCCTGCCCTGCCCGGCGGCATCCACCTCGCCCTTGGCGAAGCCGGACAGCACAGACTCCACCACCTCATCGAGGGTCAGGCCGTCCGCGAGGTGCTGCTCGGGCGCGAACCGCACCTCCGCGTAGACCACGCCGTCGGCGGCCAGATCCTCCACGCATTCGCGGGCGACGCGTTCGAGCGCGGGCGCCGTCTGCATCACGGCGACAGTGTGCGCGAAGGTCTCCAGATACCGCTCGAGCGTCCCGCTGTCGGCTGACTCCCGGAACCACGTCGCCAGCGACGCCGCATCGTCGGCGGGCAACCCGGTGTAGCTGCAGTCGCGGGCCAGCTCCAGCACCGTGGCCGGACGCAGCCCGCCGTCGAGGTGATCGTGCAGAAGGGCCTTGGGGGCGAGGGCGAGGTTACTGAGGTCGAGTGGTCGGGGCGTCATCTTCAGACGGTAACGCGATCGAGCACGAGCGGCCCGGTGAGCGGACGAGAATCATCCTCCGTAGCGCTCCCGGGTGGGCTGATCACGGCCGCCCCGTCGAGAGCGGCGACCGCTCCGCCGATGGCCCCGGGCGTCCGGGTGTGCAGGCTGTACAGCGGTGCACCGGCTGTCACCGTGTCGCCGGGTTTGGCGTGCAGTACCACGCCGGCCTCGGACTGGACGCCGGCGCCCGGGACCGCCCGGCCCGCGCCGAGACGCCAGGCGGCAACTCCCACCGCCATCGCGTCCAGGCTCCGCAGCACACCCGACGTCGGCGCCCGCACCACCTCGATGTGTGGGGCGACCGGCAGCGGGGCGTCCGGGTCACCGCCCTGCGCGGCGATCATCGCGCGCCAGGTGTCCATGGCCCTGCCATTCGCCAGATGGGCGGCGGGGTCGGCGTCGGGGAGCCCGGCCGCGTCGAGCATCTCCCGCGCCAGAGCGAGGGTGAGTTCGACGACGTCGGCGGGTCCACCCCCGGACAGCACCTCGAGCGACTCGGCCACCTCGACCGCGTTGCCGGCGGTCAGGCCCAGTGGGGTGGACATGTCGGTGAGCAGCGCGGTGGTGCGCACACCGGCCGCGGTGCCGAGTGACACCATCGTCTTGGCCAGCCGCCGGGCGTCGTCGGGTGACGACAGGAAAGCCCCCGAGCCGGTTTTGACATCCAGTACGAGCGCCCCGGTTCCCTCGGCGATCTTCTTGCTCATGATCGAGGCCGCGATCAGCGGTATCGATTCGACGGTTCCGGTGACATCGCGCAGTGCGTACAGCTTGCGGTCGGCGGGCGCGAGATCGGCCCCGGCCGCACACACCACGGCGCCGACGGACTCGAGCTGCGAATACAGCTGCGCCGTCGTCAGATCCGCCCGCCAGCCGGGAATCGACTCCAGCTTGTCGAGGGTGCCGCCGGTGTGGCCCAGGCCTCTGCCCGACAGTTGCGGCACCGCCACGCCGAACGAGGCGACCAGAGGTGCGAGCGGCAACGTGATCTTGTCCCCCACCCCGCCGGTGGAGTGTTTGTCGACGGTGGTCAGCGGCCTGCCGTCGCGCCGCAGCTCGCCGAAGTCCATCCGCGTGCCGCTGTCGATCATCGACTGTGTCCAGGTGACGATCTCCCGATCGGTCATCCCGCGCAGGTAGATCGCCATCAGGAGCGCCGACATCTGTTCCTCGGCGACCCCGTCGGCACGGGTGTACCGGTCGACTATCCAGGTGATCTGCTCATCGGTCAGTTCGCAGCCGTCTCGCTTGGCGGCGATGACCGACACCGCGTCGAGGACCGGGCTCATCGGGTGATCCGATCCAGATCCTCGGGGCCGAACGCATCGGGCAGCAGCTCGCCAAGGGTCCGCGGACCGTCGGCGTGGTCGACGAGCAGACCCGGTCCGCCGAATTCGAGGAGCACCTGCCTGCACCGGCCGCACGGCATCAGCGGCGAACCGTCGGCGTCACAGACCGCGACGGCCCGCAGCCGCCCGCCACCGGTGGCCACCAGCTGCGCCGCCAAAGTCACCTCGGCACAGATCCCGAGACCGTATGAGACATTCTCCACATTGCATCCGGCCACGAAACGGCCGTCGTCTGTGATTGCGGAGGCCCCCACCGGGAACCGCGAATACGGCGCGTAAGCCTTGCCGATCATCGACCTTGCGTTGTCTCGCAACGTCTTCCACTCGGTCATCCCGACCACCACAACCTCCTCGACATCACTTTCGGACCCCGATGTGACCACCCCGACTACAACGCGGACATTGGTAAGGCAACCCTAAATCGAGATATCTTGTCTCTCAAATGTGTTCGGGTAATTTAACGACGGCCTCAGCATAGGTTTAAAGTCTCTTGCATGGGTCGCCCGCAGGTTCGTGAGCAGTCGGCCCAGCCAATCCATCGACGGTGTTGGAGGCCAACTTTCCGATGAGTACGCCGACCGAGGTTGCACCAGATCCGGTGCGTAAGCGTTCCCTCTACCGAGGCGATCCAGGCATGTGGTCCTGGGTGCTACACCGCATCACCGGTGTGACAATCTTCTTCTTCCTGTTCGTTCACGTCCTCGACACCGCGGTCATCCGCATCGACCCGAACAAGTATTCGGAGGTCGTCGAGACGTACAAGACCCCGATCATCGGTCTGATGGAGATCGCGCTGGTCGCGTGCGTGCTGTTCCACGCACTCAATGGCCTGCGGTTGATCCTGGTCGACTTCTGGGGCAAGGGACCGAAGTACCAGCGGCAGATGCTGTGGGGCATTCTCGGCCTGTTCGTCGTGCTGTTCGGCGCGATGGCTGTCCGGCTCCTGCAGATCCTGATCCAGCATTCGTTCTAGGAGCCGACGGACATGACCACTTCAGCAAATCCGAAACTGGCCAAGACGCTCGAGAAGGAACACGTCCGGCCGGCCAGCCTCGACAACCCGCGCTCGCCGCGCAAGCCCAAGGGCGGCAACTTCGAGAAGAACGCGTGGATGTTCATGCGCTTCTCGGGCCTGGCACTGATCATCCTGACCTTCGGCCACATGTTCATCATGCTGGCGTGGGACGACGGCGTGCACCGCATCGACGCCTCGTTCGTGGCCAAGCGCTGGGACTCGGCGGGCTGGCAGATCTGGGATCTGACCATGCTGTGGCTGGCGCAGTTGCACGGCGGCAACGGTGTGCGCACCGTCATCGCCGACTACACGCGCAAGGATTCGACCCGCTTCTGGCTGAACGTCCTGCTGGCCCTGTCGATGCTGCTCGTGCTGATCATGGGCACCTATGCCCTTCTCACCTTCGACGTCAGCAGCGTCGACTGACCTCGCGCGTCGGATAAAGGAGACCAAGACTCATGCAGGAACACCGCTACGACGTACTCATCGTCGGTGCAGGCGGCGCCGGGATGCGCGCGGCCATCGAGGCCGCTCCCCGTGCGCGGACCGCGGTCCTCACCAAGCTCTACCCCACCCGCTCCCACACCGGCGCGGCACAGGGCGGCATGTGCGCCGCGCTGGCCAACGTCGAGGAGGACAACTGGGAGTGGCACACCTTCGACACCGTCAAGGGCGGCGACTACATCGTCGACCAGGACGCCGCCGAGATCATGGCCAAGGAGGCCATCGACGCGGTGCTCGACCTGGAGAAGATGGGCCTGCCGTTCAACCGCACCCCTGAGGGCCGGATCGACCAGCGCCGGTTCGGTGGTCACACCCGTGACCACGGCAAGGCCCCGGTCCGCCGGGCCTGTTACGCCGCCGACCGTACCGGTCACATGATCCTGCAGACCCTGTATCAGAACTGCGTCAAGCACGACGTGGAGTTCTTCAACGAGTTCTACGCCCTCGACCTGTGCCTGTCGGAGAACGAGGACGGTGAACTCACCGCCACCGGCGTGGTCGCCTACGAGCTGGCCACCGGCGAGATCCACGTCTTCCATGCCAAGTCGATCGTGTTCGCCACCGGTGGTTCGGGACGCATGTACAAGACCACGTCGAACGCGCACACGCTGACCGGCGACGGTATGGGCATCGTCTTCCGCAAGGGACTTCCGCTGGAGGACATGGAGTTCCACCAGTTCCATCCGACAGGTCTGGCCGGTCTGGGCATCCTCATCTCCGAGGCGGTCCGCGGCGAGGGCGGCATCCTGCGCAACGTGGACGGCGAACGCTTCATGGAACGCTACGCCCCCACCATCAAGGACCTCGCGCCCCGCGACATCGTCGCCCGCTCGATGGTGCTGGAGGTTCTGGAGGGCCGCGGCGCCGGACCCAACAAGGACTACGTCTACATCGACGTGACCCACCTCGGCGAGGACGTGCTCAACGAGAAGCTCCCCGACATCACCGAGTTCGCCCGCACCTACCTCGGTGTCGACCCGGTCACCGAGTACGTCCCGGTGTTCCCCACCTGCCACTACGTGATGGGTGGTATCCCCACCAACGTCGAGGGCCAGGTGCTGCGTAACAACACCGAGATCGTGCACGGCCTGTTCGCCGCCGGCGAATGCGCGTGCGTGTCCGTACACGGAGCCAACCGGCTCGGCACCAACTCGCTGCTCGACATCAACGTCTTCGGGCGGCGGGCCGGTATCGCCGCCGCCGAGTACGCGAACTCGGCGTCGTTCGTTCCCCTGCCCGAGGCGCCCACCACGATGGTCGACGGCTGGCTGGAAACGCTGCTGTCCGAGCACGGCCACGAACGGGTCGCCGATATCCGCACGTCGCTGCAGGCCACGATGGATGCCAACGCGTCGGTGTTCCGCACCGAGGACACTCTCAAGCAGGCCCTCAAAGACGTGCAGGCGCTCAAGGAGCGGTACGCGCACATCCGCATCCATGACAAGGGCAAGCGGTTCAATTCCGATCTGCTCGAGGCCATCGAACTCGGATTCCTGCTGGAAATGGCGGAGGTCACCGTGGTCGGTGCCATCAACCGCAAGGAGTCCCGCGGCGGGCATGCCCGTGAGGATTACCCCACCCGTGACGACGTCAACTTCATGCGCCACACGATGGCGTACAAGAAGGGCACCGATCTTCTCTCCGACATCGAGCTGGACTACAAGCCCGTGGTGCAGACCCGTTATGAGCCGATGGAGCGTAAGTACTGATGACTGCCATCCTGGACAAGCCCGCACCCGGTTCCGACGAGCCGCCGCTGCCCCCGGTGCCCGCCGAGGCCACCATGATCACGCTCAAGATCTACCGGTTCAACCCGGAAGATCCTGACGCGCAGGGGTTCCAGAGCTACCGCGTGCCGGCGCTGCCGACCGACCGGTTGCTCAACCTGCTCCTGTACGTGAAGGGTTACCTCGACGGCACGCTCACGTTCCGGCGCAGCTGCGCCCACGGCGTGTGCGGTTCCGACGCGATGCGTGTCAACGGCGTCAACCGGCTGGCCTGCAAGCTCCTGATGAAGGATCTGCTGCCCAAGGACGCGGCCAAGGCCAAGGAACTGACGATCACCATCGAACCCATCAAGGGTCTGCCGGTGGAGAAGGATCTGGTCGTCAACATGGAGCCGTTCTTCGACGCCTACCGGGCGATCAAGCCGTTCCTGATCACCTCGGGCAACGATCCGACGTACGAGCGGATCCAGAGCCAGACCGACCGCGCCCGCTTCGATGACACCACCAAGTGCATCCTGTGCGCGTGCTGCACCACCAGTTGCCCGATCTTCTGGAACGATGGCAGTTACTTCGGTCCGGCCGCGATCGTCAACGCGCACCGGTTCATCTTCGACAGCCGCGACGAGGCCGCCGTCGAGCGCCTCGATATCCTCAACGATGTCGACGGTGTGTGGCGCTGCCGTACCACCTTCAACTGCACCGACGCCTGCCCGCGCGGTATCCAGGTGACCCAGGCGATCTCGGAAGTCAAGCGCGCCCTGATGTTCTCACGCTGACCCCCGCTTGTTCAGCCCCCTGCTGTTCAGTCCACAGTGCGGCCCGCGGATCTGATGGTCCGCGGGCCGCACTGTTTATCGGCCGCGTAGTCTCGCGGCCTGCTTGGTCAGATGCCGGCGTTCGGCGACGCTCGTCGCGGCATCGGCGGCCTCGACGTAGAGCCGGATGGCCGGCCCGGTATCGCCGGCCTTTTCATACAGATACGCCCGGACCGCGGCGTGCCGCGGAGTGTCCTCACCGACACCCGACAGCGCGGCCAGCCCCGCGTGCGGGCCATCGGACTCCCCCACCGCCACCGCACGATTGAGCCGCACCACCGGCGTGTCGGTGAAACCGAGGAGTTCGTCGTACCACTCGACGATCTGCGGCCAGTCGGTCTCGGCCACGTCGCGGGCATCCGCGTGCAGCGCGGCGATCGCCGCCTGCGCCTGGTACTCGCCGAGGCGGTCGCGGGCCAGCGTGGCCTGCAGGATCTCGATACCGCTCGCGATTTCGGTTGTGTCCCAGCGCGTTCGGTCCTGCTGCGCCAACGGGATCAACGATCCGTCCGGCTCGTGTCTGGCGGCCCGCCGGGCGTGGTGGAGCATCATCAGCGCGAGCAGGCCGTGCACCTCCGGTTCATCGACCAGGGCGGCGAGTTGCCGGGTGATCCGGATCGCTTCGGCCGCAAGGTCCACCGATTGCGAGTAACCGGCGTTGAACACCAGATACAAGACGCGCAGGACTATGGCGAGATCCCCTGGCTGCCCGACCGATTCCTGCGCGATGACCCGCTTCGCCCGTGAAATACGCTGGGCCATAGTCGATACCGGAACCATATAGGCGTCGGCGATCTGCTGCGTCGTGAGTCCGCCGACCGCACGCAGTGTCAGCGCCACCGCCGCCGACGGACTCAGCGCGGGATGGGCGCACAGGAAGTACAGCCAGAGACTGTCGTCGGTGTCCGGTGCCGGTCCTCGTTCCGGCTCGGTCGCCACGCGCACCTCGCGATCGCGGCGGGCGGCCTCGGAACGGGTCGCGTCGAGAAACCTGCGCCATGCGACGGTCACCAGCCACGCCTTGGGGTCCCGCGGCGGCGACGACGCCCCGAGCAGTTCGATCAGCGCCTCCTGGACGGCATCCTCGGCCGAGGAGAAGTCCGCTCCCCTGCGGACGAGGATGCCGATCACCTCGGGGATGATCGGAGGGTTCACCCCTCATCCATCGGATTGTTATCGTACATCGGGCGCAATTCGAGCCATTCACAGATCGGCGCACCGCCCGGGCCGGGCGCGGCCGACAGTTCCGCGGCCAGTTCCTTGGCGCGGTCGAAGGAGTCGACGTCGATCAGCATGAAGCCGGCGATCAGGTCCTTGCTCTCGGCGAAGGGGCCGTCGGTGACGGGCGGTTTGCCCCCGCCGTCGAACCGGATGAACGTACCTTGCGGCGAAAGAGCTTGGGAGGCAACGTACTCGCCGCTCTCGCGGAGTCTGTCGGCGAACTCCTCCATGTACCGGAAGTGGGCGGACTGATCCTCAGGGGTCCACTGGTCCAGTGGTGTGTCGACGATCGGCGCCGGGCCACCGCGATAATGCTTGAGCAGCAGGTACTTGGCCATGATGGTCTCCTTCGATTGGTGCGGCGTGGCCCCGTGTGGTCGCACGCTCACCAGGGAGACGTCGCCGCCCACCCATTTTCGACATCGAGCCGGAGAATTTCGCGACGATGCGCGGATTCGGCCGGATCAGCGGCGGATCAGCCCGGCGATCGACGCCGCCAGCACCGCCCCGGCGGCCACCGCACCGGCGATCACCGACGGCGGCGGCATCGCGCTCACCGAGTACGTGGGTGAGACCACCACCGGCCGCTGGGCGTCCTCCTCGGCCGGCGGTTCGATCTCGTCGACCACCTGAAAGGCCGCGTTCTTGGGGTCGGTCGCGCACCAGGCGGTGACGTACAACAGGATCCGCGAGGCGAGGTACGCGAACACCATGATGCCGATGATCGAGCCGAACGCCGCGCCCGCCGGCCCGCTCATCACCGAGGTCAGGTAGATCCCGCCGAACGCCTTGAGGATCTCGAAGACGACGGCCATCAGGAAGCCCGCCTTGAGGCAGTTGCGGAACGGCACGTCCATCAGCGGCAGCCGGGACTGCACGAAGGTGAACAGCAGCCCGGACGCGGTTACCGAGATCAGGATCGAGACCACCCGGATCAGCGTCGAGGCCCACGGCATGTCATCGATCGACAGCCAATCCATGATCTGAGGGAGCAGCCCACTGCTGCCGAGGGCGCTGAGCCCCAGGGTGATCACGAACGCCAGGCCGACGACCACGAAGATCGCCAGGTCGCCGAGCTTCGCCTTGATCGCACTGCGCTTGATGCGGCCGCCCCAGATCTCGGTGAGCGCCATCCGCACACCCGACATCCATCCGATACCGGTCAGCGCGGCACCGAGCAGACCGACGACACCGACGGTGGCGCGGGAGGCGATCGCCGAATCGATCAGGTCGGAGACCTGGGTGCCCATATCCCCGGGCATCTGCTCGACCACCGAATCCTGGATATCGTCGAGCAGGCCCTGATTGCCGGCCAGCACATAACCGGCGATGGCGAACGCGACCATCAGGATCGGGATGAGCGCCAGGATGCCGGTGAACGTGATACCGGCCGCGTGCAGGTTGCCGCGGCGGTCGCCGTACCGGGCGACGGTATCGAGGATGTGTTTGAGAGACGGCCAGCGCTCCTGTGCCTCCTCGAACTTCTCCTTCCCCGTGGCGACAGCGTCCTTCGCCGAATCGACCGCAGAACTCATCCCCGACGTCTCCCTCGTCACGGTGCGAGGGAAAGGTACCTCACACCTTCGGTGCCAAGAACCCTACTTTGTCATACGTAATTCTGAGTGTGTCCGATGCAATTGCGCGGGCGCGTTCGGCACCCGAGGCCAGAATGCCATCGAGATAGGCCGGATCCTCGGTGTATTCGGTGACCCGGCCGCGCAGCGGCCCGACGAAATCAGCCAGCACGTCGGCCGTGTCGACCTTCAGCTCGCCGTAACCCTTGCCCTCGTACTTGGCGACGAGGTCATCGATACCGACGCCGCTGAGCGCGGACTGGATGGTCAGCAGATTGCTCACACCGGGCTTGTTCTCCCGGTCGAAGCCGACCTCGCTGCCGGTGTCGGTCACCGCGGACCGGATCTTCTTGGCCGAGCGCTTCGGATCGTCGAGCAGGTTGATCAGCCCCTTGTCGGTGTCGGCCGACTTGCTCATCTTGGCGGTCGGGTTCTGCAGGTCGTAGATCTTGGCGAACTCGGAGACGATGAACGCCTCCGGTACCTTGAGCGCCTTGCCGAACCGCTTGTTGAAGCGCTGGGCCAGGTCGCGGGTCAGCTCCAGGTGCTGACGCTGGTCCTCGCCCACCGGCACCAGATCCACCTGGAAGGCCAGGATGTCCGCGGCCATCAGGATCGGGTAGGTGAACAGGCCCACCCCCGCCGCGTCCACACCCTGCTTGGCGGACTTGTCCTTGAACTGGGTCATCCGGCTGGCCTCGCCGAACCCGGTGAGGCACGAGAGCACCCAGGTCAGCTGAGCGATCTCGGGGACGTGCGATTGCACGTAGATCGTCGCGCGCGCGGGATCAACGCCGACGGCCAGCAACTGGGCGACAGCGACGCGGGTGCGTTCGCGCAGCACTTTCGGGTCCTGCGGCACGGTGATGGCGTGCATGTCGGGGATGAAATAGAAGGCGTCGAAGTCCTCCTGCAGCTCCACCCACTGACGCACGGCGCCGAGGTAGTTTCCGAGATGGAAGGAGTCACTGGTCGGCTGGATTCCGGACAGGACCCGCTTGGCGGGCTGGGGTGCGGCGCCCTCGCCGCCGGCGTTCTCGGTGCTCGCGACTTCACTGCTGGTCATGGGTTCCAGTGTCTCAAAGCGGCTCAAGCCGATTTTGTCGGCACACCCCGCGGCCCGGGTCGGGCAGCTCAGCCGAACGTAACGGTCACCGGTGCGTGGTCGGACCAGCGCAGATCGTAGGCCTGCGCCCGGTCCACGACGGCCGCGCTCGCCACCGCCGCCATCGGCGCGTTGGCGAATTGGTAGTCGATGCGCCAGCCGGCGTCGTTGTCGAAGGCCTTACCGCGCCACGACCACCAGCTGTACGGCCCCGCGTCATCCGGGTACAGGTCCCGGACCACGTCCGACCAGCCCGAGGCCAGCAGACCGGCCACCCACTCGCGCTCGTGCGGCAGGAAACCCGGGCTTTTCAGATTGCCCTTCCAGTTCTTGATGTCGGCCTCGGCGGGTGCGATATTCCAGTCGCCGCCGACCACCACTCCGCGATCCCCGCCGGCCAGGCCCGCGAGGTAGGCACCGAACTCGTCGAGGAAACGCTTCTTCTCCTCGAACTTGGCCGCGTCCTGCGGCGTGTCGGCGGCGCCCTTGGGCAGGTACAGACTCGCGACGGTCAGCTCATCGACGCCGTCGACCCCGGGGGCGGTGAAGTCGGCCTCGACGTACCGGCCCAGGCCGTCGAATTCGGGGCTCCCGAATCCGGTCCGGACCGCGGCCGGTTCGCTTCGGCTGAGCACGCCGACCCCGGCATGTCCCTTGACCGACGACTCGGTCATCGTCAGGTGCCAGCCGTCGGCGAGGGCCGGCGCCAGCGCATCGTGGGCCTGCTTGTGCGAGGCGCGGATCTCCTGCAGGACGATCACATCCGACGGTGTTTCCGACAGCCAGCGCAACATTCCCTCGTTGCGTTCGTTGCGTTGTTTGACAGCGGCGCGGATGCCGTTGACGTTGACGGTGGTGATGACGATGGGCACGGCACCCGAGCCTACGTCCGCACCGCGACAGTGGTGGCCGGCGCACCCCTGCGTGCCACTACGGCCAGAACCAGGATCAGCAACCCGCCGGCCGCCAGCCCGGCCCCGAACAGCGAGGGTGCGCGGTAGCCCAGTCCCGCCGCCACCACCACACCACCGATCCAGGCGCCGATTGCGTTGGCGACGTTGAGCGCCGAATGGTTCATCGACGCCGCCAGCGTCTGCGCGTCGTCGGCCACATCCATCAGACGTGTCTGCAGCGCCGGGATCATCGACGCCCCGGCCATGCCCACCAGGAAGGTCAGCGCGAACGCGGCCCAGGCGACCTGCGCGCACACCGCGAACGCGATCAGCACGGCGACCATCGCTCCCAGTCCGCCCGCGATGCCGGCGGTCACATTCCGGTCGGCCACCGCCCCGCCGACGATGTTGCCGGCGACCATGCCGAGACCGAACAGCATCAGCGCCCATGGCACCGCGCCGGACCCGACGCCGGTCAGGGAGGTGAGGGTCGAATTGAGGTAGGTGTAGAACGCGAACAGCCCACCGTTGCCGACGATGCCGATGAACAAGGTGAACCACACCTGCGAACGCCGCAGCGCGCCGAGTTCGGTGAGCGGATTGGTCACCCGCATGTCGGTCAGCGGCGGCAGCGTGCGCAGCAGCGCCAGCAACGTGAGCACGCCGACCGCGACGACCACGACGTAGGCGGCGCGCCACCCGAAGGTGTCGCCGAGCCAGGTGGCCAGCGGAACCCCGGCGACGTTGGCCACCGACAGCCCCAGCATCGTCATGCCCACCGCCTTGGCCCGGTTGCGCGGCCCGGCGAGGTGGGCCGCCACGATCGCGGCCACCCCGAAGTACGCCCCGTGCGGCAGTCCGGCGACGAAGCGGGCCGCCAGCAGCAGCGGGTACGACGGCGCGAGCACTGTGGTCAGGTTGCCGAGGGTGAAGGCGGCCATCAGGACGATCAGCAGGGTGCGCCGCGACATGCGCGCGGTCAGCGCAGCGATGACGGGCGCGCCGACGACCACGCCGAGCGCGTACATCGACACCAGGTGACCCGCGGTCGGCTCGGTCACGCCGAGCGCGCCGGCGATGGTGGGCAGCAGCCCCATCGACACGAACTCGGTGGTCCCGATCCCGAAGCCGCCAAGCGCCAGCGCGAAGATCACCCAGCCCAGCGGCCGCGGCCGGACACCCTCGGGATGTGGTCGCTGGTCGGGAGCGCGCATGACGGGACGGGCGGGCTGGTCGGGCACAACGTACCCAACGGCACCGGCCTCCTCATGATTCCGGCCGGACCCGGTGAGGTCGTTCACAACCATCCGCGCGGCACCCGATTCCCCGGCCTTGCAATCGGTCTGAGCAGGAGGGTTCTCCCGGCCCCGAATCGGTGTTATATCCTTGTCGCCAGGTCATGAGTATCAGCGCAAAGCCCCGGCTCGCTGATCGGCAACCCTCCATCCGCGGTGGGGTGCTCCGGGTGATGACCGGGTTGGGGGCCGTCAGGCCTTCCGGCAAGCGCGGGTCCGAAGGTCGGACCCCAACAGGGTCTCCCATGGCCCTGCCGACCGCAGAAAGTTGTGTATCACGTCATGTCTGACGCAGCGAATCCAGCGGATAACTGGAGTTTCGAAACCAAGCAGATTCACGTCGGCCAGTCCCCGGATCCGACGACCGGCGCGCGCGTTGCCGATCTACCAGACCACCAGCTACGCCTTCCACGACACCCAGCACGCCGCCAACCTGTTCGGTCTGGCGGAGCCGGGCAACATCTACACGCGGATCATGAACCCGACGCAGGACGCGGTGGAGCAGCGTCTGGCCGCACTCGAAGGCGGCGTCGCGGCGCTGCTGGTCTCGTCGGGTCAGGCCGCCACCACCTACGCGATCCTCAATGTGGCCGAGACGGGCAGCCATGTCGTGGCCAGCCCCCGGCTGTACGGCGGCACCTACAACCTCTTCCACTACACCCTGCCCAAGCTGGGTGTGGAGGTCACATTCGTCGACGATCCCGAGGATCCCGCCTCCTGGCAGGCCGCGGTCCGCGACAACACCCGCGCTTTCTATGGCGAGTCCATCGCCAACCCCGGCAACGAGATCCTCGACATCAAGGGCATCTCCGATGTCGCGCACACCAACGGCGTGCCCCTGATCGTCGACAACACCGTCGCCACGCCTTACCTGCTCAACCCGCTCGCCCACGGCGCCGACGTGGTGGTCCACTCCGCCACCAAGTACATCGGCGGCCACGGTACCGCGATCGGCGGCGTGATCATCGACGGCGGAACCTTCGACTGGCGGGTGCAGCGGGACGGCACCGACCTGTTCCCCGGATTCACCACCCCGGACCCCAGCTACCACGGGGCGGTGTTCGCCGACCTCGGCGCACCGGCGTACGCGCTGAAGGTCCGCGTGCAGTTGCTGCGCGACACCGGCGCGGCGATCTCCCCGTTCAACGCCTTCCTGCTCGCGCAGGGACTGGAGACGCTGAGCCTGCGCGTCGAGCGGCATGTGGCCAACGCACAGCGAGTCGCCGCGCACCTCAACGATCATCCGCAGGTCACCTCGGTGACCTACGCGGGGTTGTCCACCTCACCGTGGTATCAGCGCGGACAGGAACTCGCCCCCAGGGGGCAGGGCGCTATCGTCGCGTTCGAGATCGAGGGCGGTGTCGACGCCGGCAAGCGGTTCGTCGACGCGCTGACCCTGCACAGCCACGTCGCCAACATCGGTGATGTGCGCTCGCTGGTGATCCACCCCGCGTCGACCACCCACAGCCAGTTGACGCCCGACGAGCAGCTCGCTGCCGGCGTGACCCCGGGACTGGTCCGGCTCGCCGTCGGAATCGAAGGTGTCGATGACATCATCGCCGACCTCGAGCAGGGTTTCGCCGCGGCCAAGTGAACAGGGCCAAGTGAGCAGCAGGTGAGTGTGAGAGCAGGTGAGCAACCCTTGTCAGTGAGTACTGAACGGCCGGCGGCCGGGCTGATCGCAGACCCCGACTGGGCGAAGAGCCCGGACGGGCAGACGATGTATGCCTCGGTCGGGCCGCTCACACTCGACAATCGCGAGGTGCTCAGCGACGTGACCCTGGCGTTCCAGCGTTGGGGCACGTTGTCACCCACCCGCGACAATGTGGTTCTCACACTGCACGCACTCACCGGCGACTCGCACGTCACCGGACCGGTCGACGACGACCACCCGACGGCGGGCTGGTGGGACGGGCTGATCGGTCCGGGATGCGCCATCGACACCGATGAATGGTGCGTCGTGTCCGCCAATGTCCTCGGTGGTTGCCGTGGGTCGACCGGTCCCTCCTCGATCGCCCCGGACGGGCGGCCCTGGGGATCACGGTTCCCCCGGATCACCATCGCCGACCAGGTGCGGGCCGAGGTCGCACTGATGGATGCGCTCGGTGTCACCGAGGTCGCGTCGGCGCTCGGCGGATCGATGGGCGGTGCGCGGGCACTCGAATGGGCCGTCGGCTATCCCGATCGGGTCCGGTCCGTGCTGGTGCTGGCCGTCGGTGCGCGGGCGACGGCCGACCAGATCGGTATCCAGTCCACGCAGATCGCCGCGATCAGGTCCGATCCGGATTGGCAGGGCGGCGACTACCACGGCACCGGCCGGGCTCCCACCGCCGGCATGAACATCGCCCGGCGTATCGCGCACCTGTCGTACCGCGCCGAGGCCGAGCTCGATGACCGGTTCGGCAATACCCCTCAGGGCACAGAGAACCCCCTACGGGACGGCCGTTTTGCCATCGAAAGCTATCTCGAACACCAGTCCGCCAAGCTGAGCAGGCGATTCGACCCGGGCAGCTACGTCGTCCTCACCGATTCGCTCAACACCCACGACATCGGCCGGGGACGCGGTGGCATCGTCGCCGCACTGAGTGGATGTCCGGTGCCCGTCGTCGTCGGCGGAATCGATTCGGACCGGTTGTACCCGCTGCGCCTGCAGGCGGAGATCGCCGAGCACCTCGGCAACGCCGTCGGCGGCCTCCATGTGGTGCGCTCGGACAAGGGTCATGACGGTTTCCTCACCGAGGCCGACGCGATCGGTGACCTGCTGCGTTACACAACAGACATCGCGGCCGCCGGCCGCAGGTAAACTCCTGCCGGTGACCACGAATCAGCGAGTCCATAGTCTGACGGATACGGAGTCCTGGGAGGATATTCCCGACGGCCAGTTGGTCTACGCCGACCTGCCCCCGCTTCCCCTCGACAGCGGCGAGGTGTTCGAGAACGTGACGATGGCTTTTCAGCGCTGGGGCAGGCTGTCGCCGGCGCGGGACAACGTCGTACTCGTCCTCCATGCGTTGACCGGCGACTCGCACGTGATCGGTGCCGCCGATGACAATCACCCGACGCCGGGTTGGTGGGGCAATGTGATCGGCAAGGGCCTGGCCATCGACACCGACGAGTGGTGCGTCATCGCGGCCAACACGATCGGCGGCTGCATGGGTTCCACCGGTCCGTCGTCCATCGCCCCCGATGGGATGGCGTGGGGGTCACGGTTTCCCCGGATCACTCTGCTCGACCAGGTGCGGGCCGAGGTGTTCCTGATGGACGTGCTCGGCATCGATCGGGTGGCCGCCGTGCTCGGCGGATCGCTCGGTGGTGCCCGCGCCCTCGAGTGGGCGATCGGGTTCCCCGATCGGC
>WBZQ01000461.1_pt1 | contig 32517 bp, 24 predicted proteins | sample 5204251 | NCBI WGS metagenome assembly WBZQ01 (sample SAMN12412402, study PRJNA552823) | activated sludge metagenome | isolation source: activated sludge from nitrification reactor of wastewater treatment plant... | place: USA: Virginia | collected 2017-09 | reverse complement strand
TGCGACCATCACCGGCAACCCGGTGGTTGAGTTGAACCGTGCCGTTGCGCTGATGGTCAGCGGTGAGGTGCACGATGCGCTCGCCGCGATGGACCTGCTCGAAGGCCGCCTGGCGCACTATCACCCTTTTCACCTCGCTCGGGCCGAGGCGCTGGCGACCCTCGGGCGCGCCGACGAAGCGCGCACCGCCTACCTGGCGGCGCGTGAACTGGCGCCGACCGAGCCGGAGCGGGGGCACATCGATTCCCGTGTCACGGCACTTGGCGAGGCGCCCGCGTAGTGCAAGGGTGTCCGTTGCCGACGAGCAGGTGCTCGCCGGGTTGGGCGTGGGGCGGCTGGTCGTCGCCGGTGCGCAGACCGACCAGTGCGTGCGCTGCACGCTTCACGGTGCGCTGGCGCGTGGCGACGACGTGGCGCTTGTCAGCGACGCGCACACGACCTGTGGCCTCACGGAGTGGGGCGCGCCGCCACCCGAGCAGGTCATCCCCCACACACGTATCGCTACTGGACCTCCCGGGAGGCGTGCCGTGAGCGACCGGAGGTTCGTGGCCGCGGCGCCCGAGGAACGCCGCTCCTAGGGGAAATGGTGACCGCCGCCGGGGTGGGCGGCCGTTGTTGCCGTCAGGCGCTCCCGATACCCTGATCGTCGGATGGGGACTTCCACGACGGCACGAGACTTGCGGGGCGCGGCACCCCAATTCGCGCACCTGCACGTGCACTCGGATTACTCGATCCTCGACGGCGCCTGCAAGATCGGTCGCCTGCTCGACCGGGTGGAGGAACTGGGGCAGTCCGCGGTCGCGCTGACGGACCATGGCGTGATGAGCGGCGCGGTCGAGCTCTACAAGGAGGCCAAGAAGCGCGGCATCACGCCGATCGTGGGCCTCGAGGCCTACGTGGTGCCCGACCACCGTGAGCGTCCGTCGCGCGAGAGTCGTGCGCACCTGACGATGCTCGCCGAGAACACCACCGGCTACTACAACCTCATCAAGCTCTGCTCGGCCGGCTACCTGGAGGGCTACCACCGCCGTCCCCGCATCGACCACGAGCTCATGGCGCGGCACGCCGAGGGCATCATCGTGCTGTCCGGGTGCCTATCGGGCACCATCTGCTCCCACCTCGAGAAGGACGACCTGGGTGCCGCCCGGGCGGAGCTCGACACGCTGTGCCAGATCTTCGGTCCGGAGGACGTCTACCTCGAGATGCAGGACTCCGGGATCGAGCGGCAGGCTCGCATCAACGCGCACCTGGGGCGGCTCGCGGCCGAGACCGGCCGGACGATGGTGGCCACCGGCGATGCCCACTACATCTGTCACGAGGATGCCGACGCCCATGAGGCCCTGCTTGCCATCCAGACGCGCGACGTGCTGTCGAACCCCAATCGCTTCCGGTTCGAGACGAAGGAGTTCTTCATCAAGTCCTCGGCAGAGATGCTGCGGGCGCTGCCGGACTTCCCCGAGTCCATCCCCAATACGATGGAGATCGCCAACCGCTGCGGCGACCTGGCGCTTCCCCTGGGCGAGATCCGCCTGCCGCAGTTCCCTGTGCCCGACGGGCAGACGCCCGCCAGCTACCTCGAGGCACTGTGTCGCGAGGGCCTCGACCGCCGCTACCGGCCGGGCGAGTGGCGGCAGGGCGCCGAGGATCGGCTGCGCTTCGAGCTGGACGTCATCGAGGAGATGGGCTTCTCGGGCTACTTCCTGATCGTGTGGGACTACATCGACTGGGCGCGGCGCAACGGCATCGCCGTCGGGCCCGGTCGCGGCTCGGCGGCCGGCTCCCTGGTGGCCTACTCGCTGCGTGTCACCGATCTGGACCCGCTGGAACACGACCTGCTGTTCGAGCGCTTCCTCAACCCGGGACGCAAGAGCATGCCCGACATCGACACCGACTTCTCGGTGCGCGGGCGCGACGCCGTGGTGCGCTACGTCACCGAGAAGTACGGATCGGACGCGGTGGCGCGCATCGGTACGTTCGGCAAGCTGCTCGCACGCGCGGTCGTGCGCGACGCCGGCCGGGTGCTCGGATACACCTACGGGCAGGTCGACCGCATCGCCAAGATGGTGCCGGAGCGCCCCATCGGCGTGAAGCTGGAGGACGCGCTCAAACCCGGAGGCGAGCTTGCGGCTTCCTACGATCAGGACGAGGCCACCAAGCAGATCGTCGACACTGCGCGGCCCCTCGAGGGGCTGGTGCGCAACGAGGGCGTTCACGCCGCCGGGGTGGTCATCGCGCCCGGTGCCGTGACCGACTTCCTGCCGGTGCGCGTGGACGACGAGGGCGCGGTGGTCACCCAGGTGCCCGACCACGACGTCGAGGCGCTCGGCCTCTTGAAGATGGACTTCCTGGGTCTGCGCAACCTCGACGTCATCGAAGATTGCGTGCGGCTGGTGCACGAGGGGATCGGCGTCGAGATCGACATCGACACCGTCCCGCTGGACGACGAGCCGACCTACCGCATGCTCGCGCGCGGCGACGCGCTCGGGGTGTTCCAGTTCGAGTCCAGCGGCATGCGCGACGCCCTGCGCGAGGTGCGACCAACCACGTTCGACGACCTCATCGCGCTCGTCGCGCTCTACCGGCCCGGTCCGATGGCCTACATCCCGACCTACGCCCGCAACAAGCGCGACCCGAGCAAGGTCACGTTCGAGGACGACCGGCTGCGTCCGATCACCGGCCCCACGTTCGGCGTGGCGATCTACCAGGAGCAGCTGATGCACATCGCGCGCGACGTGGCGAGCTTCTCGCCGTCGCGTGCGGACGACCTGCGCAAGGCCGTCGGGAAGAAGGACAAGGACCTCATGGCGTCCCTGCGCGACGAGTTCGTGAGCGGCTGCCAGGCGAACGGCACCACCAAGTCGGTGGCCACCACGCTGTGGGGGCTCTGCGAGGCTGCCGGCGACTACTCGTTCAACAAGAGTCACGCGGCCTGCTATGCGCTGCTGGCCTATCGCACCGCCTACCTCAAGGCCAACTATCCGGCCCACTACATGGCGGCGCTGCTGTCCTCGGTGATGGACACCAAGGATCGCGTGCCGTTCTACGTGTCGGCCTGCAACGACATGGGTCTGGAGGTGCTGCCGCCCGACGTCAATCTCAGCGCCAGCGACTTCGCCGTGACCGGCGAGCGGGAGATCCGCTTCGGACTGTCGGCCGTCAAAGGCGTCGGCGACGCCGCGGTGCAGGCCATCGTCGCCGCCCGCAACGAGGACGGCGCCTTCGCCTCGATCTTCGACTTCTGCCGGCGGGTCGACCAGGCGAGCGTCAACAAGCGTGCCCTGGAGAGCCTCATCAACGGTGGTGCCTTCGACTCCACCCAGGGTTCCCGGCTCGGGATGCTCGACGCCTTGCCCCAGGCGCTCGGTGCAGCGGCCCGCGCACGCAACGACGCGGCTTCCGGCCAGGAGTCGCTGTTCGGGCTGCTCGGCGATGCCGCGCCGATCGAGGTGGACCCCCCGATCGGCGAGCACGAGATGCCCAAGGACGAGCTGCTGCGGGCCGAGAAGGAGGCCCTGGGGCTGTACGTGTCCAGCCATCCGCTCAAGGATTGCCGCCGCCAGCTGTCACGGGCGGTGACCTGTGGGATCGGTGCCCTGGGCGAGCGAGCCGACCGTGAGATGGTCACCGTCGGCGGCATCATCGGCACCACCAAGGCGATCACCAACCGCCGTGGGGATCAGATGATGTTCCTGCGCCTGGACGATCTGCAGGGCGGGGTGGAGGTGGTGATCGTCGCGCAGGTGCTGGCCGAGTTCCGCGAGCTCTTGCGCGAGGACGCGCTCGTGTTGATCCAGGGACGCGTGGACCAGAAGGCGGAGGGCGAGACCAAGGTCGTCGCTCGCACGGTCACGCAGTTCATCCCGGAGTCCGGTGGGGAAGAGGATCGGGTCGTCGTGCGCATCGACGCGGGCCGGTTCGCCGAGCGCCACTTCGGCGATCTCAGGCGCCTGGTCTCGGACCACCGCGGGCAGGCGTGCATGATCATCGAGATGTCGACGGCCGACGGGCCGGTGCGCCTTCGCTTCGGTGAGGACTTCCGCGTGGACCACGAGGATTCGACGCTGGTCGCGTCGCTCAAGAGCCTGTTCGGCGCCGGGGCCGTCACCGTCTGACCGCAGGCGGCCGTGCCGGGCGGTTATCCTGCCCCGCGTCATGTCCGTGCGCCCCCATACCGACGCCACCGTCTGCCGCCGCTGTCCCGTGCGCTGCGACACCGTCGTCTACCTGGCCGGCTGCGTCGCGGTGGACTGCCCGTCGCTGTACGCGCACGAGCGGGACGGGCGCCGGCACGTGGGCTGTCTGCAGGGCATCTTCGCGGTGGAGATCGACCTGGAGGCGTTCAGGCGGCTGCAGGCCGCGCGCCCCGGCTTCGGCGCCCTGCGGGCCGTGCGTCCCCCGCTGCCGGTGTGCCGTACCGAGATCGATTCCGCGTTCGAACACCGTGCGGTCGGTGCCTGCCTCAACCCGGAGTTCCTCCTGTCGGGGTCCGGGCCGATCGAAGTGACAGTCGGCGGCCGCGCCGATGACGGCGACGACGAGGGGGATGACCGCCCGTAGCGGCGTCGGATGCTGGGGAACGACCGGACCTGCGTCAGCCTGCGCCGACGTGGTACCCGGTCACCGGGTCGTACCCTGATGCGAGCGGGTCAGGGCTCGGCGGGTCTGATGCAGGACGGTCTGCATGATGGGCACGTAGACGCCCCAGAAGAACCGCTCCATGTTGTCGCGGTCGCCGGGCGCGGTGAGGCGCTTGAGCCGCGGCAGCCACTTGTAACGGTAGGAGCTGTTGACGATGGCTCGATCGCTGAAGTCGCCGGCGAAGTAGTACGCCGTACGTGCTGCCGAGCGTGTGCGCAGCACGGCGGGCCAGCGGCCGGCGATCGGCACCCCCTGCATCTTCGAACGGCCGCTCGCCGTGAGCTGGAGGTCGTAGGTGGCGACGACCTCGGTGGAGGGCAGCGGCTCCATCACCTCGAACCAACCGTCGTAGCGCAACTTGCGCAGCGTGCCGAACTCCGCGGCGTGCTGCGCGTCGATGTTCAGCGTGAGCGGCTCCATCGGGGTGTCGATGCCTTCCACCAGCACCACCATCGTGCCGCGCTCGCTGACGAGCACGTAGCCCGGTCCGCGGAACTGCCAGCGATCGCCGGTCTGGCGCCGCCACGTGTTGGGGATCCACTGCGGTAGATCCGCCGTGAGGTCGAGGAAGGCGAAGTGGCGGCCGCTCCAGCCGGTCCACTTGACGCCCAGCGCGGCGCTGAGCTCTGTGCGAGCGGCGCCGATGGTGGGTGTGGCGATCGAGTTGAACTCGCCCACCAGCGTGCCCCCGGGCCGCAGCGTGCGCAGCATCAGCCGGACCTCGTCGACCGACAGGCCGCCGTAGATCATCGGCGACTGCACGCCGCGCGGCACCGCGGCAAGGTCGTCCTCGTATACCCCGTAGCTGTCGCTGATGTAGGTCAGATCCGACGGGCGGTCCGGGATCGGGACGACGGCTCCCCGTCCCCGCGCGGCGGGGTGGTAGCCGGCGTAGTCCCGGGTGACGAGGTACTGGGCATCGGTGTCGTGGCGCACCACCTTGTCATGACGCAGTACCCAGAACAGGCCGGCATGCTTGCGGAAGATCGGCCGCGGCACCGTCTTGTCGACGATCGTGATGTCCATCGGGTGACTGGGGGTGAGGCGCCAGAGGACCGCGGGTACGACGAGCACGGCCAGCACGGTGGCGAGGAGGCCGCCGCCGATGATCCTGCCACGATGTTTCTTCCACAGGGCCTTCACGGGCAGATCATCGGCAGGGACGGCCCCGGGATCAACGGTTCACCGGACCGATCGCTACAGTGCAGGCGATGCGCACGGGCTGCCAATGACGATGGCGATGGCGCCAGATCGCCTTCGCGCGTACGCCGAGGCGATCGTCACCCAATGCTTGGACATACGGGCGGGTGAGACCCTCCTCGTCGACTGCGAGATCGGTCACCGCGACCTGGCGGTCGGGCTTGCGGACGCCGCCTATCGCCAGGGCGCCGGCAGGGTCGACGTCGCCTACTCCGATCGACGTGTGCACCGGTCGCGCATCGTGCACGGCGGCCCCGACGCGGTCGGCGATGTCCCCGCCTGGGCACAGGCGCGCCTGCGAACCACGCTCACCGGGTCCGTGGCTGTGGTGCGTATCGTCGGCGACGATGAGCCGGGCGTGCTGGCCGACGTCGATCCGGTGCGGCTGTCGGAGGACTTCGCCCAACGTGCCCGGTCGATGCGCTGGTTCTCGCGGGCGGTGATCTCCAACCGCGTGCGGTGGGCTGTCGCGGCCTGGCCCACCGAGGACTGGGCGGCGTCGGTGTATCCGCGGATGACCGCGGCGAATGCGGTGCGTCGCCTGGGCGACGACCTGCTGCGCTTCTGTCGGCTTGGGCCCGATGACCCGCCGTGCGGCTGGGTGACCCACGCCGCGATGCTGCAGCGCCGCGCGCGGACGATGACCAGGCGAAACTTCCGGGCGTTGCGCTTTCGCGGGCCCGGTACCGACTTGCTGGTGGGCCTGGCGACGGATGGCGTGTGGCTCGGAGGTGGGGGTGCCCTGCCCAGCGGGCGCGTGACCTACCCGAACTTCCCAACCGAGGAAGTGTTCACCACGCCGGTGGCAGGGGCGACCAGCGGCACCTTCAGGTGCACCACGCCGCTGTCGTTCAACGGTCGGGTGATCGACGGAATCTCCGGGTCGTTCCGCGGGGGCCGGTTGGAGCGCATCGACGCAGCACGACCGGTCGACCAGGAGCTCTTGGCCCACACATTCGCCACCGACCCGGGAGCCGGCCGGCTCGGCGAGGTGGCGCTCGTGGACGGGCAGTCGCGTGTCGGGCAGGCGGGGCGCATCTACGGTGAGACGCTGCTCGACGAGAACGCGGCGTCGCACATCGCCTTCGGCAACGGCTTTGGCGAAACCCGCAGTGCCGGTGGGCGCATCAACCGCTCGGTGATCCACATCGACGTGATGATCGGCTCCGATGCGGTGAGTGTGCACGGCATCGGTGCCCGCGGGCGTGAGGTGCCGGTGCTCGTCGACGGGGAGTGGCTGCTGCCATAACCATCCCACGGCGAAACCGGCACCGCCGGCGCCGTCCGACCGCTAGGCGGTGGGCCCACCGGGAGTGTGGGCGGCCGCCTCGCGTGCCTCGCGCTCGTAGTGATTCGCGGCGTAGCCGGAGCGCAGGTACGAAAGCGGCATGCGCAGGGGATGGTGCTGCATCTGCCACACGTGGCACAGTTCGTGGGTCAGGAGTTCGGGATCCCAGTCAACGGGGTGACGGAGCAGGATGAGGTTCCAGGCCGCATAACCGTCCCAGCGCCGCATGATCGGCAACCGGAAGATCCCGGGCGCGACCACCACGCGCACGCGCTCGATCCGCACCGGCGTGGGGTAGAGCTCGAGCTCGTCGAGCACGGCCTTCGCGCGGACGAGGGCGGCGTGCCCCTCAGCGCGCGTCGGCGGCAAGCCGCGCAATCCGGCGAAGGAAGGGTTCGATGGAGAACGGCTGGCCCGTCGCCTGCTGCATGAGCTGGTCGGTGGGCAGGATGCTGCCATGGCGGTGCACGCGATCGTGCAGGAAGGCGATGATGGTCGTCAGCTCGCCCCGTGCGACCAGGTCGCCCACCTCGCCGATCGCGTCGCCCATGGCCTCTGCCAACTGTGCCGCGTACAGGTTCCCGAGCGTGTAGGTGGGGAAGTAGCCGAAGCTGCCCCACGCCCAGTGGATGTCCTGCATGCACCCTTCGCGGTCGTTTGCCGGAGTCACGCCGAGGGTGCGTTGCATCTGTTCGCGCCAGGCATCGGGCAGGTCGGTCACGGCCAGCTGCCCACGGATCAGCTGCAGCTCCAACGTGGTCCGCAGCGCGATGTGGAGGTCGTAGGTCAGCTCGTCCGCATCCACGCGGCACCAGCCAGGTGCCATTCGCGTGACGGCGGCGTGCAGATCGTCGGCGCCGATGCCGTCCATCGCCGGCCCGAAGCGCCCGGCCATCCGCGGGGCCATGAGCTGCCAGAACTCGGCGCTGCGGCCGATGTGGTTCTCGAGGAAGCGCGACTGCGATTCCTCGGCACCGAGCGAGGGCGAGGAGTAGATGAGCGTACGCGCGTACTGCTGGGGATGGCCTTGCGAGTAGAGCGCGTGGCCGGCCTCGTGCATCGTTGCGAGTACGTTGCCGGTAGGATCGTCCGGCGCGATGCGGGTGGTGAAGCGCACGTCGCCGGCATGCACCGTCGTGGTGAACGGGTGCGCAGAGCGTGCCACGGTGCCGGTGTCGAAGCGAAAGCCCACCAGCGCTGCGATTTCGCGGGCGAAGGCAAACTGCGACTCGTCGGGCCAACTCCTGCCGACGAACGTGGTGGGGGCGGGATGCCGGGGGACCGACGCGACGAGCGCCGCGACCTCCGCACTCAGCTGGGCGAACAGCGGCTCGAGTTGCGCCGCCCGGAGTCCCGGCTCGTATTCGTCGAGCAGGCCGTCGTACGGCTCGTCGCCGATCGCCAGCGCGGCGCCCACTTCGCGGGTCACGGCCACGACGCGCTCGAGTGCCGGTGCGAAGGCGGCGAAGTCGCCGCTGTCGCGTGTGTCGAGCCACGCGGCGACGCCGGCGGTGGACGCCTCCGACTGCTCGCGCACCAACCGTTCGGGCAGGCGCTGGGCACGCAGGCGCTCGCGGCGGGCGAGCCGCAGCATCGCGGCCTCGGCGGGCGACCCGTCGGTGGTCGCAGCCGCTTGCTCGATGACGTCGTCGATGCCCGGTGCCAGCACCTCACGATGGCGCAGTGCATACAGCGTGGCGATCTGATGGCCACGGCCGACCGAGGCACCCGCCGGCATCGCCGTCTCGCGGTCCCATTCCAGCATGCGTGCCGTGCCGGCCAGATCCTCCAGGGTGGCCATCCAGGCCCGCAGCCGCGACCAGCCGTCCTCGCGCGTGGCGGGCGTCATCGCGTCACCGAACGCGTGGATGCCGAGTACACGGCCGCGACGGCCACGCGTGTCGGCGTGGCCGCGACGGTGGCGCATGCGGTGGCGTCGCTGACAACGGTGCTCGCCGCGTCGGCCAGGGTTCGCACCGGGAAGGTCGGCGGTCGGCACGCCTGCCTCCCGGTCCGTCGCAACCATGCGGCGCCAAGCGCCGCCGTGACCGCGACCAGAGCGACGCCGACCTGGCGGGCGGGGATCATGCCGTCACTATCGGCGTCCGCCCCGGTGCGCTTGAGTGGCGCCGAGGTCACTCGACGGTGAGCCGGAGCTCTCGGAAGGGGTTCGCTGCCGACTCCGGACTGGCCGGTCGCACCCGTACGGCCACCGAGAACTGGCCCGAGGCGCCCAAGGGAACGTCGGCGGAGTACCGCTGTGCCCCTCCGTCGGAGCCCACGTGGCGTGCCGTGACCACCGCGGTGCCGTCCGGGCGCCCGTCGGCGACGGGCCGACCGGCGACCGCCTCCACCACCACCTCCTCCGGCGTCAGGGTGCCGAGGCTCGCCCAGATATCGATCGCCAGCGTCTCGCCCACCCGCAGTGCCTGGTCGGGCGCCACCTCGGAGCGAACCGCGACGGCGGGCCAGGCCGCGGCGATGCGCTGACGCCAGGTGGCGAGCGACTCGGCGGGCGCGTGGCTGTCGGCCGCCAGTGCGGATTGCGCACGATGGGCGACGAAGTAGGCGCGCTCCGCGTACTCCTTGACCATCCGGTGAGTGTTGAACACCGCCCCCAGGTGCGCGATCGACGCGGCCATCTTCGCCACCCACGCGCGCGGCAGGCCGTTGGCGTCGCGGTTGTAGAAGGTGGGGATGACCTCCTGCTCGAGCAGGTTGAACAGTGCGTCGCATTCGACCGCGTCCTGCTCCTCCGGGTCGGCGTACTCCTCGCCGGTTCCGATGGACCACCCGACCTCGGGTCGGTAGCCCTCCACCCACCAGCCGTCCGGGATCGACAGGTTCAGCGTGCCGTTGATCGCCGCCTTCATGCCGCTGGTTCCCGAGGCCTCCATCGGCCGCCGGGGCGCGTTCAGCCAGACGTCACACCCCGAAACGAGCTGGCGCGACAGGCCCATCTCGTAGTCCTCCACGAACACCAGGCGCTGGTGGGCGTGGGGGCTCTGCGTGAAGCGCACGATCTGCTGGATCAGCTCCTTGCCCGGCTGATCGGCCGGGTGAGCCTTGCCGGCGAAGATGAACTGCACTGGCCGGGTGGGATCCGTGATGAGCTTCGCGAGGCGCTCGGGCTGGCGGAACAGGAGCGTGGCCCGCTTGTAGGTGGCGAATCGGCGCGCGAAGCCGATCGTGAGGATGTCGGGGCGAAGGAGCTCGTCGGCCGCACGCAGGGCGGCTCCGCTCGCCCCGCGGCGCTCGAGCTGCTGGCGCAGCCGCTTGCGGGTGATCAGCACCAGGCGCTCGCGCCGACGCTGGCGCACGCGCCACAGCTCGCCCGGCGGGATCGACTCGGCGCGCTTCCAGATCTCGTCGTCCTGCGGCGTGTTGGCCAGCCGTGGCCCGAGATAGCGGTCGAGCAGCTGGCCCATCTCGCGCGAGAGCCAGGTGCGCGGGTGCACGCCGTTGGTGATGCTCGTGATCGGCACCTCGTTCACCGGCAGGTCCGGCCAGATGGTGTGCCACATCTCGCGCGACACCTCACCGTGCAGCTTGCTGACGCCGTTGGCGACCACGGAGGAGCGCAGCGCGAGCGGCGTCATGCCGAACTCGCTCTCGGCCTGTCCGGGCAGCTGGCCCAGATCGAGGAACGCCTCCCACGCGAGCCCGAGCTCGGTGACGATCGGCTCCAGGTACGGCCGCAGGAGGGTTGGGTCGAACACCTCGTTGCCTGCCGGCACCGGGGTATGGGTGGTGAACACGGTGGAGGCGGCGACCTGCTCCATGGCGCCGCCATAGGTCATCCCGCCTGCCATCAGCTGACGCACCCGCTCGAGGATGAGCAGGGCGGAGTGGCCCTCGTTCATGTGGAACACCGTCGGGGCGATGCCAAGGGCGGTGAGCGCCCGCACGCCGCCGATGCCGAGCAGGAGCTCCTGCCGCAGTCGCAGCTCGCGATCGCCGCCGTAGAGCGACGAGGTGATGCCGCGCAGCTCGGGGGCATTGGCCTCGATGTCGGTGTCGAGGAGGTACAGCGGCACGCGACCGACCTGTGCGCGCCAGACCGCCGCCGTGACCTGCGTGCCGGCCATGGTGACCGTGATCGTGAGCTGCGTCCCGGAGGCGTCGAGCTCGCGCTGCACCGGCATCTGGGTCCAGTCGTTGGCCGGATAGAGCTCCTGCTGCCAGCCGTCCAGGTTGAGGGCCTGGTTGAAATAGCCGTGCCCGTACAACAGGCCCACGCCGACCAGCGGCAGCCCCAGGTCGGACGCCGACTTCAGGTGGTCGCCGGCCAATACGCCCAAGCCGCCCGAGTAGATGGGCAGCGCCTGGTCGAGGCCGAATTCCAGTGAGAAGTAGGCGACGGACAGGTCGGTGAGCTCACCCGTCGCGACGTCGGCGAACCAACCGTCGGCGGCACGGTAGGCCAGGAGCGCTTTGTGAACACGCTCCATTTCCGCGACGAAGCTCTCGTCGTGTGCGGCCGCGTCCAACGTCGACTGGGAGACCGTCGCCAGGGTCTTCACCGGGTTGCGGTGTGACGCCTCCCATGTGGGGGCGTCGAGACGGGCGAACAGCTCGACGGCGTCGCGATTCCACGAGTACCACAGGTCGTGGGCGATCTCGGAGAGGGGGGCGAGTTGGGGTGGGAGGTCCGGCTGGACCTCGAATCGATGGATGCGCATCCCGGCAGGGTAGCCGACGCCCGGGCGCGGTTGAGTTGGTCGATTCGTCCGAATCGTGGACGATCTACTTGGGTTCGGCTTCCAACTTGTATCCCACCCCGTAGCGCGTCTGGATGAAGGTGTGCGTCGACGAGGCGCGATCGATCTTCTCACGCAGCCGCCGGACGAACACGTCGACGGTACGGTCGCGGTGCGTGGCGGGGCGCCCCCAGACGCGCTGCAACAGATCGTCCCGGGTCAGCACCCGGCCGCGCTCGCGCGCCAGGGTGTACAGGAGTCGGAACTCGGTTGGGGTCAGCTCGGCGCTCTCCCCGTCGACGTAGGCTTGCACGGCGTCCGGATCGATGCGAAGTTCGGCGATCACGATCTCGTCGCCGTTCACGCGGATCGCATCGCGCGGCCCGCGCCGCGCCGAGGCCTGCACGCGGGCCACGAGCTCCTTCATCGAGAACGGCTTCACGAGGTAGTCGTCCGCACCGATCTCCAGCGCATGCACGCGGTCGTGTTCGGTGCCGCGCGCGCTCACCACGATGATCGGCGTGCCGATCCCCTCCGACCGCGCCGTCTCGATCAGGCGCCAACCGTCGATGCCGGGCAGCATCAGGTCGAGCACGCAGACGTCCGGGCGCTCGAAACGCAGTCGCGCCAGACCGGTCTCACCCTTCCCCACCCAGGTTGCGTCGAATCCGGCGGCCTGGAGGTGGCGGGTCATGCCGTGGCCGATAAGCTCGTCGTCTTCAATCACAAGAACTGTGCTCATGTCATGGCATGTTGGAGAACGAGGCGCTGATGCGGGGTCGCTCGAAGAACATATCTGGTGAACAAGTGGTGACAGTGGAGAACGGGGACCTCCGCCGGGACGCCCTGCGCGGGCGTCTGCTCGTGGAGGAAAGCCGGGAGGTGCTCGTGCTCGTCGACGACGAGGACCGCGTCATCCACTCCAGCCGGCGCGCGCGCGAGACCTTCCCGGATCTCGCCGAGGGGCGGCGGCTGCCCGGGCCGCTGCGCGACGGGCGACGGGGCACCGAGTTGCTCGAGATCCCGTACGAAGTCGAGGGCCGCACGGAGCGTCTGGTGTACCTCAGCCGACGCGGCGACATGCATGCCTACGAGGAGCTGCGCGCGGGGTTCACGGCCGCGGTCTCCCACGAGCTCCGCACCCCGCTGGCGCGTCTGCTTGCGCTGTTCGAGAGCCTGGAGCTCCCCGACCCCGACATCGCAAAGATCGTCGAGCGGGCGCGAGGGGAGATCGGTCAGATGGGCGAGCTCATCGACGACGTGTTGTTCCTCGGCGAGCTCGAGACCGGCCACGAGGTCGTGGGCTTGGGGGCAACCCCGGCGCTCGCGGTGTTGCGCGATGTCGCGGCAGAGCTGGGCGAACGTGCCGAGATGGGCGGCATGTCCATCAGCGTGTCGGGCGACGCGGACCTGCAGGTCGGCATCAGGCCCCGCATGCTGCGCGTGCTCGCGCTCAACCTCGTCGAGAATGCGATCAGGTACGCCGGGACGGGCAGTACGCTGGACCTGTCGGTTCGGCGCAAGCGCGGGCAGATCCACATCAAGGCCACCGACACCGGCGCCGGGGTCGCCCCGGAGGCGCTGCCCCGCCTGTTCGAGCGCTTCTACCGCGCCGACGCCGCGCGCGCGTCGCGCGGAACGGGCCTGGGGCTCGCCATCGTCAAGCACATCTGTGCGTCGGCGAACGGGCACGCGTTCGCCGAGCATACGAACCCTCATGGACTCACCATCAGGCTGGTGCTGCCGGACGCCACGCCGCCCGGATGACCGGTAGCTCGCGTCGTCGGGCCGGTCGGGTAGGTTTCTCGCCGACGGAAGGACGCGGATGCGGGTTGCCCTCGAGGAACAGCTCAGCCTTGCCCAAGCAACGCTTCAGGAGGAGGCCAGCCTCGCGCTGCGCATGCTCGGCGCAGCGCTGAAGGCGCTCGAAACGTCCGACGGCGAGCTCGCCGACGAGGTCATCGGCTTCGACGACCAGGTCGACGAGCGCTATCTGCGCGTCGAGCAGATCGTCGAGGAGCTGGTGGCACTCCAGGCGCCGACGGCCCGCGACATGCGCCTGGTGCTGGCGATCTCGAAGATCAACCTGCACGTCGAGCGCATCGCCGACTACTGCGTGACCATCGCCAAGTTGACGAAGCTCGCCGGCGCCTCGCCCGGCGACGCCCGGCTCACCACCTGGCTGGTCGAGATGGGAATGCGGGGGGAGGAGATGATCCGCATCGCGCTCAAGGCGTTTGCCGACCGCGACGCGCAGGCGGCCGAGTCGCTGATCGGCCTCGACGAGATGATCAACCGCACCAACCGACGCGCGGTCGACTGGATCCTCGAGATCCTGGCCGACGAGGCGACCCGTGAGTGGGCGGTGCGGATGATGCTGGTCTCACGCTCGATCGAGCGCATCGGTGATCACGCGGTGGACATCGGCGAGCAGACCGCCTTCCTGGTGACCGGTGAATTCCGCGAGTTCACCGACGCGTCGCACCCCATCGACTGAGCGCTACTCCTCGCCGGGCTCGCCGTACGGGGCGCCGCACCACACGCAGTGCGTCGCGGGCTCGTCGTCGGTCGCCTGGCGGACGGGCTTCTTGGGCGGTGCGACGAACTGCGGCGGGGTGTCGGCGGTGTACTCCGCGCCGCACCACTCGCAGTGGGTGCCGGGCTCCGGTGGTGGTGACGTGGGTGTGGTCATGATCGCCTCCCGTTGTCGTCGGTGCCGTACGTCCAGCGTACTCTTCGACAACTCGACCTGGCCTATCCTTGCGGTGAGCCACTGGAAGGAGATCTCATGGCCATGTTGCGACGTGAGGTGCGCGGTGTGCCCGATCCGCGGATGACGCTGCCGGGGCGCGCGGAGCCGGTGCGGATACCGGAACGGCACGTGGTGCTCGACACCCCACTCGTTCCGCCGTATCCCACCGGGATCGACACGGCGGTCTTCGGGATGGGGTGCTTCTGGGGAGCCGAGGAGCTCTTCTGGCAGCTGGCCGGGGTGTACACCACGGCGGTTGGATACGCGGGCGGCACCACCCCGAACCCCACCTACGAGGAGGTCTGCACCGGTCGCACCGGTCACACCGAGGTGGCGCTCGTGGCGTTCGATGCCGCGCTCGTGAGCTTCGATGCGCTGCTGGGGGTGTTCTGGGAGGGGCACGACCCGACGCAGGGCATGCGCCAGGGCAACGACGTGGGCACCCAATACCGCTCGGCCATCCTGACGACCTCGGCCCGGCAACTCGCCGACGCCGAGCGATCGGCGCAGGTGTACGGGCCGCTGCTGGCCGCGGCGGGGTATGGCCCGATCACCACGCAGATCGCCCCGCTGGGCGAGTTCTACTTCGCCGAGGAGTATCACCAGCAGTACCTGGCGAAGAACCCGAACGGGTATCGGTGCCACTCGGCCAGCGGTGTGCCGTATCCGGGGGGAGCGGGCATCTCCGCCTAGCGTCGGGCGCTGTCACAATTCTGTAACCACTCTGCCACCCACCCCGGCGGGCGTGGCGAAGAACATGTCGCCGACAGTTCCGAAGATGCATTGAGAAACGGAGACATGCATGAATTCACGACGCCTTCTCACGCTCGGTGCCGCGGCGATCGCCGTGGCGGGCGTGGCTGCAGGATGCGGCAGCAGCTCGAACAGCGGGAGCACCGGCACCGGCGCCGACCTCTCCGGGGCGATCGCGATCGACGGCTCATCGACGGTCGCACCCCTCTCGATCGGTGCCGCGGAGGCCTTCAACGAGAAGAACGCGGACGTCGACATCAAGGTCGGGACGTCGGGTACGGGCGGCGGCTTCGAGAAGTTCTGCGCCGGCCAGACCGACATCTCGGACGCATCGCGCGCGATCAAGGACGAAGAGAAGGCCGCCTGCGAGAAGGGCGGCGTCCAGTTCACCGAGTTGCGCGTCGCGAGTGACGGTATCACCGTAGTCGTCAAGAAGGGCACGGATCTTGGGAAGCAGTGCGTCAGTTTCGACGAGCTGAAGAAGGCATGGATCAAGGGCTCCAAGGTCGCCAACTGGCAGGAGCTCGGCGCGGGCTGGAAGGACGTGCCGATGAAGCTCGCCGGCCCCGGTGACCAGTCCGGTACGTACGACTTCTTCAACGAGGAGGTGCTCGGGAAGGACGCCAAGGGCGAGGTCAACTCCCCGCGCGCCGACTACGCTGCCTCCGAGGACGACAACGTCATCGTCACCGCCGTGGAGGGCGCGGACGGCACGATGGGCTACTTCGGTTTCACCTACTACGAGGAGAACACGGAGAAGCTCGACGCGCTGCAGGTGAAGGGCGACGGTGACTGCGTCGCCCCGAGCGCCGAGACGATCACGTCGGGCGACTACCCGCTCGCGCGTCCGCTCTACATCTATGTCAAGAACGCCAGCCTGGCCCAGCCACACGTGAAGGCGTTCGTGAAGTACTACATCGAGAACGCGACGAAGCTCGCCGAGGACAACCAGTTCGTCCCGGCTCCGCAGGACTCGCTCGACGCCGATCTCGCGAAGATCCCCGCCTGAGATGGGGACCGCCTCCGCAGCCCCCTTGCGGAATCGGCGTCGCACCCCGCGAGAGCAGGTCATCCTGCTCTCGCTGGGTGCGGCCGCCGTCGTGTCGGTCTTCATTACGATCGGCATTGTCGCCACGCTGTTCGGTGAGGGTGTCGGGTTCTTCAGGGACGTGTCGGTCGGCGAGTTCCTCACCGGAACCACCTGGGAGCCGCGCGAGGGGAAGTGGGGTGTGCTGCCCCTCCTGTACGGATCGGTCAAGATCGCGCTCATCGCCGGGGTGGTCGCCATCCCCCTCGGTGTGGGCGCGGCGATCTACCTCTCGGAGTACGCGCCGGAGCGTATGCGCCGCACCGTCAAGCCGGTGCTCGAGATTCTCGCCGGCATGCCGACGATCGTGCTCGGCTTCTTTGCGATCGACACCCTGACCCCGGCGCTCCAGAATCTGGGTGCCGTACCGAACCAACAGACGTTCAGTGGCCTCTCGGCCGGCATCGTCGTCGGGTTGCTGATACTGCCCTTCGTCAGCTCGCTCTCGGAGGAGGCGATCCGTGCGGTGCCGCGGTCGATGCGCGAGGGCGCCTACGGTCTCGGCGCGACCAAGCCGACCGTGTGCATGCGCATCGTCGTGCCCGCGGCGCTGTCCGGCATCGTCGCCTCCTGCGTGCTCGGGCTCTCGCGGGCGGTCGGCGAGACGATGGCGGTCACCCTGGCAGCAGGACTGACACCAAACCTCAGCATGTCGCCGAGCGCGGAGCTGCAGACGATCACGTCGTACATCGTCCAGGTCGTCCGCGGTGAGGCGCCGCGCGGCTCCCTCCAGTACGGGTCGATCTTCGCCGTGGGGATGCTGCTGTTCCTGCTCACGTTCATGATCAACCTCGCCGCCGTTCGCGTCGTGCGTCGCTACCGCACCGTCTATCACTAGGACCGTCGTGACCACCGACACCATCACCCCCCCGATCGCGAAGATCGCACCCTTCGCCAAGCACCGGGCGCGCCCGGCCGACGTGCTCTTCCATGCGCTCGTTCTCGGCGCGGTGATCGTCGCCCTCCTCGCGCTTGCATGGCTGTTCTGGTCGATCGTCTCCAAGGGGGCGGCGCACCTCAGCTGGGATTTCCTGACCAACAAGGCGAGCAACAACCCCGCACGTGCCGGCTTCGCATCGGCCATCCGCGGGTCGCTCGTGCTGATGTTCGTGACGATGCTCGTCGCCCTCCCACTGGGGTTCGGCGCCGCGATCTACCTCGAGAAGTTCGCGATCGACGGTCAGCAGCGGGCAGCCCGCCGGGCGTCCGCGCTCACCGAGGAGATCGCCGCAGCGACCGGTGCCCGCCGTGCGCTTCTGGTCATCCGACGTGCCGCGGCGCGCGTCGTGCGGCCGCTGAACCAGTTCATCGACATCAACATCGCGAACCTCGCGGCCGTGCCGTCTGTGATCTATGGACTCCTGGGGCTCGCGCTGTTCATCTCGTTCGCCGGACTGCGCGAGTCGCTGCTCGCCGGGGGGCTGACGCTGGCGATTCTCGTCCTGCCGATCATCATCATCTCGTCGCGGGAGGCGCTCAAAGCCGTACCCGTGTCGATCGAACAGGGTGCGATGGCACTCGGTGCCACCCGTTGGCAGGCCGTACGCGGCCAGGTCGTACCGGCGGCCATCCCGGGCATGCTCACCGGCTCCATCCTTGCGATGTCACGGGCGATCGGCGAGTCCGCGCCGCTCATCGTCGTGGGCGGCGTCGTGTTTTCGACGCAGATTCCGAGTGTCAACCCCCTCAACGCGAATGCCGAGGCGCTCATCGCAATGCCGCTGCAGGCCTTCTTCTGGGCGGCCCAGTCCCGGGAGTCGTTTCGTGAACTCGCAGCTGCGGGGATCATCGTGCTGATGGTGGTGCTCTTGTGTCTCAACGCGGTGGCCATCGTGCTGCGCAACCGCTACAGCAAACGCTGGTAACCCAGAATGGAGCCCGACGACATGTCCGAAGTCATGCAGGAGCACCTCGACCGGGACGTCCGTACCAACCGGGATGGGTCCGCAAGCGATAGGATCGAGGTTCGCGCCGCTCACCCGCCCGTTGAGACGGCGATCTCGTTCGACGAACGCATCCCTCGAGGTCACTTGCCAACGGCACCCCTGTTTGAACTTCGCGGCGTCGGCGTCACCTACGGGAAGAGCCCGGCGGTGCGCGACGTCACCATGTCGGTAGAGCAGCACCGCATCACGGCGCTGATCGGCCCTTCCGGCTGCGGGAAGAGCACGCTCCTTCGCTGCCTCAACCGCATGAACGATCTCATTCCGGCCGCCCACGTCCATGGCACGATCACGTTCGCCAACCAGGACCTGTACGACCCTGGTATCGACTCCGTGGATGTCCGTCGGCGCATCGGGATGGTCTTCCAGAAGCCGAACCCGTTCCCGAAGTCGATTCGCGAGAACATCACCTTCGGGATGAAGGTCAACGGCATCAAGCCCACGAACGAGCGCGTCGAGCGGGCGCTGCGCGCCGCCGCGATCTGGGACGAGGTGAAGGACCGGCTCGACGAGGACGCCTACTCGCTCTCCGGCGGCCAGCAGCAACGGCTGTGCATCGCTCGTGCGCTCGCCGTGGAGCCGGACGTGCTGTTGATGGACGAGCCCTGCTCAGCACTCGACCCGATCGCCACCCTCGCGATCGAGGACCTGATGGTCAAGCTCAGCGACCGCTACACGATCGTGATCGTGACCCACAACATGCAGCAGGCCGCCCGCGTGTCGGATCGCACCGCCTTCTTCAACGTCGCCGGGATGGAGCAGGGGCTGCGCTACGGCGTGCTGGTGGAGTGCGACGAGACCAAGAAGATCTTCACCCAGCCCGCCGACAAGCGCACCGAGGACTACATCACCGGTCGCTTCGGCTAGGTGGCACCACGCGGCGTGCCCCGAGGGCACGCCGCGGGCAGCATCAGGCGAAGGTGCCCATCACCGCGGCCAGACGCTCGGGCGTCGAGCGCAGGTGCGCCTCGGGCAGATGCGCAAGCGGTGTCTCCGGCAGACGCGTGACGTCGGTGAGCGTCGGCTGGGACTCGTTGATGTAGAGCAGGCCCGTGAGGAATTCCTGCCGCTGGTTGGCCTCTTCCAGCACACGCATGGCCGACAGCTTGCTGGTGGGGTCGTGCCGGGCGATCGGGTCGTCCCCGTTGGCCGACGCGTCCGGGGAGCTCGCCAGCTTGCGCAGCAGGATGGTGGGGCCGTCGTGCAGCTTGACCGCCTGCACGGTGCCCTCTTCCTGCTCGATCTGGATCTCGTCGAAGGCCGGCACGAAGCTGATGTCGTGCAGTGCCTCCTCGTGCTCCTTGCCGTAGGGATAGCTCTTGGTGGACTGCTCGTGGTTGTTGAACGTCACGCAGGGGCTGATGATGTCGAGCACCGCGATGCCCGAGTAGCTCATGGCGGCCTTCAGCAGCTCGCGCACCTGCTTGGCGTCGCCGGCGAACGAACGGGCCACGAAGCCCGCCCCGGCGATGATCGCCTCCAGGCACAGGTCCAGCGGCTGGAAGTCGTTGACGCCCGCGTACTTGATCTCCTGGCCCTGATCGGCCGTGGCCGAGAACTGGCCCTTGGTGAGCCCGTAGACGCCGTTGTTCTCGACGATGTAGACCATGGGCGTGTTGCGCCGAACGGCGTGCTTGAACTGGCCCAGCCCGATCGAGCCGGTGTCACCGTCGCCCGAGACGCCGAGCGCCAGCAGGGTGTGGTTGGCCAGCATGGTGCCGGTGGCGATGGAGGGCATCCGCCCGTGCAGGACGTTGATGCCATGGCTGCGGTTCAGGAAGTAGGCCGGCGACTTGGACGAGCAGCCGATGCCGCTGAGCTTCACGACCTGCTGCGGGTCGAGCGACAGGTCGAACGCCGCCTGGATGATCTGGTTGGAGATCGAGTCGTGCCCGCAGCCGGAGCAGAGGGTGGAGGGCAGGCCCTTGTAGTCGTTCTTGAGCAGGCCCAGGCGGTTGCCCTTCGCCTTCGGTGCGCCGGCCTCTTCGCCGGGGGTCGTGGCGGTGCTCATCGGGCGGTCTCCAGGTCGTGGATGCGTTTGGTGAGATAGGCGGCGGTCAGCGGCAGGCCGTCGGCGTAGGCCACCGAGATGAGCCGCGTGGCGTGTTCGGGGCTGTGCAACTGCAGCAGCTGGTGGAGCTGTCCGTCGGTCGTCATCTCCACCACGTACACGCGGTCGTGGTCGGCGACGAACCGCGACACGGCGTCACCCATGGGCAGCGCGCGCAGGCGCAGGTAGTCGGTGGCGATGCCGGCCTGGTCGCGCAACAGGTCGCGTGCCTCCCCGATGGCCGGGTCGGTGGTGCCGAACGCGATGATGCCGACCTTGCTGCCGGGCGCGTCGATCGCCGGCGCCGGCACCGCGGTGCGGGCCGTGTCGTGCTTGCGCGTCAGGCGATCCATGTTCTTCAGCCAATCCTCGGGCTTCTCCGAGTAGCCGGCGTTCTCGTTGTGGCCGGTGCCACGCGTGAAGTAGCCCGCGGCCGGATGGTCGGTGCCGGGCAGGGTGCGATAGGCGATGCCGTCGCCATCGACGTCGCGGTAGCGGCCCCAGTCGGCGTTCTCGGTGAGCTGCTCGGCCGTGAGTACCTTGCCGCGATCCAGCGGACGGTCTTGGTAGGCGAACGGTGCGCTCATCCAGAGGTTCATGCCGAGGTCCAGGTCACTCAGCACCAGCACCGGCTGCTGGAACCGCTCGGCCAGGTCGAACGCCGTCTGGCCGAACTCGAAGCACTCGGCCGGGGTGGCCGGCAGCAGGCAGATGTTGCGCACATCGCCGTGGCCCAGGTAATAGGCCTTCAGGACATCGCCCTGCGAAACGCGCGTGGGCAGGCCGGTGCTCGGCCCCATCCGCATGACGTCCCAGATCACGCCGGGTACCTCGGCGTAGTAGCCGAAGCTCACGAACTCGCTCATCAGCGAGATGCCCGGGCCGGAGGTGGAGGTCATCGCGCGGGCACCCGCCCAGCCGGCGCCGAGCACGGTGCCGATGGCGGCCAGCTCGTCCTCGGCCTGCACGATCGCGTAGGTGGGCTTGCCGTCCTCGTCGCGCAGGGCGGGCGCGAACTCGGTCATGGCGTCGGCCAGGCCGGTGGCGGGGGTGATCGGATACCACGCCATCACCGTCACACCGCCCATCAGTGCGCCGATGCCGGCTGCGGTGTTGCCGTCGATCAGCATGAGTCCGTCGGTGCCGCTCATCCGTTCGATGGCGAAGCCGTCCTTCTTGGGCAGGTTGGACTCGGCGTAGGCCGCAGACGCCTCGATGACCTGGTAGTTCAGGTCCACGGCGCGCTGCTTGCCGCCCAGGTTGTCGCTGAGCGCCGCGTGGATCGTTCCGAACTCGATGCCCAGGTGCTGGGCGATCACGCCCACGTAGGTCATGTTGGCCACGCGGTCGTGGAACTTCTTGTCGATGCCGAGGTCGGCGGTGAGGTCCTTCACCGGTATCGGGTAGAAGGTGATGTCGTTGCGGTTGGGCTCGTAGCTCAGGTCCGCGTTGTAGTAGCAGACCCCCCCGGCGGGCAGTGCGGCCACGTCGGCCACGATGGTGGCCGGGTTGAACGCCACCAGGATCTCGGTGCCTTCGCGCCGCGCGGTGTAGCCATCCGCGCTGGCGCGGATGGTGTACCAGGTCGGCAACCCGGAGATGTTGGAGGGGAAGAGGTTCTTCCCACTCACGGGGACGCCCATCTTGAAGATGGAGCGGATGATGGTGAGGTTGGCCGTCTGGCTTCCGGAACCGTTGGCAGTGGCGACGACGATGGCGAAGTCGTTCACCGGCTTGCGCTCGGGTTCGAGCCGCACGGAGTCAGTGGCGGTGTCAGCAGCCGCAGTGCTCATGCACGCGATCCTTTTGGTGGAGAGGTCCGACGCAGTGTGTGAGGACGGGAATCTTAGTCCATCCGACCAGGGGAAATGGCAGGCCGGGTGTCCGCAATGCGCCGTGTGGGACGGCGCGTCGCGCCGCCCCCGTCCGGCCACAACTCCCGGGCGGTGGTGAGCACCGTGTCCACGAGCGCCGAGCGCGACGCCGCGTTCCACGCCAGGGCCAGCGCGATGTCCACGCTGCGTCCCTGCAGCGGAATGAACACGACGCCCTCGGTACGCGCCCGCTCCATCGACGCGGGCACCAGCGACACCCCCAGGCCGGCGGCCACGAGGCCGATGATGGTGGCCATCTCGCCGGCCTCCTGGGCGACCTGCGGACGGAAGCCGGCGTCGCGGCACGCGGCCATGACCGCATCGTGGAACGTCGGGTTCTGCCGCCGCGCCCACAGCACGAAGCCCTCTTCGGCCAGCTCGGGCAGCGAGAGGCGCCGGCGCCTGGCCAGCGGATTGAGGTCGGAGACGACCACCACGAGCGGCTCGGTGAGCAACGGCATCAGCTCGAGCTCGGGTGCGTCGAGGGGCAGGCGCACCAGCCCCACGTCCAGCGAGCCGTCGGCCAGGCCGGCCACCTGTTCGGTGGTCGCGAGCTCGTCCGGCTCGATCGTGATGCCGGGCGCGCGCTGGCGCATGCGGCGCACCAGACGCGGAATGACCTCATGTGCGGCCGAGCCGACGAAGCCCAGCCGCACGGTGCCCGCATCGCCGCGTTCGGCCTGACGCACGGCGTCGGCGACGTGGTCGGCGTGGCGCAGCAGCGACCGTGCCTCGTTCACCAGCACGCTGCCGCTGGGCGTGAGCGACACGCCGCGCCGGGAACGGTGGAACAGCTGGGTGCCGAGGCGCGCCTCGAGCCGCTGGATCTGCTGGCTCAGCGGCGGCTGGGCCATGCCGAGACGCGCCGCGGCACGGCCGAAGTGCAGCTCCTCGGCCACGGCGACGAACGCGCGCAGGTGGCGCAGCTCGAACGGGGGCAGCGATATGACAGAAGTCTCACTCATTGGTATTGATCATAGTTGAGATATCAGCCGATACCTCCTACCGTGGACGTGATGACTTCCGCTGCACCGAAACCGCGCCTGGGCGGCATGTTGGGCTTCCTCGTGGGGGCGAGCGCGATGTTCGCGACGATGTACTCCACCCAGGCGATCCTGCCGACGCTCGGGCGTGTGTTCGACGTCACGCCCTCACGGGCGGGTCTGACGATCTCGGTGCTCGTGCTGGCGATGGTGGCTGGCTCGTGGCTGTGGGGTCCGCTCTCGGACCGCGTCGGTCGCCGGCGCTGCCTCATCGCCGCCAGCGCGCTGCTGGTGCCCGCCAGCGCAGCGGTCGCGCTTGCTCCCTCGTTCGAGCTGCTGCTGGCCGCCCGTGCGGTGCAGGGCCTGATCCTGCCGGGACTGCTCGTGGTGGGGTTGCCCTACGTGGCCGAGGTGTTCGTGCCCACCATCGGCGCTCGCGCCATGGGGTGGTACATGGCCGCCCTCATCACCGGCGGGTTGATCGGACGCCTGGGCGTGGCTCTGACAGCGTCGGTCGTCGGCTGGCGGGTGGCGATGGCGCTGCTCGCACTGCTTCCGCTCGTGGCGGTCGTGGTGATGCGTCGCGGGCTGCCCGCGGCCCCGCCGCGGCGTGCCGGAGCGCGGCGAGGCCGGCTGGCCAACCGCCGCGTGGCGGCTGCGGCCATGAGCGGCCCCAGCCTCTTCTTCGTCTTCGTCGGTGTCTTCTCGTTCGTCGGCTACCGGCTGGAGGCCGCGCCGTTCCACCTGTCGGCCACGCAGTCCTCGCTGGTGTTCGCCGCCTGGATCGCCGGCACGGTCGCTCCGATCGCCGGGCGCAGAGCCGAGCGTCACGGCTGGTCGACGGTGGCGATGGCTGGGACCGCGGTTGCCGCCCTGGGCGTGGCGCTCACGGTCGGCGGGCATCTGTCGCTCATCGTGATCGGGCTCCTGTGCGTGACGATCGGAATGTTCAGCGTCGTGACCGCCGCCCCGATCGGCGTGGCCGGTGCGCGTGATGTGCGCCCGGGAGCGGCGAGCGCGCTCTACTACTCCATCTACTACGCGGCCGGTGCAGCGGGGGCCTTCGTGCCGGGGCTCGCCTGGCAGGCGGCGGGGTGGAACGGGGTTGCCGGCGTGAGCTCGGTCGCCCTGGTCGTGGCCCTTGCGGGTGCGGCCCTGGGGCGGCTGGACGAACGGGGTCGCACGCGGTGGGTGCCGGTTGTCATTCGTTCACGGCGTCGTCAGGCCCGTGCACTGCGCGGATCCAGTTGATAAGACTTGGCATGGCCGCCGGTCATGCCGATATGTCTGACGCCTGAGAACCGCAACGGAGGGATCTGTCGTGACACGCCACGTGTTCGATCTCAGAGAGCGCGCAACGCGCAAGAAGGTCGCAAGCCAGCTGCACGCGCTCGCCGATCAGATCGAACGCGGACGCGTGTTGATGTCCTACGACGACCTGGCCGAGCCGACGCTGGTCGACGACCCCATCGAGCTCGTGCTCGACCTCATCCGCCACCGCAGCGACGTGGAGCTCAACATCGCGATGCGGTGGCCGCACCCGGCGGAGCGGTAGCTACCTGGCGCGCGGCGGCCGGTAGAGGTCGGTGATCGTGCCCTCGGCCCACTCGGCGGCCAGGCCGGCGGTCTCCGACAGCGTGGGGTGGGGGTGGATGGCAAGCGCGACGTCCTCTGCCACCGCGCCCATCTCGAGCGCCAGCACCCACTCGCCGATGAGCTCGCCGGCGTTGGGGCCCACGATGCCGGCCCCCAGGATGCGCCGGCTGGCGGGATCGACCAGCACCTTCGTGCGTCCCTCAGGCCGCCCCAGCGTGAGCGCGCGACCCGAGGCCATCCATGGGATCGACGCGACCTCACAGGCGATCCGGTCCGCGGCGGCGCGCGTCTCGGTGAGGCCCATCCAGGCGATCTCGGGGTCGGTGTAGGCCACCGACGGGATCGTCTTGGCGTCGAAGCTCGCCGCGTGCCCGGCGGCGGCCTCGGCCGCAACCCTGCCCTCGTGCATCGCCTTGTGGGCGAGCATCGGGTTGCCCACCACGTCGCCGATGGCGAACACGTTCGGCACGTTGGTGCGCATCGCATCGTCCACGGTGATGAAGCCGCGCTCGTCCACCGCGATTCCAGCGGCGCCGACCTCGAGCTGGTCGCTGTTCGCGCGCCGGCCGATGGCCACCAGCATGCGATCGGCGTCGAGGACCGACTCGCCGTCGGGGCCGGAAACGGCGATCCGCAGAGTCGCCCCCGAGGCGTCCACCGCGGTGACCTTCGTGCCGAGGCGGATGTCGACCCCGCCGGCGGCCAGGCGCTTTTGCAGCGGCGCGACCAGGTCGCGATCGCACCCGGCCATCAGCTCGTCGAGCAGCTCGACGACCGTGATCTTCGAGCCGAGCGCCTTGTACACGGTCGCCATCTCGAGGCCGATGATCCCACCGCCCACCACGACCAGCCGTTCGGGGATGTCGGCCAGCGCGAGCGCACCGGTTGAGTCGATGATGCGCGGGTCGTCGGGCAGCCCGGGGATGCCGACCGGACGAGATCCGACCGCCACGATCGCCGAGGCGAACTCGATGGTGCGGTCGCCGTCGGGCCCGGTGACCGCGAGCGTCGTGGGAGCGGCGAAGCGAGCGGTTCCGCGCACGACCGGGATCTTGCGCTTGGCCGCAAGGCCGGAGAGGCCCTTCACGAGCTTGCCAACCACCGTCAGGGTGGAGGTGCGCAGCTTGTCCAGGTCGATCGTCGGCGGCGGAAAGCTGATGCCGAGCTCGCCCGCATGGCGCGCGTCCTCGAGGATCGCCGCCGCGTGCAGCAGCGTCTTCGACGGGATGCACCCGATGTTCAGGCAGACCCCTCCCAGGCGCTCTTCCCGCTCCACGATGATCGTTGTGAGGCCCAGGTCGGCGGCGCGAAAGGCGGCGGTGTAGCCACCGGGGCCGCCGCCGACCACGACGAGGTCGACGCGATCGCTCACAGGAGCATCTGCGTCGGGTCGCTGAGCAGCTTGGCCAGGTGGGTGGTGAAGCGTGCGGCGGCGGCACCGTCGATCACGCGGTGGTCGTAGGAGAGCGACAGCGGCAGCATCAGTCGCGGCCGGAAGACCTGCCCGGTCCACACCTGCTTCATCTGCGACCGCGAGACGCCCAGGATCGCCACCTCGGGCGCGTTGATGATCGGAGTGAAGGCGGTGCCCCCGATGCCTCCGAGACTGGAGATGGTGAACGTGCCGCCCTCCATCTGCTCGCGCGTGATCGTGCCGTCGCGTGCGGCCTGCGACAGGTCGGTGAGTTCGCGCGCGATGTCCAGCAGCCCCTTGCGGTCGACGTCGCGGATGACCGGCACCATCAGCCCGGCCGGGGTGTCGGCCGCGAACCCGAGGTGCATGTAGTGCTTCAGGATCAGCTGGTCGCCGTCGAGCGACGCGCTGAACGTGGGGTAGGTCCGCAGCGCCGCGGCGCAGGCCTTGAGCAGCAGTGACACCAGCGTGACCTTCACGCCGTCGGCGGCGTGGTCGGCGTTGACCCGCTTGCGGAACTCCTCGAGGTCGGTGATGTCGGCCTCGTCGAACTGCGTGACGTGGGGAATGCCGACCCAGTTGCGATGGAGGTACGGCCCGGCGATCTTGGCGATGCGCGACAGCGGCACCACCTCGGTGGGGCCGAACTTGCTGAAGTCGAGGCTCGGCCACGCCGGCAGCCCCGCCATCGCGCCGCCGGGGGCTTCCGGCGTCGCGGCCTGGCCGCCGCCGCGCTCGGCGACGGTGCGTCCGATGTCGTCGAGCGTGACGCGCCCGCCACGACCGGTGCCGCTGACCGTGGTCAGGTCGACGCCGAGCGTGCGTGCCAACCGCCGCGCCGCCGGTCCCGCGGCGACGTCGGCGCCGGACGTTGCGGCCGCTGCTGCCGGCCCGGTTCGGGCGGCCGGTGCGGGCGTGGCATCGGCGGCGGGCGCGGGCGCGGCCGCCGGCGGCTCGCTCGTCGGCACAGGTTCGGCCTCCGTCGCGGCAGGTGCCTGGTCGCGTGAGGGCGACGGCGCTGCCGGCGAGCCGCCGTCGCCTGCGATCGTGAGGATGACGTCGCCGGCGGAGACCTTGTCGCCCACCGACACCGCCACCGCCGTGACCGTGCCGGTCGCGGTGGAGGGCACCTCCATGGTGGCCTTCTCGGACTCCAGCACGATCAGCGGGGTCTCCAGGGCGACAGTGTCGCCGGCCGCGACGAGCACCTCGATGATCGGCACGTCGGAGTAGTCGCCGATATCGGGAACGCGGACCTCGGTCATCGTTGCCATGGCGGCGCGGCCTCCGTATCGATTTCGTATCTGGTGATCGCCTTGCTCACGGTCGCCGGGCCCACCGTGCCTTCCCGCGCCAGCGCAGCCAGTGCGGCCACCGCCACGTGGTGGCGGTCGACCTCGAAGAACCGCCGCAGCTTGACCCGGTAGTCGCTGCGGCCGAAGCCGTCGGTGCCCAACACCGTGTAGTCGCCCGGAACGAACTCGCGCACACCGTCCGCGTAGGCGCGAACGTAGTCGGTGGCCGCGACGGTCGGGCCCTCGTGCCCCTGCAGCATCTGCGTCATGAATGGCACCCGCGCCTTCTTGCCGGGGTGCAGGCGGTTCCAACGCTCCACCTCGATGCCGTCGCGGCGCAGCTCGGTGAAGCTCGTGACGCTCCACACGTCGGCGGTCACGCTGTTGTGTTGCTCCAGCAACTCGGCGCCGGCGAGCACCTCCCGCAGGATTGCCCCGCTGCCGAGGAGCTGCACGCGCGGTCCGTCCCCCGTGCCGCGCCGGATGAGGTGCATGCCGCGCACGATGCCCGCCTCGGCGCCCTGGGGCAGCTCGGGGTGGGGGTAGTTCTCGTTCAGCACCGTCAGGTAGTAGAAGACGTCCTCCTGGTCGGTGAGCATGCGCCGCAGCCCGTCCTGCACGATGACCGCGACCTCGTAGGCGAAGGTCGGGTCGTAGGCGCGGCAGTTCGGTACGTTCGCGGCCATCATGTGGCTGTGCCCGTCTTCGTGTTGGAGCCCCTCGCCGTTGAGCGTCGTGCGCCCGGACGTCCCGCCGATCAGGAATCCTCGGGAGCGGGCATCGCCTGCCGACCAGATGAGATCGCCCACGCGCTGGAAGCCGAACATCGAGTAGAAGACGAAGAACGGCATCATCGCGATGCCGCTGTTGGCATACGAGGTGGCCGCGGCGATCCATGAGGCGAGCGCACCGGCCTCGCTGATGCCCTCCTGCAGCATCTGGCCCTTGGGATCCTCGCGGTAGAACATCAGCTGCTCGGCGTCCTCCGGGTGGTAGAGCTGACCAACCTGGGAGAAGATCCCGAGCTGGCGGAACATCCCCTCCATGCCGAAGGTGCGGGCTTCGTCGGCGACGATCGGCACGATCCGCGGCCCGAGCTCGGGGTCGCGCAGCGCCACGGTCAGGGCGCGGACGAAGGCCATCGTCGTGGAGATCTCGCGATCGCCTGTCGCCTCGAGCAGTGCCTTGTAGGCATCCAGTGGCGGCACCGCCATCGCCGGTGCGGTTGGGCGCCGGGCCGGGAGGCTGCCGCCCAGGGCCGCGCGACGATTGCGCAGGTGCTGCATCTCCGGGCTATCGGCCGGCGGCCGGTAGAACACCGCCCTCCGCGCATCCTCGTCCGACAGCGGCACGTTGAAGCGGTCACGGAAGATCAGCATCTGCTCGGAGCTCATCTTCTTCTGCTGGTGGGTGATGTTCTGGGCCTCGCCGGCGCTGCCCATGCCGTAGCCCTTGATCGTCTTGGCGAGGATCACGGTCGGCTGCCCGCGGTGCGCCATGGCCGCCGCGTAGGCGGCGTGCACCTTGCGCGGGCTATGGCCGCCGCGGTTGAGGGCCCAGATGTCCGGGTCGCTCATGCCGGCAACGCGTTCCAGCAGCGCCGGATACTTACCGAAGAAGTGCGCTCGCACGAAGTCGGCGTCTCGGGACTTGAAGGCCTGATACTCGCCGTCGACGGCCTCGGTCATGCGCCGGCGCAGCAGCCCGTCGTGGTCGGCGGCAAGCAGCGGGTCCCAGCGCTCGCCCCAGATCACCTTGATCACGTTCCAGCCCGCGCCGCGGAAGGCTGCCTCGAGCTCCTGGATGATCTTGCCGTTGCCGCGTACCGGCCCGTCGAGCCGCTGCAGGTTGCAGTTGATCACGAAGATCAGGTTGTCGAGCCGCTCGCGCCCGGCCAGATCGATCGCGCCCATCGACTCCGGCTCGTCCATCTCGCCGTCGCCCATGAAGGCCCACACCTTGCGCTCGTCCGTGTCGGCCAGCTCGCGGCCGTGGAGGTAGCGCAGGAACTTGGCCTGGTAGATCGCGCTGATCGGCCCGAGGCCCATCGACACGGTCGGGAACTGCCAGAAGTCCGGCATGAGCCACGGATGCGGGTAGCTCGGGAGGCCGTGCCCGCCCACCTCTTCCCGGTAGTTGCGCAGGTGCTCTTCGTCCAGCCGGCCCTCGAGAAAGGCGCGGGCGTAGATGCCGGGGGAGGAGTGGCCCTGGATGTACACCAGGTCGCCGCCGTGTTCGTCGGTCGGGGCGTGCCAGAAGTGGTTGAACCCGACCTCGTAGAGCGTCGCCGCGGACTGGTACGACGCGATGTGGCCGCCGAGTTCGGATGACTCCTTGTTGGCCTGCAAGACCATTGCCGCGGCGTTCCAGCGCACCGCCGAACGCAGGCGGCGTTCGATCTCCTCGTCGGCCGGGAAGGGCGGCTCCTCGTCGGCCGGGATGGTGTTGACGTACGGCGTGGCGTCGGCGACCGGCACCGGGACGCCCTCCATGCGCGCCTCGCCGACCACGGCGCCGATGATCTCGGCGGTGCGCTCGGGGCCCTCGCGGTCGCTGAGGTCCTCGAGGGCGTCAAGCCAATCCTGAAGCTCGGCGGGATCCGGGGCCTCCGGAGGTGATGAGCTCATGGCACCATCCTAGAGAGGATTCCGGTGACGCTCCGCCCGGCGGCCGACGGGCGCCCTCCGGGACGCCCGTGCCGCCGAGCGTGTGCATTTCGTCCCCGAAGCAGGCGCCGCCCGCAACCACGGCACTCGCCGTGCCATTGTCAGTCTATGAGCTGCTTGTGCGCAGCCACCCGCCCCTCCGACGGTCGACGGCATGCCGACGGTGCCTCGGCGGCATGGCCCGCCGGTCGGTCGCCACCGGTGTGGCGCGTGACGGAGGGGGCGGAGTGACCACGTCCGCACGCCCACCCACGGGGCCACCCGATCCGCGAGAACCGGCGACGCAGCTGATGCGCGATCTGCGGGCTCGGCCGCAGGGACTGACTGGGCGTGAGGTGGAACGACGTCTCATCGCGTCGGGACCCAACGAGCTGCGCCGCCACGGCGGCCGTCGGTGGCCGCGCGAGGTGGCAAAGCAGGTCACTCATCCGCTGGCGCTACTGCTCTGGTTGGCTGCGGCGCTGGCGTTCGTGGGCGGCACCCCCGTGCTGGGCACGGCGGTCCTCGTGGTGATCGTGCTGAACGCTGCGTTCGCATTCGCGGAGGAGCGCCAGGCCGAGCGCGCCATCGAGGCGCTCGCCGGCTACCTGCCGCAACAGGCCACGGTCAGACGAGATGGCGAGCGCCAGCTCATCGATGCTCGTCGGCTCGTGCCGGGGGACATCCTGGTGGTGGCAGAAGGCGACCGCGTGTCCGCCGACGCGCGGCTCCTGACCGGAGCCGTCGAGATCGACCTGTCGACGCTCACCGGCGAGTCGCAGCCGGTGTTGCGTGCTGCCGAGTACGCCGACGTCACCGGCCCGCTCTTCCAGGCCAGGGAACTGATCTTCAGCGGCACCACGTGCGTGGGCGGGGAGTGCGAGGCGCTGGTCTTTGCGACGGGCATGCAGACGGAGCTCGGCCGAATCGCCGCACTTTCCGAGCGGGTGGAGGTCGACGCCAGCCCGCTCGAGCAGCAGGTACGAAGGGTGGCCTGGATCATCGCCCTCGTCGCCATCGTCGCGGGCATCGCGTTCCTGCCGCTCGGCTGGCTCGTCGCCGGTCTGCCGCTCGGAGACGCGGTCACGTTCTCGATCGGCCTGATCGTCGCGAACGTACCGGAGGGGCTCCTGCCGACGATCACGCTGGCCCTCGCCGTGGGCGTCGCATCCCTGGCCCGTCGCGGGGCGTTGGTCAAGCGCCTGAGCGCGGTGGAGACCCTCGGCTCGACCACGGTCATCTGCACCGACAAGACCGGCACGCTGACCGAGAACCGAATGCGCGCGGTACGGGTGTGGACCCGGGACGGCGAGATCGACCTGGAGGCCCGGCCGGCGGCGCGCACCGTGTCGAGCGACCCGGTGCTCGGGCTGCTGGCACGCGGGATCGCGGCAGCGAGCACTGCGGAGCTCGACCCGACGCACACCGACAAGTCGCGTGGCGAGGCGACCGAGATCGGCATGCTGGAAGCAGCCCGCGCGCTCGGCGCCGACGTGTCCGTGGGGCGCCGCGAACCGCGGCGCCGCGTGCTGAACCGGTTCGATCCTCGCCTCCGCCTGATGTCGACCATCGATGAGCGCGCGGATGGTGGGCTCACCCTGCACGTCAAGGGTGCGCCGGAGGAGGTGCTGGTGCGCTCGACGATGATCGGGCGGCGCGATGGGCCCGTGGCGCTCACCGAGCAGGATCGCGCCGAGGTCCTGGCGGTGCTCCAGGACTACGCCGCCCAGGGTCTGCGCGTACTGGCGGTGGCTCGTCGCCGCCTGCCGGATGGCAGCTCCCCCCACGCCACTCCGCGCGAGGATGTCGAGCGCGATCTCTGCGTGCTCGGCCTGGTCGCGCTGTTCGACCCACCGCGCCCGGAAGTGGCCGACGCGGTTGCGCGCTGCCACGCGGCCGGGATTCGCATCATGGTGGTCACCGGGGACTACGGCCCGACGGCGGCGGAGATTGCCCGTCGGGTAGGTATCGCCGGTGACGGCGCGGTCGTCAACGGGGACCAGCTGGACGCGATGAGCGAGTGCGAGTTGGACCGGCTGCTCGCGACGCACCGTGAACTGATCTTCGCGCGCGCTTCGCCTGAGGTGAAGCTCCGGATCGCCGACGCGCTGCGCGCCGAGGGCCACGTCGTCGCCATGACCGGCGACGGCGTGAACGATGCACCGGCCCTGCGGCGGGCTGACATCGGCATCGCGATGGGCCGCTCCGGCACCGACGTGGCGCGCGAAGCTTCGACGATGGTGCTCACCGACGACAACTTCGCCACGATCGTGGCGGCTGTCGCGGCGGGACGCCGCGT
>WBZQ01000389.1_pt2 | contig 32535 bp, 20 predicted proteins | sample 5204251 | NCBI WGS metagenome assembly WBZQ01 (sample SAMN12412402, study PRJNA552823) | activated sludge metagenome | isolation source: activated sludge from nitrification reactor of wastewater treatment plant... | place: USA: Virginia | collected 2017-09 | reverse complement strand
ATGAACATGGCGCCACCTTGGTCACATCCAATTTACCATTTGATGAGTGGACAAGTGTTCTCGGATCGGAACGATTAACCGGCGCATTACTGGATCGTTTAACCCATCACGTCCATATTCTCGAAATAAACGGTGAATCATATCGCTTGGCCACAAGCAAAAAACGACAGAAACTAACAGCACAGTCCAAATCAACAAAGGAGGATGGTAACCAATAATAGTGATGTTGAACGCGCGGCAACACAAAAATATAGAAAATCAGAAGCGCTAAACCAGAGGTCAAAACCTCTTTTTTATTAACCTAATTGGTACACTCTTTGCTCGCTATTTGGTACCTTTTTGCTCCGCTATTGACACCAATGTCTGTTCGATCACACATCACCGATGCGGATATCGATTTTATCTATGACTTCTATTAATTCTTGAGTGGGGTAGCCTGTTGTGAGCAAACCAAACAGATCCGTTTGATTCGGTGAGGATTTTTTCGGAGGTTATTTGCTTTGAGTCAAACAGCATCAGCCGACTTCCTCATTGGCAATAACAGCCATTTTAAATTCAACCAGAGGAATTTCCCCGATTGGCTCCAGTAATCGGCGATTATTAACCCAGCCAACTCATCCCAGTATCCCAGACTCCACACCTTTCCATTACGTTAATTCACTACACTGTTTACTGGAAAGAACTTCAACTGAACGACAACGGCTTTTATCCAATTACTATCATCCTGGCAATCGAAAGAACACCTTCCGCATTCCACAAACAGCAAGTAAAAACCTGGCGGTACTATATTGGCAGATGAATGCCCAGGCAAGAATTCTCTATAAACAACTTCTATTATCCATCTTAAAATTATGATATTTAGATTAAATTATGAAATTATGGCTATGAAATAATACAGCCGCTATTATGCTGCCCTGCCCATTCTGGAATCCCATTTGAATTGATACTAAATATGAAGGAATAATATAGATATTTTTGAACTGATAACTTGCGTACACATATTCTTTATCCACTGTTCGCATTCTAATAATCGAGGCACCTCATCGCTTTTAATAATATCGAGGCCATAGGATTCAAGCTGACGAATAGCATGTTCTTTCTCGATGCCCAACGGTACATACTTTTGTACCAACGAGTCGAATCTAACTTCATCCAGAAATCTAACAGGTGGCTCTAGTTGTGCGATTTCTCTGATCAGAGGACTTTGCTTAAAATAATTAATTGAAGAGAAAGAATAATTAGAAAAATCAATATACTTAAAAAGCATTAATAATTTCATGATAATTACTACAGAATTTGAGGTCGCTTAAATATTTCTGTAGCACCTCAGCGAAGTCGGATAATGCGCCAAAGCCATTCGTGGCAAACGCATCAGTGGATTGGATGGTGTCAACACCAAACAGTCCGGATCAAGTACAAAAGATCATTGCGCGGCGGAATTGGTTGGACATTATATCTTGGTCTATATCTCTGAAATGGGATGTTTGGCGCACTTTCAGCAATAAATGAATGATTAAGCAAATACTGCATTGACTATGACTTGATCTTGCTTTCTCAAAATCGGTTTAGAATAAAAAAATGTAAGTGCTAATTTTGAGGCATTAGAAATTTATACTAACTGTGCAGTATTTAAGGCACTTATCCACATTTTCATCCACGGATTTTGTGGATAACCCATTATCACAGTTTATTGCATATGATCAGGGCAAACCCGGGGCTAAAAGACATTCATTTATTTTGTGTACTTCTATAGCTGAACTTTTAGCTGGACATTTATTGGCTTTTTCCCAAGGAATTGGCAGCAAAATTCCAAAATCTTGCAATTACAATCCAACAAACGGAAGCATTCCCTTAACGTGGAAAGATATCCGATTCAATTTTTCAACAATTGTTGGGTGTCTGTTCTGAGCATGATTAGCTAACCGTAATTGCCGTTCAATTACCAATTGCAACTCAGCATGCTTCGCTGCAACAGTACCAAATCGTTAAGAGGGGCGTGAATTTGTGCTGTTCTCTTTACAGCCATTGATAAAATTTCAGCTTGTGATAATGATTGGCCGTTATTTATTCAATGCAAGCCTGCTCCTTCAGTACAGACTGAAGGAGCTCTTCCGTTTATACAATCATGCATTACTGCACTGTCAGGTTGTAGGTGAAATCAAGGGTAAAGTTGAATTGCGGGAATGTGCCTTTAAAGTTGAGAATATGAGTCCCGGCTGGCAATGGTGGGAGCATAATATATATTCCATCATCGACACCCAGATATGAGCCAGAAGCAATAACAGTTTCTCCGATCGCTTGCAATAAATTTCCATCAGGCAATAACACCGGATATACAACTGATTGAACACGAAAATTCTTCTTCAAATCGCCTTTAATTCTTTTTCCATTCAAGAATACTTGGAGATCTGTTACTGGATCAATTATGCCGCCAATGAAATCCCGCATTTGCGTAATAAAAGGACCTGCGTCACCGCATAAACCATTTTTTGCTTCGACATCCAGACAAGAGACATTGACGATTGGAAAGAACAATGCTTTTTCTTGAGGAACTGAACAGGAACGTACAGCGGGCTCAGATGGACAAGAAGCGTCTTCAGTACTACAGAATTTACCTCCTAAAAACCATACAGGCCCAGACTGTCCTTTCGAGCAATCAGCGTTGTCAAAAAGAGGATGCTCTGAAGCTGGAATTGAGTTGGCCCATTGCTGCCACGCGCTTGACCACTCACTATATGATCGGCCATAAATTACAGAATCCCGTGAGTAAGCATGGTGTTTATCAGAGGAATTCTGGACCTGATTCGCTTGCACAGATACAACCACACTGGCTCCAGCCAAACCAAGCATTAACGTAAATACACGATATAAAGCACTACATTGAGTTCTCATATGTTTCTCCTTATTTGCCAGTCATTCTATGGTTACGTCGGTATCTAGTTTTTTGATTTTTTCAAATTTTGATAACTCAGTATTTCTTGCAGCAAATCTCAATTACCCCTGAGTATACCAGGGTAATCATGAATGTTCTGTTCGTCAAGATTGATGAATGTTGATAGCACAGAATTAACATGCTTCGCATTTACTACGAAAGGGACTACCCTTATTGCGATAACCTCATGATCAAAAGATATCTTTTCCGCGACTTACCGCTCTAATTTATAATTTCGTATCCATCTATTTCGAGCTTATTCCGTCCTGAATAACGCCTAATACGATGGTTTAATATTCATATTTTTTTCAATTAAGACTTGCTAGAGATGAGACAGTTACAGAGTATTTCTTACAAATTCAGATGGAATTTTGGTGGAACCTAAAGATAAAAGCACTTGATTAGTGATATTTTCAGCAACCATTGATTGAACTGATCAACGGCAAACATCCATTGATTGGGCTGGGTCAACCGCATTTCAATTTTTGCATATGCAATAAAAAGCTCAAGGGTCGCGCCACCGACCGGCACGAAAGGCATGGGCAATCTTGGGTTTTGTAGTTCTCAATCTGACAGCTGCAGATACAGATTTCACCGACGGGTCATTCTGATGGGCTGGTTCTTGGCAGGATAATTGTAAAAAAACCAGCAAGGAAACTTTAGCTTTGGTTTGGTTCTTGGATATTTCCGATTCAAACGCGCACAACAATCTGAGATTTCTTGCATTTCATACTTCTAAAGGAATGCTGATTAATTCTGCGAACGAGATGAAGCGTAAGGCATACGGAACGCAGCAAACGAGACCTATCAACACTTACACCAGGAAAGGAGTACCGCGCAACAAAGCAATTCATTCGTGCGGAGAATGAATCAGCGTTTCCATAAATCAATTATCGCCGCAGATTGAAGTGCAATAAAAAAATGAAGAAAGCCAGCGAGCAATTCGTTTACTTCTTTTGAACAGTCCAATTCACATAAGAATGACATCATATTGTTCTTGAGTATACGATTCCTCAACCTGCAAACTAATTGGTTTTGCGATGAAATCACCTAGTTGAGCCAGACTTTGAGATTCCTCATCCAAAAACAAATCAATTACCTGATGCGATGCTAGAATGCGAAATTCATTGGCGTCAAACTGTCGCGATTCTCGTAAAAGTTCTCGTAATATTTCATAGCAAATTGTCTGTGCCGTGCGGATCTCTCCCCTTCCCTGACATGTCGGACACGGCTCACACAACACATGGGCAAGACTTTCGCGCGTACGTTTGCGTGTCATTTCAACTAATCCAAGCGCACTGAATCCATTCACAGTAATTCGGGTGCGATCTTTGAGTAACGCTTTATTAAGTTCGGTTAATACTGCTGACCTGTGCTCATCCGAATCCATATCGATGAAATCAATAATAATGATTCCACCCAAATTGCGTAAACGCAGTTGACGTGCAATGACTTGAGCAGCTTCAAGATTGGTTTTAAAAATCGTGTCATCAAAATTCCGCACGCCAATGAAACCGCCTGTATTTACATCCATCGTCGTCAAAGCTTCGGTTTGATCAATGATCAGATACCCGCCTGATTTCAGGTTAACCCGCTTAGCCAAGGATTTTTCAATTTCTTCTTCAACAGCGTACAAATCGAATAATGGACGATCTCCAGTATATAAAGTAAGTCGCTCGACAACATAGGACATGTAGCTTTGAGCAAATTTCATTAATCGCTGAAAATTCTCACGTGAATCCACCAATATTCGCGAAGTGTCTTCATTGACGAAATCTCTCAATACCCGATGACTTAAATCTAAATCCTGATAAAGCAACATGGGCGCCGCAATGGTCTGAGACTTTTGTTGAATATCGTGCCAAAGTCTGTGCAGATATTCCAGATCCGCCCGCAGATCATTTTCGTCTGCCGTTTCAGCCATCGTTCGGATTATATAGCCCCCTTCTTCTTCCATCGGCAAAAGCTGTTGCAGCTTTTCGCGCAATAATTCCCGTTCAGTATCATTCTCGATACGCTGAGAGATGCCAATGTGAGATTCTTGAGGCAAAAAAACCAGAAATCGGCCTGCCAAACTAATCTGGGTCGATAGTCGAGCCCCCTTAGTCCCGATCGCATCCTTGATAACCTGAACCAATAGGCCATTACCTTCATACAACAATTTCTCAATTGGTTTAATTGATTCGCTATCTTGGTTTGAGCTCCAAATATCGGCTACATGCAAGAATGCAGCCCGATCAAGACCGATATCGACAAAAGCAGATTGCATACCGGGCAAAACACGGCTGACACGACCATTATAAATATTTCCTACAATGCCCCGACCACTTGTTCTTTCAATATGGAGCTCTTGAGTAACGCCCTGTTCAAGAATGGCAACACGGGTTTCCTGAGGTGTGATATTAACAAGAATTTCGTTATTCATAGGAATAATACAAGCTGTACTCTAAAATATTCAACACCTGAGCACTTATCATTGGGGGTAATGATCAGAATCATCGGTTGCAATAGCAATAACGTGATTCACGGGTAAAGCTCTATTCCCGCTTCCTCAAGCAATTGTGCAGTTTCATATAGAGGTAACCCCACAATTCCACTATAGCTACCTGCGATTTCAACAATAAAAGCAGCAGCCATGCCTTGGATGGCATATGCCCCTGCTTTGTCAAGCATCGTGTTTTGCGCCAAATACTTTCGGATTTCCCGCTCGCTGATCTCACGAAACCGCACGGTTGAAGTCGACAATCGTATCTGAACTTTATCTTTGATGCCCACTCCGATCGCTGTCATGACCTGATGGGATCGGCCGGACAAGGTTCTCAGCATTTCTTCCGCTTGCACTATATCTTTTGGTTTTCCTAAAATACAACCATCCAATGCGACGATCGTATCAGCCACCAACACAGGCAAAACCGGAAATTTCCGTTGAAGGATTCGTTTCCACCCTTCGTTTGCTTTGAACTGAACGACCCGATAAATATAGTCAGTCGGCGTTTCTCCTGCGAAGGGCTGTTCATCGATATCGACCGGGCGTCCCAGCGTTTCTCTCATTAGTAAAAGATTGAATTTAACGCCAATTTGTCTGAGCAATTCTCGCCGCCGCGGACTTCTTGAAGCAAGGTATATTTGATTATCAGAAAGTATCATGTAACAAGGCTTGTAAATTTTGAATGGCCGGATTACTTGCGCTCCAGCATTATCTCATCAATAGAAACACAACGGCATAGAACAATAGAACAATTTATGCTCGATGATAGGGATGACCATGAAGAATAGAAACAGCACGATATAATTGCTCGGCGAGAAGCACTCGAACCAAGCCATGCGGCAAAGTCAGCTTCGACAACGCAATCATCTCGTTAGCCATCTGTTTAATGCTCACGTGCAATCCATCGGCGCCACCAATAATAAACACTACGTCGTTGCCTTCGCTCATCCATCGCTTGATTTCATGTGCAAATTTAGTGGTAGGAAATTGTTCGCCATGTTCATCGAGTACCACGATGTGACAGTGCGGTGGCAGTGCAGACTGTATTCGTTGGCTTTCAGCACTTAACAGCTGTTCGGTTTGCTTACCTGAAGTTCTTTTCTCAGGTTTTATTTCTATCAAATGAACTGATATTTCACGAGGCAAGCGCTTAATATACTCAAGATAGCCAGTTTTAATCCAGTCGGGCATTTTGTTGCCGACCGCGAATATGAGTAACTTCATACTGCAGAAATATCTGCGAGCGTATCGGTCCGCAGTTTGCCATCTGCATTCACCTGGACCACAGCGCTTTCAAATTATAGTATTCGCGAGCAGCGGGCAACATAATATGTACGATTGCGTCGCCAAGATCGACCAGTAGCCATTCTCCAGATTGCTCACCTTCGACGCTAAAAATATGTCCACCTGCCCCTTTTACTTTTTCTTGGACATTATTGGCCAGTGATTTGGTTTGCCGGGTGGAATCTGCGCTTGCAATAATAATGTATCCAAATAAGGATGTTATTTTAGAAACATCAATGACATCAATATCATAAGCCTTAATATCTTCAAGCGCATTGACCACGATTTTTACAAGCTCTTCTGAATTCATTTTTTCTCGCTATATAAGCCGTTGTTTTTAATATAATCAGCCACACTCTCGGGCAATAAGTAGCGAATGCTTTTTCCTGCTGTAACCAATGATCGGATATACGAAGCGGAAATCTCGAGCAAGGAAGTATGTGCAGTATAGACAAAACCATTCGCTTGAAGTGTCAGGTTATGAGGATCCTGAATTTGACGGAACACTAGCTCTGCTTTGATATCATCATGCAAATCTTGACGGTCGTGAATAAAAGGATAGCCCGGCCGTGGAACAACAATAATATGGCATAAATCAAACAGCGCCCGCCAACTATGCCATTGATTAATTCTTATAAAAGCATCGATACCTAATAAAAAACAAAGGGCCGTCTGATCATCAACTTCGCTGCGGAATTTACGCAGGGATTCAACCGTAGTGCTGATTCCGTCACGATGGATTTCACGATTATCCAGTTGAAATCTATCGTTTCCGTGGATGGCCAAGCTGACCATTTGCGATCGGTGAGTTCTCGAGGCAATCGGTTCAACACGCAACCGGGGAGTTCCGGATGGCACAAAAATGATCCGAGTCAAGCCAATCAAATCCCCTGATTCCTCAGCAATACGTAAATGACCATAGTGAATGGGATCAAACGTACCGCCATAAACACCCATCAGAGAAAATGTTTTAATAATGCCTAGCCTTATGGGAAATATCGCAGCGTACGTAATGAATCACAACAAGGCCAGGCGCATATCGGTTAAAACCTCGGACAGATGGGTAGTGAACCGCGCTGCCGCGGCACCATCAATTACCCGATGATCATAGGAAAGCGATAGAGGCAACATCAACCGGGGAGCAAACTGCTTACCATGATAAATGGGCTTGATGCTTGCTTTTGAAACCCCCAGAATCGCCACTTCTGGCGCATTGATAATCGGTGTAAATGCCGTGCCGCCGATACCGCCCAAGCTCGAAATGGTAAAGCTCGCACCTTGCATATCAACCGGTTTCAATTTGCCTTCCCGCGCCAAAGCTGAAAGCTGAATCAATTCTTCGGCTATGGTGATGATTCCTTTCTGGTCGATATCCTTGATGACCGGCACAATCAGACCATTCACCGTATCAACTGCAAATCCAATGTGATAATAATGTTTGATGATCAGATTGATCTCCCCATCCACGGCATTATTCATGGACGCGTTAAATTCCGGAAATTTCTTAAGCGACGCAACCAGCGCTTTCATTAAAAAAGCCAGGAGTGTCAGCTTGACTTTGTTTTCTTTTTCGTTAAATTCTTTTCGCAAAGCTTCCAAATCGGTGATATCGGCTTCATCAAACTGCGTGACATGGGGAATCATGACCCAGTTCCGATGCAAATTCGCTCCTGAAATTTGCTTGATGCGGCTCAGCGGTTTAAGCTCGATTGGACCGAACTTAGCAAAATTGACTTGTGGCCAAGGTAATAAGTTAAGTGCTGATCCGCTGTCGTTACTGCGGCTTTTCGATAATTCATTTTTTACATACGCCTGCACATCTTCTTTCAAAATGCGGTGTTTTGCCCCACTACCGGTGATGGCGTTAAGATCAACGCCAAGCTCACGCGCAAAACGACGAATCGATGGACTTGCATGAGCGAACGACTGCACTCGAACTGGATAAGCTATTGTCTGAGTCTTGTCTGATTCTGCACTCGCGACCGGTTGCTGAACAGAGGTTTCCTGTTTTTTTTCTGGAATCTGTAAAATGCTGGCGCCTGAAGTAGCAAGCTGGTCTTTTTCAAGCGAACGTTGGTCAGATACCTCAATCGCGGCAACTACCGCGCCTTCAGATACCTTATCGCCCACTCGAACAAATAATTCTTTGATGGAACCCGAATAAGGCGAAGGAATCTCGATGGTCGCCTTATCAGACTCCAGGGTAATCAACGCATCCTCGGCATTCACCGCATCACCTGCTTTAACCAGCACTTCAATGACGGGAACGTCCTTAAAATCGCCAATATCAGGAATGAGTATTTTTTTTAGTTCTGCCACAACTATTCCTCAAAGAGATGTCAGCTGACTGCCGGATTGGATTTTTCGGGATCAATGCCGTATTTTTCTATCGCGTGAACAACGCGTTCAGCCGGAACAAGACCTTCTTCCGCTAAAACCTTGAGCGCCGCAACGGTAATGAAAAAACGATCGACTTCAAAGTAATGGCGTAATTTCTCGCGCGTATCGGAACGTCCGAATCCGTCGGTTCCCAGCACACGATATGTTCCTGGAATAAATTCCCGGATTTGATCGGCATAGATCTTCATATAATCGGTAGCCGCAACGAAAGGGCCTTTTCGATCGTTGAAACAATTCTCCACATGAGAAGTTTTTGCCGGTTGATCGGGATGTAGAAGATTCCAGCGCGTCACGGCAAGAGCTTCGCGCCTCAATTCATTAAAGCTGGTGACGCTCCAGATATCTGCGGTCACGTCAAAATCCCTTTTCAAGAGTTCGGCCGCAGCAATCACTTCGCGCAATATGGTGCCGGCGCCCAGCAACTGAACTCGCGCTTCACCTTTCTTTTCTCCTTCCCTGAATAAATACATGCCCTTCAATATATTTTTTTCCACGCCGACTGGCATTTCAGGATGGGAGTAATTTTCATTCATTACCGTAATATAGTAATAGATATCCTCCTGCTCCTGATACATCCGCCGTAATCCATCCTGAATGATGACAACCAGTTCGTACGCGAAAGCTGGGTCATACGCCACGCAATTTGGAATCGTTGAAGCCACGAGATGACTATGACCGTCTTCATGCTGCAGGCCCTCACCATTCAATGTCGTCCGTCCAGCCGTGCCTCCCAACAAAAAACCCCGGCAGCGCATATCGCCCGCGGCCCAGGCTAAATCACCGACACGCTGAAAACCGAACATGGAATAAAAAATGAAAAATGGGATCATTTGAATGCCGTGGGTACTATAGGATGTTGCCGCGGCGATCCATGAAGACATCGCGCCGGCTTCATTAATGCCTTCCTGCAAAATTTGACCGTTCTTGTCTTCCTTGTAATACATCAGTTGGTCGGCATCCTGGGGAGTATACAACTGACCAACCGACGACCAGATGCCCAATTGACGGAACATCCCTTCCATTCCGAATGTCCGCGATTCATCCGCAACGATTGGAACGACATGCTTACCAATCTGTTTATCCTTCACCAGAATGTTCAGAATGCGTACGAACGCCATGGTCGTTGAAGACTCGCGACCGTCTCCGCTGGCTTTCAGTAGTGATTCAAATGCCGATAATGGCGGTGTCTGTAAAGCATTGGCGCTGGTTCTGCGACGATGAAACGCCCCTCCCAACGCCTTGCGCCGTTCCTGCATATATGTGAATTCCGGAGAGTTCTCTTCAAATGTCAGATATGGTATTTCATCAATTTTGTCATCAGGTATATCCAAGCCAAAACGATTCCGGAATGCTTTCAACGAAGTCGTTCCCATCTTTTTTTGTTGATGAGTGATGTTTTGTGCTTCTCCAGCCTCACCCATTCCATAACCCTTGATGGTTTTGGCCAGTATCACGGTAGGCTGGCCGGTATGTTCCACGGCGGCCGCATAGGCAGCATACACTTTGTAGGGATCATGTGCGCCACGATTCAATCGCCAAATATCGTCATCCGACATATTGGCAACCATTTCCAATAATTCCGGATATTTTCCAAAAAAATGCTCGCGCACATACGCGCCATCTCTAGCCTTGAAGTTCTGGTATTCCCCATCCACGCATTCCATCATGCGTTTTTGTAATAATCCTTTGGTATCTTTGGCTAACAATGGATCCCAATACGATCCCCAGATCACCTTAATTACATTCCAGCCGGCGCCACGGAATGCGCCTTCCAATTCCTGGATGATTTTTCCATTTCCACGCACTGGGCCATCCAAACGCTGAAGATTGCAATTAACCACGAAAATCAGATTATCGAGATTCTCCCGCGAAGCCAGAGAAATGGCGCCCAGCGATTCAGGCTCATCCATCTCTCCGTCACCCATGAATGCCCAGATTTTCCGGTCATGGGTGTTGTTGATCAAGCCACGACTGCCCAAGTACTTCATGAATCGTGCTTGATAGATGGCCATCAATGGCCCAAGCCCCATAGATACGGTTGGAAATTGCCAGAACGTAGACATTAACCAAGGATGAGGATACGATGACAAGCCATTTCCGCTTGCTTCCTGGCGGAAATTGTCCAGTTGCTCCTGACTCAGCTCTTTCGATAAAAAAGCATACGCATACACACCGGGTGACGAATGGCCCTGGACATACACTAGATCTCCGCCATGAGTATCACTCGGTGCATGCCAGAAATGGTTATATCCCATGTCATACAATGTCGCTGCTGATGCAAAACTGGCGATATGTCCACCGACGTTCGTATTGCGATTGGCGCGCAATACCATGGCCATGGCATTCCAGCGCACATAAGAACGGATGCGATGTTCAATGGCGTTATTTCCGGGTGAACGTTCTTCTTTACCGGTGGGAATGGTGTTGATATAGGCTGTAGTAGCACTATAAGGAAGATAGGCGCCAGACCGACGCGCTTTTTCGATTAATTTTTCCAATAAAAAATGAGCCCGCTCTCCGCCGGCACTCATGATCACTGAATCTAATGCATCCAGCCATTCTTGCGTTTCCTGGGGGTCGATATCAGGTTGCGATTCCATTTTCAGCACATCCGTTAGAAATTATCTTGATTGAATTCGCTATTAACACCCGCATGGGCACGCTCTGCCGCCAATATGGTGTTACAGAGCAGCATCGTAATCGTCATAGGTCCAACGCCGCCGGGGACTGGCGTAATATAGCCAGCGATCTCTTTGACTGGCTCAAAATCGACATCACCACACAATGTGCCATCGGCCGATCGATTGATACCGACATCAATCACCGTTACGCCAGGTTTTACCATGGCTGCGGTGATCAGACGAGGTTTGCCGGTCGCTACGATTAAAATGTCTGCCTGCTTGGTAAATTGAGATAAATCGCGAGTCCTTGAAGTACAGACAGTGACTGTGGCGCCTCGTTCCAATAACATCAACGCCATCGGTTTGCCGACAATATTGCTTCGTCCAACTACGACGGCATGCTGTCCTTCAATCGAAATTTGATGTCTTTCCAGCATCACCATGACACCATAGGGTGTGCAGGGTAAAAAATGAGCATTTCCAGTGACTAGCGCGCCAATATTATATAGATGAAAGCCATCCACATCTTTTTCTACGGCGATTGAAGTAATGACGCGATTATTTTCAAAGTGGGGCGGTAAAGGCAATTGAACCAGAATGCCATGAATGTGCGTATTCTCATTCAGCGCATGTATGCAATCCAGCACTTCCTGCTGTTGCGCATCCTGCGGAAAACTATGCACTTCAGAAAAAATACCAATCTCACTACAGGCTCTGACCTTGTTTCGGACATAGATGCTAGAGGCCGGATTATCACCAACAATTATGACGGCGAGGCCTGGCGTTGTGCCTGACTGAATCAGTTTCTCGGCACGTAATTTCCATTCGCCACGAACTGATGCAGCTATCTGTTTACCATCAATGATTTGAGCGCTCATTTTTTTCGCTAACGACCGATTTGATGAATTATTTCGAATTATAGACTCGACGGCATTGAATCAAATAAATGTCTTCATTCGGACTGGTTGTTTGTTTTATATTTTTTGATTTTTGTACGGTACATGAAAATACCAATCAGAAATACCGGAATCACATACAACGCCGCAGCGATCACTCCCGCAGCGAGCGTGGCGATGGCACTGTTGCCCGGCATGAAGAGCGTCACAAACCAGATGACCACAAAGGCGACTAGCAATCCTCCGTAGAGCATGATCTTTCTGCCGCGATCATACAACCGCCAGAAAGCCCCAGAAACCTGCATATCATCCACATAATGATCATATACTTCTGCCAGGCTGTTATCGCCGCTCACTGATTCATAGCCAACAATGACTGCCAACGCATCGTGACCATCTTCAAGCTTGGCCATTTTTCGCAGAAACTCAATGCGTTTGGCGGCTCTTCTTGGACTCCATCCCTCCTGCACGAGCATGGTTTTCATTGCAGCGAATGACAGTTCTCGCGCTTCTGAGCCATTACCCAGCGTTTCAGCAAACTTCCACATCACCCCTAATAGATAGAGCTGAATCGTCATATCCCTAAATTCAGGTGCGAAGTCATAACGTTTACTCTTGATCAGCTCAAGCTGAGTGACTTTAATTTCCTTGGCATGCTCAATACACGCGTCCATCGTGGACATATCGATTGAAGGTAATGAACCTGAGCCGCTGCCGGCGGATTTATTTGAATCTGTTTGACTGTCTTTCATTTCAAAACCCTATGCATATTGTTTCAATCAGAATATTGATGCGCATTATATACCGACCGGCCATATCAGAAATAAAGATCGTGCCTACTTCAGCGTTAAGCTCAACTAATCAATGTGATTAACCCAATCCCTGGGCACAACAAGACGATCTGCGGCACCTCATGGCTGTAAATTACTCGGCGTTACTGTTGAGATTGAGGCGCTGCCATATGATCGATGTCAGACTCGCGGAATTCAAAGTATAAAAATGCAAGCCTGGAGCACCGGCTTGCAATAAGCGCTCACAAAGCTGGGTCACGACATCCAATCCAAATGCCTGAATCGATGCCGCATCATCGCTGTATCCTTCAAGCTTCCTGCGAATCCAGCGAGGAATTTCTGCCCCGCAGGTATCTGAAAATCTCACTAATTGCGAGAATTTATTGATCGGCATGATTCCGGGCACAATCGGAATATTCAAACCGGCCGATTCACAGGACTCGACAAAATGAAAATAGGCATCGGCATTGTAAAAATATTGCGTGATTGCAGAATTGGCGCCCAAGTCGATTTTACGTTTGAAATTTTCAAAATCGGATTGCGCAGATCGTGCCTGGGGGTGATATTCTGGATATGCTGCCACCTCGATGTGGAAGGCAGTTCCAAATTCTTGCCGGATGAAGCTAACCAGCTCGCTGGCGTAGCGAAATTCGCCTGCTTGCGCCATTCCGGAGGGCAAATCACCGCGCAATGCGACAATATGCCGAATACCCGCATGATGATATTTTTCAAGAATGTCGCGAATATTTTGCTGAGTCGAGCCGATGCAGGACAAATGCGGCGCCACAACATGCCCTTCTGCTTGAATTTCCAGCACAGTATCCAATGTGCGCTCACGCGTTGACCCCCCTGCCCCGAACGTCACCGAAAAAAACTTAGGAGTAAATTGCGCCAACTCCTGTCGGGTTTGCTTTAATTTTTCTATGCCTTGAGGAGTCTGTGGGGGGAAAAGCTCAAAACTGAATGCAGGAGAAAATTTCTTTTGTGATTCCATTGTTACCCATCCATCAAACCAGAATGATCAGTCGTCATGCAAATTCGGATATCCTCTTATTATCACAGGAGATAATGGGAGAACTATTGAGATAAAGTGCATAGTTCTCCTGAAACAAGATTAATATCGATACATTTCCGGTTTGAAAGGACCTTCCTTGCCAAGTCCCAGATAAAGAGCCTGCTCATCGGTCAACTCGGTCAGTTTAACACCCAGTTTCCCAAGGTGCAGCCGGGCCACTTTTTCATCCAGATGCTTGGGCAACACATAGACATTTTTCTGATAATTTGCGCCATTCTGCCATAATTCCATTTGCGCCAGCACTTGGTTTGTAAACGAACTTGACATCACGAACGAAGGATGTCCAGTAGCGCATCCTAGATTCACCAGCCTGCCTTGCGCAAGCACGATGATTCGTCGTCCTGTGGGAAAAATGACATGATCAACTTGCGGTTTGATGTTATCCCATTGGTACTTCTGAATTGAAGCAATATCGATTTCCGAATCAAAATGACCAATATTACATACGATGGCTTGATCTTTCATGTTCAGCATGTGGTCATGTGTGATCACACGCAGGTTGCCGGTTGCCGTGACGAAAATATCCGCCAGCTTGCACGCATCGTCCATCGTTACTACCCGATAACCTTCCATCGCAGCCTGCAATGCGCAAATCGGATCGATTTCAGTGATCCACACCGTTGCGCCCAATCCCCGCAATGATTGCGCACAACCTTTACCGACATCTCCATACCCGCACACAACGGCAATCTTGCCGGCGATCATCACATCAGTCGCACGCTTGATGCCATCCACCAGCGATTCCCGACACCCATATAAATTGTCAAACTTTGATTTAGTGACAGAATCGTTGACATTAAATGCAGGAAATGGAAGCGCACCCTGTTTATGCATTTCATATAAACGATGAACCCCGGTCGTGGTTTCTTCGGTAACGCCCTGGATTCTGGCGAGGTTAGTCGAATACCAACCCGGATGAGTAGCTAATTTCGCGGCAATCGAGGCAAATAATGCAGTTTCTTCTTCATTGCTGGGATGCGCAATCACTGACGGATCCTTCTCAGCTTTGGTGCCTAAAATCAGCAATAATGTCGCATCGCCGCCGTCATCCAGAATCATGTTGGCGCCGCTTGGTTGGCCTGCAACCGTCCATTCAAAAATGCGATGAGCGTATTCCCAATAATCGGTCAATGTTTCGCCCTTGTATGCGAACACCGGGATATGATTGGCCGCTATCGCTGCTGCTGCGTGATCTTGAGTGGAAAAAATATTGCATGAAGCCCAGCGCACTTCTGCACCCAGCGCTACCAATGTTTCAATGAGCACGGCTGTCTGAATGGTCATGTGCAAAGAGCCTGCGATACGCGCTCCTGTCAGAGGTTTCTGATGCCCATACTCTTTACGTAATGCCATTAAACCCGGCATTTCCGTTTCAGCGATTGCGATTTCCTTACGACCCCATTCCGCTAACGCAATATCCGCGATCTTATAATCAACAAAAGATTCGCCATTCGAGTTGAGCACAGCGTTCATAATTTTCTCCTGAATATGAACGAGCGCCGTTGGAACAATAACCGCCAGTGCTGAGCCTCACGACATATGCCGTTGCAGCGCTCCTCAACACCTCGGAAAGATAGATAACTTATTTTGGAATGACAGTTGATTTCAGCAGATCAAATACCCGCATCAACGCGTAATTGCTCTGCCTTATCGGTAGCTTCCCAGGTAAATTCCGGTAATTCACGTCCAAAATGTCCATATGCCGCTGTTTTGGCATAAATCGGGCGCAGCAAATCGAGAGTATGAATAATCCCACGCGGACGCAGATCAAAATGCTTTTCGATTAATTGCACAATCCTTTCGTCAGCAATTTTCCCGGTGCCAAAGGTATTCACCATCAATGAAACAGGTCGCGCAACGCCAATGGCATAGGCAACCTGAACTTCGCATTTCTGAGCAATTCCTGCAGCAACGATATTCTTTGCCACATAGCGACCTGCATAAGTTGCGGAACGATCAACCTTAGAAGGATCTTTGCCGGAAAAAGCGCCACCGCCATGATGCGCAGATCCGCCATAGCTATCGACGATGATCTTTCGCCCCGTCAAACCGCAGTCTCCCATCGGGCCTCCTACGACAAAACGACCGGTTGGATTGACCAGATAATTAATCTGATGACCGACCAGTTCGGCAGGCAATACCGGTTTGATGATTTCTTCGATGACAGCTTCGGTCAAAGCATGATGTGAAATGTCTGGATCATGCTGGGTAGAAATGACCACCGTTTCGATCTGTTTGGGCTTACCATCCTGATATCGAACTGAAACTTGCGATTTGGCATCCGGGCGAAGCCAAGCTAACTGTCCTTTTTTTCTTAATTCAGCTTGACGCTCGACCAGGCGGTGCGCATAAAATATAGGCATGGGCATCAGCTGGGGTGTCTCATCACACGCGTAGCCAAACATCAGACCCTGATCACCTGCTCCTTGCTCCATTTCTTCTTCTTTAGAACGATTAACGCCCTGAGCGATATCGGGAGACTGCTTGTTGAATGCCGTAAGAACCGCGCAAGTCGTCGAATCAAAACCGATGTTTGAACTGGTATAACCAATATTCTTAACAGTCTCACGCGCAATGATATTATAATCGACTGAAGCATGCGTAGTGATTTCACCCGATAATACGATTAAACCAGTGCTGCACAATGTCTCGCATGCAACCCGCGCATTTGCGTCTTGATGCAGAATTGCATCTAAAACAGCATCTGAAATCTGATCAGCAACTTTGTCAGGATGTCCTTCAGAAACAGATTCCGACGTAAAAAGATATTCACTCATAGTATAAAATTTAAATTCAAGGCGGGTAGTTTTGTAAAAAAACCAGTGAGTATACCCGATACAATGCGATTATCTCGCCTTTTTATCATTGATTAATAAAATTAACGACAGATTTATTTTATTTCCAATAAAAATTTTTTTTCCTCGGCAAAAAGTATTGCTCAAAAAAATTTTTATGAGAATATGCTATAAAAATAAGTAATTTTCTGTCGAAATATAAAATTCCGTTGATATCCAGATTTTAGAAATTCTGAATTTCTTACGTTAACTCAAATGTCATTTCATGGAAGTTACAATTGATACGCATCAATTTTATTCATAACACATTCTTTTTTCTAAAGTATCAAAATCATTGCTGTAGTTTAGCTTCAGCAATATTGATGCTAATGCTGCTGAGTATATCCACGCTTGCCGTTGGACAAAACAAAACAGTGCAGCCCATGTTACAACCCTATTTCAATTACGCACTTACCGCTGATGATAACATGCTGCGGTTGCGTCCATTATTTCTTAATCAACCAGAGCAAGCTTTCCCAGATAATCCTCAGCTCGTTGAGTTCATACGCCAAGGCAAAATTGCTGACCTCACCAATCGTCTTACCGGTGGTATTCAATTTGATAAAATGATCAGCAGGCAGCGATTCACCGCCGACTTCAACTGGACCTATACCAAATTCGAGCGATTCAGCTTTATGAATAACAACTTGATCAGCACCAATGGAAATTGGAACTGGGTCTTGGGAAATCGACTGGAAGGAAATATGGGCGCCAGCTATGTGCAATCATTGCTACCCCTGATATTCCTTCCGGGAACGCAAGTCATACGCACCGAGCAAACCCAATTTATCAATGGTGCGTGGCGCCTGCATCCAAGCTGGAGCGTGCGTGGTGAATATACTCATTATAGTCTGGATACAAAGGCAAATTCTGCAGTGACGGGATTTAACAACTTCCGTTTCCTGGAACGCACAGAAAATCGCTTTGAAGGTGGCATTGATTACATTACTGCTAACAAAAATACGATTGGAGTGTTTTATCGAGCTATTTTAGGTGATTTTTCATTACCTCTCTCCGCGATTAACCCGGGTAATCCTAACATTTCCGGCAGTAATGATTTTACACAAATGGAAGTCATGGGTAGAGTTAACTGGAATTTAACAGAGAAATCACGAGTGCAAATAAGCGGGGGATGGGTAGACCGCAGCAATGCCAGCTTTAAAGAGCGTGATTTTAACGGATTTAACGCACGCGGCACTTATTACTGGGAACCAACGGACAAGCTTGGCCTCTCCGTGAGCGGCTGGCGCCTTACTAATTCGATGAATAACCTGACTGCAAACTTCGGTCTCAACACCGGGGTAAATTTAATTCCTTATTGGAAAATAACCGAAAAAGTAAGATTCGAAGGCGAATTTTCATATGAAACTCGTAATTTTAATCGTTTCTCAGTGCTGACTGACAGTACACTCCCTGTCGGCCGGCATAATACCTTCCGCAATGCAGCACTCCGATTAATCTATTCGCCGTACCTAGGTCTGCAGCTGAACGCTTCGATTTATCATACTGATCTCGATACCGATGCCGAACGAGGCGGAATACGGACAGGAGGATATAATGCAAATGGCGCCAGCATTGGCTTGCAATATGTGTATGGCAAGCGATGACAACGAAAGATTCACTTTTCTGTTATAGCCCTACTGAAGAGGACTTAATACAATACCCCTAGCCAAATCCTCCATCAGAAGGTATGATTCGTGCCGGGAATAAGGAGGTGTGGCCGAGCGGTTTAAGGCAGCAGTCTTGAAAACTGCCGTAGGGGTGACTCTACCGTGAGTTCGAATCTCACCGCCTCCGCCAATCATCCAACGCCCAGTCTATTTCAAGTCCGAATTCTTCAGTTTGTCCCTTCAATCACCCCACCCAAACACTTCTGGTTTAAAGCCTGACTTTCGAGATATCAGACTCACACTGTATCAGTGAAGCCTTCATCAATCTTCTGAAGCACAACAGCATTGGTATCAGCATCGATGCCAATGACGCGTGGAGAGACAGCATGTCGTCGAACGCTTGTGGCGTAACGTTAAATATGAGGAAGTTTAACTCAACGCCGATGAGCCAGTACTTGAAGCCAAGCAATCGCTGACAAGGCATTTCGGGTTTTACAATAAAAATCGGAACCATCGGACTGTGGCGACAACACCCGATCAGGTCTATCAGGAATTCATCATGTTGCTGAAGGCAGGTTGATAAGCGGGAAAATAACTCTCAAGACATTTGTCAACAACTGGGATCCATTTCATTCCTCGAAGAAAAATCTGATGATCACATCCCAAATGGCAAATCAGGACATAGAAATGTGGAGTAATTCAACAAAGAAATGCCGCCAGAACTCTGAAAATCACAAATAGTTCAGTGATTCATCAGGAACATGGCGGCATAAAAATAAAAGCTTAAAAAGCAATAACAGCTAAAACAAAGAACATCAGCAGGTTTGAGCAAACACAAAAATTTCTGCCCCCCGTGTATGCGGGGGACAGAAAAGCTCCTCTTTAAAGGAACAAGAAGTCATCGACTCCGAGCGTATTAAGCTGCACGCCCGTCACAATGACACTTCCGACACCTACCAGATTGATCTGCACGTTGGCTCCGGATTGCACCATATTGGTTTGCAACGTAGCAAAGTTTGGAACGACACTTGACGAGAAAGCGATAAGGTCTTGATTGCCAGCCACATCGCCAAACCCTGAAATAGTATCGGTACCAAAGATCCCCGACAAAAAGTAAGTATCGTTGTTGGCCGCACCCGTCAATGAATCATTTCCAGCGCCACCTTCCAGCCAATCATTACCATTGCCACCGTTGAGCGTATCGTTGCCGGCACTGCCATACAGTCGATCCACGCCATCGTCGCCTTGCAGCGTATCCGCGCCTGCATTGCCGATGAGATGATCATTCCCGGCCGCGCCAGTCAGCGTATCGCTGCCGCCACCGCCGACCAGGGCATTGGCAGCCGCATTTCCGCTCCAGCGGGTACCATTGGCCGAGCCAAGATAGATCAGGTTTTCAAAGTTGGAGCCCAATCCGAAACTCGTCAAGGTCTGCACATACACGGTATCATTGCCGGCGTTGGCGTTTTCAGTCATCTTGTCGCCACTGTTGTCAACATAATAGGTATCGTTGCCCGCAGCACCATTCATCGTATCCTTGCCTGCCAAACCATTGAGAATATCGTTTCCGGCCGTACCGGTGAGGGTATTGTCGCCCGTCGTACCCGTGCGCAGCGTTTCAACGGAATCGGTGACATTTACTGTCAAAGGTTCGGTGCGAGTCATTCCACCAGCATCCTTGGCAGTCGTTTGCAAGGTGAAACTATGCGATGGCCGCGTGGTATCTTCCCAATCGATCAGCGCAGTATTGACCACGCTGATTTGACCGTTGACGATACTAAAACGGCCATCGGCGCTATCTGCCAACCCAAATGACACGCCTGCAGTACCATTTGGCGGGGCATCGGAATCAGTCGCCGTCAAGGTTGCTATCAGATTCGATACCGGATATTCCGCGACCGATACCGCCGTGGTCGCAGCATTGCCATTAAAGATGATATCGGTTGGCGCTTCATTGACATTATTGACCGCAATCGTGACCGCCTCGGCGAATGTGCCCCCATGTCCATCATCGACAGTGACATTCAATGCATAGGAAATGACGCCGCTTTCAAAGTCCAGCAACCCTCCATTCAAAACCTGAATCTGGTTACCTACGATCTGGAATGCACCACCAAAATTATCAGCCAATGTGTACGTAAACGTATCATTGGTTCCCACGGTGGTGTTGTCCGGATCGAGTGTCGTCAGCGTCGACACGACCGTGCCGGCTGCCGCATTCTCATTGACGGCGGTACCAGCAAAGTTGATGTCTGTTGGTAGATCGTTGACGTTCGTGACCGTAATATTGACAGTTGCAGTAGAGAATTGCCCAGCAGTATTCTGAATGGTGTAGGTAAAACTGTCCGGTCCAAAATAATTGGGAACCGGCGTATAGATCAAGTGATCGGAACCTGTTCCAGAATTGGTCATCACCACACTGCCATGCGGCAGCGCAATTGCCGGACCTCCATTTTGAATGGCGATGTCATTGATCTTGCGAATGTTGGCTCCGCTACTGTTCGCATCGTTTGTCAGCACATCGATCGTAACTGAAGAATCTTCAGCGACGGTAGCGTTATCATCTGATGCCGCTGGTCCAGGCAACAATGCTGCCGCCGTCACCGTGCCAATATCATCAAAAGTGAAGAACTCGACATTCTTCACGATTTGCGTCAATTCCGGTGAAGTACCTTCCGCTGGTTTCACGATCGTGAATGTTTGCGTCACATTGTTGAAGCTGATCAGCAAGTCAGCGCGATTGGCATGAATCACCACGCGATCCGCTGCGCCGCCCGCGCCGTCGACGGTATTATTGCCGCCACCGACATCGATGACATTGTCCACACCATTGCCTATGATCGTGTCATCGCCAAAACCGCCCGTTGCGTTTTCCACATTGGCGGAGAATTGGAATATCTGCCCGCCCGCGCCATCAGCGACCACATTCCCGATCACATCTTCGAGAATGAAGCTGCCATTGCTATCTCGATCACTTTCCACAATGGCGGTGGCCAGGTTGATCCTGAAATCACCGAACTCGCCTTGCAGCGAAATCGTGTCGTTGCCATCGCCGCCGGAAACCATATCCGCGCCGGGATTGTTATTGATGAAGTTGGTGAGTTGCGCCGTCGTCAGGCCGGTATCCGATACACCGCCATTGGCGTTAGCCTGCGCGCGCGTTGCAGTCAAGCCCGCTGCGAGCGCACGGTCGATTTGCGGATCGGCTGGCCCGTTGGCGCCACTAACCAATAAATCATTTCCGCCCCCGCCAATCAATATATCCTGGCCCGAACCGCCAATGATCGTGTCATTGCCAATACCGCCATCGCCAATGTCTGCACCGGTTCCGAGCGTTAGCAAATCATTGCCCAAACCGCCATACAACTCATCATTTGCACCACGTCCATCGATCGAATCATCACCCACGGTTCCAACCAGTACATCTTGAGGCGCACCGGTACGGGGGCCGATGATCGGCACACCCGGTTGACGCGTATCCAGATACGACGCATCGATATCCCCAGCGGCATTTTGAAAACTAACCAGAATACGGCCATCATCAAGCCCGGCAGCGGAATGCAAGCTATGATTCTCGGCTGGTACATTGGCAGAATCATCCACCGTAATGGTGGCGCCAATCCGATTACCTGCCATATCGAAGCGTTGGCCTTTGATATCGCCGCCATTTTCCCAGGATAGGAAATAGCCATCTTCCAGTCCGCCAGACGTAACGCCGGTGGTGGAAATCTGGAACAATGTAGCCGGATCGAGGTTGTTTTGCAGCGTCAATACCGGCGAAGGAATCCAGTTGGCGCCCGCACCGTTGTAGATGACTCCTTTTACAGCCATTGTGCCAGATGCGCCCGTGTCGGCCCAGAAAACGCCGAAGGAGCCATTCAATTGCGGCACGATAAACTGCGTCTGGCCGGCATTCAAGACATGCCCGATCGTGTTACTGAATGGCAGCGATAGTTCGCTGTAAGTTGTATGGCCTCTCGCTTGCACGTCAACACCACCCAGACCGCCGGTTTCACGATCGGCATCTTGATTGACGTGCGCTTCGAATATACGCAAACGAATATTTTCGTTCTGATCGATGTAGGTCACCACCAGTTGGCCATCGTGCAACGTGCCGATGGAAACATCACGACCTTTGATCGGCGTGTGATCCGCATCGGGACTGCCTGTCACCGCCGGATCCGCTGTCGAAAACAAACCGGCATTGGTCAGAACGATCGCTTGACTGTCATCGGCCGTGCCGCGCAAACCATCCAGTCCGATCGAAATCGGCGCTGTTTCCGCACCGGTGTTCAAATCGCTGGAAGGCCTGAGATTACCCGCGCCATCTCGCGCCAATACCCCGTTCCCATTCGCATCGACAACTGGCAATCCGCCACCATTAAGCTGGAGGTCGTAGACTGGAATTTCATAACGCGCCAGCATCAGGTCACCGTAGGCGTCGCCGGCGTTGGCCTTCATCACATAACCAGCATGGAAGCCAAATTCGAGCGTGTCATTCAGACTATCTACTATTTCATAACCTTGAATGGTCGGATCAACCGCAATGCCCGCGCCATCCGATCCCACCATCACATCTTCAGTGCCGGTGACGCCCGGGCCTGGCACGCCTGCGCCACCAAGCACGGTATTGGTATTGGTGCTTGCAGTCCGCAGGTGGATCGAGGTATCGGCAGAATCATCGCCCGTGACATCGGTCGATTCCCAGACTGCCGTCAATCCGAGGCCGGCCGTCATGCCGACGTCGATATCAGCGACATCGTTATCGGTGAACACACCGCCTGCGCCGCCATCGGTCAATTGCGTGGCCGCATCCAGCAACACGGGATCCGGCACGCCGGTGGTATCGTGGCTGATGGCCCACACCTGTTTGTTATTGCCAGAAATCCAGGTGATCGCCGCACCGGTTTGAAGGTTGGTGACGGCCACGCCGGATTGCGTGCCGGCGCTGGCGTTGACTGAAATTCCCTTGAATTGCGACGTATCTGTCAAACTCCAGTTGACGGGCGTACCATTAAAACCGGCCTGAGGCGGCGGCGGCGTGCCGGGCGCGCCGACTTTTATGTCCGTGAAGGACGGATTGGTCGACGCCCAATCGGCTGGCACCGAGCCGCCCGCTTGCGTCAAATTGAGGAACCGCAGCGTTTCGATATCGAAAATATTATCGACACCATCGTGCATCAAATCGTTGCCGTCATCATCGTCTACAGGACGTAGGTCGATGATCTCGTAACTGCCATCGCCATTGACGGTAATGGAATAATCCTGCGGCCGGCCGGTATAGACAGAAATATCGTCGCCCTCGCCGCCAAAGATCTGTTCAGGAATCGCGGCAGCGCCTTTCAATCCCGGCCCGCCCATGATGACGTCATCGCCGAGCGCACCCCAGATGTCGTCGGTGCGGCCATCGAAATCCTGAATATCGCCGCGGATGGTGTCATCGCCGACTGTTCCGACCAGCACGTCGCGCCGCGCCTGAGGTATTCCTAGACGCACGAAATCGCCTTCGATGTCCTGGCCGGGCGCGCGCGTATCGATCACACGTGCAATGATATCGCCGCCATCGGTGTAACTATTATTGTCATCACGATATACCGAAATGAAACGGTCGCCCAGCAAGCCGGCGATACTGCTCTGATCCTGAGTGCCTTCGGTGGTGGCATTGACTTTGATCGCATTGCCTTCCGGCAGCATCGACAACAATTGGCCGGTCACCGGATCCAGGGTCACGCGTATATGCCGCGCCATGACGTCCGCGCCTTCACCACCATTGTTCTGCTTCCAGGTAACGACCATATCTTCGCTGTCTTCGCCGCTGAGATTGGACAAATTGAATTCCAGGTTAGAGATATCTACCCCAAATGGCAGTTCCTGCAATACATAAGGCGCGCCAGCCGCTGGTGCGGCAAGGCCAAAACCCTCGCCATTCAAGCCGGTTCCGGGCGAGGCAAACATCGTGCCCATGATCTTGTAGCCGGCTTCAGCCGTTCCGGTCACCCAGGCGATGCCGAAATTTACTGCACCCGCTGAAACGACGTGCGCATTGGTGCCGGCCGCCACCGGGAAACCGGCGGAAATGTTGTTGAACCCGGGAACATTCACCACTTGTCCCAGATCGTCATAAACACGGCCCACCACGCGCTCGCCACCGGTACCGTCCTTCTCGATCCAGACAATGGCGGTCTCGAAGGTATGCAATGCAGTCGTGGACGGATTGCGACCCGAATCGGCAAGCTGGAAGGCTGCATCGCTGCCCAGGCCGGCAATGCCGTCGACGCCGCCACGCGCAGGGGCGCCGGGGTTGCCCAGCGCGTCGAGCGGCACTTCAAACCGCTGCATCATGATGCGACCATAATTGGCATCGATCGCACCCGTATCGGTCGACACCCACACCACGTTATAGCCATCATTCATGCCGGTCGGAAGAACCGAGCCACCCACCGGACTGGCTTTGGTACGGTCGAGGAACGATCCAAACAATGCAGCGTCATGCTGGTCGACGTTGTCGCCTTCGTCTAGCACCGTCAGCTCAGGCCCGGTCAATGTCGTAGGCCCGACAAAGTTGGTGCGTATCGTGCGGGTATCGTCAGAAGCATTGTTGCGCTGTTCCCATGCCGCGCCCCAGCCGGAGTTGGCTCCACCCGAGGTCAATACCGGATTGGTTTCAATGCCGACGCCATCACTGATGTCGATCGGATTGGGTATGAAGGTATCCGGCTCCAGCACGACATCATAAAATTGGCCGCGGATATGCAAATTGCCATCCGATCCCGGTGTTTCCCAGACCACGCCGACGAATTCGCCAACACTGTCGGCAACGAAAGGATTCGCCTGCAATCCAGGCCGCACGCCGGCGGTATTGTTGACAATGAAGCCATCGACATCGGGTGTGCCTTCGGGATCAGGAACCTGATCGTTGTCCTCGTCGGTCAGCCCCCACGCAGCAGGGGTCACGCCAGGGCCGGCCGGAATAAAATCCGATGCCAGTACGTTGACCCCAGCTTCGCCATCAAAACGAAAGAATTCAACATTTTTGATGGTATCGGTGCCGTCGGGAGAGCCAGCGCGGGTATCCGTTACCGTAAACATGTTGGCGCCGAGATAATCGAAGTGGTAGGCGCTCCGCGGCCCCGAGAAGACGGCGGTATCGCCGACTTCAGGGCCGTTGCCGCCGCCGTCGAGAATGTCGCTGCCCGGGCCGCCAACCAGCACATCATCGCCCAATGCACCATATAACAAATCGTTGTCGCCCAGTCCACGGATGATATCGTTACCGATGGTGCCCACCAGCACATCCGGAATGGTGCGTCTGGCCGTGTCGGTGCCTATGATGACTTGACCGGAAGTGCGGGAATCCAGAATATGCGCGGAAATATTGGCGTCGCCGCCCGAGGTATCGCGAAATACTGTTATGACGCGGTCACCCGCCAGCGCTGCGGCACCTGCCTGATCCTGATTGCCCACGATGATGTCGTTGACCCGGTCTAAAACCCCATCGCTACCACCGCCGCCATTGTACGATTGCGCGTACACATCCTTGTTGCCTGCACCATCGACCGCGCCGACCGTCAACACAAAGCCGCCGGTATCGATCAATCCACCCAAAGAAAACTCGCCGGTAAAGTTTTCTCCCGCCGGCAGTGTTGCAGCATTGAACAACTGAATCGTGTTACCCGCCGCAAAGGTATTGGGGTTCGCCCCTGCCGTAAATACTCGTGCTGACACGCCATTCGCGGTTGCCCATGCCAGAATGAAACTGGCGCCATCGGAAATGACTTCGACTTTCCCGGTGGCGGCGGCTGTGCCCAGATTGTCGAGATTGACGCCACCAGCAACGGCGCCGCTGGCTGTGGTGATCGGCGTGCCGTTAGCGGTAAACAGATTGGCATGGACCGCATTGTTTTCATCGATCCAGGCGACGATGGTATCGCCACTCAAGTGTTCTTCCGACGCTGTCACGACATTGCGTCCAATGGCTGCTAGGGTGACGGGCGCATCGGATGCCCCACCGGCGGCACCATCCAGGCCAGCCGCCACCGGTGGACTCAATGGATCTCCTGCGTTATTCAATGGTACGGCGTAGCGTTGCAACATGACCGTTCCCAATCCTGCATTGATCTGTGCCGCAGTCAAAGTCGTCGCCGCGCTGGTATCAGTCGCAATCCACGCCACATTCAATCCATCGATGTTTCCCAGCGGCTTGAAGGTTGCATCGACATCGGTGTAGCCGGATGTCGCTACGTGGTGCACGACCAGATCAGCATTTCCTGTCGCCACGTTGATGACGCCACCGATTGGTGCGCTCAGGCCGATATAGCGCAAATTGATCGCGCTGTTGCTGCCAGATATTTCCTGCCAGGTGACGCCATAACCGACGCCAGCCCCTCCCGCCGCCATGCTGGCTTGACCATAACTCGTGCCGAATGAATTATTGTTGAGCGTGAATTGACCAAGAGCCGGATCCGGCTCTCCAATCACATCAAAAAACCTTACTGTGACACCCGCTTCCGATGCCCAGGCAACACCAAATGCGCCACCGCCGCTGTCCGCAACGGCCGGATCGAACTGATCTCCTGCATCCGGACTAACGGAAATGCCGTTAAGATTATTTTGTCCCCATATAGTAGTAGTCATGACTTATCCCCTTTTTATCTCTAAATTATTGTCGGTATCCCCTGCATTTGGCGCAGCGGTAATGTATTTTTGTTACTGAATGACTTCGTTTCTTGTCCCAAACTGTCTTCTCGATTTGATTTGCGATAAACTTCAGTTCTTTTCCGCGGAGAACTTCCTCTTTATCCTTCCCCTCAGCCGCACTGTTCGTCCTTCAATCTCACACCGATCACCAGCCCGCGATGAATCTATTCGCGTGTTAACAACCCATCAAAGTTTTGTTACTGTTTCTTTCACAAAAAAAATGCCTTTGTGAATTCCACCAAAGTTATGGATAGTTCAAAGAATTTTGTAGAGGCAGGAAATATTTCTGAAGACTTACTGAATCTGGCTGTATTGCAGTGAAATCGAATACTGATAACTCTATTTCGAGTCATAAAAACGCACTTGCTGACGCGACCTGGTCTGAACTTCCCTGACCAATTTCTCCGGCGCTTTCGTCCAGAACGTCGGAAAGAAATGCTGAAGCCACGGCTTGCGTTTTACGATGTGAGGATCAGGCTCAACATGCGCATTTCTCTCTCATGAATCGCGCAAGTCAGGCCTGATAGTGCACAATGGGATTGGTTACCTTTTAAGCATTTCCTCGTATATTTTTCGCGACAGCATGGTTCGGCCTTGCGCCATTCGGTTCCATCCAGTAAAAATATTGCGCAATGGATTTCGGATTCGCCAAAGCCGGGCTGGTACCCCAACGCTCCAGCGCCTCGATGCCATATTTGACCATACCGATATGCTCTGTTTTATTTTGATCCCTGGCAGGATCGGAATAATAGAAACCCAGCTTTCTGCGCAGTAACTCGATGTCATCCTTGGTTCCAGTCAGGAATTTCCAACCAGGGCCGACATCGAACGATTCGGCATAGGCCTTCAGCATGGCCAGGCTGTCATGTTCCGGTTCAAGCGTGATCGAATACATGAAAATGTCGCGCCCGACCCGACCACCAAACTCGCTCTCCAGCCGCTTCAGATTCACTGTCATACCTGGACAGATATCACCGCAACGGGCATACATGAAGTTGATGAATACCGCCCTATCTTTAATCAAATCATCGTAAAATCTTACCTGCTTACCTTCATGAGTGAGCAACGTCATGTTCGGAAAACGATCCCTGCGACGTTGTTCCGCCTTGCTGAGCGATTTTGAATTCGATTCGCCGCTCAGCGGCAACTTCGCCGCCATCGAAGCAGCACCCAATCCCAACGTAGCCAAGCCCACCGAAGCGCCAGCCACACTTTTGATAAATTCTCTTTTATTCATTGCAATAATCTCCTGTGTCATGGCTGATTTACTTTCCGGCGTTAGGATCGTCGAAAGGCACGACTTGGAAACGCACCATCATGCCGTGATCTTCGTGCACGACGTTGTGGCAGTGCATCGGGTAATCGCCATGCCAGTCGCGAAACTGCATATATACCTTCACTTCGCTGGAATTATTGGTACTCCAAGAAGCTTGACCAATCCGTACCACGTCCTTGCGGGATTTATCGTCGATGAACATTTTGGCTGCTGAGCCATCACGGCTGATGACCTGGAATTCTTCAAAATGAATATGAATGGGATGCGACCACCCGCCGCCAGACTTCAACGTCCATACTTCGGCTTTACCTTCGATCGGATACGCGCTGACGATATCTTTATTAAAAAACTGATCATTGACCGTCCAAGCACCATTGAGATTGCCAAAGCTGAACGTACGCTGCTTGGATGCCCGATTGTTGGAAGGCAATGGCATCGGTATCATGGTTTGCGCTTTCAGATCAGTCATCGACGCACTCTTGTCCTCCACGGCTTCGCCGGTGACGATCAGTTTTAGCAATTTGGTTTTGTCGCTGGAAGCCAGGATTCTGCCGGTTGGCCCCTGACCGTTGATTTGTTCGAGACGGTTTTCCAGAAAAATCGCGGTATCTGTCGCCAAATTGGTGAAGTCGACGATCACATCGGCGCGCTCCGCGACGCCCAAGCGGATACTGGTCACTTCTTGTGCTTTCGGCAGCAGATTGCCATCGTTGGCGATTCGCAGAAATTTGGCGTTGTTGCTCCAGAACAATTCAATGAAACGCGAAGGACCACCATTCAGAAAGCGTAAGCGGTATTTGCGTTTTTTGACGTATAGCTTCGGTTTGATCTTGAAGTTAACGGTTTGCTGATCCCCCAGGAAACCTTCTGTCATGAACGGATCCCAGAACATCTGACCACTGGCATCGAAGGATTTGTCGGTAATCAGAATCGGGATATCGTAATCGCCACTGGGCAATCTCAACCCATCTTTTTCATCTTCAGTGTCCAGGTTGATGTCGTCGCTGTACAGCGTGTAGAAAGACGCCAAGCCCTTGTAGACGTTTTGGGCAGTGTAGTCATAGCGATGGTCATGAAACCACAGCGTACTTTGCGTTTCCTGCCAGTCCCCCTTGCATTGCAGTCCATTATATGTCGTACCATTGGGATGTGTGCTGGCAAAACCGGCGCGCACGTTCGGATACCAATGATCCCAGAAAGTGCCGCTATCGTAGAAGCGCAATGGCCCGCCATCGGAGGTATGCGGGTTATGAGCATTATGCAGATGTGGTGAAATTTGATTGATGCCAAAGCCTTGGTTGTCGTTGCCATCCTTCGGCAAAGCGTTATACATTCGCATGACGATTGGTTGACCATATTGCGCCTTAATACGCAAAACACCGACCGCATCGCTGTTCAGGTCGGTATACGTCCAGACTTTGGAATTGAAATTAGGATATTCGGTGCTGGAATAAAAATTCCAATCGATTTCCTTCGCCATCAGTTCATAACGTGCTGCAATCCCCTCATTGCCACCGAATTCCGCCCAGCGCTGGTGTGTTTCAACACGCGCTTCCTTAAATTCGCAGGCAGAATCCCATCCTGGATTGAAGCGTTTGATGGCCAGTTTACAGCCATCCTCTTTAACGTCAGCGTCATCGTCCGTGGCGTCATAATCAGGTTCATCGCCAATATAAAATTTCTCGACCGGAACGCACACCTTAGGAATCGGCATCAGATCAGTCCACGGTTTATTGCATCGCGGACTGATGAGAATATTGGACGCACCCGCCATCGCCAAATTTGGGAAAAATGTGGAACTGCCAACAGAAACCAGTCCCCCTGCGCTGGCAGTCAAACCTATCTTCAACAGATCACGGCGACTCATCTTGGCCGCCACGATATCCCTCACTTCCTGCATATATCTGGCTACCGCTTTTTCTTGCTTGCCAGAACTTGTTACCGGTTTTACCTCTTTCTTACTCATTTTCTCCTCCCTCCTTACTTAGAAAAACAACCCCCACCATTCGTAATCATGAGTTACATTGGTAATTAATTAATTGTTTTTCAGGCTATTCTTGATTTCTTAATGGTCATAGCCCCTACCTATACTTGTGCAGGTAGTCTTATAAGTGCAGAGGAAAGATTGCTTGAATAAACCAATAAAGTAATCTTCTTACACAGATTCATGACTTATTCAGTCACTCTCTGTTTCTCAAGATCATTGATTGAAAATGGATAATCCATCACCTCTCCCCCAGAAGTCATGTAGATCATAGCTGTAATAATTTTGTAACAATATTGGCAAAATCTTTATTTTTAACTAGGATGTTCTTTAGGAAATCTAAGTAATTACTTAGATCTGCATAAGCATATTTCCTAGTAAATCTAGGTATAAACCTTAGCAGGCATGAGGAAGATTTGTAAGTGATCGCAGTAAGGAAAAGCGTGCCCAGTTATAAAGGAGAATCTGCTGGACTGAATTTCACTGCGGAATGTCAAATATCTCTATGAGCCATTCAAATCAGAATTGAAGTTTTGAGATAGGGAAACGTACGATGCGATTATGCTTGAGCCTGGTTTTTCTTCTTTTTTTGTTCCCACTTGAGCGTTAAAAAGGTACCCACGTACGTCCCCAGCAATGCCGCTAATATATAGGCGTGATCCTCGACGTAATGAATGATGCTAATGGCGTTGACCAGAATAAGCATAGCCGACCAGAACGCAGCGGCATGGGCATTTTTCTTAGCGACATTTCTGAAATAAAGCGTGTTACACATATTGGCAAATGCCATGACAATACCAATCAATACGAATTTCACAACAGAAAATTCCATGTTTGTTCAATCCATCCGGTATCCGCGCATGTTGACGCGATGCATGCTCAATAGAGATCGAGTATGCGCATGGGACCTGGAATTCTTCTCATCATGAAATGCCCATGTATTTGAAAAGAACCATATCCTGAAGTGGTTTGGTCGAGAGGAAACAATAAAAATAACTGCTCAGAAAGCATTTCCATTCTTCTATAGTATAAAATTGATGAAGAAATTTCTGTATTGTCATTTCAACGCATCGTTGCGTAAAAATCTAACGAGAAGGAATAAATATGATACGCACATTTGGTATTTTCATCATCGTCACTGCCCTGCTTCAGGGATGCGCCACGCCTTCATCACGAGATATCTTTCTTGCCGATGGAACCCGAGGTTACAACATCAATTGCAGCGGATCTGGAATGAACTATAGCAATTGTCTCGAAAAAGCTGGCGAAGTCTGCGGAGCGCGTGGTTATTATTTGCTCGATCAGCAAGGCAATATTGTGCCATTTTCAGCCGCCATTCGTGAATTCAGCGCCGGTTCATCGACAGGTTCGATAGGATTTCTGACGCAATCTGGGTCAGTAGTGGTTCGCAACCTTTTCATCAAATGCAAGCAGGAGCAATGAAAATCTGGCCAGAATCCTTGCCTCCATCTGCACGACTAATCATTGATTTTGTAAGGACTTACTCGTGAACACAATAATCAAAATAACATCACTTCTTTTGATTTTGCTTTTTTCTGCATCTCACGTTCATGCAACCGAAAACGTCACCGCAAATGTTTATATGCATCGGGCCGGGACAAAAATTCTGAGCGGTATCGTCAATGT
>WBZQ01000458.1_pt1 | contig 32611 bp, 37 predicted proteins | sample 5204251 | NCBI WGS metagenome assembly WBZQ01 (sample SAMN12412402, study PRJNA552823) | activated sludge metagenome | isolation source: activated sludge from nitrification reactor of wastewater treatment plant... | place: USA: Virginia | collected 2017-09 | reverse complement strand
TCCGCATTGACCTGCGCGATGAACTCGTCGGCGGTGGGCTTCGCGGCCGCACCGGTCGGCGGCGCCTGGCTGCAGCCGGCGAACGAGAGCGAAGCGAGCGCGATGACGCCCACCGCCCGGAACAAGCGGCCCGCTGCCCGCGTCATTTCACGCCTCCCATCAGGCGCTTCGCGAAGGGCGAGACCAGGAACATGACGAGTCCGCCGATGGCGCCCCACCAGAAGATGCCGAGGAACTGGTTCGGCATGGCGGCGATGTTGTTGGGGTCGAATTCGCCCGCGAACTGGCCCGCGAGGTTGTTGCCGATGGCGGTTGCGAGGAACCACACCCCGAGCGCCTGGCCGACGAAGCGTGTGGGCGCGAGCTTCGACATCGAAGAGAGGCCGACCGGCGACAGGCACAGCTCGCCGAAGGTGTGGAACAGGTAGGTGAAGATGAGCCAGGTGGGCAGCACCTTCTCGCCCGCGACGACGTACTGCGCGGCGAAGAACATCACGATGAAGCCGATGCCCATCAGCACGAGGCCGAGCGCGAACTTCACCGGGGCCGTCGGGTCGAGGTTGCGCTTGCCGAGCGCGACCCAGAGCGCGGCGAACACCGGCGAGAAGATGATGATGAACAGCGGGTTCACGTTCTGCAGCACGCCGGCCGGCATCAGCCAGCCGCCGATCTGCCGGTCGGTGTGCCGGTCGGCGAAGATGTTGAGCGAGGCGCCCGCCTGCTCGAAGCCCGCCCAGAACATCGCGCAGGCGATGAAAAGCGCGAGCATCACGAGCACGCGCTTGCGCTCGACCGTCTCGAGGCCCGCGAAGAACAGCAGGTAGGCGAAGTAGCCCGCGGCGAATGCGCTGATCGCCCAGAAGGAGTTCTCGAGGAGGTCGACCGGATCGATGTGGACGCGGCCGCCGATCGCGAGCAGCACGATGGCCACGATCGCGGCGACCACCGCGGCGACCATCCACCAGGCGCGGCGCGTGGCCGCGGGATCGGCGTGCGTCATGCCCGGGTCGACGCCCGCGTGCCCGAGGAAATGGCGGGTCATGGCGAACTGCACGAGGCCGAGCAACATGCCGATCGCCGGTGCGGCAAAGCCTGCGCTCCAGCCATAGCGCGCCGCGAGGATCGGCACGATGGTCGAGCCGAGGAAGGCGCCGACGTTGATGCCCATGTAGAAGATCGAGAAGCCGGCGTCGCGCCGCGAGCCACCTTCGGGATAGAGCTGCGCGACGATCGCGCTGATGTTCGGCTTCAGGAGCCCGACGCCGAACACGATCAGCATCAGCCCGAGGAAGAACAGCTGCGTCGAGCCGGTGGCCAGGAGGCCGTTGCCGACCATGATCAGGATGCCACCCCACCACACCGCGCGCTGCGCGCCGGTCAGCCGGTCGGCGATCCAGCCGCCCGCGAGCGAGAGCAGGTAGGTGCCCGAGATGTACAGGCCATAGATCGCGTTGCCGGTGCGATCGTCGATGCCGAGGCCGCCTTCCTCGATGGAGGCGACGAGGAACAGCACGAGGATTGCCCGCATGCCGTAATAAGTGAAACGCTCCCACATCTCGGTGAAGAAGAGCGTGGCGAGCCCGCGCGGATGCCCGAAGAAGGCCCGGCTCGAATCCCCCGCCACCACCGTCGTCGACATCGAATCGGCCATTTTTGGCTCGCTTTGCATGTGTCCGGCGCGCGGCGCCGCGATGGCGCCGGAGTGTGACCCATGTTGCCTTGCGCCAGCAAGGCAGCGCTGCGGCCGGGCGAGGGCCCGGAAAGCTAGCCGGAATCCGCGGAATCGCGCGCGGCGTCCGCGCGGCGCATCTTCTGCATGATGCGCGCCATCACGAGCCCGCCCTCATAGAGGAGGTACATCGGGATCGCCATGATGGACTGGGAGATCGCGTCGGGCGGCGTCAGGAAGGCGGCCACGACGAAAATGCCGATCAGCACGTAGCCGCGCGCCTGCGCGAGCTTCTCCACGGTGACGAAGCCGGCGAGCACGGCGAGCACCACGGCCACCGGCATCTCGAACGCGACGCCGAAGGCGAAGAACATCGTCAGCACGAAGTCCATGTAGCTCGTGATGTCGGTCATCATCGTCACGCCGATCGGCGTGGTCTGCGCGAAGAACTCGAACATCACCGGGAACACGGCGACATACGCGAACGCGCTGCCGAGGTAGAACAGCAGGATCGACGAGACGAGCAGCGGCAGGCCGAAGCGGCGCTCGCGCCGGTAGAGGCCCGGCGCGACGAACGCCCACACCTGGTAGAGCACCACCGGCATGGCGATGTAGAGCGCCACGAAGAAGGCGAGCTTGAACGGCGTCATGAACGGCGAGATCACGCTGGTCGCGATCAGCGAGGCGCCCTTCGGCAGCTTGTCGATCAGCGGCTGCGCGAGGAAGGTGAACAACTCGTTCGAATAGATCGCGCAGGGGATGAACGCGACGATCACCGCGATGAAGGCGCGCAGCAGGCGGTCACGCAGCTCGAGCAGGTGCGAGATCAGCGTGCCTTCGGCGAGCCGTTCAGGTTCCTCGCTCATGGTTCGCGGCAGGAGGCGGTGGTTCGGCGCCGGCGTCGGCGTGGCTCACGTCGCTGCGGGCGACGTCGTCATCGGGCTGGTAGTACTTCGCGGCCGGTGGCGGCGCGGCCTCGGCCGCCGCGGGCTCCTGCGGCGGCTCTGGCGGTGACGGGTCGGCTGGCGGCGCGGTGGATGATGGTGCGGCGGACGGGTTGCGCGGCCGCTCCTCGAGGATCGCCTCTTCCTCGAGCTGCTCGCGGAACTGGCGCGCCATGGCGCGCGCGCGCCCGACCCAGCGGCCGACCTGCGAGGCGACGCGCGGCAGCTTCTCGGGGCCGAGCACGATCAATGCCAGCGCAAAGATCAGCAGCAGCTCGGTGAAGCCGACCTCGAACATCGCGGCGGGAGGCAGCGGCCGTTCAGGCGCCGCGGTCGATCTTGCTGCCGGCGTCGCCCTTGGCGACTTCCGGGAACTCGGCGTCCTTTTCAGGCGACCTGATCTGCTTCGGCTCGTCGGCGCCGCCCTCGGCCTCGCCCTCGCTCATCGACTTCTTGAAGCCGCGCACGGCCGCACCGAGGTCCGAGCCGATGGTCCGCAGCTTCTTTGCGCCGAAAACGAGCAGCACCACCAGCAGGATGATGATCAGCTCGCGCATCCCGATACCCATAAAAACCTCGAAAATGCGCACCCTTGCGCAAGTGTGCGGATGATAGGCCAAAAGACGTCCCCGAACCGGGAAAGTTCGCCGTCAGGAGGCGTGCGCTTCCAGCCAGAACGTGACAGGTCCGTCATTTTCGAGCGCCACCCGCATGTGCGCGCCGAATTCGCCCGTGGCGACGCCCGCGTGCCGTGCCCTCGCCTCGGCCACCAACAGGTCGAAAAGCGCCTGCGCCGTCGCGGGGGCGGCGGCGGTGCTGAATCCGGCGCGGTTGCCCTTGCGCGTATCGGCCGCCAGCGTGAATTGAGGCACCAGCAGCAGCCCGCCGCCCGTCTCGGCAAGCGAGCGGTTCATGCGCCCTTCGTCATCCGGAAACAGCCGGTAGCCGAGCAGGCGCTCGAGCAGGCGCGCGGCGGCGGCTGCCGAATCGGTGGCCTGGACACCGACAAGGGCGAGGATGCCGCGCTCGATGCGGCCGACGATCCGTCCGCCCACCGTCACCTGCGCGAAATTGACGCGTTGAATGAGCGCGATCATCGGCGCGCCATCGTGCCATCCGGCCGCCCTGCGGGGAAGCGAAGGTGGCATTTGCGGTGCGCAACCCGGTAACATTTGCGGCTGTTTCCCGCAGGGGGTTCTCCATGTCGCTTGCCAGCCGTTTCGCCGCCGTTGTCGCCCTTTCCGCCATCGTCTCGGGGACCGCGGGGCCCGCACGCGCGGACGGCAACGTGGCGCGCGGCAAGGACCTCGCCTACACCTGCCTCGGCTGCCATGGGGTCAAGGACTACAAGAACGTCTACCCGACCTACAGCGTGCCGAAGCTCGCCGGCCAGAGCCCGGCCTACATCACCGCGGCCCTGCTCGGCTACCGCTCGGGCGATCGCTCGCACGGCACCATGCACGCGCACGCGGCCTCGCTCAGCGACCAGGACATCGCAGACGTGGCCGCCTACCTCGGCGCCGAGCCGCTCAAGGCGAGCGGCAAGCCGCCCGCCGCAAGCGCGCCCGAAGCGGTGCAGGTCTGCGTTGCCTGCCACGGTGGCGACGGGGTGGCCGTGCTGCCCGATTACCCGAGCCTCGCTGGCCAGCACGCCGATTACCTCGCGCGCGCCCTCGAGGAATACAAGAAGGGCGCCCGCAAGAATCCGATCATGGCGGGTTTCGTCGCGACGCTGAGCGAGGCCGACATCGAGGCGCTGGCCGACTACTTCAGCCGCCAGTCGCCGGGCCTCGAGACGGTCGCGAGGCGCACGTCGCGCTTCAGCGCGCGCTGAGCCGCTCGAGAAAAGCCGCGGCCGTGGTCATCCATGCGTCGCGGCCCGGCTTGCGCCGCAGGACATGGCCTTCGTCCTTCACGGCGAGATACCACACCTCGGCACCGTTGCCGCGCGCGCTCGCCACGAGCTGCTCCGCTTCGTAGACCGGCGCCAGCGTGTCCCGCGTGCCGTGCACCACGAGCAGCGGCTTGCGCAACGCGCGGGCGTTCGGGATGCGGGCCCAGGACGCGACGCCCGCAAGGTCGATGCCGCCGATCACGCGATCCCCGTACTGCGCCATCGAGCCGAGCGCAACCTGCGCGCCCTGCGACTCGCCCATCAGCACGACCCGCGTGCGATCGAGGTCGCGCTGCACGCCGATCCACACGAGCAGCGAACCGATGTCGCGGATCGCGTCCTCGCGGCGGGTATCGTCGAGCGTGGCGAACGTCTCGCCGTAGCCTGGGGCGCCACGCACGTTCGGCACCACCACGGCATAGCCGAGCACGTTCACCGCGATCTGCGTGAAGGCGTCGAACAGCGGGCGGGCCTGCTCGCCGCGGCCGCTTGCGATGCGTACCAGCACCGGATGCGGGCCCGGCGTGCGCGGGCGATAGACCCAGGCGGGCAGGGTGCGCGTGCTGCCGCCCACGCGATCCCAGGTCGGAAAGCCGATGAGTTCGGGCGCCACGAACGCCGCCGGATCGACCGGTCCCGGCTCGCTGCGCGTCCAGCGCGTGAGCGCGTTAGTGGCCGGCTCGTACACGTAGGCGTCAGGCGCCTGGGTCGCGCCTTCCGCAGTCAACGCGAGGCGCCTGCCGGCACGATCGAAGGCGAGGTCTGAGATGCGGCCCTGCGGCAGGCCGGCCGGCACGATCTCGCTGCCAGCGACCTGGTCCCGTACCGAAAGGCGGCTCGCGCCGGCGACATTGGCGACGCTGGCCACGTAGCGCCCGTCCGGCGAGACCGCGAATTCCTCGATGTCCCAGGGCGTCGCGGCCGTCAGGCTGCGCCGCGTGTTCGCCACCGGGTCGAGGTAATGGAGTTGCGCGAAGTCCCCCTCGATCCGCGCGACGAGATAAATGCCGCGGCCGTCCGGCGCGAAGCGCGCGACGCGCACGCGACCCAAGGGCGCATCGGTCGCGACCTGCGTGATGCCGCCCGTCGCGGCATCGGCCAGCCACAGTTCGCCCGGCTGCGACCCCGCCTCGTTCGCGAGCAGCAACCGCGCACCGTCGGGCGACCAGTCGAGCGGCCGCCAGCTTTTCGCACCCGCCGCCACGAGCAATCGCGCCTGCGGGATGCCGCCCGGTTCGAGGGCGACGACATCCCGGTGCAGGCCGTCGGCGGCGTCGCCCGGCAGCGCGACGTACCTGCCGTCGGGTGACCAGGCAAATGACTGCATGCGCATGGCCGGGTCCGCCATGCGCACGATGGCGCGATCCGCGAAGCGATAGGCCTGCCACTGCGTCGAGGCGTCTGAACCGGCGGTCGCGAACACCGCGCCGGCCGCACCGGGCGCGGACGAGGCCGTGGCCGCGAGAACCTGCGGGCCGTAGGTGAGCTGCTCGCGGGCAGCGAGCGCCGCCGCGACGCGATGCAACTGATCGGTTTCCCCGAAGCGCGTCGTCACGAGCATCGAGCCGTCGGGGAGCCAGCCGGCGAAACTCGCCGATCGTGCCTGCAGCCAGGGCGACACACGCTCGGAGAGCGCCACCGGGACCGGCGGTACGCCGTCGAGCACGAAGTTGCCGCGCTCCTCGCGGGCCGCCTGCGCGGGCAGCGCGATGAGGGCGGCGAGAACCAAGGCCGGATATGATCGTCGCATCCGGATATGGTGACACACATGACTGCAGCCCCGTCGCTGCGCCGCGGCTTCCTCGGCGCCCTGTTGGCCCTGCTCACACTGGCCAGCGGCGCCGCGCCTGCCGCGCCCGCGGATCTCGTGCTGGTCGTCGGTGCCACGGGGCGCACCGGCATCGAGGCGGTCGGGCAACTCGTCGCAAAAGGCTATCGCGTGCGCGCCTTCGCGCGCAGCGCCGAGAAGGCGCGCGCGAGCCTGCCCGCCAGCGTCGAGGTGGCGGTTGGCGACGTGCGCGATCCGGCAACCGTCGCGCCTGCGATGCAGGGCGTGCGCTACGTAATCTCGGCGATCGGCGGCGGTGCGCGCAACGCCGCGATCGGCAACGGCCCGGCGGACGTCGATCGTGACGGCAACATCCATCTCATCGACGCCGCCCGGCGCGCCGGCGTGGCGCACTTCGTGCTCGTGTCCTCCGGCGGCATCGAACAGGCCGACACCTACCCTGCGGAATTCATGCGGCCGGTGCTCGCGGCGAAGCGCGACAGCGAGAATCACCTGCGATCGAGCGGCCTCGCCTACACGATCGTGCGGCCCGGCGGCCTCGGCGGTGAGCCACGGGCGCAATCGCGCATCGTGCTGCGGCAGGAGCCCGGCGCGCCCTTCGGCCGCATCACCCGCGCCGAAGTCGCGCAGGTCTGCATTGCGGCGCTCGGCAGCGCGGCGGCCCGCGGCAAGACCTTCGAGGTGCTGACCGGGGATGGCGAGGCCGTGACCGACTTCGAGCCGCTGTTTGCGGCGATGCAGGCCGACCCGCCGCCGGGCGCGAAATAGCAGGCCATGCGCGGGCCGGACGACATCACGGCGATCGACGCGGGCTACGTGCGCCCGCGGATGGCCGCGATCCACGTGATCGGCCACCGTGGGCGCGCGGCGCTCGTCGACACGGGCACCGCGCACTCGGTGCCGCGCACGCTGGCCGCGCTCGCCGATCTCGGCTACGCGCCGGGCGACGTCGACTACGTGGTCCTGACCCATGTGCACCTCGATCACGCGGGCGGCGCGGGCGCCTTCATGCGCGCGCTGCCCAACGCCACGCTGGTCGTGCATCCGCGTGGTGCGCCGCACATGATCGATCCCGCGAAGCTCGTCGCGGCGTCGATCGCCGTCTACGGCGAGCCGCTCTATCACGAGCTGTACGGCGAGATCCCGCCGATCGACGCCGCGCGCGTGCGCACCACGCAGGAGGGCGAGCGGCTCTCGCTCGCCGGGCGCATGCTCGAGTTCTGGTTCACGCCCGGCCACGCGCTGCATCACCAGGCGATCGTCGACCACGCCTCGCGCACGATCTTCACCGGCGACACCTTCGGGCTCTCGTATCGCGAATTCGACACGGCGCGCGGCCCCTTCATCTTCCCGACCACGACGCCGACACAGTTCGACCCGGGACAGCTCGAGGCCTCGGTCGTACGCATCGCGGCCTACCGGCCGCGCGCCGTGCACCTGACGCATTACGCGCGTGTCGGCGACGTCGCGCGGCTGGCCGACGACATGACGACGCAGGTACGCGCCTTTGCCGCCATGGCGCGGCGCCATGCCACGGCGGCCGACGGCAGGGCGCGCATCCACGCCGATATGCGCGCGCTGCTGCGCGAGCGCTGCCTCGCCCACGGCTGCACGATGGACGAGGCGCAGTTCGACGCGCTGGTCGCCGCCGACCTCGAGCTCAACACCGACGGCCTGCTCGCCTGGCTCGCGCGCGGCTCGCGCTAGAATCGTGCCCATGAACCAGCGCGGGACGTTCAGGGCGTACCGGATCCACGAAGAGAACCGCAAGGTGGCGGCGCGCTTCGAGGACCTGACCCTCGACGACCTGTCGGCGGGCGAGGTCGTGATCCGGGTCTCGCACTCGGGCATCAATTACAAGGACGCCCTCGCCGCGACCGGCGCAGGACGCATCCTGCGCCGCTACCCGCTGGTCGGCGGCATCGACCTTGCGGGCGTGGTGGAGTCCTCGACCGACGCGCGCTACGCGGCGGGCGACGCGGTGCTCGTCACCGGTTGCGGCCTGTCCGAGACCGTCGACGGCGGCTACAGCGAGATCGCGCGCGTGAAGGGCGATGCGCTGATCCCGATGCCACCGGGCCTCGATGCCATGGCGGCGATGACGCTCGGCACCGCGGGCTTCACCGCAGCGTTGGCTATCCACCGCATGGAGCACAACGGCCTCGCGCCGGGCAAAGGGCCGGTGGTCGTCACCGGCGCGACCGGCGGAGTGGGCAGCCTCGCCATCGACATGCTCGCGCAGCGCGGCTACGAAGTCGTCGCCGTAAGCGGCAAGGCGCAGCAAGCGGCCTACCTGCGCGAGCTCGGCGCCGCGCAGGTGCTCGCCCGGCAGGAGATCGACTACGGCTCGAAGCCACTCGAGGCCGAGCGCTTCGCGGGGGCGATCGACAACGTGGGCGGGGAGATGCTCACCTGGCTCACCCGCACGGTGGGGTACTGGGGCAGCATCGCGAGCGTCGGCCTCGCCGGCAGCCCGAAGCTCGAGACGACCGTCATGCCCTTCATCCTGCGCGGCGTGAACCTGCTCGGCATCAATTCCTCGGCGACTCCGCGCGGGCCCCGGCTCGAGGTCTGGAAGCGCATCGGCAGCGACCTTGCGCCCCGGCACCTCGACCGCATCCGGTCGCGGATCATCCGCTTCGAGGAACTGCCGGGCGCCTTCGGTGCCCTGCTCGAGGGCGGGGTGGCCGGCCGGACGGTCGTTGCGATCCGCTGACGCGGCCCGTTCCGCTACAATTTCGCCATGCTCACCGCCACCTCTGCCGGCGCGCGCCTGCGTGCCGCGGTCGATGCCGAACGTCCCCTGCAGGTCGTAGGGGCCGTGAATGCCTATTCCGCCCTGCTCGCCGCGCGCTCGGGCTTTCGCGCCATCTACCTGTCGGGCGCCGGCGTGGCGAACGCCTCTTTCGGCCTGCCCGACCTCGGCATCACCTCGCTCAACGACGTCTGCGAGGACGTGCGCCGCATCTGCGCGGCCACCGACCTGCCGCTGCTGGTCGATGCGGATACCGGCTGGGGCGCGGCCTTCAACATCGCGCGCACGAGCCGCGACCTCATCCGTTCGGGCGCGGCGGGCATGCACCTCGAAGACCAGGTGCAGGCGAAGCGCTGCGGCCACCGCCCCGGCAAGGCGCTGGTGTCGGCTGCGGAAATGGCCGACCGGCTGAAGGCCGCGGTCGACGGACGCACCGATCCCGGGTTCGTGGTCATGGCCCGCACCGACGCCCACGCCGTCGAGGGCCAGGCCGCGGCGGTCGAACGGGCGCTGCGCTACGTGGAGGCGGGCGCCGACATGATCTTCGCCGAGGCGCTCGCCACGCTCGAGGAATACCGGCAGTTCACGAGCGTGGTGAAGGTGCCGGTGCTCGCGAATATCACCGAGTTCGGCAAGACGCCGCTGTTCACGACGGAGGAGCTCGCCGGCGCGGGCGTGCGCCTCGTGCTCTATCCGTTGTCGGCCTTTCGCGCGATGAGCCGGGCGGCGCTCGGCGTCTACGGCGCGATCCGTCGCGACGGTACGCAGAGGGCGGTCGTCGACACGATGCAGACGCGCGCCGAGCTGTACGACGTGCTCGGCTACCACGAGTACGAACGGAAGATCGACGCACTCTTCGGTCAGGAGAAGGGCAATGAATGATCCCGTGGCGGCGCAGGGGCCGAAGCCGAAGAAGTCCGTTGCACTGTCCGGCGTGACCGCGGGCAATACCGCGCTGTGCACGGTCGGACGCACGGGCAACGACCTCGCCTACCGCGGCTACGACATCCTCGAGATCGCCGAGGCCTGCGAGTTCGAGGAAATCGCGCACCTCCTGATCCACGAAAAGCTGCCGAACAGGGCGGAACTCGCGGCCTACAAGCAGAAGCTCCAGGGCCTGCGCAGCCTGCCGACGGTGGTTCGCACGACGCTTGAAGCCCTGCCCGCGTCGAGCCACCCGATGGACGTGCTGCGCACCGGGGTGTCGGCCCTCGGCTGCGCGATGCCCGAGAAGGACGATCATTCGGCCGCCGGCGCCCGCGATATCGCCGACCAGCTGCTCGCCTCGCTCGGCTCGATGCTTTGCTACTGGTACCATTACAGCCATTCCGGCCATCGCGTGCACGTCGAGACGCAGGACGACTCGATCGGCGGCCACTTCCTGCACCTCCTGCACCGCAAGGCGCCGCCCGCCGAGTGGGTGCGCGCGATGCACACCTCGTTCACGCTCTACGCGGAACACGAATTCAACGCCTCGACTTTCACCGCCCGCGTGATCGCCGGCACCGGCTCCGACATGCATTCCTGCGTGGCCGGGGCGATCGGCGCGTTGCGCGGCCCGAAGCACGGCGGCGCGAACGAAGTCGCCTTCGAGATCCAGCAGCGCTATGCGACTCCGGACGAGGCCGAGGCCGACATCCGCCGGCGCGTTGCGGCGAGGGAAGTCGTCATCGGCTTCGGCCACCCGGTCTACACCGTGGCCGACCCGCGCAACCAGGTCATCAAGGGCGTTGCGCGCCGGCTCGCGCAGTCGACGGGCAACACGAAGATGTACGACATCGCCGAGCGCCTCGAGCGCGTGATGTGGGACGCGAAGAAGATGTTCCCGAACCTCGACTGGTTCAGCGCGGTGTCCTACAACCTGATGCAGGTGCCGACGGCCATGTTCACGCCGCTGTTCGTGATCGCGCGCACCACGGGATGGTCCGCCCACGTGATCGAGCAGCGCGCGGACGGCAAGATCATCCGCCCTGCCGCGAACTACACCGGGCCGGAAGACCGCGCCTTCGTGCCGCTCGACAGGCGGCCCTGAGGGCGCGCGCCGCCGCGCTGCCCGTACCCGCGAACCCGCCCCGCAATCAAGTCCACCGAGGCCACGCCGCCGATGTCTTCCCACGACTACAAGTCCGCCAAGCGCCCCGACCCCGACCCGGTGATCGTCGACATCGCGAACTACGCGAAGGACCAGGCGATCGGCTCGCAGCTCGCCTACGACACCGCGCGCCATTGCCTGATGGACACGCTCGCCTGCGGCTTCCAGGCGCTGCAGTACCCCGCGTGCACCCGGATGATGGGTCCCGTGGTGCCGGGCGCGACGATGCCGGGCGGCGCGCGCGTGCCGGGCACGAGCTACGAGCTCGATCCGGTGCAGGCCGCGTTCAACATCGGCACGATGATCCGCTGGCTCGACTTCAACGACACGTGGCTCGCGGCGGAGTGGGGCCATCCGTCCGACAACCTCGGCGGCATCCTCGCGGTCGCGGACTACCTCTCGCGCAAGGCGATCATGGAAGGCGGCAGGCCGCTCACCGTGCGCGACGTGCTGACGGGCATGGTGAAGGCGCACGAGGTGCAGGGCATCCTCGCGCTCGAGAACAGCTTCAACCGCGTCGGCCTCGACCACGTGCTGCTGGTGCGCGTCGCCTCGACGGCGGTCGTGACCGCGATGCTCGGCGGCACCCGCGAGCAGGTCATGAACGCCGTCAGCAATGCGTGGATCGACGGCGGCGCGCTGCGCACCTACCGGCACGCGCCCAACACCGGCTCGCGCAAGAGCTGGGCGGCGGGTGACGCCACGAGCCGCGCCGTGCGACACGCGCTCATCGCGCTGGGCGGCGAGATGGGCTATCCGTCGGCGCTGTCGGCGAAGACCTGGGGATTCCAGGACGTGCTGTTCAAGGGCAAGCCGGTCACGATCGCGCAGCCGCTCGGCAGCTACGTGATGGAGAACGTGCTGTTCAAGATCAGCTTCCCCGCCGAGTTCCACGCGCAGACCGCGGTCGAGTGCGCGATGCAGCTGCACCCGCAGGTGAAGGCGAAGATCGACTCGATCGAGAGGATCGTGATCGAGACGCAGGAGCCGGGCGTGCGCATCATCGACAAGACGGGGCCGCTCGCGAACCCGGCCGACCGCGACCATTGCATCCAGTACATGGTGGCGGTCCCGCTGCTGTTCGGCCGCCTGACCGCGGCGGACTACGAAGACACGATCGCGAACGACCCGCGCGTCGATGCGCTGCGCGCGAAGATGCAGGTGAAGGAGAACGAGACCTTCACGAAGGAATACTACGAGCGCGACAAGCGCTACATCGGCAACGCGGTGCAGGTGTTCTTCAAGGACGGCAGCTCGACGCCGCGCGTCGCGGTCGATTTCCCGATCGGGCACCGCAAGCGCCGCGAGGAGGGTATCCCGGTGCTGGTGAAGAAGTTCGAGGCGTCGGTGGCGGCGCATTTTTCCGCGAAGCAGGCCGCGGCGATCACGTCGCTCTTTGCCGATGCGGCGCGGCTCGATGCGATGCCGGTGCAGGATTTCGTCGCGGCGATGGTCAAGAACTGAGGCGTGGCCGGCGACGCGGCCAACGCGGAGCGCGCGCGCCTGATCGAAGGCGCGGGCGCGCTCGGCGTGCCGCTCGGCGAGGCGCAGGCGTCGCTGCTGCTGCGGCTGCTCGATGAACTGACCCGCTGGAACAAGGCCTACAACCTCACCTCGATCGACGACCGGGCCGGGATGCTGACGCACCACCTGCTCGACAGCCTCGCGGTGGCGCCGCAGCTCTCCGGCGCGACGGTGGCCGATGTCGGCACCGGCGCGGGCTTTCCCGGGCTGCCGCTGGCGATCGTCGATCCCGCGCGGCGCTACACGCTGATCGATTCCAACAACAAGAAGGTCCGCTTCGTCGGCCATGCCGCGCGTACGCTCGGCCTTGCGAACGTCGAGCCGCTGCACGCGCGGGTCGAGGACCTTTCGCCCGCCGTGTCCTTCGACACCGTGGTGGCGCGCGCGTTTGCGCCATTGCCGCGGCTCCTTGCGCTGGTGCGCCCGCTGTGCGGGCCGCAGACACGGGTGCTCGCCATGAAGGGCGCGCGCCTCGACGAGGAGTTGCCGGGCATCGGCGCCGACTGGCGCCTCGATGCCGTCGTTCCCCTGCATGTTCCGAGGCTCGAGGCGAGCCGGTCGCTGGCCATCCTGCGCCTTTCGGCGTAAGAGGGGCCCATGAGAACAATGGAACGGGGCGTCGCGGCGCTGGTCGCGGCACTGGTCGCTATTTCCCCGGCGCCGCGCGCGAACGCCGCGCAATGGCACGAAGCGCGGATCGCGGATTTCGTGCTCGTCACGGACGGCAAGGAAGAGTACGCGCGGCGCACGTTGCGGGAGTTCGCCGTGTTCAAGCAGGCACTCGGTGCGCTCGCGCCGCTGACGCGCACCGTGCCCCGCATGCCGACGCAGGTGTTCGCGCTCGATTCGGGCACCTGGCGCAGCTTCGCGCCCTCGCGGCAGATCGCGGGATTCTTCTCGCCGCGTGCAGAGGCCAACTACATCGTCTTCGATCGCACGCCGACCGGCCTGTCGTCGCGCGAAGTGGTCTACCACGAGTACATGCACTATGTGCTGCACAACGGCTCGGACATGCCGTTGCCGCCGTGGTGGTCGGAGGGCGTCGCCGAGGTGTTCAGCTCGCTCTCCGAACATGACGGCAAGATAGACTTCGGGCTGATCCCGCGCGCCCGCAAGGACGAGTTCGGCTACTTCGAGCTGATGCCGACCTCGGTGCTCTTCGGCTTCGACCGCGACTCGCCGGAGTTTCGCCAGCACAGCTTGCCGCCGATGTTCTATCCGCAAGCGTGGCTGACGGCGCATTTCTTCCTGATCGGCCGCCCCGAGCGGGGCCGGCAGGCCCAGCACTACCTGCGCGCGATTGCGGAGGACACGCCGGTGCCGCAAGCCGTGCAGGCGGCATTCGGCATGTCGATCGACGAACTCGACGAGGAGATCCGGGCCTATCGGCGCGAGGGCAGGATCCGCGGCTATCGCCTGACGCTCGGCACGCCGCTGCCCGACGCGAAGGCTGTCCTCATCAAGCCGCTGCCTGAACCCGTCGCGCTCGCGCGCCTTGCCCTCGCCGGACTCGCCCTCGGCCGCGATACCGGCGAAGCCGAGCAACGTGCACTGCGCGCCCTGCAGCTCGATCCGGCGCTGCCGCTCGCGTCCGCCGCGCTCGCGGACGTGCGGTTCCACCAGGAGCGGGACAGCGAAGCGCTCGACCTCGCGCGCAAGGTGCCTGCAGGCGATCCAGAGGCCGCTGTGGCCGCCGGCCGGGTGCAATGGCAGCTGGTCGATCGCGCGCTGCGGCCACGCCAGCGCCGCGCCGGCAGCGAGGCGACGACGGAAGAACTGATCGACGCGGCCCTGTCGCAGGACCAGGGCCGGCGCGAGCCCTCGGCGGGCGAGATCGCGACGCTGCAAGAGGCGCGTCGGCTGCTGCTGCCCCTTGCGGATAACCCCGACCGGGGACTCGAGGCCAACCTCGTGATCGTGGACATCGACGAACTGCTGCGCGACCGGGCGCCCGAGGTGAGGCTTGCGGCGATCCAGCCGGCGGTGGGGCGATATCCCACGCATGCGGAACTCGCGCTCGCCGAGGCACGCGCGTGCGCGGAACTGGGGCGGCGGGCGGCGGCGATCGCTTCGGCGAGCCGCGCGGCACGTTATGCCCGTTCCCCGGCCTTGCGCCGCTGGATCGAGGGCTGGATCGCCGATCTGGAAGCAGCCACGGGCGCGAGCCGCTAAACTCGGCCGGATGAAGCGGGTCATCGCGGTCGCGAACCAGAAGGGCGGCGTGGGCAAGACCACGACTGCCGTCAATCTCGCGGCCTCGCTCGCGGCCACCAAGCGCCGCGTCCTGCTGATCGACCTCGACCCGCAGGGCAATGCGACCATGGGCTGCGGCATCGAGAAATCGCAGGTCGCGCGCGGCAGCTGCGAGGTGATGCTCGGCGAATGCGGCATCGAGGACGCGATCGTGCCGGTCGAGCCGGCCGGCATGTGGCTGCTGCCGGCAAACCAGGACCTCACTTCGGTCGAGGTGCGCCTCCTCACGATGATCACCGGCCGCGAGCTGAAGCTGCGACAGGCGCTGCGCACGGTGCGCGAGCAATACGACCAGATCCTGATCGACTGCCCGCCCGCGCTCAACATGCTCACGGTGAATGCGCTCGTCGCGGCCGATAGCGTGCTCGTGCCGATGCAGTGCGAGTACTACGCGCTCGAGGGCCTCTCGGCGCTCGTCTCGACGATCGAGCAGATCCGCGCCGCGGTGAACCCCGATCTCGCGATCGAGGGAATCCTGCGCACCATGTTCGACCCGCGCAACAACCTCGCGAACGAGGTCAGTGCCCAGCTGATCGAGCACTTCGGCGACAAGGTATTCCGCACCGTGGTGCCACGCAACGTGCGGCTCGCCGAAGCGCCTTCCTTCGGCAAGCCCGCCATGTTCCATGACCGTGAATCGCGCGGTGCGCTCGCCTATCTCGCGCTCGCGGGCGAGATGCTGCGCCGGGAAGACGAGATGCGCGCGCCCGAACGGCTATCATCCGCGTCATGACGCAGAAGAAGACGACCCTCGGCCGCGGGCTCGCCGACCTGCTCGGCCAGGCCGCGCAGCGCGCGCAGGTCGCGCCGCCGCCGGGTGTGCCTCGCGCGGGCGAGGAGCTCGCAAGGCTGCCGCTCGACCTGCTGCAACGCGGCCGTTACCAGCCGCGCACCGACATGCGCCCCGAATCCCTGCAGGAACTCGCGGATTCGATCAAGGCGCAGGGCATCGTGCAGCCGATCGTCGTGCGACCGCTCGCGGGCGCCGGCGAAGGTGCGACGCAGCGCTATGAAATCATCGCCGGCGAGCGCCGCTGGCGCGCGGCGCAGATCGCGGGCCTCGCGGAAATCCCCGCGGTCATCCGCCCCGTGCCCGATGAGGCGGCCATTGCGATGGCGCTCATCGAGAATATCCAGCGTGAGAACCTGAACCCGCTCGAGGAAGCGCGCGCGCTCGAACGCCTGATCGCGGAGTTCGGCGTCACGCACCAGCAGGCGGCCGATGCGGTGGGCCGCTCGCGCGCCGCCGTCAGCAACCTGTTGCGCCTGCTCGAACTCGCCCCCGAAGTGTCCGAGCTCGTGGAGCAGCGCACGCTCGAGATGGGCCATGCCCGCGCGCTGCTCGGCCTCACCCAGCGCCGCCAGCAGGTCGAGGTCGGAACGCTCGTCGCGCGCAAGGGCCTCTCGGTGCGAGAGACCGAGGCGCTCGTGCGGCGCCTCACCTCGCGGCACGACCCGGCGCTCGCTGTGGCGCCGGCCCAGGATCCGAACGTCACCCGCCTCGAGGGCGAGCTGACGGAGAAGCTTGGCGCGAAGGTCGCCATCCAGCACGGTGCCGGCGGCAAGGGCAAGCTGGTCATCAGCTACCACAGCCTCGACGAACTCGACGGCATCCTGGCCCACATCAACTAGCCGCCGCTAAGTAGTTCCCGCTTATTTCTTGCTGGCGCGGGGGGCGCCCCGTATAATCCGCGCGCTTCGCAAACGGGGCCCTAAGTGGCTGCCGTGCAAGGAAAATTGGGCTGAAGGCCGACTCCCGTCCGAACGTGGTCCAGACGCGCGAACCTGACATCAGGCGGCTCGCCGCGCGGATCCTGCTCGCACAGGTGGCGGTCACGATCGCCCTCGCTGTGCTGTGCTACGGCCTGTGGGGGGCCCGTCATGGCGCTTCGGCGCTGGCGGGCGGCGCGATCGGCTTCATTGCGAACCTGTACATGACCCTGACGGCGCTGCGCCCGGGTGGCGGCGCCGGTCTGGTATTGGGCCGGGTCCTGCTCGGCCAGTTCGTGAAGGTGGCGCTGACCGTCGCGATGTTCGTCGCGGTGGCGCGCACCGGCAAGGCGGTTTGGCCGCCGATCATCGCGACCTATGTCGCGACGCTGGTGGTGTTCTGGGCGGTGCCCGCGATGGCGGGACCCCGGCTGCCGCCGCGGTCGAGAGGTTGACGGAAGGGCAAGGCTCGAGCAGCGATGGCAACCGCACACGGCGCAGAACACGGCACGACGCCGACCGACTACATCGTCCACCACCTCACCCACCTGAAGGTGGGCGAGGGCTTCTGGACGTGGCACATCGATACGCTGCTGATGTCCGCGCTGCTCGCGATCCTCGTCGGCTGGGTCTTCCGGGCGGCCGCGCGCCGCGCCAGCGCCGGCGTGCCCGGCAAGTTCGTCGGCTTCATCGAGTGGGTCTACGAATTCGTCGACGGCCAGGTCGCCGACATCTACCACGGCGACCGCCGCTTCATGGTCGCGCTCGCGCTGTCCCTCTTCACGTGGATCATCGCGATGAACACCATGGACCTGCTGCCGCTCGACCTGCCGGGCGGCATCGCGGCGCTGTTCGGCGCGCAGTACTGGCGCGTGCTGCCGACCGCGGACCTGAACGGCACCATCGCGATGGCGCTCGTGGTGCTGCTGCTGATCATCGTCGCGGCGATCCGCGCCAAGGGCGTGGGGGGCTACCTGCACGAGTGGGTGTCGGCGCCCTTCGGCAACAACCCGCTCCTCTGGATCCCGAACATCGTCCTGAACGCCGTCGAACTGCTGTCGAAGCCCGTCTCGCTCGGCATGCGACTGTTCGGCAACATGTTCGCGGGCGAGCTCCTTTTCATGCTGATCGCGCTGCTCGGCTTCATCGTCGTCGGCGCGACCTTCGGCAGCGCGGCCGGATTCCTCGGCCAGGTCGTCATGGGCACCGCCTGGGCGATTTTCCACATCTTGATTGTGGTGCTGCAGGCCTACATTTTCATGGTGTTGCCCATCGTCTATATCTCGATGGCTGAAGAGCACCACTAAGTTTCGTTTTTCTTGCACTCTCGAATCGACCAGGAGAACTCAGATGGAAGCTATCGCAACGGTTCAGGCGTACACGGCGCTTGGAATCGGCATCATCATCGGCCTCGGCGCCATCGGCGCCTGCATCGGCATCGGCGTGATGGGTTCGAAGTTCCTCGAATCCGCCGCGCGCCAGCCGGAGCTCACGCCGATGCTGCAGGGCCGCATGTTCCTGCTCGTGGGCCTGATCGACGCGGCATTCCTGATCGGCGTCGGTCTCGCGATGCTGTTCGCGTTCGCGAACCCGCTGCTCGCCAAGCTCGCAGGCGGCTGATCCGAAGCTGAAGGAGACGGGCGATGAACGTCAATGCGACATTCATCGGGCAGATGGTCGTTTTCGCGATCCTGCTCTGGTTCTTCTGGAAGTTCGTCGTGCCGCCGATTGCGCAGGCCGTGACGGACCGCCAGAAGAAGATCGCCGAGGGACTCGCGGCCGCCGAGCGCGGCCAGAAGGACCTCGACGAGGCGAAGTCGCGTGCCGACGCGGTCGTGCGCGAAGCGCGCGAGCGGGCGAACCAGATCCTCGACCAGGCGAGTCGCCGTTCGAACGAGATGATCGACAGCGCCAAGCAGTCTGCCAGCGCCGAGGGCGATCGAGTGCTCGCCAGCGCGCGCGCCGAGGCCGCCAACGAAACCTCGCGGGCGCGAGACTCGCTGCGCCGTGAAGTCGGCGCGCTCGCGGTGGCCGGCGCGTCGCGCCTGCTCGAGCGCGAGATCGACGCGAAGGCGCATGCGCAGCTGCTCGACAAGCTCGCCGAGGAGATCGCGCGTGGCTGAGAGCGCCACCGTCGCACGCCCCTACGCGCGCGCCGCGTTCGAGTACGCGCAGGGAGCGAAGGCGCTCGCGCGCTGGAGCGGCCTGCTCGACACGGCCGCCGCGGTGGCGGGCGACGAGCGCTTCGCCGCGCTGCTCGGCAACCCGAAGGTGACCCCGCTCGCGCTCGCCGACTTCGTGCTCGACATCGCCGGCGACAAGGCCGACGAGCACGGCCGCAATTTCGTGCGCCTGCTCGCCCAGAACCAGCGGCTCGCGCTGCTGCCGCAGATCGCGGCGCAGTACGCGCTGCTGCGCGCCGAGGTCGAGAACACCGTCGACGTCGAGATCGTCTCGGCGATCGCGTTCACGCCGGCCGACACCGAGAAGTTCGCGCGCGCGCTCACGCGCCGCCTGAACCGCGTCGTGCGCCTGCACCCGAGCGTCGACCCGGGCCTGATCGGCGGCGCCGTCGTGCGGGCCGGCGACTTCGTGCTCGACGGCTCGCTGAAGGGCAAGCTCGAGCGCCTCGGCCAGTCCATGGCGAATTGATTTTCAAGGACTCCATCCCATGTCAGTCAAAGCATCGGAAATCAGCGACCTCATCAAGCAGCGAATCGAGAAATTCTCGTCCGCGACCGAGGCGCGCAATGTCGGTACCGTGGTGTCCGTCACCGACGGCATCACCCGCATCCACGGCCTCGCGGACGTCCGCTACGGCGAGATGATCGAGTACCCGGGCGGCGTGTTCGGCCTCGCGCTGAACCTCGAGCAGGACTCGGTGGGCGCGGTCGTGCTCGGCGAATACAAGGGCATCCGCGAGGGCGACGCGGTCAAGACGACCGGCCGCATCCTCGAAGTGCCGGTGGGCCCCGAGCTGCTCGGCCGCGTGGTCGACGCGCTCGGCAACCCGATCGACGGCAAGGGTCCGATCAAGGCCACGCGCACCGCGCCGATCGAGCGCGTCGCGCCGGGCGTCATCTATCGCAAGAGCGTGTCGCAGCCGGTGCAGACCGGCTACAAGGCCGTCGACTCGATGGTGCCGATCGGCCGCGGCCAGCGCGAGTTGATCATCGGCGACCGCCAGACCGGCAAGACCGCGATGGCCGTCGACACGATCATCAACCAGAAGTCCTCCGGCATCAAATGCATCTACGTCGCGATCGGCCAGAAGCAGTCGTCGATCGCCAACGTCGTGCGCAAGCTCGAGGAGCACGGCGCGATGGCCCACACCATCGTCGTCGCCGCGTCCGCCTCGACCCCGGCCGCCCTGCAGTACCTCTCGGCGTACGCGGGCGTGACGATGGGCGAGTACTTCATGGACAACGGCCAGGACGCGCTGATCATTTATGACGACCTGTCGAAGCAGGCCGTGGCCTACCGCCAGATCTCGCTGCTGCTGAAGCGCCCGCCGGGCCGCGAGGCCTTCCCCGGCGACGTGTTCTACCTGCACTCGCGCCTGCTCGAGCGCAGCGCGCGCGTCAACGAGGAATACGTCGAGATGGCGAGCAAGGGCGCGGTCAAGGGCAAGACCGGCTCGCTCACCGGCCTGCCGATCATCGAGACCCAGGCGGGCGACGTCACCGCGTTCGTGCCGACCAACGTGATCTCGATCACCGACGGCCAGATCTTCCTCGAGACCGACCTCTTCAACGCCGGCATCCGCCCGGCGATGAACGCCGGCATCTCGGTGTCGCGCGTCGGCGGCGCCGCGCAGACCGACATCATCAAGAAGCTCGGCGGCGGCATCCGCCTCGCGCTTGCGCAGTACCGCGAGCTCGCGGCGTTCTCGCAGTTCGCCTCCGACCTCGACGAGGCGACCCGCCGCCAGCTCGAGCGCGGCGAGCGCGTCACCGAGCTGATGAAGCAGAAGCAGTACGCGCCGATGTCGGTCGCCGAGATGGCGCTGTCGATCTACGCCGTCAACAACGGCTACATGGACAAGGTCGAGCGCAAGAAGGTGGTCGACTTCGAGGCCGCGCTGCAGCGCTTCGCCAAGGGCAACCACCAGGCCTCGGTCGACGCGATCAACGCCAAGCCGGAGCTCAAGGCGCACGAAGCCACGCTGAAGAAGATCTGCGAGGATTTCCTCGCCAACGGCGCGTACACCTGAAGAGACGCTGATGGCCGGCACCAAGGAAATCCGCTCGAAGATCGCGAGTGTCAAGAGCACTCAAAAGATCACCAAGGCGATGCAGATGGTCGCGACGAGCAAGATGCGCCGCGCCCAGGACCGCATGCGCCTGGCGCGCCCGTACGCGGAGAAGATGCGCGCGACGATCGGCCACCTGACCGAGGCCAACCCGGACTACCGCCACCCGTTCATGGTGGCGCGTGAGCCGAAGTCGATCGGCATCATCGTGATCTCGACCGACCGCGGCCTGTGCGGCGGCCTGAACGCGAACATCTTCAAGAGCACGATCTACCTGATGCGCGAGTGGCAGGCGAAGGGCGCGGACGTGAACCTGTGCCTGGTCGGCTCGAAGGGCCTCGGCTTCTTCCGCCGGCTCGGCCTGCCGATCCTCGCCAACATCTCGCACCTCGGCGACCGGCCGCACGTGAAGGACCTGATCGGCACCGTCAAGGTGATGCTCGACGCCTACCGCGAGGGCAGGATCGATCGCCTCTTCCTCGTGAACGCGCACTTCGTCAACACGATGACGCAGAAGCCGGTGGTCGAGCAGCTGCTGCCGGTCGAGGCGGTCGCCTCGGGCGATCTTGCCGAGCATTGGGACTACATCTACGAACCGAGCGCCGCGGGCATCCTCGATGGCGTGCTGATGCGCTACATCGAGTCGCAGGTATATCGCGGCGCGGTGGAGAACGTGGCGTCCGAAATGGCCGCGCGCATGGTTGCGATGAAGGCCGCGTCGGACAACGCGGGCAAACTGATCAACGAACTGCAGCTCATCTACAACAAGGCGCGGCAGGCGGCGATTACGAAAGAGCTCGCCGAGATCGTCGGCGGTGCGGCGGCAGTCTGACAAGGATATGACTATGGCTACGGGCAAGATTACCCAGATCATCGGCGCGGTCATCGACGTGGAATTCCCGCGCGAATCGATTCCGCAGGTCTACGAGGCGCTGAAGCTCGACGACGCGGACCTCACGCTCGAGGTGCAGCAGCAGCTCGGCGACGGCGTCGTGCGCACGATCGCGATGGGCTCGTCCGAGGGCCTGAAGCGCGGTCTCACGGTCAAGCCGACCGGCAAGCCGATCTCGGTGCCGGTGGGCGCGGCGACGCTCGGGCGCATCATGGACGTGCTCGGCGCGCCGCAGGACAACCGCGGCCCGGTGAGCGCGAAGGACCACTGGTCGATCCATCGCCCGGCGCCGTCCTACGACGAGCAGGCCGGTGGCCGTGACCTCCTCGTCACCGGCATCAAGGTCATCGACCTGCTGGTGCCGTTCGCCAAGGGCGGCAAGGTCGGTCTGTTCGGCGGCGCCGGCGTCGGCAAGACCGTCAACATGCTCGAGCTGATCAACAACATCGCCAAGCAGTACAGCGGCCTGTCCGTGTTCGCCGGCGTCGGCGAGCGCACCCGCGAAGGCAACGACTTCTACCACGAGATGGCGGAGTCGGGCGTCATCGACCTCGAGAAGCTCGAGAACTCGAAGGTCGCGATGGTGTACGGCCAGATGAACGAGCCGCCGGGCAACCGCCTGCGCGTCGCGCTCACCGGCCTCACCATGGCCGAATACTTCCGCGACGAAGTGCGCCCCGACGGCGGCAAGGGCCGCGACGTGCTGTTCTTCGTCGACAACATCTACCGCTACACGCTCGCCGGCACCGAAGTGTCGGCACTGCTCGGCCGCATGCCGTCGGCGGTGGGTTACCAGCCGACGCTCGCCGAGGAAATGGGTGTGCTGCAGGAGCGCATCACCTCGACGAAGACCGGCTCGATCACCTCGATCCAGGCCGTGTACGTCCCGGCGGACGACCTGACCGACCCCTCGCCCGCCACGACCTTCGCGCACCTCGACGCGACGGTGGTGCTCTCGCGCCAGATCGCGGCGCTCGGCATCTACCCGGCGGTCGATCCGCTCGACTCGACCAGCCGTCAGCTCGACCCGCTGGTCGTCGGCGAGGAGCACTACAACACCGCGCGCAGCGTGCAGGCCGTGCTGCAGCGGTACAAGGAACTGCAGGACATCATCGCGATCCTCGGCATGGACGAGCTGTCGGAAGAGGACAAGCTCACCGTGTTCCGCGCGCGCAAGATCCAGCGCTTCCTGTCGCAGCCGTTCAACGTCGCGAAGGTGTTCACCGGCCAGGACGGCAAGATCGTCTCGCTGAAGGACACGATCCGCGGCTTCAAGGGCATCCTTTCCGGCGAGTACGATAGCCTCCCCGAGCAGGCGTTCTACATGGTCGGCTCCATCGATGAGGCCGTCGAGAAGGCCAAGACCCTGAGCTGAGGGGACGGGCGAGAGGAACCAACGTGGCTGAGTCGCTGATCAATGTCGATGTCGTGAGCGCCGAAGGCGAGATCTTCTCGGGTCCCGCGAAGATGGTGTTCGTGCCGGCCTCGGAAGGCGACATCGGCATCGCGCCGCGCCATGCGCCGCTGCTGACGCTGCTGAAGGCGGGCGAGGTGCGCATCCAGACGCCGGAAGGCGCCGAGCACCTGATCTTCGTGGGCGGCGGGGTGCTCGAGATCCAGCCGAAGAAGGTCACCGTGCTCGCCGACACGGCGCTGCGCGCCAAGGACATCGACGAGGCCGCTGCGCTCGCGGCGAAGCAGCGCGCCGAAGAGGCCCTCAAGGACAAGGTCGACGCCATCAGCCAGGCCGAGGCGCTCGCGGAACTGACCCGCGCCGCCGCCCAGCTGAAGCTCATCGAGAAGCTGCGCAAGCTCAAGGGCTGACGCCGCCGGCGCCGCCACGGGGATGGCTGCTTCCGTAACTTCCGCGGATTCCCGCACGCCCGTGCCTCCGCGCGGCTATGCGCGGGGCCCCCACGGGCTCGTGCACTACCACGATTCCGGCGGGCGCGTGCGCCCGGGCTCCACCTGCCTGCCCCTCGTGCTGCTGCATCAGTCACCGATGTCGGCGCGCCAGTTCGACGCCGCGCTCGGGCCGCTCGCCACGCACCGGATACGGTCAATCGCCATCGACACGCCGGGCTTCGGATATTCCGACCCGGCCCCGTTCGTGCCGCGCATCGAGGACTGGGCGGGCTCGATCGTGGCGGTGCTCGACCACCTGGGCATCACCCGGGCCGACCTGCTCGGGCATCACACCGGTGCGCTGCTCGCGACCGAAGTGGCGCTGCAAGCGCCTGCCCGCGTTCGCCGCCTGGTCCTGAATGGCCCTTTCCCGGCCAGTGGCAGCGAGCGCCGGCAGTACCTTGCGGCCATGGAGGCGGCACGCGGGGAATCCGCGCCCGCCATCGACGGCATGCACTTCGTGAGGAGCTTTGCGCTGCGGATCGCGATGCACGGACCGGGACCCGCGGATCCGGAGTTGATCACCCGCTACGTGGTCCAGAAGTACCAAGGCCTGGCGCCGCACTGGCATGGACACAACGCGGCCTTTCACTACGACCACGCTGCCGCGATGGCGCGGCTCACACATCGCACGCTCATACTCACGAACACCGGCGACGACATCCACGAGTTCGCGAAGCGCGCCGCCGCCCTGCGTCCCGACTTCGAGTACCAGGAAATGCAGGGTGGGACGCACGACATCGTCGACCAGCGCCCGGACGAATGGGCAGCGATCGTCGCGGCTTTCCTCGAAGAGGGTACGGCAGACAGCCGACCCTGACACGCAATTCCCCGCGGGCCGCTCCCGGCCCGCGGGGAATGCGCCCGGCCCGGAAGTGCTACTGCGCCGGGTCGGGCTTGGCCGGTTCCGCCTGTGGCTTCGCCGATGCCTGCCACTTGCCGAACTCCTCCTTCGACACCGCGCCATCGCTGTTGGCGTCGGCGGTGGCGAACTCGGCGGAGAGGGTCTTGTCCGCGACCGATTCGCTCACCGAGATGACACCGTCGGCGTTCTTGTCGAGCGACTCGAACGACATCGAAGCCATGGTTTCGCCGGCGAGGGCGGTGCCCGCGAGCAGGGCCGCGGCCGTCAGGATCAGGTGTTTCATGTCGTACCTCCGGTCGTATGGGCTGACGATTCGCCCTGGAACGTATCGCCGGGAGCGCAGGCGCGTAATGTCAGGAAAGCGCGACAGGCCGGGGCCCGGCCGCCGGCGTCCTACACGCCCTCGTTCGCCTGAGCCCGGAAATTTCCGGCACCGGAAGCTTGTCTCGCACATCCGACGTCGCAACGGCGCCGACAGGAACTTCCGGAGCAGACCGACCCGCGGGTCCGTCGCGGTCCTACTTTCCGTCGGCGCTCGGATACAATCGCGCGATGCCACTTGCCATCGTCATCCTGGCCGCCGGCCAGGGAAAGCGCATGCGTTCCGACCTGCCGAAGGTGCTGCAACCGCTCGCCGGGCGACCGCTGCTCGCGCATGTCGTCGCCACGGCGCAGGAACTCGAACCGTCCTCGATCCATGTCGTGTACGGCCACGGTGGCGAACGTGTACGGGAGTCGCTGTCGGCCGCACCTGTCGCCTGGGCGCACCAGGCCGAGCAGCGCGGCACCGGCCATGCGGTTGCCCAGGCGATGCCGCAGGTGCACGACGCCGATCTCGTCCTCGTGCTGTATGGCGACGTGCCGCTGATCCGCGCAGAAACCTTGCGGCAGCTCGTGGCGCTCGCCGGCCCGAAGAGCGTCGCGTTGCTCACCACCGAACTCGACGATCCCGCCGGTTACGGCCGCATCGTGCGCAATGCGCGCGGCCAGGTGCAGCGCATTGTCGAGGAGAAGGACGCCAGCGCGCGAATCAAGCGCATCCGCGAAGGCAACACCGGCGTGATGGTCGTGCCAGCGAAGCTGCTGCGCCGCTGGCTCGCACGCCTGCGCACCGACAACGCGCAGGGCGAGCTCTATCTCACCGACATCGTCGCGATGGCGGTGAAGGAGAAGATCAAGGTCGCGCCGCTGGTCGACGACAACCCGGCCGACGTGCTCGGCGTCAACGACAAGGCGCAGCTCGCCGAAGTCGAAGCCGTGTACCGCGCGCGCCAGGCCGGCACCTTGCTCGCGGCGGGCGTCACGCTGGTCGATCCCGCGCGCGTCGACGTGCGCGGTGCGCTCGCCACCGGCCGCGACGTGCTGATCGACGTCAACGTCGTCTTCGAAGGCAACGTGCGGCTCGGCGATCGCGTGCGCATCGGGGCGAACTGCGTGATCCGCGACACCGAGATCGGCGACGACACGGAAGTGTTCCCGAACTGCGTGATCGACCGAGCGACCATCGGGCCCGCCTGCCACATCGGTCCCTTTGCGCGCTTCCGGCCGTCGTCGAAGCTCGCGCGGGGCGTGCACATCGGCAACTTCGTCGAAGTGAAGAACAGCACGCTCGGCGAGGGCAGCAAGTCGAACCACCTCACCTACCTCGGCGATGCCGTGGTCGGCGCGAAGGTCAATGTCGGCGCCGGCACCGTCACCTGCAACTACGACGGCGTGAACAAGTCGCAGACCCACATCGACGACGGCGCCTTCATCGGCTCGGGCGCCATGCTCGTCGCGCCGGTGCGCGTCGGTGCGCGCGCGACGATCGGCGCCGGCTCGGTGATCACGCGCGACACTCCGGCCGACAAGCTCACGCTCGAGCGCTCGAAGCAGGTCACGATCGATGGCTGGCACAGGCCGACGAAGAAGGCCTGAGGGCGGGGCGCGCTGATGGCGCTCACCGCGGCCGAGCTCGAAGCACTCAGGCTCAGCTTCGCCGTCGCCGCGCGCAGCGTGCTCCTCTCCCTGCCGTTCGCGACGCTGATCGCCTGGTTGCTGGTGCGCGGCCGTTTTCGCGGCCGCTTTGCGCTCGACGCCTTCGTGCACCTGCCGCTCGTCCTGCCGCCCGTGGTTGTCGGCTACCTGCTGCTGGTGCTGTTCGGGCGGCGCGGGCCGATCGGCGGATGGCTGTACGAGGCCTTCGGCATCCAGCTCGCATTCACGACCGCGGGCGCGGCGCTCGCGACAGCGGTCATGTCCTTCCCGCTCATGGTGCGCGCCATGCGCCTGTCGCTCGAGGCGATCGACCGCGGCCTCGAGGAAGCCGCGCGCACACTTGGAGCCGGGCCGCTGGATCGCTTCCTCACGATCACGCTGCCGCTGATGCTGCCCGGCATCCTCGCCGGCGCCGTCACCGCCTTCGCCGCGAGCCTCGGCGAGTTCGGCGCGGTGATCACCTTCGTCTCGAACATCCCCGGCGAAACCCAGACACTGCCGCTCGCGCTCTACAGCGCGATCCAGACACCGGGCGGCGACGCGGCGGCGGCGCGCATTGCCGGGCTGTCGCTCGCACTCGGCCTCGGCGGGCTTGCGCTCTCCGAGTGGCTCGCGCGCCGCGTGCGCCGCAGGCTTGGGCAGGCGTAGCGGGCATGATCCATGTCGACGTTGCCCTGCGCCGCGGCGAGTTCACGCTGGAGGCGCGCTTCGAGGCTCCGGAAGCCGGCGTCGTCGCGCTGTTCGGGCGCTCGGGCTGCGGCAAGACCACGCTCGTCAACCTCATCAGTGGCCTGCTGCGCCCCGAACGCGGCCGCATAGAGATCGGAGGTGAAACGCTGCTCGATACCGCGAGCGGTCGCTGCCTCGCGCCCGAAGCGCGCCATGTCGGCTATGTGTTCCAGGACGCGCGCCTGTTTCCGCACCTCAGTGTCGCGGAGAACCTCCATTACGGCTTGCGGCGCAGCCGTGGGCGCGCCCACATCATCGAGTACGACGAGATGGTCGCATTGCTCGCACTCGCGCCATTGCTTGACCGGCGCCCGCATTCGCTCTCGGGCGGCGAGCGCCAGCGCGTCGGGCTCGGGCGAGCGCTGCTCGCGCAGCCGCGCGTGCTGCTGCTCGACGAACCGCTCGCCTCGCTCGATGCGGCGCGCCGCGAAGAGGTGTTGCCCTACCTCGAGGCGCTGCGGCTGCGACTGGCGCTGCCCATGATCTACGTGAGCCATGCCTTCGACGAAGTGCTGCGGCTCGCGACGCACCTGGTCGTGCTGGAGGCGGGCCGGGTCGTCGCGCAGGGATCGCCCAACGACGTGAGCCTCGAGCCCGCGCTGACGGCGATCGTCGGCGCAGCGGCGGCCGGCGCCGTGCTCGAAGGGCAAGTGTTCGAGGCCGACGGTGCCACGGGCCTGGCTCGCGTGCGGGTGGGTCACGCCGGCGAACTGCGCTTGCGCGCATCCGGCATGGCCGCCGGCGCGCGACTGCGCGTGCAGGTGCTGGCGCGCGACGTGATCCTTTCGGATCGTGCGCCTGCCGGCCTGAGCGTGCGCAACGCCTTGCACGGACACGTCGTCTCGCTCGAGCCGCAGGGGGAGGATGCCTGCCGTGCGCTCGTCGACATTGGCGGTGCGCAGATCGTCGCGCACCTCACGCGCGATGCCGTGGCAGAGCTGCGGCTGCACGCGGGCGGCGAAGTGTGGGCGCTCGTGAAAACCGTCTCGCTGCGCAGCCAGGTATTTCCCTTGGACACGCGGGCGCCGGCGCCAGCAACGAAGCCGGTGACCGTATCGGCCCACGAGCAAGGCTGACGACCCGCACGCGTCGGATTGTGAAGCCGACGTGCGGCGCCTCGAAGAGGAGGTCCGCATTGCATTCCTCGCGGTCGATGTCCCGGCGACGCGCTTCGCAGAAGGGTTGGTCAAGCGCGCAGCGCTCCGGGTTCCCTCGCGGCGCAAGAAACAAGCGATTGTAATGTTCGCGCCAGAGTCGTGTAAGGCGCGCCGCTCTACCGTGCAGAGGGCGAAACCCCCGCCTCTGATACTGGAGAACCGCAATGAACCACATGCCCTTGAAGCGCCGCAACCGGATCGCGTTGCCCGTGGCTGCAATTCCCGCGATGGCGCTCTGCCTGCTTGCGCCGACCACATCATTCGCCGCAGAGAGTGAAGCGCCTGCGCACGTCATCGTAGAGGCAGCGCGGGTGACCAAGAAGGTGGTCGGGCGTACCGACATAGGCGCGCCGATCGAACTGATGTCGCTGCGCGCCCACGTCAAGTACTCGGATCTCGACCTGGCCACGAGCGCCGGCGCGGCCGCCCTGAAGGGCCGGGTGTCCGAGGCGGCGCGGCTCGCCTGCCTCGACCTCGACAAGATGTATCCGCTGATCGAGCCGGATCCAGACTGCGCAAGGCGCGCTACCGACGACGCGGCGCCACAGGTCAAGGCGGCCGTTGCGAGGGCGGAAGCGAAGGCACGTGCCGGCCGATGAAGGCACGCGCTGCGTGCGCGTCGGGCAGCCGCGCCGGCGGGAAGCGCGGCACCCCGCCTGATAAGATCCAAGGCTCGTCAAAGCCTGTCGAAGGTGAATGATGAACCGCCCGGCCCGTGCGGGCTTCCCGGGGAGTTGTTCGATCTCGACTGGTGTCCAGAAGGCATCTGGAGGAGGGCTATCATGGCTGACACATGGCTTCCCACGCTGATCACGAATACCCCGCAGGAGGGCTTCGAACTCGCCATCACGCTCAGTCGCCGCGGCGTCAAGTACACGCAGCCCGACGTGAATGTGCTGAAGAGCCTGCGCCCCGAGTACGCCAATTCCGCCGACTCGCTCACCGCGGCCTCGCATGTCATCGCGATCAACTTCCAGACGGTTGCGGCGGCGAATGGCTACTGGCGCAAGTGAAGTGAAGGCAGGCAGTGCCGGCATGGGCGAGCGGCATGCCGGCTCCTGCCTGTGCGGCGGCGTGCGCTTCGAACTGGACGGAAAATTCGAACACTTCTATCTCTGTCATTGCTCGTACTGCCGCAAGGACACCGGCTCTGCGCACGCGGCCAACCTCTTTTCACCGATGGCGAGGCTGGAATGGCTGGCCGGGCGCGAGCTGCTGCGCAGCTACCAGCTGCCCGGCACGCGCCACGCGCGGTCCTTTTGCGCGGTGTGTGGATCGGCGTTGCCACACCAGAGCGAAGCGATGTGGGTGGTGCCCGCCGGATGCCTCGAAACGGCGCCCAACAAGGCGCCCGATGCACATATTTTCCATGCCAGCCGGGCAGCGTGGGAGCAGCAAATGGAGGCTGCACCCGTGTTCGCCACACTTCCAGGCTGACCAACGCGCCGCCGCCAAGGAGAGAACGATCGTGTCCACCAGGGTCGACTACAGATCAGCCGCGCCCGGCGCCTTCCGGGCAATGCTCGGCCTCGAGAGGCATGTCCATGAATGTGGCCTCGAAGGATCCCTGCTCGAACTGGTCAAGATGCGTGCGTCGCAGATCAATGGCTGCGCGTACTGCCTCGACATGCACTCGAAGGATGCGCGTGCAGCGGGAGAAACCGAGCAGCGACTCCATGTGCTGCCGGCGTGGCGTGAAGCGCCCTTCTACACGGCGCGCGAACGGGCGGCGCTCGGCTGGACCGAAGCCTTGACCCTGGTTTCGGAGAGCCGGGTTCCCGATGACGTGTACGAAGAAGCCCGCCGTCACTTCAGCGAAGCCGAGCTCGTCAACCTGAGCCTTGCGGTCATTGCCATCAATGGCTGGAATCGCCTGGCCATCGGCTTTCGTACCCAAGCGGGGTCGTATCAGCCTGGAGAACCCGCGGACCGGTCGTAGGGCTGTCCCGCAGCCTTTCCGGTGCGACCAGGCGGCTGGCCCGCATGTCGCGGGCGCCCGGCGCCCATACGCGAGTTGCGGGCAGTAGTGCGCCGGCCGGAATCGGGCGTAGCATCCATGCGGGCAGGGGGCGGAAGATTAGACTGCAGCGTTCGACACGAAAGTCAAATAGAACAGGAAGTTGCCGCAGGCGCCAGATGATTATCCAACGCATTCGTCCAAAAACATCGCGACGCTTTCGTCGCCTAATTAGTAGTTAGGCATCTCGTGCGCACGTTTACCCTTCGCAATCCTGAGTTTGAGGTACCGCTCAATTTGGGGCTCTTGTTTCGTTGGGGTGGCGTAGTGCGGCATGACGTTGCCGTACAACTCGCGTATCAAGAGCAGTACCTGCAATTTCAGCGCCATCTTCTCGAGAACTTGCAGTCGACTTCTTTGGAACATCCAGATTGGCACCCCATCGCCCTGTCACTTTCATTGCGTGCCGGAGCAATAAAAACGTACGTCATTTCTGCAGTTGCAGTTCTCGAGGGCGCCTTGGCGGGATTTGGTGGGGCACGTCAAATCTGCGCAAATCCAGACGATCTTTATGACCTGACGTTTGGGCAGCTTCTCGGTCGATGGTCGAATAATGGCATTCCCAGATCTGAAATTGAGCCCATTTGGCAAGACCTTCAGCTGCTGCGCACGTACAGGAATCATGTTCACCTTGCGCGGGCCGCGGATGATGAAGCGTACTGGCAAGACGTAGTCGCAAGAGAACAAGAGCTATTGCGTTCAGCAGATCGATGCCTGGAATTTCTAGCAGAAGTCTGCGGGGAAGCCTGAGATGCCTAACAAATCGCTGGAGCGCGACCGTGATCGATAAAGTGCCCACACAACGGGTCGGCGCGCGGCGCGCTCAGCTCAAACGTTAGGCATCACTTGTGAACGAAGTGCCTGCCGACTCAGAAATGCCTCGATTCGGTATAGCGTTCCGCATTTTTGTCGGAGGGACTGCTCTGGTCTGTGGCGTCGTAATGACGCTCTGGGCGCATGGATTGGGGTCGGCATGGAAGTACTGGCCCGCGGTCTTTTGCTTCTGCATCGTCGGCGCGGTTGTTCTACCTCGAAAGGCTGCGATTGTTTGCGGGTACGTGATTGCGGGCACGATTCTCGTTCTGTGTGCCGGCGCCCTGTATCTGGGGCTTACGGGTCAGGAGTCGTTGAGGAATGCGCTTCGAGCTTGTGCAATATATGGAGGACCCGCTTTGGCCTTCATACTGTTCCGCAGACTCACCTGGAATCGTGCGCGTGATGCCTAACAAATCGCTGGAGCGCGGCCGTGGGGGATAAAGTGCCAGTAGTACGTGTCAGCGCGCGGCGCGCTCAGCTCAATCGTTAGATGGCGCGCCTCGTGCCAACAGCATCTCCCGAGGCTGACGCCATCGCGATTCGACGTCGCATTGCCGAGGCTGCGCAGGGCTATCTAGACGGTAGTAAAGGGGCGGTCGAGACGTCTCGCACGATTGCGTCTCTAGCCAGGCAGATCGATTCGTCGCTGGACGATCTTCTGGTCGGATTCACTGGCATCGACTCAGAGACTGATGCATTGCCGTTGGGGGAACCTCGGGCGCTGTGGAGCGAATCCGCGCTTGGTCGTGAAGATGCGGAACGCCAGCGGTACGAATCCGATGTCGCATCGGAATTTGCGGCAATGTGCGAGAGGGTTGTGGCCGTCTTCGGCCACACGCCATCTAACAAATCGCTGGAGCGCGGCCGTGGGGGATAAAGTGCCAGTAGTATGTGGCTGTGCGCGGCGCGCTCAGCTCAATCGTTAGAGAGCGCCGAGAGCATACCCATGGACTTTGACGCTTTCTCAGACTGGCTGTACTACGCGGATTTGGTTACAGGAGTTTGGTGGTACAAGGCGTTCTTGGTCAGCTACTACCTCGCGGCAATTCTTGTGGTTCGCATCATTTGGCGGCGCACGTTACAGGTTACGGCGGGGCGTCGGCGGCTCTGGCTGCTCGTTGCAGCAGCACTCCTAACGCCCAGCGTAGTGGGCGTCGGAGCAGGGATCCTCATGCCGTTCCTTTTGGGGGCGACACTTCTCGTCGTTCTGGGTACTGACTACCCGAGCGCAGCAGCATTCGAGTTCCTGATCGGCATCGCCACACTTCTAGTCGTGTGGCTCGCACTAGTGACCGTCAGTGCGCTCTCTAACAAATCGCTGGAGCGCGGCCGTGAAGGATAAAGTGCCCACACTATGCGTCGGTGGTCGGC